>Ga0310123_10001382_pt1 | contig 20231 bp, 14 predicted proteins | sample CB6_AW_1057_MG_FD_203505 | JGI IMG/M metagenome (GOLD analysis project Ga0310123, IMG submission 203505) | Marine microbial communities from Western Arctic Ocean, Canada - CB6_AW_1057 | ecosystem: Environmental > Aquatic > Marine > Oceanic | place: Canada: Western Arctic Ocean | collected... | reverse complement strand
TTGGCCGAGGAGAGTTACGACCGGATCGAGGTCCGCTGGCCCGACGGTTCACTGCAGTTTGAGCACTTCGGCGGCGGAGCCGTCGACCGCCCGCTCACCCTCATGCGGGGAAAGGGCACCGTCGCAGAAGCCAAAGGCCAGCCGACAGGGACCATCCGGGAATAATGCTGTAGGCTCTCGACTCCTGAATGAGCCACCGCTGCGAAACCCATCAACCGGGTGGAGCTTGTCGTTGCAACACCGAATCGAGACACTCATACTGTCGCGACGAGGCCAGTAGCAGATCACTACTCCCTATTGACTCGCTCGAGACGGTCACACCCAAAAGAACAACCCCCACCCTCCACCTCCACATGACGTAAGGACTGACCATGGACACACGCATCTTGCCTCAGCTCGGCCGTGGACTGCTCGCCGCAACCCTCTCGCTGCTGGTGGCCCTGGTCGGCTGCGGCAACCCAGGCACCAACGTCGCGGAGGAAAAGAAGAAGGACGACGACGCGCTGTCGGATAGCAGCGACCTCAGCCAGATCTCCGACCCGGCCGAACAGACTGCCGCCAAGGCGTTCAAGAAGGCCGGTGCCAACGTCTTTGTCACCAACGGATCCGTCACCGACATCGGCTTCCAGAGCGGCGGCTGCGATGACACGCTGGCGGCCAACCTGACCAAGACGCCCAACCTCGAGAGGCTGACCCTGATGGGCTGTTCGAAGGTGACCGACTCCAGCGTCGGGGCCATTTCAAGCCTCAAGAAACTCAAGATGGCCATGCTCAACGGCACCGCCATCACCGCCGCGGGCGCCAAGAAGATCCAGACGGCCATCGGCCGCGGAGGAATGGTGATGCACCCCGGGACTGCGGGCGGCATGATGAAGGCGGCGGGCGGCGGCGGACCCGGTGGACCTCCCGGTGGCGGACAACCCGGAGCTGGTGGATCTCCCGGTGGCGGACGACCCGGCGGTGGCGGACGACCCGGCGGTGGTGGACCTCCCGGCGGCGGACGACCCGGAGGACAATAAGCGTCACCAACCCGCTTCCGGTCGGCGACCCCACGGCCCGACTGGCCTCAACCAATCCGCACGGCCCGCTCGCCTCAATCCAGGCGGGCGGGCCGTGTCTCGTTGGGCACGCACCGAGCGGCTCAGTCGGTCGACCTCTCCTGGCGAATCACCAGCACACGGTCGCCGTCGCCGGGACCCAGTTCCTGGCTAGCCCCGCCGGGCCAGCGGATCGTGATCCCCTCCACACCAGGTGAATCGCCCAGGCCAAAGGTCAGCCGCGGACCGTTCGACGACGCGTAACTGGTGCCACTCTTGATCTGCCGCGTCTGGTCGGGCATTCCCGTCACGCGGACCGTCACGATCGCGCCGGCGGCGTCCCGCGACATCGTCGGGGAGCTACCAATCAGACGGACCCCCAGCCAGTGGTGACCCCGACGGTCGGTCCGGTTCTCGAGCACAGCGACCGGCTCGTTGGTGTGGCACACCACCAGGTCGATGTCGCCGTCGTTGTCCAGGTCGCCGCGGGCCACACCGCGACCCATGTGCGGTGAGGAGAGGTAACCGCCGGCTCCGGGGGCCACGTTGGCGAATCGTCGCCCCTGCTGGTTTTCAAACAGTAGAGGCAATTGTCGCACCGGCGCCTCGCTGGGATGACGGATCACGTGCCCGTTGCTGACAAACACGTCCTCGTCGCCGTCGAGATCGAAGTCCAGGAACGAGGTGCCCCAGCCGACAAAAAGACCGCCCACGGTCGTCAACCCGGCGATGTGACTCACGTGCCGGAACATCCCGTGGCCGTCGTTGCGGTACAGGGCGATGCTCTCACGCTCGTAATTGGTCACCCACAAGTCGAGCCGACCGTCGAGATTGTAGTCGCCCAGGTCGACTCCCATGCTCCCCTCCGGAACGCCCGTCTCACTCACCGCCGCACCGCTTTGCATCGCCACCTCCTCGAAACCCCCACGACCGTCATTGAGGTACAGGAAATTCGGGACCGTGTCGTTGCAGACGTAGACATCCAGGTCCCCGTCGAGATCGATGTCGCACATCATCACGCCCAGCCCCTTGCCGCTGGCTCCCTGCTGGACCAGCCCCGAGGAAACCGAACTGTCCTGGAAACTGCCGTCGCCGTTTGAGAGATACAGGGTGTCGGGCAGAGGCTGGAACTGGCGGGGTGGGCAGATATCCTGCTTGCCCGTCTCCTTCGACGGGCAATACGGGTTGTTCTGGAAACTCCAGTTGACGTAGTGAGCGATGTAGAGATCGAGATGACCGTCGCCGTTGAGATCGCCCCAGGCGGCCGAGGAACTCCAGCGATCATCATCAAGACCCGAGCCCTCCGTAGCGTTCTCGAACGTGCCGTCGCCCAGGTTGCGCCACAGCACCACGCCACCAAAACCGGTCACCAGGACGTCAGGAAACCCGTCGGAATCGTAGTCGCCCACGGCGGCCCCGTGAGAGTACAGGGTGGACTCATTCGAGACTCCTGCCTGGGCCGTCGAGTCCAGAAACTTCCAGTCCCCGCGGTTGAGGAACAGGCCCGAGGGACGCCCTCCGATCGTCTCGTCCTTCCCGAATCGGCCGCCGCCTGGCAGGAACAGGTCCAGGTCCCCGTCGCGGTCCCAGTCGAGCAGGCCGATGCCACCCCCCAGTGACTCCACGATCGAGTAGTAACCCGCCCCCTGGCCGTTGCGGTAGCTGAAGTCGATGCCCGACTCGGCGGCGCGGTCGTGGAACAGGGCCACCGTTTCCAATTGCCGGCCTGCCGAGAGACCACCGCCGGCCTCCGAGGTGGACGACGACCCCGTGGAGCTGGTGCCGGGACCGGCGGCGATCGGTGGCGGTGAGGGAGAACACCCGGTGACGAGCAGCCCTGCCGAGGCCGCTGCCATGACCAACAGGATCCCGGGACCCAAGAGGCCCAACACGCTCCGCACCCTCCGCCCTCCTTGACTCCGATCAACGGTTCCCAGGTGACGACGCGTCACCGCTGGCAGCGGACCCACCCGACCCCGGCTCTGGCTGACTCCCGGACGGTCCGGCCTCAGCAGCCGAACCCGAAGAGGTCTTGGACTGTTTCGCCTTCCCAGCAGCCTTGCGCCCCCGCTTGCGTTTGGGCGAGAGCACCTTGCGTTTTTCGTTCCGCTCCTTGAGCACCCTGTCCGCCTCGACCCGCTCCGGAGCACTCATGAACGTCAGGGTATACTCCATCTGCAGGTCCGGCGTCACGAACTCGCCGACATACACGTCCGACTCCGGATGCTTGGCCACCCACTCGGCGAACGTCGAAGCCTCGAACGGGTGATCGGCCAAGTCGGGAATCTCGGTCTGGTCCTGCCGGAAATCGTTCTCCTGAATGTTGTCGAAGGTCAGGCCCATCCCGCCCCCGTCTTCCATCCCCATCAGCCACAGCCCGATCGTCTTCCTGGTACTCGCCTCGGACAGACGGAACACGCGAACCAGTTCCGCGTCAACGTCATTGGTCACGGTGACCAGCATCCCACCAAGCTTGTCATTAACGACCGCACAGTTCTCACCGTCTATGGTAAAACTGGGCATCAGCGTGACCATCGGGTAGACCCGACTGGCCTTGCCCACGGTGATCCCAATCACCGGGCTCTTGGCGGCAAATCGAACATCCGAAGCCGGGCGGATCTCGGGCTGGTTGATCCCGGGCGACAGGAAGGGACTCTTGTATCCCAGGTCATAGTTGCGCTGCACTTCCTGCTCGAATCCTTCCCGTTCCTGCGACAACGTGTCGCTGATGTCGTCGGGTGAGGCCACATAGATGCCGCCGATGACCAGCACCGTGGCAAACAGCACGACCAGGATCTTGCTCGTCGTGCTCGCCGGCTGCCCCGGAGTGAAACTGCTCTTCAGCGACGTGACCTCGGTGGCCGAGTCTGACGATCCGGTCGATTCCGAATCGGACACCAGGGCACCCCTCTCGATGTCGCCGCCGGCCTCGGGGCCGGCCGCATCCTGTTCATCATCACCCCCACCCGTAGGCACCTGGCTCTCATCGACCATCGTCTTGATCCTCGGTTTGTGTCGAACTTGCACTCCCGCCAATGGCCGTTCCACCCTCAACGACCATCTTCCGATGAAACGCCGCACGCTCACGCTTGCCCTGGCTCTCGTAATACTCCAACAGCAACCGGTGCGTGGGCACGTGTGACGGGTCGATATCGAGAACTGAAAACAACCAGCCCAGGCCGTGGTGGGGGTTGTCGTATTTCAACAGATATCTGCCGATCTTGAAACGCAGGTCGGAGTTGTGGGGCTCGGAACGGATGATGTCGGTCCAGACCTGCACCCGACCCATCGCCTGCTGTGCGTCAGCGACGAACTGAAAGTGGTGAGATGCCTCGGTCCGAGTCAACTCGGCACGGGCCCGGCGGGTGGCCCAGGCCAGGGCCTGGGCCACAGAGAGACTCGAGCTGGCCGGAGGGGGCCAGGTCGCCCCGTCGCTCCGCTGGCGACCGACCGCCTGCAGGCTCAACGCCAGGCTGTAACGAGCCTCGGTGTCGCTGGGACGGTGACGACATGCCGGACGCAACCACCGCAACGCCTCCGACGGCCGACCCGCCGTCTCCTCGAGTTGACCCAGCGCCAATTGAGCATCGAAATGTCCCGGCTCACTCTCCAGCACCTTCTCAAACATCTCGCGAGCCCTCTCGATCTCACCCTGGCCGTGATAACACTGGCCCAGGCCCGTCAACACCCCCGGATGACTCGATTCCTCGGACCGGCAAATCTCGAACTGCGCGATCGCCTCGTCATACTGAATGGTCTTCTTGAGGACCTCGGCCAGCCGCAGCCGGATGTCGGTCCGGGTGCCCGCCAACTGCAGCGCCTTGCGGTACTCGCTTACCGCCTTGGCGGGGTTCGAACGGTTCTCGTAGAACAGCCCGCGGAACATGTAACACTGGGCGTCGTCGGGATAGGCCTTCTGCCACTCGTCGAGCAGTGGCTGGGCCAAGCCGAACTGGTAACTGAGAAAATAACCGTTGACCAGAGCCTCGCACACCTCCGGCCCCTCGTCACCGTAATTGCCGCCGCGACTGAGAAACTTGTACAACTCCGGAGCACTCGCGCTCAACTGGCCCGCTTGGGCGGCTCCCATCAACTGCTCGAGCCGAATCAACTCCGCCGGCCAACCAAATCCCTCGGCCATGTCCAGGTGCTCGACCACCCGCTTGAACTGACCCAACCGGCGGAAACCACGCGCCAACAGAAAATTCACCTCGGGATGGTCCGGGTCGACCCGGTGCGCATTCAGCAACACCGAAACCGCCCGTTCACTCTCTCGCTCACGCAACAGGCCCCGGGCCTCGAAAAGCGACCACGCCACGGAAACCGGCTTCCAGAACGCTCCCCCCAGCAACGCCACGACGACGCCCAGAATCAACACAGTTTTCAGATGACGCTGCCACACCGTCGCGACTCCAGAAACTCAACACCAATCCCTCTCCCTGAGCCTACGCCCCGAGAGCCCATCTCGCTGGTTCCTGACCAATTGAAGCATCTTCCACGGCACCCGGTCGAAGCCTGAGTTGGAAATCTCAGATTTTTCCCAAAAAATGACGTTCCACGTTGACTTATCCGTTAGATTTGTGTCCACTGACCCCGATGCCTCTGTTGCAGATAGGTTGGAATATCGGTTCATTCCCGTGCTAGACTAGTTGGTTGGTACTCGGATTCGAAGCGGTTTGGAGACGTTCAAGGTAATCATATCACGCGATAGGCTGTTTATTGGTCGTTCGCTAAGCCGATTCGCAGATGTTGATGGTGGGTATCCCGCCTTTTTGTTGTTGTTCGAATTCATTGGTGTAACCGGTAAGGAGGGAACGCATGACTCAACGAAGTAGTCGAAAACGCGCCTTCACGCTGATTGAACTTCTGGTGGTGATCGCGATCATTGCCATTTTGATCGCGCTGCTGCTGCCCGCTGTTCAGCAGGCGCGCGAAGCAGCTCGACGTGCCCAGTGCAAAAACAATCTGAAGAACCTGGGCGTCGCGATGCACAACTACCACGATACATACGGAATGTTTCCAGTATCGATCTTTGCGATTCACTGGGCCCAGGGACACACTTGGTGGTCCCAGGAAAAGGGTTCGCACCTGGTGCACCTGCTCCCCTTCATCGACCAGCAGCCCCTCTACAGCCGGATCGACTTCCGGAACCTGCGGGCCGACTGGTGGTGGATGCCCAAGGTCGACGACCAGCCTCGCTGGGGTAAGAAGTTCCGCTCGTACGTGATCCCGACCTACATGTGCCCCAGTGATGGGTCGCCGAAGATGAGTGACAGTGGTGACCGTGCACGGACCAACTACATGGGCAGCATGGGCAACCAGCGGATGAACTCACTGAGCGGCTGGTGCCGCAGCTACCCGGGCAACAACTTCCTTACTGGCCGCGCCGGTCACGGAAACGTCGCCAACGCCAACTTTACCTCGGGTATCTTCTCCCGTATGAACTGGTCGGCTCGCCTCGGCTCCATTGTCAACACTGACGGATCGTCCCAGACCATCCTGATGGGTGAGGCCCTGCCGCAGTGCGGTGACCACGCCCGGAACGGCTGGTTCCACTGGAACGCCCCCTGGATGGCCACGACCGCTCCGATCAACTTCCCGATCAAGTGCGTCTACGAGCCGGGTTGGGACCGAGTTCCCGGCGGCTGTAACCACTGGCGGAACTGGCAGACGAGCCAGGGCTTCAAGAGCAAGCACGAAAACGGCGCGCACTTCCTGTTCGTCGACGGTCGTGTGAGAATGCTCAACGATTCGATCAACTACCGCACCTACCAGCGGCTGGGCGATCGGGCCGACAGGAACATTCCCTGGTACCTCAACGGAAACCCCAATACGCCGGATCCCTTAGAGAACCCGGCCGTGGGTGGTGTACCGGGTGTGGTTGGTGACTTCTAGGTCAACCACTCTCATCGCGCCCTCCGGGTGTGATACCTTTGAATTCGATTGACGACCCCGTCCATTGCGGCGGGGTCGTCTTTTAGGTACATATCAGTCCGATGACTCGGTGATGCCGCGGCCTTGGGACGGCATCGTCCCTTTCCAATATGCGAGTGTTCAGCGGGAATAGAAGCTTCGTCCCGAGTCTCCTCGTTTCTGAATGCCACCCAACCTCTGTAGGATTCGGTGAACCATGCGAACATCTTCTCTTGTAGCCGCCTGTGCCGTCTTGGCAGTCTCACTGCTGGCCAGCGGTTGCGGCGCCCCCAACCCCAGTGCAGGGTGCATCCCCGTCTCTCTGACCGTTACCTACAAGGGCCAGCCCGTGGAAGGAGCCCAGGTGACCTTCAACGCCGCCGGCGAAGGAGCCCGGACCGGCCAGGGGACGACCGACAAGTCCGGACGGGCCGTGATCGGCACCTTCTCGTTTGACGATGGGGCCATGCCCGGCGCGTATAAGGTCTCTGTCTCCAAGGCCACCGAAAAGGGCGGACTCGCAGGAATGGCCGACCCGTCGCTGGCAAACGCTGGTGGCACCGCCGGTGGCGGCGGCGACCCCTCCAAGGGACAGATGCCCTCCATGGGGTCCGCCGACCCCACCAAGTCCTACCTCGGACAAATGCAGGGCCAGGGTGGATTCAAGGAGGCCGACAGCGCGCTGCCGGCCAAGTACGCCAATATCGACTCCTCCGGACTCCAGTTCACCGTCCAGGGACCCGGCGCCAACGACTTCAAAGTCGATCTCAAGGACTGACCAGCCCCACGGCTGACACCTGGATCACGGACTCCGCCCGGACCGCTCTCGCGTCCCGGCGGAGTCTTTTTTTACAATCGAAACCCCGGTACCAGTCCCTGCCTCCACCCACCTTGCCCCACCCACTCCACTCCACTCTTCCACCAGTTCACCCCGCCATGCACGACGCCGCGGATTCGTCGAACAGCCCTCAGTCACCCCGTCGCTCGCGGTCCACCCTGCTCGTCGTGCTCAGCCTTGTCGCAGTGATCGGTATCAGCCTGGTCGCCGCCAACCTCAACTCTCCCGACCCCTCTACGCTCCCCGGACCGGGTTCCACCTCCACCGCACGTACACCCGTCACCGCCGCCACCGTCAAGACGCTCTGCACACAGTGCCACACCTACCCGGAACCGTCGATCCTGCCTCGTTCCGAGTGGCGATCCCGGATCGGACAGATGGCCACGTTCAAGGGCTACGGGTCCAAGATCCGCGGCATTGTCAACACCGAGTCCGTCATCCGCTGGTACGAATCTCGAGCGCCCGAGTCGCTGGCACGACCTATACTCGAAGACCAACTCCACGCCGGACCCCCAGCGTTTCAGGTCAAGGAGATGACGGTCTCGGAGCCAACCACCGACTCGATCGTCGTCTCCAACGTCCAAATCGTTAACCTGCTCGGAGACGACCGCCAGGGCAGCCAGGAGTTGATCGCGCTCGACATGGCCAACGGCCTGGTGCTGATGGGCCACGCGACTCCCACGTGGACCTCGCAGATGACGGTGCTGGCCCGGGTCGGACACCCGGCCCACAGCCACATGGTTGATCTCGATGGCGACGGCCTCCGCGATCTCCTGATCGCCGACCTCGGTTCCTTCGGAGCCATCGATCACAACCTCGGCAAGGTGACCTGGCTCAGGCAGCACCCCGCCGGCAGCTTCACTCCCATCAATCTCGCCACCGGCCTCCCGCGGGTCGCCGACGTCCGCGCGGCTGACTTCGATCGCGACGGAGACCTCGACCTGGTGGTCGGAGCCTTCGGCTGGCGAACGACCGGAGCGGTGCTGGTCCTGGAACACTCCGGACGACCCGGCCTCCCCTCGCCGCAGTCCTACCAACTCCGGCGACTCGACCCGAGACACGGAGCCATCCACGTCGCGCCCGTCGACCTCGACAGGGACGGCCAACTCGATTTCGTCTCGCTGATTGCCCAGGAACACGAATCGGTCGTCGCCTTCATGGGCGACGGGCGGCTCGGCTTTACCGCGAAGACGCTCTTCCAGGCACCCCACCCCTGCTGGGGCTCATCGGGCATCCAACTGGTCGATCTCGACGGCGATGGCGACACCGACGTGCTGATGACCAACGGAGACACGATGGACGACGCGATGCTCAAACCCGACCACGGAGTCCGCTGGTTCGAAAATACCGGCGACGGCTCGAGCTTCACCCCGCACCATCTCGCGAGACTCTACGGTGTACACCGGGCCGAGGCTGCCGATATTGACAACGATGGTGACCTCGACATCGTCGCCTGCGGATTTGTCGGAGAACTCAAGGGGGTCTCGCGGAGCGAATTGCTCAGCAGCCTGAAGGTTCCCTCGCTGTTGTGGATTGAACAGACCCAGACGGGCACCTTCACTCCTCACACGCTCGAGGCCCACCTCTGCAACCACCCCACGCTGGCACTGGGAGACATCGACGGCGACGGTGATGTCGACATCGCCGTGGGCAACAACACCGGTTCGGCCTCGCGGACGCCGGTTGAGGTCTGGATCAACTCGATCGGCGATCCCAAGTGAAACCCACCCGTAATCTGCTGCTTCTACTGGCCGCGATCGCCATGGTCGCCGCCGCTGCCGGAGTCTGGGCCTTCTCGCGGCCCGACCCCGCTCTCGTCTTTCGCGACAGCCTCAAGCACCTCGAACAGGGCAACCAGGGCGCGGTGCTTGAGGGTATCAAGACACTCGAAGGTCACGCCGGGTTCGAATCCCACGTGGCCCTGCTGCGGGGAGCCTACCAACTGCGTCGAGGGCACCCCGATGCCGCGATGCGGTCCTTTGAATCGGTCCAGCCGATCGGTGAACTCCGAAAACCAGCACTCGAATTGACCGGCGAATGCCTGTTCCTGCTCGATCAACTTCCGCTGGCCGCCGCGCAGTTCCAGGAACGTCTCAAAGACAACCCACGCTCGGCCGACGCCCACCGCTGGCTCGGACAGATCTTCTACAACCTCGGTGCCTTCGACACCGCCGTCTCTCACTTGCAGGAGCTCGTCAAGCTCGAACCCGACAACTACCTCGCCCACGCGCTCATCGGTCACATGGCGTTCGATTTCGAGGACTTCAAGGTGGCCGTAGAGAACTACCGCAAGGCCCTCTCGATCAAACGCCCCGAGGCAATCCCCGCACGTCTCCACCAGGAAGTCCTCCGCAATCTCGCCCGCTCGCTGATCGGACAGAACAACTACCCCGAGGCCCTGAAACTCCTCGACACCGCTGAACCCGATCATGCACTCGTGCTGGCGCTCAAGGCCGACTGCCACCGCGGACTGGGTAACGCAGAGACAGCCCGCAAGCTGCTCGACCAGGCACTCGAAATCGACCCCAGCCAGCGGGTGGCCGTGCTGCTCCAGGTCGACCTGGCGGTTGACCGGAAACAGACCGCCGCCGTCGTGGAGCCCCTCCAGAGAATCCTCAAGACCGACCCACACGATACCGCCTGCCGATACCAGCTGGCACAGGCCTGGCAACGTCTCGGGGAAACGGAGAAATACAAACGCGAAATGGTGAGGCACGAACGATCCCGGAAACTGAAGCAGGAACTGACCGAAACCAATCTCCAGGCCAATCGCGTTCCCGAAAACGCCGAAGTCCGTGATCGATTGGCCGAAATCTGCGAGGCGCTCGGAAAGCGCGAGCTGGCCCAAATGTGGAGACAGGCCGCCGCCGCCTGCCGCCGATTGCCACAACCGCAGACTCAAATAAAATCTCGACCGACATCTGTATCCCGCTAGGGGGTTTGCCCTGCTAGACTCGTCTGCTTGGGGCGGCGTCGATCCGTCCCTGACACAAACTTGCATATATCTCCACCACGTTTCGGCTTGAATTCCCATGAACGAAACTTCTACGCCGGCGCCCGAACCCGAATCGGTCGCGACGCCCCCTGACTCCGCCGCTATTGAGCCAGCCGCGGCCGAGGATGTTCCGAGGGCACCTCAGACAAACACCAGGCCGAGCTTCCCACAGCGAGTCCTGATCACATCGCTGTTCCTGGTCATGGGACTCGCCGCAGGCTTCGTCGCCTGGCAACTGCAATCGGAGTTCATCCTCAGGGCCGATCCACTGGCCCCCGGTTCTGGGTGGGCCGGACAAGCCCAGCCAGATCTGGATATCTCGCTGTACGGATTGGAATACGCCTTTCAGGCGTTTGGCATCCCGCCCAAGCAGTCGTCATTCAATGTCCTCGAAGGACCCGCCAGCGCATCACAAGGGCCCACGCCGACCAGCCCAGACCCCGCTCAGGTGCAGGCACAGATGCAACTCGAGGCCGAACGGACCATCAAGGAAACCTCACCACGCAAGAATCGGGTGGCGGTGTACCTGATGTTGTTGGGCATCATGCTCGGAGCCGCCACCGGCCTATCCGAGGGAATCCGACGCCGATCGATCCTGATGATCATCGGGGGCGTACTGGCCTGTGCCGTCCTGGCCGGTGCTGCCGGCTTCCTGGGTGGTGCCCTCCACGCACGAGCTGACGCAGCCCTGACAGGACAAGACCTCAATCGCGAAGTCGCACTGATGGTCCCGCAGTTCGTCGCCTGGCTCATTTTGGGACTGGGATTGATCGCTTGGCCGCTCGCGATGAACCCCAGTCGCAAAGCGGCCGAGAGCCTGGCGACTGCAGCGATCGCCGGCGCGCTGCTCTGCAGCCTGATTTATGTCCCATTGGCCCAGCAGATCTTCTACGACGACCGGCTCGAACGATCCCTGCCCGGGCACGTCTACAGCTTTCTGTTCTGGTTCCTTTTCGGCAGCGGAGTGCTCAGTCTGCTGGTCGGCAATGCCTGCGCCAACATCGGTCGTCAACCGGCACCGGCGGCCGAATGAGGCTCACGGGCCGTCCGTCGTCGACCGCGACAGCGTCTGGAATTCGTCGGATCCCTCAGTGATCCGCAGGTGCCGGTCCACCGGGACCGCTTTGAAGGTCTGGACCTCGCCCGAAGGCCATCGGATCGTCAGTCGATCCACCAACTCGGCCTTCCCCAGGCCCAGGTGCAACAGCGCCGGGGACTGAGACAGGAAATTGACCACCGGGTACAGCGATCGCCTCACCACCAGCCCCCCAGCCTCGCACTCGACCCGTGCCCCCACACCCAGGCTGTTGCTGCGAGTGCCCCGCAGACTCAATTGCAGGAAGTGTGCACGAGGAAACTTGTTGCGGTAGATCACCAGCGGTCCGCCGCCGGCCTGGCGGATGAACAACTCGGGCATCCCGTCACCGGTGATGTCCCACGACACGGCACTGCGGCCGTCACCGGGGTTGTCCGCTCCGCTGCTGTGAGAAATGTTGTGGAACCCACCCCGGCGATCGTTCAGAAATACGCCGTTGCGTTCGTAGGCACTGAGATTCTCGCCGCTGGCAGAGAAGTTCCAGGGATTTGAAACCCAGAACTCCCCGTTAGCAGAATCGAGTTCGCGGAGACAGGGTACCTGGGCGGTACTGTTGAAAGGCTGTGACACGACAGCCAGCCACACACAGCGTCACCCGTCGGGACGCTCCGGAGTCACACTCTGGAAACCGACCGGTGCGTACAGATCCAGCCAACCGTCGTTGTCGAGATCGACGAAGCCCGGCCCATAGGCCCAGCCGACGTCGGCCACCCCGGTCGACTGTCCGATCCGGTCAAACTTGCCCGCACCGAGTCCGCGATACAGCTCGTTGCCCCCCACGAAGTCACGCATCTGGGCGTCGACGTCGTCGGAATAGATTCCGCGGCGAAGGTTGTCAACGATCCGTTCGCCGGCCTTCGAATACATGTTGGCCACGTAGATGTCCGGCCAGCCGTCGTTGTCGATGTCGCCGGAAGTAATTCCCATCGAGAAACCGCCGTAGATGTCGGGCAACTCGGCCTCGACGAATGTGCCGTCGCCCCGGTTGATCAAGTAGTCGTTCTTGCCGGTTTCGCACGACGTCATCAGGTCCGGCCAGCCGTCGCCGTTGGCATCGAACCAGACCGCGGCAAACGTCGGCCCTCCACGACCGCGTGTCCCGCTGGCAACCGCAACCTCCTCGAACTGCCACTTTCCCCGGTTCTTCCACAACTGGTGGTAGTTACCCCGTGCCTGGCCGATCCAGGGTTGACCCTCTGGAGAGCCCTCCGAGAGACCGACGACGTACAGGTCGATGTTTCCATCGCGGTCAAAATCAGCGACGGAGAACTGCGACGCACCCCGCGGGAGTTTCAACGAAGTGTCACGACCAATGGCCAGCAGTTCGAAACGCGTCCCGTCCACGTTGCGATAGGGCTTGGAGCCCAGCAGCAGGTCGGGAAAACCATCGTTGTCGAAGTCGGCAAAAACGGCTCCCAGCGGAGGCGGCTCGGACGGGGGTGACAACGGCGGCAACCCGGCCGCCAGCGTGACATTGGTAAACCGCCCGTCCGGCTCGCCGTGATACAACGCCAACCCGCTCAGGTCGGTGATCAGGACATCGACCCGGCCGTCGCGGTCATAGTCGGCCAGGTAGGTTCCGCCAGTCAGAAATGGCAGGTTTTTCTTGTCGACTCGCTTCCAGTTGTCGTGCAGGCTGGACACGTCGATGCCGGTCTCACTCTGCATCGGCTCGAGCAGGTGCTCGCGAGCCCGACTGACTCGAGCCTCGTACGCCACACACTCGGACAACCACCCCCGTCGTCGCGGCTGGTCCTCGGTCAGCGAGTTCAACTTGCATCGGAACCGCACCTCCCGCTCGAGGATCCGACCGTCCGCGTCCAGCCCGGTCAGTCGCAGTTTCAACGAACCAACCCAGGGACCGTCGAAGGCGGCATGAGTCTCGGGCCGCATCAACATCACCTTCAGCGACGACGACTCGAGCTTGCTGAACTCGTCTCGCCACGCCAGCACCACGGCGACGAATCCTGCCGCGTCGACGGACCGCGTCGCATCACGCGGAGCCTTCCACGTCCGTGCATCAGCGACACCCAGCGACACCGACTCGCCGGACTCCAGCGCAAACACCTTCCCGGAAAATCCCTCCGACAGGTAACTCGACAAAGCCGGCTCGTCGCGATCGCCAATTGCGGTCCCCAACTGAGGCAGCGTGAGATCTCCGAGCACGAAGCCACCAAGATGCTCGGCATCCTGGAGGTACTTGGCCTCGTCGTCTGAGAGTGCCAGGGACTGGTTGTCGACCGGAACCACATCGCCCCCGTCCGGGTCACTGCCGCCGACACCTCTCCCTGAACCGCCCGCGCTACCAGTTGTCCGCACCAGGCCGGTCCAGGCCGCCACGCCGCCGGCTATCACCAGTAGTAGCACCACCCAGATGACCGGCAAGGGCACTCCGCTGCGCCGCTCCGCGTCGCCGTTGGCCTGGTTCTCGTGCACGTCCATTTTCACCCGCACTCACCCGTCCTCACCCGGCCTCACCGCTGACAGGACCGCTCGAGAGGCTCTCAATAATCATACGTCGCTTGACGCGTTCTCACCAAGTGAGAATCGACATGCGAAACGTCTCGCTTGAATCCCCTTCGCGAGTGACTTAAAAGGGGGGTTTCGCCCGTCGGTGGCGAGCGATGGACTGCGCCCGAGACGGGAGACACTGGTGAGCTTGGCCGAGCACCTCGAGAAACGGTTTCGCGGTGACATCCGCTTTCGAGGCTCCGAGTTCCTCAAGACCGAGCTAATCCGGGTCACGGCCGTGACCCCCTCGTCGCTGACCGCGGTCATCGAGGACGACAGCGAGTTCGAGGCCGAGCTACTGCACTCCGACGACGGATTGCAACTGCTGTGCAGTTGCTCACGCCGGGACGACCGCCAGGCCCACTGCCGACACCTCTGGGCCGCGATCCTCGTCGTCGATCGAGACGGCCTGCTGGCTGGCAGCCCCGCTGCCGATTATGTCCCCCCGTTTGCGGGAAACGGAGGCCAAGGCGATGGCGACTGGCGACCGCCGCTGTTGGACGACTTGGCCGAGGGCGACGAGGACTTCGCCGAGTTTCTCGGTCGCAGTGGAGGGCGGCGAAGCTGGGAAACTCGGTTGGGTGAACTGCACGAGGTGCTGCAACGGCAGATCGTGGCTGAGGAATCCGAACGGGATATCGTTTACGAGGTCGACCTGGTCCAGAGCCGAACTGCCGGGCAGCTGGTGCTGCAGACCTCGCAGAGACAACGACGGGCCAATGGCCGCTGGGGGAAATGGAAACCCCTGAGAATCCGGGGGGGACGCGTCGAAGCGATCCAGGACCCCGATGATCGCGAATTGCTGACGCTGCTCGCGGGGGGAATCCCGACCGAAACGGCCGCGGCCGGACGCGTGCAGACCACCGGACCCTCGACCTTCCGCTACCGGGTCCCCGATCCGTTGGCCGTCATGCTCCTGCCCCGGCTCTGCGAAACCAACCGGTTGGTGTTCTTTGACCCCGACGGGCCCGATGAAGTCCGGCTGACCTGGGACGACGGTCCCGCCTGGGATTTCCGACTGACACTTGAGGAGGACTCCGATGCGTCGCTGTGGCGGCTCAGGGGAGTCTTCCACCGGGCCGAGGAGGAATGCGAACTGGCAGACACCCGGCTGGTCCTCGCCGGTGGCCTCTTCCTCACCAATGCCTCCGTCCACCGGCACTCCGGAGCGGCGGCAGGCGCCTGGAGCACACTGCTGGCCGGAGACCTACCGTTTGCGGTGCCCCACGGCGACCAACAGGACCTGGTCGCACGACTGCTCGACCTGCCCCAACTCCCTGATCTCGACCTTCCCGAGCCTCTGGCCCTCAAGGATATCGACGTCACCCCCCTGCCCGTACTCCTGCTGACCGTCCCCCGCGGTCGACGCTGGCAACGAGAACGACTCTCTGCCACGCTCCAGTTCGACTACGGCGAAACACTGATTGCCGCACACAGCACACAGTCGGCTATCGTGCTCAAGGACCACCGCCGCTGTGCCCGCAGACACCTCGGCCGCGAGTCCGCCGCCTGGGAAGAGCTCGCCGACGCCGGTTTCGGACAGCTCGAGGAACACCGCCGCGGACTCAGGCAACTCGATATCCCCATCGCCCAACTCACCCCCGCGATTCGAGCGCTGATGGATCTCGGCTGGCGGGTGCAGTCCGACGGGATGCCGGTGCACCAGGCCGGCGAACTGCAAATGCAGATCCGCTCGAATATCGACTGGTTCGAACTGCACGGCGACATCGAGTTTTCCGGGCAACGCGTTCGCTTCCCCGAATTGCTCGCGGCACTGGCTCGAGGCGAATCGGCGATCCGACTCGACGACGGGTCGCTGGGGTTGCTGCCCGACGAATGGGCCGGCCAGTACTCGATGATCAGCCAACTGGGCGTCGTCCAAGATGAACACGTTCGCTTTGCCCCTGCACAGGTCGCCCTACTCGATGCCCTGCTGGCTTCCAAGACCATCGTCGATGTCGACGAGAAGTTCGAGGAGCTCCGCGGACGGCTCGAGTCGTTCGAGGGAATTGCCGAGGCCGAGCAGCCCGAGGACTTCCACGGCTCGCTGCGGACCTACCAGCGAGAAGGACTCGGGTGGCTGCGGTTTCTCGAGGAGTTCCAGTTCGGTGGTTGCTTGGCCGACGACATGGGGCTGGGAAAAACGGTGCAGGTTCTCGCCACGCTGGTCCAGCGACCAGACGGCCCCAGTGCCCCCTCGCTGGTCGTCGTTCCCCGGTCGCTGGTGTTCAACTGGCAAGAGGAATGTGAGCGGTTCTGTCCGTCGCTGAAAGTGCTCGAGTACTCCGGGCTCGATCGAGCCGGACTCAGAGAGTCCTTCGACCAATACAACGTGATCCTGACCACCTACGGAACGCTGCGTCGAGACATTCTCGAACTCAAGGACTACCACTTCGACTACGTCGTGCTCGATGAAGCCCAGACGATCAAGAACGCCGGGTCCCAGATCGCCAAGGCGTCGCGTCTGCTCGAGGCCGACCACCGCCTGGCACTCTCGGGTACCCCAATCGAAAACCACCTCGGTGACCTTTGGTCGATCTTCGAATTTCTTAACCCCGGCATGCTCGGCCGCAGCTCCGTGTTTCGACGCTTCACCTCAGAAGACGACGGAAACCGCAAGCTGCTCAGCCGAGGCCTCTCGCCGTTCATCCTGCGGAGGACCAAGTCCGAGGTTGCCGCCGAATTGCCCGAACGGTTTGAACAGACCATCCAGTGCCGGATGGGAGAAGAACAGCAACGGCTCTATGACGAAATGCGCGAGCACTACCGCCAGAGCCTTCTGGGGAGGCTGCAGGAACAGGGACTCAACAACTCGAAGATGCACGTGCTTGAAGCCCTGCTCAGACTCCGGCAGATCGCCTGCCACCCCGGATTGCTCAACCCCGACCTCGTCGATGGACACTCGGCCAAGCTCGACACCCTGGCACCCCTGCTCGAAGAACTCATCGCCGAAGGCCACAAGGCACTCGTCTTCTCTCAGTTCACCAGCATGCTGTCCATCGTCCGCAAGAGGCTCGATCGACAGGGCATCGCCTACGAGTACCTCGACGGACAGACCCGCGATCGCAAGGCGAGGATCGACCACTTCCAGCAGGATCCCGACTGCGGCCTGTTCCTGATCAGCCTCAAGGCCGGCGGCCTCGGACTCAACCTCACCGCCGCCGACTACGTGTTCCTGCTCGACCCCTGGTGGAACCCGGCCGTCGAAATGCAGGCGATCGACCGGGCACACCGTGTCGGACAGACACGGCCGGTCTTCGCCTACCGGCTGATCTGCGAGGGAACCGTCGAGGAGAAGATCACCGTGCTGCAGCAGCAGAAACGCAAATTGGCCGATGCCATACTGCTGGAAAACCGCAGCGTGCTCAAAGACCTCACCAAGGACGATCTCGAACTGCTACTCTCCTGAAGACACCACCGCCGGCTACACGGGACCCGACCCGCCTCTCGCAAACGACCCGGCCAATCGGAAGATCCAGACCTGGTCGAATTGACCCTCGTAGGCGGCTCCAACAGTCCCCAGCGGCGTCCACAGGATCGGGTCCTCGCCGAACTTGCCCACCACCCAGTTGCGGCCGCCTCGACGACGGACACGCATCGCGTGGGGGTAATCGGGACCACGACTGCCGACCAGGCAGACCACGTCGTCGTCCCGCAACTTCGACGATGCCTCGAACGACTCGATCGCTCGATCCGAAAACGGAGGAGCAAACTCCGCCACCCGCTCGTAATAACTCTCTAGCACGACCTGCATTGGGTTCGTCCCGTCGGTCAGCGGGTTGACCTCCCCACACAACCAGTCGCCGGGACCCAGCCCGATCACGTCGCCGGCGGCATAAGCACAGCAGTTGAACTGCGCCAACTGAGCGGCACGCTCGACATGCCAGGCCGTCCCGACCTCGGCCACGATCTGGCCATCGTCGGCATCGGTTCCAGGTTGCCCCGACAACAGGTCGCTCATCGAATCCGGCCGATAATCCTCACGGAGCGGAAAGTGCAGCAGGATGCACGCGCCGCGGGGACATTCGAGGACCGTTCGCGGTACGTCAATGCGATGCCGCCGACTGTAGGCCGCATCCAAGGGTTTTTCGGGAGGCCGAGAGCCACTGCGTGAACCCGACGAAGCGGCCGGCCCCGACGGCGGGGTCGTCGAATCACAACCCGACAGGCCGGCCAGGCCAAACAGGCCGCCCACTGCCACCAATGCGCCGCGACGGCTCCACTGCTGTTCAGTCACCTGCTCACCACCAGCCCATGCACCACCCACTCGGCTCGAGTCTAAGGCCTCACATCGACACCGCCCACCCCGAACGCTGATCTTGCCGCTCCCGCCAACCGCTTCTATGATCCCACCCATGACGCTCCCGCTGTCGATTCACCTGCTGCCAAAAACCGTCGAAGCCGACCGTCTGGGCGACTCGGTCGCCGTGATGATCGATGTGCTCCGCGCCTCGACTACGCTGACCCACGCACTGGCCGCCGGTTGCGGCACCATCCACCCCTGCCCGGACGTCGACACTGCCCGTCTGCTGGCTAGCGACGCACCCGCGGACGACTCCCCAGACAGACAGGCTCCGCTCTTGGCCGGAGAACGGGGGGGGGTCAGGATCGACGGCTTTGATCTGGACAACTCGCCGGCTGGTTTCACCCCCGAAACCGTCGGTGGCCGCACGATCGTCTTCACCACCACCAACGGCACCGCGGCCTTGGAATCGTGTCGCAACGCCCGACTGGTGCTCGTGGCCGCGTTCTCCAACATGCATGCCGTGGTCCAGACGCTGGTGCAACGCGAGTTGGAAGTGCACCTGGTCTGTGCCGGAACTGATGGGCAGGTCACCGCCGAGGACTGCCTGTGTGCCGGAGCCATTGGGCTGGCACTGCGGCAGCACGGAGGCTTCGACACCCACAGCTGCGACGCCACCCGGATCGCCATCGGACTTTACCAACACCTCGAACAGGATTACGCCGGACTGCTCGAGGCCATCCGCGACAGCCACGGGGGTCGCAACCTCAGACGACTCGGCTTCGACGACGACATCGTGTTGGCCGCGCGTCGGGATACCGTCGACCTGGTCCCCAGCTTCAACTCTCACGACAACACCATCAGCGTGCTCGCCTGAGCGCGACCGAGGACACGATGCCGAAATCCATGGACACCATCGTCTCGCTGTGCAAACGGCGGGGGTTCATCTTTCCGTCGTCGGAAATCTATGGCGGCTCGAGCGGGTTCTGGGACTACGGGCCGCTCGGGGTACAACTCAAACGCAACGTCCGCGAGGCGTGGTGGAGTGACATGGTCACCAACCACAACGAACTCGGTATGCCCGACGGGGCCGTCTCGACGTTCCAGATGGTTGGCGTGGAAACCTCGATCATCATGCACCCCCAGGTCTGGAAAGCCTCGGGACACTATGACCTGTTTCACGACATGATGATCGACTGCCGCGAATGCCAGGCCCGCTTCCGAGCCGATCACGTGGCCACCAGCCAGTGCCCACGCAAGCCGAGCAAAATTCCCGGCGAACACGAGGACTGCCAACTGACCGATCCCCGCGAATTCAACCTGATGTTCAAGACGATCATCGGAGCACTCTCGGGCGAAGAGAATACCGCGTTCCTCAGGCCCGAAACCGCCCAGGGCATGTTCGTCAACTTCAAGAATGTCGTCGACAGCAGCCGGGTCAAGATCCCCTTCGGCATCGCCCAGATCGGGAAGAGCTTTCGAAACGAAATCACGCCCAGGAACTTCACGTTCCGGTCACGAGAGTTCGAACAGATGGAAATGGAGTTCTTTTGCCACCCCGACCAGTCACGGCAATGGTATGAGTACTGGCGGAACCG
>Ga0310123_10001381_pt1 | contig 20234 bp, 14 predicted proteins | sample CB6_AW_1057_MG_FD_203505 | JGI IMG/M metagenome (GOLD analysis project Ga0310123, IMG submission 203505) | Marine microbial communities from Western Arctic Ocean, Canada - CB6_AW_1057 | ecosystem: Environmental > Aquatic > Marine > Oceanic | place: Canada: Western Arctic Ocean | collected... | reverse complement strand
CGTTACCCATCCGAGGCAAGAGCCGTATGAGTTGACGCGCACGCACGGATCTGTGCGGGGGGTGCCGGGCGACCGGCATCCCTACCGCGACCGTGCTTCCCCCGTCAGGTGGTAAGAAATGCGGGCTAGTGCTGCTGCCCCAGCGTGCAATCAGGCACAGCTCTACGACTCTTTGGAAAGGAATCAGTTACAGGAAAGCGTCAGTCCGCCAAGGTCAGGGTGGCTCGCTGAGGACTCGCGCGGCGGAGGTACTTGTAAGGGTTCACCGGCGTGCCGCGATAACGAACCTCATAGTGAACATGAGGTGAGGTCGTTCTACCGGTTCGGCCTACACGGCCGATCACCTCGCCACGGCGAACGACCTGTCCCGGCGTCGTATAGTATTCAGACAGGTGTGCATAGTTGCTCGAGAGAGCATTGTGGCCATGACGGATAACCACTCGCTTTCCGTATCTGCCCGACCAGCCGCTCTCGGCAACAACGCCATCAGCCGAGGCCACCACCGGGGTGCCGTGCCGGGCTGTCAAGTCCACACCCGCGTGAAATGCACCCTTGCCGAGAAACGGGTCGAGCCTCTTGCCGAACGAACTGCTCAACCGGCCTTGCACCGGCCAAATCGAGGGGGTCGTGTTCTCGAGCCAATTCCAGGGTGAGCCGCCCGCGGCGGAGGAAACGTGAACTTGCTGCAAGAAATCGAACTGCTCGAACGAATCGCTATAGTCGGCTGCCCGGACTCCCGCGCCAAGCGCGTCTTCGGGGTCTGCATCTTGCCGCTTGATCCCGAATGCGATGGAAACTTCCGTTGCCAAATTGCCTAGTGACGCGAGCTGAATGTCACGCTGCTCAGCCAGCTCGGCCAATTGGCCGTATTTTTTCTCAAGAGCGTCTTTTTCAGCGCGCAACTGATTCAGCTCGGAAACTTTCAAGAACATCCTGCCGTAGCTGGAAAACAATCCGATACCCGCAATCGTTCCAAACAGAGCTAGACTCAAGGCAACATGGATTGCGTAATGAGGGATGTGAAGCCGCTTAATTCGCCCATGGGCGGAGTGGGCCAGCACGACGATGAAGTAATTCTTCCTCATTCAAACTTCTCGCCGGCACGTATCAATCCTCCACTGGCGGTAGGGGGGAATTCAGCAACCGAGCTAACGGGGCGCTTAACCGACTGTAGGTCCAAGACCTTATCAAGGTCGCGGGAGCACTGTCAAGTACCCTAATACCGGTACAGCAAGTAGGCTATACCAGATGCCGGGACATGAGATCAATCGAAGACACCATCATTATAGATGAAATCCTCAAGGCCGCCGGCAAGTCAACTACTGCCTCGCTTCGCTTGGGCATCGGAGATGACACTGCGATCTTCAATCCGCCGGCCGGAAGGGAACTCCTGCTGACTACCGACCAAGTCGTCGAGGGGACTCATTTTCTTCCAACCGAGCATCCTGCCCAGGCACTGGGTCACAAATGTCTTGCACGTGGTTTGAGCGATATCGCGGCGATGGGAGGAGAGCCGCGCTGCTTTCTCTTGTCATTGTGTATGCCCGCTTGGGTGACCCCGGGCTGGCGGACGCGATTTTTCAAGGGGCTATTTCGCCTGAGCCGCTCACTCAACATACCGCTTGCCGGGGGCGACATCGCCCGGGGCCAGCATTTCGGCGCTGACGTCACGGTTGTCGGATCTATTCAGAGGGGCAAAGCTTTACTCCGCAGCCGCGCCAAAGCCGGGGACACGCTCTATGTATCAGGGCGGCTCGGCGGTTCGGCTCTTGGCTTCGAGCGTCTGCGCGCTCACGGCAAGACCAGGGGAGCGACCGCTCGGCGGCACCTCTATCCAGAGCCGCGTCTTGCGCTCGGGCGCTTTCTGGCCGGTGAACTCAGAGTACGCGCCGCCATGGATCTCAGCGACGGCCTCTCGACGGACCTGGGCCGGTTCATGAGGGCAAGCAACGCTGGCGCTAGGATCGGCGCCGGGAAGATTCCGCGATTCCGCGGTGCGTCCCTTGATCAAGCTCTCCACGGAGGCGAGGACTACGAGCTGTTGTTCGCGGCCCCGCCGAACCGCGAGGTGCCCGAAAAGTTCGACGGGCTCGAGCTGACTCCTATCGGCACCGTCCTCAAGGGGAATGCAATCGTGCTGGAAACCGGCGATGGCGAACATCCGCTTCAGCGCGAAGGCTTTCAGCACTTCGATTCTCAGAGCTTCGAGCAGATCGAGTAACATCAAGGGAATGTCGGCATTTCTCCGGAGCCTCGCGGACCGGGCGCGCTCGTTAAGCAAGCGGGTCGTTTTCCCGGAAGGAGACGACGAAAGGGTTCGCGTAGCCGCCGAACGTCTCGCACGGGACAAGATTGTCGAACCCGTTTTGATCAGCAGCAACAACGGCGTTCCCGGCGTGAGCTTTGTCGATCCGGCGGCCTCGGACAAGCGGGAGACCTACGCAAGTATCTATTACGAGCGCCGACGGGCGAAAGGGCTGACCGAGCAAGAGGCGCACCAGACCGCCTCGAGACCGCTCTACTTTGCATCTTTGATGCTGGCCAATGGTGATGCCGACGGGCTCGTCGGAGGCGCTCTCAATACCACGGCCGAGACGTTGCGAGCCGTGATCCGATGTATCGGAGTCCACTCGGATTATCGCCTCGTTTCCAGCTTCATGGTGCTCGTTCACCGCGACACCGAATGGGGTGACCGGGGCGTCATGATCTTCGCCGATCCGGCGGTTGTGCCCGACCCAACAGCTCATCAACTGGCCGACATCGCAATCGCGACGGCTGAGAACGCCCGCCGCATTCTCAGTGACACACCGAAGGTGGCGCTACTGTCGTTTTCGACCAAGGGAAGCGCGGCACACCCCATGGCCGAAAAAGTGATCGAAGCTCACCGCATCGTCCAAGTCCGCGCCCCGGACCTTTCAGTAGACGGCGAACTGCAAGCCGATGCCGCGCTTGTGGATGCGGTCGGCCGCTCGAAAGCTCCGGGGTCTCCCGTAGCGGGTCGCGCCAACGTTCTCGTCTTTCCGGCGCTGGACGCAGCTAATATCGGTTACAAGCTGGCTGAGCGGCTCGGCGGATGCATTTCTCTGGGGCCGTTCCTGCAAGGGTTGAACAAACCGGCCAATGATCTCTCTCGCGGCTCGTCAGTGGACGACATTTACTACACCACCGCCATCACCGCCCTGCAAGCCGAAGGTGAGATCTAAAGCAGTTTCAACTATAGTGTAGATGCCACTGGCGGAACCTCGGCGCAAACACGATGGCTGAAAGCTTACTCAGATGACCTGCGTCAGAAATTGATCGAAGCGCACCAGCACAGAGATGGAAGCCCGTCGGCATTGGCCAAGCGGCTCCACGTCAGAGCGGGCTGTTAAGCCAAAACCTTCTCCACCACTTCGCCGTGCACGTCGGTCAGGCGGAAGTGACGGCCCTGGTATTTGAAGGTGAGCTTGGTGTGGTCGACGCCGAGCAGGTGCATCATGGTCGCGTGCAGGTCGTGGACGTGAACCGGGTCTTTGGCGACGTTATAGCAGTAGTCGTCGGTCTCGCCGTAGCTGATCCCGGGTTTGATTCCTCCACCTGCCATGAAGACTGTGAAGCATCGCGGGTGATGGTCACGGCCGTAGTCGTCCTCGGTAAGGCGTCCTTGGCTGTAGACCGTGCGGCCGAACTCGCCGCCCCAGATGACCAGGGTGTCTTCGAGCATTCCGCGATCCTTGAGATCCTGAATCAACGCTCCGGTGCCGTGGTCCGTGTCTTTCGCCTGTCTGCGAATGCCCTTGGGGAGTTCAGTATGCTGGTCCCAACCGCGGTGGTAGAGCTGGATGAAGCGCACGCCCCGCTCAGCCAGCCGTCTTGCCAAAAGGCAATTCGCGGCGAAGGTCCCCGGCTTGCGGGCTTCGCTGCCGTAAAGCTCAAACGTGCTGTCGGGTTCCGCTGAAAGATCGGTCAGATCCGGGACTGATGTCTGCATGCGGTAGGCCATCTCATATTGCGAGATGCGGGTGGAAATCTCCGGGTCGCCAAATTCCTCGAGAGACAAGTTGTTCAGCTTCGCCAGGTCATCGAGAAAACGCCGCCGCGCGGGCTTGTTGATGCCCGGAGGGTCCGACAAGTAAAGCACCGGGTCGCCGACGGAGCGGAACTTGACCCCTTGATAGCGCGTTGGCAGGAAACCGCTGCCCCACAGGCGGTCATAAAGCGGCTGTCCCTCTCGCGCCGAACCGCTCGAAACCATCACGACGAAGGAAGGCAGGTCCTGGTTCATGGTTCCCAGGCCATAGGAGAGCCAGGCGCCGATGCTCGGCCGGCCGGCTAGCTGGAATCCGGTCTGAAAGAACGTCACGGCCGGGTCGTGGTTGATCGCCGTGGTGTTCATCGTTTTGATGAAGCACAACTCGTCGGCCACTTTGGCGAGGTGTGGCATCAGCTCGCTGATCCAGGCACCCGATTGGCCATGCTGTTTAAAGTCGAAGATCGTCGGCGCGACCGGGAAGCTCGTTTGGGTAGCCGTCATTCCGGTCAGCCGCTGGCCCTGACGGATCGAGGCGGGCAGCTCGGTAGCACGCCGGTCTTTAAGATTCGGTTTGTAGTCGAAAAGATCCAACTGCGACGGAGCGCCTGACTGGAACAAATAGATGATCCGCTTGGCTTTGGGCGCGAAGTGCGGCAGGCCGGGCAGGCCCGCCGAGGAGTCGTCACCGCCAGAGGTCGCGGTGGCCGCGCCCAGCTTGTCCTTGAAAAGGTTTGCAAGAACCGCTGTTCCCAGCGTGGCGCTGGAGCGGCCGAAGAAGTGCCGCCGGGTCATATGAAGTTGACATTCGAGTTTCGGGTTCATCGTGTCTCTCCGTTAAATCTTGTCGCTACACTGAGCGAGCCGGACTTAGGCCAATCAACCTTTGGGTCTCAGAACAACTACTCCTTCGTGATCGTCTCGTCCAAGTTCAGAATCAAGCTGGCGACCGTCGTGTAGGACGCCAGTTCGGCAATGTTCAGCTCCTGGCTGCGGGGGTGTTCCCCTTGCGTAACGAGGGCCAGCGCCGCCTTGCGATCGCTCTCAAAGTTATCCAGGTGGTGGTGAAAACTGTCGAGTAGAATCTCCGTCCGCCGCTCTCCCGGCTCGCGGGCCGTTGCCAATCGATAACCATAAGCCACCCGCTCGGCGGGGGTGCTGCCGCCTTCGTTCATCATTCGCTCCGCCATCATCCGCGAGGATTCGACAAAGGTGACGTCGTTCATGAGATTCAGCGCTTGCAGCGGAGTGTTCGTTCTCGTTTCGCGCACGGTGCAGGCTTCTCGTCCGGCGGAATCGAAATTTAGCATGGCCGGAGGCGGCACGGCGCGCTTCCAGAAAGTGTAGAGGCTCCGCCGGTAGAGCTTGTCGCCGTGGTCCTGGGGATACTCTTTGCCGCCGGCCAGCTCGGTCCACAGCCCCGTGGGCTGATAGGGCTTTACGGACGGTCCGCCGGCCTTTTCGACGAGCAAACCGGAGATAGCGAGCGCTTGGTCGCGCAGCACTTCCGCGGGTAAGCGAAAACGTGGACCTCGCGCCAACAAGCGATTCTCTGGATCCCTGTCATGGAGTTCCGCGTCCGCTCTTGAGGACTGCCGGTAGGTGGCACTCATGACGACCGTCTTTATGATGCCCTTGATGTCCCAGCCATTGCCGACAAACTCGGTCGCGAGCCAGTTGAGCAGGTCCATATGAACAGGCCACTCGCCTTGAGAACCGAAATCCTCCACAGTTTTTACCAGGCCGACACCGAATAGCATCTGCCAGAAGCGGTTAACCGTGACTCGTGCCGTCAGAGGATTGCCGGGGTCGACGAGCCAGCGCGCGAAACCCAGCCGGTCGTTCGGGACGCCCTCGGGAATCGCGGGAAGAACCGCGGGCACTCCCGGCGTTACCTTCTCTCCAGGCGCGTCGTAGGCGCCTCGCAGCAGCAGGTGCGTATCCCGGCGATTCTCCCGCTCCTGCATGACCATAACCGTCGGAAAGCTTTCGACGAGTTGGGCTCGCTTGTTCCGCAGGCCGAGGAGCTTTTCCCAGGCCTCGTGAATCTCTTCAGGCGAATATTGATCCAGGAACGCCAGCCGCAGCTTGTCGAACTGAGCCTGAGTGCGATCGGCGGAAGCGGTTTTGGCGATTTCACTGAGCGATTCGGCTGTTGCAACGACACTAACTTCCGCCGGCCGCAACGCCCGGTCATAGATACGGACTTCGTCGATCAGGCCTTCGAAGCGCGGCTGATCGCCGTCGCCCGCACCAATGCGCAGTGGCGCTTTGACGCCGAACGGCTGGTTCAGCTCGTCAACAACAAACGTCAGCTTGGCCGCCGTGCCATCCACGTAGATCTTACTGCCGTCGGTGAGCAGCGAGCCGTCGTAGGTAGCCAGAACGTGATGCCATTGATTCAGCTCGATCGGTTGCCTCGTTTCCACGCGGCTCGAATCATCCAGCCAGCGCGTCACCATGTTGAGCTGCAGCTTGCTGTCTTTGAGGAAAAGTCCGTAGCCTTTCACCTCCGTGGGCACGGCTTTGGATCGCGCAATGATCGTGCCGTTGGGGCTGGTTGGATAGATCCAGGCCGACAGCGTGTAGTTCTCGTAGAACCGGAAATCGGCTACGTCCCCGGCTTGGATGAATCGTTTGCCGTCGAAGCCGGCCGCTTGCCCTAACCGGCCGTCCGAAAAATCGGGCAACCCATCGCGCAGTCGCGCCCGCACATCCCGGGAAGCCCCCGGCGTGACTCCAGACAGGGTACCGTCGAGCGGGTAGTGAGCGATCAGTCCGTCGTGCAGCAGCCAATCAACCCGATCGGAATCGGATAGCGCTTTCTCCCAATCCTTCTGGGCACGATCGATGCCGGCTTGCCGCCCTTTGAATGATTTCTCGGCAAGCGCGAGGTTCTTGTCCAGCTTCTGGAGTTCCCGTTGCTGTTCCCGAGTGGGCGCCTTGATGAAGGGCGGCGAGTTGCCGTACTTAAAAGCCTTGCCTTTTTCCGGAACGTTGTTGAAGTAAGCGAAGATCTTGTAGAACTCCTTTTGCGTGAGGGGGTCGTACTTGTGGTCGTGGCAGCGCGTGCAGCCCATCGTCAGCCCCAGCCATACGGTTGAGGTCGTTTCGACCCGGTCGACCACATATTCGACAGCGTATTCCGCGTCGATGATGCCGCCTTCGCCGTTACCCCGGTGATTGCGATTGAAACCACTCGCGATTTTTTGCTCGAGCGTCGCGTTGGGCAGCATGTCGCCGGCAATCTGCTCAACCGTGAACTGATCGAAGGGCACATTGTCGTTGAATGCCTCGATCACCCAGTCACGCCATCGCCACATGTAGCGCTCTGCGTCGGTCTGGTAACCGTTCGTGTCAGCGTAGCGGGCGGCGTCCAGCCAGCGGACGGCCATCCGTTCGCCATAGCGGGGAGATTTTAGCAGCCGGTCAACAATCTTTTCGTAGGCGTTGGGTGAGCTGTCAGCCAAAAACGCGTCAATTTCGCCTGGTGTCGGGGGCAGGCCGGTCAGATCGATGGTCACGCGGCGGATGAGTGTCGCACGGCCGGCTTCCGCTGAGGCAGACAAGTCTTCCCGGTCGAGTCGGGCTAGCACGAAACTGTCAATCGGATTGCGCGGCCAGCTTGGGTCGCTGACTTCAGGAAGCTCAGGGCGTTTCGGCGTAATGAACGACCAGTGCTTTTGCCACCGCGCACCCTCGGCGATCCAGCGTTTGAAAAGGTCAATTTGCTCGCCGCTCAGCTTCTTCCCCGAGTGGATCGGCGGCATGCGGATCGCTTCGTTGTCCGTCGTGATACGCTGGATCAGTTGGCTGGTTTCAAGTTTGCCGGGGACAACCGCGAATCGCCCGCCCAGATCCGCCTTCGCGCCTTCTTCATTGTCTAGACGAAGGTTACTCAACCTCTTCGACTTGTCGGGCCCATGGCAGGTGTAACACTTGTCAGAGAGGATGGGCCGAATGTCGCGGTTGAACTGAACTGGCGGGCCGGTCTCGTCTTTGGGTGCGGCGGAAGCGGGACCGGTGCCGAGCAGCGCGATTAGCGCCGTGCTGAAGAAGGCGCAGAGATTGAGATGGTGGGGTTGGGTAGGCATGACGATACACAGATCTCCAGGCTAATTATAGCTCGGTGGGGCGGTATTATTCAGAGTCGGGGAAACTGATCAGTTGGCTCGTCCGTGCGCCCTGACGGACTGACTTGATTTCATGCCCCGCCAAGGCGGATGGGCTGCTGGCCAGGCACGCACGGTAGTTGTGCGCGGGGATGAAGGCGCGAGCGTCGGCTAGCGAATCGCATTCGACACAAGGGGCGACACTCAAATCTTTCCATATGGACGGACAACCCTTAGCAATTCAAGCTGCCGTGCTCGCCGCCGCCCTCTTTCAGTCGGCTACTGGAATTGGATTCGGGCTCATCGCCGGTCCCGTCTTGCTGCTGATCTGGAACAGTGCCTCGGCCGTTCAGGTTACGATGCTGTTGAGTTTGCTGATTGCCGTGGTGTTGGCCCCATCTCTCCATGGCCAGTCCGAGAAGGACTTGCTTTTGAGGTTCATCCTTGGAACCGTCGTTGGTGTGCCTATCGGAGTCGTCCTCTATCAGCACAGCAGTGTCGGCCTGCTTAGGTTCACCGCGGGGCTGGTCGTCTTGTTCATGGCCGTGTCCGTGTCGTGTCGTCTTGGCTCCAGTGCCCGGCGCGGATCAACCCGGCAAGGGAACTTGACCGACACAGGAATCGGAATTCTCTCCGGCGTCATGGGCGCCGTCCTGGCGATGCCGGGCCCGCCGGTTGTGGCGCGCTTGTCCGCGCTTGGCTCGGCCAAAGACACAGTGCGCGCGACAGTTCTGGCTCTCTTCGTTGTTTCCTTCGGCACGGCCGTTCCTCTGCAGGCCCTTACCGTATCGATTTCTCCTCAGACGATGTCTTTGACTCTGACCCTCGTGCCGGTTACGCTGATTGGCATCTACCTGGGCCGCAAGTCTGTTGCTTGGATCAGCGAGCGAGCCTTCCGTTTATTAATCACTTCGGTGTTAGCCGCGACTTCCGTCAGCTTGCTGGCCAATTCTATTGGAAGTCTTCTTGAACGCTTCAGCTTGAACTGATAGACCATTTAGTCAGAGCCCGTTTGAATTATGGATCAGCGACTTGGTTGCCTTCATCAGTTGCCTCGGGTACATCTCTGTCACTCGCCAACTCCGTTGGAGGCGATGCCGAACCTCAGCGCCCGATTCCACGAAGTCGAGTTGTTTGTCAAACGCGACGACTGTACTGGGCTGGCGTTTGGCGGCAACAAGGTCCGGCAGTTGGAGTTCTATCTAGGGGAAGCCCGGTCCGTTGAAGCGGACACGATACTGATCACCGGCGCGGTGCAATCGAATTTTGTGCGCTTGGCCGCGGCCGCGGCCCGCAAGCTTGGAATGGATTGTCATATCCAGCTCGAAGAGCGAGTGCCCAGGAAAGATTCTGTCTATCGCACGTCAGGAAACGTTCTTTTGGATCGGATCCTCGGCGCTACCATTCATTCTTACCCGGAAGGCGAGGATGAACAAGGCGCTGACCGGCGTCTGAATGAAATCGCGGACGAACTGCGGAGCCGGGGTCGCCGTCCTTTTATCATCCCGCTGGCGCCGGGCCACAAACCGCTCGGAGCACTCGGCTATGTGGTGGCCGCGCAAGAGATTCTAAAACAACTTGAAGAGCTGGATTTGTCTTTGGATGAGATTGTCGTCCCATCGGGAAGCGGACACACGCACGCGGGTTTGCTTTTTGGACTGAGGGCTTTGGGCAGCAAAGTGCGCGTGAGCGGTGTTTGCGTGAGGCGCTCCGCCGCTGCGCAGAAGCAACGAATCAAGTCTCGCGTAGATGAAATTGCAGAGCTCTTGGGAGTCACATCAGCCGTCGCGGACGACGATCTGCATCTGACCGGCAAGTTTCTTGAACCCGGTTACGGACGCTTGAATAAGGCCGCGACGAGAGCAATTGAGCTGGCCGCGCGAACAGAGGGTTTGATCTTGGACCCCGTTTACTCCTGCAGGACAATGGCTGGTTTTGTTGACCGGGCGGCCGATGCCGCCGCCGGAAGCTCGCTGCTATTCATCCACACCGGCGGGACACCCGCTGTTTTCGCTTATGGAGCAGACCTAGTCGGCGCCCAACCCTAACGGGCCCTTAAAGAGAAATGCCGGCAGCGCGATTGAGGCGCGCTGCCGGCGTGTGGGATGTAGAGGTTTGTATGGATGGATCGAACTAGCGGCCGCTTGCCGCCAGTCACTGTCCGCGTGGAGCGGTGACAAATACGATCGGCGCGACGCACGGCCGCGGAAGATCGATATCGTCCAGGATGTCGGCTTCGCCGAGAATGTTCGCGGCAGCCCTTCTCGTCCGCACATTGACGACAGTAGGGTTGCCGTTGTCATTCACCGACAAGCAACTGACGACCGCGCGGAAGTACGGATGCGGATTGAGCCCGTGATCCGCGGGCAAGACGTCGGGGTGATTGGCGAGGACCAAGCTCCGGACGTTGACCTTCACACGCCCGTTGGCTTTGACCTCTCCGCGCACCTCACCGATCACTCGGGGACGCACGGCTCCGGGAATCCCCCGAATTGCGTTGTTCGGCCCACGAAAGGGCCTCTTCACGGCAAACAACGTTTGAAAGGCTGTAACGGCGTCCGTCGGATTGAATTCGGCCTGCACCGTCCACGGGGCAACCAGACACACCACTGCTACCAGAAACACGAATACTTTTCTCATTTCTTGTTCTCCTAGTTATTTGTTTGTTTGGTCGTTGCGGGCAGGCCTGTCCACGAACTCGGCAAGTAACCCCAGGGAAATAAATCTCCTTCGCTCATTTGCTTTGTTCTCCGGCGGGTTTACGCCAAAGTTACTTGTCTTTGTTGCTTACTGGACTAAACACGGAGAGTTTGACAAAGTTGCCGAATCCCCTAAGAATCTTTCGCGATGAAAGTTAGTCAGAGAGATTTGAATCTTGGTGAGCCTGGGGGATCGCCGGAATCGGGATGACTTGCCCACTGGCGTTCTGGGTTCTGACCGGCTTCAAGCGATTCGGACCGCCGCATGCCACGCGGACACGAAAAAATGGTGGAGGTTCTGCTGACTTTAGAACCCCCACCCGGAAAGGACGGATTGGAGAGTAAACGCTTCTTAACTGCAGCCCGAGGTGGAGCCGCAGTTTTCACATTTGTAACAACTGCCGTTGTTCGTCATCATCGAACCGCATTCCGAGCAGATCGGAGCATCCATCGCGCCCGCTTGGAAGGGAAGCTCCTTTTGTGGTTCCGCTTCGGTCGGCTTCAGGTTCGGCGTTTCGCCGGCCTCGGATTGCTGGTAGTCCAGCGAAATAAACTTCGCTCCCAGCCAGCGGGAAAGATAATCCATGACCGACTTGGCATAAGGGATCTTGCTGTTGCCGGTCCAACCGCTCGGCTCGAACCTCACGTGCTGGAACTTGTCGACCAGCACCCGCAGCGGCACGCCGTACTGCAGGGTCATCGAGACGGCGGTCGCGAAGCTGTCCATCAAGCCGCTGATCGTCGAGCCTTCTTTCGCCATGCGAATGAAAAGCTCACCCGGCGTTCCATCGTCATAGAGACCGACGGTGATATAACCCTCATGGCCTCCCACGGAGAACTTGTGGGTGAGCGACTGGCGCTCGTCTGGCAGCTTGCGCCGCATCGGCCGGTAGACAATTCTTTCGCCCGCCGCGGTCCGCTCGCCTTTCTCGCTCTTGGCTTTGCCGGTGCTCAGCGGCTGTGCCCGTTTGGAGCCGTCACGATAGATGGCCACGGCCTTGAGTCCCAGACGCCAAGCTTCGGTATAGGCGTCCATCACGTCTTCGACGGTGCACTCTTCCGGCATATTGATGGTCTTCGAGATCGCGCCGGAAATGAACGGCTGCACCGCGCTCATCATCCTCACGTGACCCATGTAGTGAATGGCGCGCTCGCCGTTCTGAGGCCGGAAGCTGCAGTCGAAAACCGGCAGATGCTCGTCCTTGATATGGGGCGCGCCCTCGATTGTGCCCGTCGAGTCGATGTGGCTAACAATTTCGCTAACTTGCTTGGGCGTATAGTTGAGCTTCAGCAAGGCTTCGGGAACGGTGTTATTGACGATCTTGATGACCCCGCCGCCGACCAGCTTCTTGTACTTGACCAGCGCCAGCTCCGGTTCGACCCCGGTCGTGTCGCAGTCCATCATGAAGCCGATCGTGCCGGTCGGCGCGATCACCGTCACCTGTGCGTTGCGGTAGCCGTTGCGGCGGCCCAAGTTGTAGGCGTCTTCCCAGCACTGGCTGGCGGCTTCGTGCAAGGGCTTCTCGACTCGCTCGCCGCTCAGCTCGCGGGCCGCGTCGCGATGCATCCGAATCACTTCCAAAAAGACTTCGTGATTCTTCTGGTACCCGGCGAACGGGCCGGTGGTGTCGGCTATGCGCGCGCTCGTCAAGTAGGCCTGGCCACACATCACGGCGCTAATCGCTCCCGCCACGTCGCGGCCTTCGTCGCTGTTGTAGGCCACGCCCATCGACATCAGCAGCGCTCCGAGGTTGGCGAACCCCAGTCCCAAGGGGCGATAGTTTCGGGAGTTCTCCGCGATCTTGCCCGTTGGATAACTGGCGTTGCCGACGATGATCTCCTGCGCCAGGATGAGCGTATCGACCGCATGCCGGAATGCATCCACGTCGAATTGGCCTTTCGAGACGTGGAACTTGCGTAAATTCAGAGAAGACAGGTTACAAGCCGAGTCGTCCAGGAACATGTACTCCGAGCAAGGATTCGAGGCATTGATGCGAGCGGTGTTCTTGCAAGGATGCCAGCGATTCACCGTCGTGTCGAACTGCATGCCGGGGTCCCCGCATTGATGCGTGGCTTCGGCAATTTGTTTCAGCAGGTCGTGAGCTTTGTAGCGTTCTTTCGGCTGGCCATTGAGGACGGACTTGGTCCACCAGTCTTCGTCATTGACGGCGGCCATCATGAAGTCGTCACTGGCCCGGACGGAGTTATTGGCATTCTGGAAAAAGATCGAGCCATAGGCGTCGCCGTCAATCGCCGAGTCGTAGCCGGCTTCGATCAAGGTCCAGGCCTTCTTCTCTTCGCTGGCCTTGCACCAGATGAACTTCTTAATGTCTGGGTGGTCGGCGTTGAGGATGACCATCTTGGCCGCCCGGCGTGTCTTCCCGCCTGACTTGATGACACCGGCGAAAGCGTCAAAGCCCTTCATGAAGGAAACCGGGCCCGAAGCGCGCCCGCCGCCTTTGAGAATGGCGTTTTCCTCGCGAATCTTCGACAAGTTCGACCCGGTGCCCGAACCCCACTTGAAGAGCATGCCCTCGGTCTTGGCGAGGTTCATGATCGATTCCATGGTGTCTTCGGCCGCGATGATGAAGCAGGCCGAGCACTGAGGCCTATGTGAGCCTTTGGTCAGCCCGGCAACTTTGCCGGTCGCTTCGTCCCAATACCAGCCGTAGCCGCGCGCTTCCTTGACCCCAACGTTGAACCAGACGGGCGAGTTGAAGCTGGCCTTCTGAGTGAGCATCAAATGGGCCAGTTCGCCGCGGAAGTTCTCCACGTCATCCGGAGTTGCGAAGTAGCCGCCGGCCGCGCCCCAGTCGGCGATGGTGTCCACGACGCGATGAACGAGTTGCCCCAGGCTAGTCTCTCGTTCGGGTGTTCCCGCGCGCCCATGGAAGTATTTACTGGCAACGATATTGGTCGCCGTCTGCGACCAGTCGCGCGGCATTTCCACCTCGCGCTGTTCGAAGATGACGTCACCGTTTTCATTCGCAATGGAGGCGGTGCGCTTCTCCCACTCCAGAATGTCGTAGGGAGTCTGTCCAGGCTCTAAACCTTTTGTGAAATAGCGGGGGAATGCCAATCCCTTGCGCTCTGTGGTTTTCGACGATAACTCGTCCACGCGGGCAGCTAGTTCAACGCTGATCTCGCCCATAAACTCCCCTCCGGCATGAAGATGAAAATGACTGTTCAGGTACGGAGCACAACCGGCCTGCGGGCGACCGACATGAGGGCTTTTGGGAGGCCTAACCCATTCGCACCCTGTGCTGACGTTCACTTAGTGTACACCATCTAGTGGTCAAGTCAAGAGAAATTTCCATATCTTGCGATTTTTTTTTTGAGCGCGGAATTGGCTCCAGAACGCCCAGTCGAGCGGTCGGGGAAAATCCTCATGCACCGCCGCGTGGTGGCCCAAACGGGAGCCCCGATCACTCGGTCGGCCGATGAGCCGGTAGCCGGTGAACCGGAGTGACAGCGCTATTCGGGCGGACCCTGCTGGAAGATCTCATCGAGCGCCCCAGTCAGCTCGTCAATTTGACTGTTTTCGATGATGTAGGGCGGCAGGAACCGCAGCACCGTGTCGGCGGTGCAGTTGATTAACAGCCCGCGCTCCTGGCACTGCCCGACAACGAATTTACCGGGCACTGTCAAGTTGATGCCGCGCATGACCCCGCGGCCGCGCACTCCCTGGACGAAGTCATATTTGTCCACGAGTTCGTTAAGCCGTCTTTCGAAATAATCTCCGGTCTCGCGAATCTGTGGCAGCAGTTCGTCGAGGATGTCGAGGAACTCGATAGCCACCCGGCAGGCCAGCGCGTTGCCCCCGAACGTGCTGCCGTGAATCCCCGGCGTGATAACGTCAGCGGCTTTCTCATTTGCGATAATCGCCCCCAGCGGCAATCCGCCCCCGAGAGGTTTGGCGGTCACGATGATGTCGGGCAGAATGGGCTCGGCGTCACCGGACTCATTCCACCACTGATAGGCGAAATGTTTCCCCGTGCGTCCCAGCCCGGTTTGGATCTCGTCGAAGATCAGCAAGGCGTCATACCGTTTGGCGAGTTCGACAGCTTTGGCCGCGAATGCCCGCTCGATTTGAACGATCCCGCCTTCGCCAAGAATCGGCTCGAACAGGATCGCGGCGGTGTGTTCGCCGACCGCCGACTCCAGAGCGCCGACATCGTTGGTGTCGATGAATTTCACGCCGGGAATGAGCGGCTCGAAAGGTTCGCGGTGATTTTCCTGCCCGGTGACCGCGATCGCTGCCAGAGTTCGTCCCCCGAAAGAATTATTGAGCGCCACAATCTCGTATTTATCGGCGCTCGTCTTGCGGCCATAACCCTTGGCGATCTTGAGAGCACCCTCGATGCACTCGGCCCCGCTATTGGTGAAGAACACCCTCTGCAGCCCCGAAGCCTCGGCCAGCCGCTCGGCTAGTGGCCCTTGATGCGCATGCGCGTAGAGGTTCGAGCAATGAACCAATTGATCAACCTGCTCGTGCATCGCCTGGACAATGCGCGGGTGCGCCATGCCGAGCGCGTTCACTCCGATTCCCGACATGAAATCGAGATAGCGATTGCCCGCCGCGTCGTACATGTAGCAGCCCTCTCCCCGGTCGATCACGATCGAGTGGCTATAGCTGCGAATGAGATACTGGCCTTCGAGCCCTAAGGTGCCGGAGCCGTCGGGCGGCTGTTGTTCAACATGCATGATGGAATTCAGACTAGCAGAATCACCGATTGCACTCTGCTCGCGGCAGCTTGCAGATCAATCTACAAACCGGTATTCGCAACTCTGTGTTGTTTCGCCGGCAGGCCGTAGCGCGAAGCTCGAAGACACCCGCGGCCTTTGGCTGGCTTGGCTCGTGCCTCCCGGCGGGCAGCGTCGGCCTCCGGGCCGACGTAGGCACGGACGGAAGTCGACACTGAAGGGGAGTTGCTAGACCAAAACTGTAAACGTGGCTTCATCGCGCTCGACCGGACGGTAGAGCGTGTCCCGCTCCACCGGTTCGCGGCCGGCGTGGCGGATCAGACGCAGCAGCTCTTCCCGATGAAGCGATTGTGAAGTCGTGGCGCCGGCATCGTGATAGATTTTTTCTTCCACCACGGTGCCGTCCAGGTCATCCGCGCCGAAGCGCTGGGCGATCTGTGCGATTTTCGGCGTCATCATGATCCAGTAGGCCTTGATGTGCGGGAAGTTGTCGAGTAGCAGCCGCGAGACGGCGATGCACTTAATGTCATCGATGCCGCCCGTGCTCGGCAAGTGCTGCATCGGCGTGTTTTCGGGGTGGAATGCCAATGGAATGAAAGTCTGGAATCCCCCCGTCTCATCCTGCAAGGTTCGCAGCTTGATCAGGTGATCGACGCGGTCTTCTTCTGTTTCGATGTGACCGTAGAGCATCGTCGCGTTCGAGCGCAGACCCAACTGGTGGGCCTTCCGAGCGGTGTCGATCCATTCTTCGCCGTCGATCTTGTGATCACAAATAATGCGGCGGACACGCTCTTGAAAAATCTCCGCGCCTCCGCCGGGCAGGGAGTGCACGCCGGCGGCCTTGAGACGGCGAAGAGTTTCTTCGATGGATAGATCCGCCCGGCGCGCCAGATAGCCGATCTCGACCATCGTGAACGCCTTGAGGTGAACTTGCGGATAGCGCTCGCGCAGGCCGCGGATCATCTCGCAAAACCAGTCCAGACTCAACTCCGGGTGCAGGCCGCCGACGATGTGAAACTCCGTCACCGCTTCGCTGCAGCCCTCCCCGGCGACCCGCCAGACCTCTTCGAGCGACATGGTGTAGGCGGCGGAATTCCGCGCCTGTCTGCCAAACGCGCAAAGCTTGCAAGCAGCTACGCAAACGTTTGTGGGATTGAGATGGCGATTGACGTTGAAGTACGTGACATTGCCGCTGAGCTTCTCGCGTACATGATTCGCCAGGTATCCAACAGCGAGCAAATCGTGGGAACGGTAGAGGGCAACCCCGTCCTCGAAGCTCAGACGCTCCCCCGCCATGACCTTCTCGGCGATGGGTTCGAGTTGCGGATCGTCGATGTGAGGAGGCATGACTGATTGGGCCTTCGAGACCTGCCCGACGGTCTTGAATCAAAGAATACCATGCTGGAAACACTCACATTGTGCTTGGCGACCTCACCCGTTGAAGCAATCTCGCGATCTCATGATTGACCGCTACTCTAACGACGCGTTTCGGATTCGCACTCGCCCAAGCTGCCCCGAATCCCTACTCTGTAACCCAACTCGAAAGGAACAGTTCCGCCTTGGGAGCGTTGTCAGTCTGTCTTGTCCGCTCCGCTGCGAACGAGATAAACGGCGATCTGCGCGCGCATGTTCGGCAGCCATCGAATCCGGCGGTCGCCTCGCAGGAAATACGACTGCTCGATCGTGAGTCCCAGCCCCGCAAGTGTTTCCTCAAAGTCGAGGATGGTCACGAAGTGAATGTTCGGCGAATCGTACCACTCGTAGGGCAAGTGGCGGGTTTTAGGCGCTCTTCCCGACGTCATCAAGGAAACCGGCACGCTCCAGTGCGCAAAGTTAGGGAAGGCGACAATCAAGCGGTCCGCTACTCTCGCCATTTCGTGAAGGACATTGCGCGGGCGGTGGGTTTCTTGAATCGTTTGACTGAGGATGACGTAGTCGAAGCATTTGTCGGGGTAGTCAGCGAGTCCCTGGTCGATATCACCTTGGAAAACGGAGAGGCCGTGCCCGACGCACTTGCGCACCTTCTCCGGCGAGATCTCAACGCCCCGCGCCTGAACGTCTCTTCGCTCGACCAGCCAAGCCAGAAGGTCGCCCTCTCCACAACCCAGATCGAGCACCTTCGCGCCGTTGGTGACCATCTCGCCGATGATCTTGTAATCCCCGCGTCCCAGCACTTCCGGAACCACGGCACTCAGAGTAGCCTCGAGAGTTGCCATACAAGACTCAATTATAGGGCAGACCACAGTTTATCTTGCCTGCGACGGCGCGACGGGCTGGGGGATTACGCCGGACGCCTCCGCGCCTGGGCGGAGTTTCTTGCAGGTGTTCTCAAGAAAGTGCTTCATCAGTTCCGTCAGCTCGCCGACTTCCAAGAGAAACGCGTCATGACCGTGATTGGACGGCAGCTCGACATATGCCACATCTAGGTTCCGGCTGCGAAGCGTGCGGACGATTTGCAGCGACTGATAGCTGGGGTAGAGCCAATCCGAGGTAAAGCTCACCACAAGAAAACGCGCCGCTGAGCGGGCGAATGCATCACCCAAAGATCCGTAGCCCGCGCTGAGATCGATCGAGTCCATGCCGCGAGTAATCGTCAGGTAGGAGTTTGCGTCGAACCGGCTGACGAATTGTCCGCCACGGTATCGCAGGTAGCTCTCCACTTCGAAGAGCCCGGTAAACTCGTTCACAATGGCGCCGGTGTCGCGGCGGCGGCGGCCGAATTTTTCGTGCATCGACTCGTCGCTCATGTAAGTGATGTGCCCGACCATGCGGGCGACGGCGAGTCCGCGCTGCGGTCCAGGGCCAGAGTAGTAGTCTCCGCCTTTCCAGTCGGTGTCGGCCATGATCGCCTGGCGGCCCACCTCGTTAAACGCGATTTGTTGAGCGGAGTGTTGCAGGGTCGTGGCGATCGGAATCGTCGACGCAACTTGCTCGGGGTAGTCGACCACCCACTGCAACACTTGCATGCCGCCCATCGATCCGCCAACGACCGAGAGAAGCCGCTTGATACCCAAATGGTCGACGAGCATCTTCTGCAAACGCACCATATCGGCGATCGTTACAAAAGGGAAGCTCGACCCGTAAGGCCGGCCTGTCGCGGGGTCAGGGGAGCTGGGTCCAGTTGTCCCCCGGCAGCCGCCGAGCACGTTCGAAGAGATCACACAATAGCGATCCGTATCAAAGCCCTTGCCCGGACCGATCATGTTGTCCCACCAGCCCGGCTTGCCATCCTCTTCACTAATCCCGGCCGCGTGCGCATCACCGGAAAATGCGTGCTCGATCAGAATGGCGTTGCTGCGTTCGCTGTTGAGCTCGCCGTAGATCTCGTACGCAACCTCCACGGGGGACAGAGTCTTCCCGCAGTCGAGGGTGATCGAGTCGAATCGGGCCTTCTGAACCTTGATGACCATGCCGGACGGGTGGGGCTCAGCACAAGCGAACGCCACTTTCAGGATACTGGACGCTTGCGGAGATCGGGGAGGGATGAAATCGACGTCACGGGCCGAGCCCGCACTCGTTCGTGAGGCCGGTCTGATGGCAAAAAAGTGGCAGCCCGCTTACGGGCTGCCCCTTAGATCGTTCAAGGCCGAGAACGTCCAAATTGCTGCCCGGCCGTGCCCGCCGTCCTTCCACCGCGTAACGAAAAGCAGCTTGCGGGAGCGGCTCACCACTCAAGCTACTTTTTCTTCTTGGAGGCTTTCTTCTTCGCAGCTTTCTTTTTTGGCGCAGCCTTCTTGGCTGCCTTCTTCGGAGCTGCCTTCTTTGGCGCAGCTTTCTTCTTGGCTGCCTTCTTTGGGGCGGCCTTCTTGGCTGCCTTCTTTGGCGCAGCCTTCTTCGGAGCTGCCTTCTTCGGAGCTGCCTTCTTCGGAGCTGCCTTCTTCGGAGCTGCCTTCTTCGGAGCTGCCTTCTTCGGAGCTGCCTTCTTCGGGGCTGCCTTCTTTACTGCCTTCTTCGGGGCCGCCTTTTTCTTGGCTGCCTTCTTGGCTGCTTTCTTCGCCATAATTTTATTTACCTCACTATTTAGGATTCAACTTCGAGGGCCCGGAAGCTGCCAGTTGCTGCGCGTGCCGCGGCAATGTTCTCCCTGCACCCACTACATTGATCATCATAAATGTTTTAACACGTCTGGTGTCGTTCTCCAAACATTTTTTTTCTTTTCTGTTTTAAAAAATTTGTTGCGTACAGGCATTTCGTGCACCGCGAACCAACGTGAGTGGCTCCGGAGCCTTTATTCATAGGGGTTCGGCGGCAACTCGCGACGCACACTCGCCGTTCGAATCGCTTCAACGAAACTTGTGCAGCCAGCCGCGCGCGACCATTCAAAGAGTTCGGTGTGCAACTCCCGCGTCTCACATGATTCGCGGCGGCGGCAACACGAGCGCGTCAATGTGAAGGCTGCTCGGTCCCGCGGTTCACGCGCGGAAGCTTTGCTTTGCGTTCGCCGACTGAGCTACCTTCTGAGTATGAGGTTGAATGGGGTATCCATTTGACTCAGGTGACCCCAAGATGCAGTATGGGCGGCAGTGGAGAACTGCCCACTGAATCTGATCGAGTTCGAGGCTCGATTCCCCAGCGATGAGAGATGTCGAGACTACCTGTTTCAGACGTGCTGGCCGGACGGTTTCCGTTGCCCCGCGTGCGGCTACGACCGGGCTTGGCCTGTCCGCAGAGTCTGGTTCGAGTGCTGCCGTTGCGGGCGACAGACTTCGG
>Ga0310123_10001380_pt1 | contig 20234 bp, 16 predicted proteins | sample CB6_AW_1057_MG_FD_203505 | JGI IMG/M metagenome (GOLD analysis project Ga0310123, IMG submission 203505) | Marine microbial communities from Western Arctic Ocean, Canada - CB6_AW_1057 | ecosystem: Environmental > Aquatic > Marine > Oceanic | place: Canada: Western Arctic Ocean | collected... | reverse complement strand
TGCCTATCTCCTAATCATTACCTCGTTTGTGATAGCAATCCCCCAAATCCTTCGCCTCGGTGTAACCCAAATCCGTTTTTCTGCAAAGTGCGGAATGTACCCGAACTTTCGTGACCGGCATGGATGCTATTTCCATGGTTGAAAGTTTTCGCTACGATCCCGTCGCGCACACGGGAAATTCACGCGATTCAAGGCAAGTTGCCATGCGCGTCGTCCGTTTGGGTGGGTCTTGAATTGCGCTGTAGGAGATGCCGAATGAGAAGATATGCCTGCATCCGTGCCGGGATGTTCGCAGTTGTCTGCGCCTATCTCTTGGTGCCAGCAACACTCGCCGTGGGAAAAGGGACGCGAACCGCTCGCTCCACACAGACGATAAACTCCGTATCAGAGCAGCGGCGACCGTCCTCCAAGCTGCCCGTGTCTGATGTGACGCTGTCGGTCGGGGGTCGGCTAGAGGGTGCCGTGGTCGACGTTCAAGGCATCCCCATCGCTGGGGCACCGGTCGTTGTGCGACAAGAGGGACACGAGATCGCCAGAACGACCTCGGATGCCACCGGGCGTTTCCGATTTCGTGGGCTTCGAGGTGGTGTTCATCAAATTATTGCTGCCCATGGGAGCGGTCTTTATCGGCTCTGGACGCCGAGTACCGCGCCACCCTCGTCTGGAAACGGTGTATTGATCATCACCAAGGGAGATGTATTACGGGGTCAGATTCCTCTGCGAGATTTTCTCACGTCTGACAAGGTGCTTTTTGGTGGTGGTGTTCTCGGGGCCGTCGCCATCTCAGTCGTGGTATATAACAACCGCGGCTCTGGAAGCTAGAGCAAGTTGCTCAGACATGAGGTCAGCGATTGCTCGTTTTTCCCGATGAAAACATAGCGAACGTGACCTCGGTATTTCGTAATCTGCCGTAGTGCGAGTCGCACACACGCAGAGCGGACGTGGAAGTCGCCGCGGCGACCCTCAAGCAGTGCCCTCTGCCAATCTCCATTCGCTCTGCACTCGATTGGAATCTGCTGTAGCAGTCGCGGGTTTAACGCCACGCAGATGCTCCGCCGTCTCTGCCGGGCAAGCACTGCTAGCATTTTGCCATTCTAACAGACCGCCAAAGATCCATTTTTCCTGCGCAAGAATAGGCCAGAAATTTGGGGTGAAACCATTCCATGTCGCGGCACGTAACCCCATAACCCCATATGGTTTCCGGGTATGGTTTCCGGGTATGGTTTCCGGGATTGATATTGACCGGAACTCTGATTTCCTGGTACTTACACGCCTCTTTTTTACGCCTTAGTCGGCAGTCGACATCCACTCGCGCCAGCACGTCTGTCGGAGGGAAGGTGCGCAGGTTCTCTTCGAGGCGTAAACAACCAGCAACGGATCGGGAAATTCGTGAGCAACTCTATGTCCGCCTATCTGCGATCAAAAATCGCACTGGTCGCGATCTTGATATTGGTCGGCACGGCGGGCTGTCGTCAAGGACTCGTGTACGATGCGGCCACTCTGCCGGACGAATTTCGTGCTGTGGCAGCCACGAAGGTGGACACGATCAATCTCGCGCGGCTGGCGGTGCCAGGTTCGAACAGCACGGTGATTGGTCCAAGTGACGTCGTCGAATTGACCATTGCGACTGGATTCGAAGAGAGGAAGATCGTTCCTTTGATCGTGCGTGTCGCCGACGATGGAACGATTCAGGTGCCGCTCGTTGGCCCCGTGGCCGTCGCCGGCCTGGAGCCCGCTGAGGCGGAACACACGATCACGAACCTGGCTATTGAGCGTGGCGTGTACCGGAGCCCATCGGTTGCACTGATCGTTAAGCATCAGCAAAGCAACCAAGTAACGGTTATCGGGGCGGTTGAATCTCCAGATGTCTACGAGTTGCCGCGTGCATCAAGCGATCTGCTCGGTGCGTTGGCGATGGCGGGCGGCCGTGCGGAAGACGCTGGCCCGCATATCGAGATCCTGCGAAAAAACCAACTAAGGCTGCCGGGACTCCACGGTACGCCGCCACAGGGTCGTGCTGCCGACAAGTTGGCTAGTTATACACCGGATGTACCGGCACAGCCGGTGTCGACCCGTGTCAATTTGGATTTGATCTCGCGGGGGCAAGTGGGGGACTACCGACTGGGCGACGGCGACGTTGTCATGGTGTTTCCACAAGACCCTCGCGTGATTCACGTTATGGGCCTGGTAAACAAGCCTGGTCAGTTCGAGATACCACCAGGAGAGGATGTTCGTTTGCTCGACGCGTTAGCGCTGGCGGGTGGCCGCACGCTTCAAATCGCGGATAAAGTGCAGGTCGTACGAAAAGTCGCCGGCCAGTCGGATCCCTTGGTCATCAATGTGAGTGTCAGCAATGCCAAGGCTCACGGCGCAGCCAATCTACTTTTGGCTTCGGGCGACGTCGTGAGTGTCGAAGAGACACCTACCACGCTGACCCTTAATCTACTTAAGAGCTTTGTCCGTTTCGGTGTTTCCGCGACGACCCCGCTTTTCTGACGAACCTGGAAAGCATCGTAGCATGGACAACGAACTCGCAGAAGCAACGCCGACCGAGCCTGTTCAGCCGGCATCGCACCTCGTGCACAGTGTGATGCACTTTTTGCGGGTTGTCCGATATCGCAAGGACGTAGTTCTTGCTGCGATGGTTGTCGCGTTTCTTCTCGGCTCGCTGTACTACGCCACGGCAACGCGTGTTTATCAGTCGAAGGCGTCTTTGTTAATCTTGCAGGCAGGTGGCGAAGTGAATACGCCGTCGATGAGCGCCGAAGGCAGCAAGCGTGAGATCATGCCAACGTATCAGCGCCTGATTAAGAGCGCGGTCGTATTGCGAGGCGCCATCCGGAATCTTCACCCCAAGCATCGGGTTGATTTGAGTTCCATACCACAGGACAAGTGGGTCGAGACACTTGCCAATAATCTCAGCGCCGCCGCCGTGCGGCGAACAAATATTATTGAAGTGAGTTATCGTTCGAAAGATGCAGAATCGGCGGCGGCCGTCATCCGTGCCGTTATCGAGTCCTACCTGGACTTTATCGACAAGACACATCGAGGAACTGCTGGTGAAATCATTCGCGTGTTGACAAAGGAAAAGGGCGATCTTGAAGAAACACTTCAAGACAAACAGCAAAAACTGCTTGCTGCCCGGCGGATGTTTGGAGATCTAGGGTTAGAACGTGGTGGACACATCGTGCATCCTCTTGTGCAGCGAGCCATTCGTCTCAACGAGGCTCTCATCGAAGCTCAGGAAAAACGGATCGAGCATCAGTCGTTCTTGGCATCCCTTCAGGCAGCAGTACGTAACGGCGAAGATTTACAGCAACATACCATGGCCGCTGAAGCGGCAGTCGGGCGTGAGATTCTCTTGACAGGGCTCGGCTTCAATTCACAAGACGCTGACGTCCAAGCCAAGTTAGAACGCACCTTGTTAGATGACCGGGCAACCCTTCAGACTCTTTCTCGTGGTCTTGGTCCGAACCATCCAAAAGTTGTCGGGGTGCAAGAAAGGATTCATCTAACGGAACAATACTTGCGGGGCTACCACACCAAGGTAACAAGGCGGTTGACGGAGTTGCGCGACAGACAGTTGGGACCCATGCTCACCCAGATGCTACAGCAGGCAGTCGCCAAAGCTTGGTCCCATGAAAACTCGCTTCGCCACTCATACGACCAAGCACGGACCGAGGCCATTCAACTTAACGGAGATCTCGCGCAACTGGAAATACTTGAACACGACGTGAAACGGTTGCGAGACTTTCACGATGTCATGGTGAACCGCATCGCGAATATCGATCTTCGTCAGGAACACGGCGATATTCGAGCCACGGTCGTCGAGGAGCCGGTGCCGTTAAAAAGGCCGGTTTCTCCACGGCTATCTATCGTGGTAATCGCTTGTTTGTTTTCATCGTTGGCGGTTGGCGGGGCCGTGGTCTATGTGCTAGATATTCTTGACGACCGCTTCCGGTCACCGGAAGAGCTGCAAGCTCATCTCGGCGTGCCCGTGCTGGCGCTGGTACGCAAGCTCGAAATCGACGAAGCGTCGGGACTGGCCGGCGTGCAGACGAATGTTGCCCCCGATGCCTCGCAATCGGAAGCGTTTCGCACGCTTCGCACGGCCATCGCGTTCAGTACGCACGATAGCGAGCGAGTTGTTGTTTCTAGTTCTGAGCCTGGCGATGGCAAGACGACCATCCTAGTAAATCTGGCCGTGTCGTTGGCGCAATCGGGTAAAAAAACATTGCTCATCGACGCAGATTTGCGGCGGCCCGGATTGACGGCCCTGGTTGGCATGAAGACGATGGACGGTCTCACCGACATCCTTCGGTCCGACAAGGACATCTTGGAACTTACCGCCCGACACGTTTGTAGTACCGACGTCGAACATCTTGACGTACTGCCGTCGGGAATTCGTCGGCCGAATCCGGCCGAACTTTTAGCTGGACCAAATTTCGCCGACCTGCTGGCCTGGGCCGACACCATCTACGACCAGATTCTCATCGACAGCCCGCCGGTCCTGGCGGTAAGCGACGCCCAAATGATCGGCCGATTAGTCGACGGCGTTGTGCTTGTTGTCAACTCGGAAAAGAACCGCCGGCACGCCGTGGTTCGCACAGTAGAAAGTTTTGCCAAGTTTGGAGTTCACGTATTCGGCGTCGTTGCCAACCGCGTGATGATCGGCGATGGCTATGGTTATGGATACGGCTATGGATACGAGTATGGACAGGATGCCGATGAATTGGACGACATGAAATCGCACTCAGCGGATGCCTTGACAGGCGACTTCGCTGCGACCAATGAAAAGGCACCGCTGGAAGGCATCGTACCGCGTCGGGTCGCCTAGCAGTCTGTTGGTAAAGTGCTTTGGAAGCGCGGTTGTGAGATTTGGCCGAGTGCAAGGCGTAAAATCGCAGACATATCCAGGAGATACGTCGAGGTTTTACAATGCAGCAATCGGCCAAATCTCGCGACCGCAGCCCAAATGACTTTATCAACGGGCTGCTGGTGCGAGCCGAACTCCTGTGCTGTGGATAGGGAATTGGTATTCGAGCGTCGAGAGGTGGTTCTTGCGAACCACTCGAGTGATCGGCTCTACAGCAGATTACGAAATACCGAGGTCACGTGCATTATGTTTTCGTCGGGAAAACCGAGCAATCGCTGACCTCATGTTGGTACGATTCGCGCTAATAGGCCACGAATTCAGCCCGTTTATCGAAATGTTCAACCAGCGCCAAAGAAATGAGAGGTTAACCGCACCGGCCGATTGGGCGGAACGCTCCCATGTGACGTCTCTGACAAACTTACTGCTTCTCGTCGTGGACTTTGCTTTGGGGGGTGTCATTTTCTTGGCCCCGCTTTTCATGGGAGGCCGACATCCGGCAGGTCGCTTGGTCTATGTTGTTCTTGCCGTGGTCGCTGCCGTGGCCTGGCTACTGCGGCAATGCCTTCTCAAAACCGCACGATGGACTCGTTCTCCGGCCGATTGGCTGGTGCTCGCAGGTGTGGTCGTGATTGGCGTGCAGATTCTGCCTCTGCCAGCCCCGCTCTTAACCAAAGTCTCTCCCAGTCTGTTTAGTACGCTTCCTCTATGGTCGGGTGACCGTGCGGCACCGATCACCATGGGCCAATGGTCACAGCTCTCGCTCGCTCCCGCGGCGACGCGCGGCGGACTCGCCATGTTTTTGACCATGGGTCTGATCCTGCTTGTCACCGTCCAACGATGCCGCCAGCTCGCGGATGTCCAGCGGGTGTTGCGGTGGATTGGACTGTCGACGATTCTCATGGCGTCCTTCGGGATTGTGCAGTGGATGACTTCGAACGGCAAGTTCGTCTGGCTGTATGAACATCCGTACCGCGACACAACGGGAGCTGTCAAAGGAAGCTTCATCAATAAAAATCACTTCGCCCACATGCTGGCTCTTGGCGTCGGGCCGTTGATGCTCTGGATTGTTACCCTGCTCCGTCGCCGTGGTACGTCGAAAACTGCCTTTGACACAGCGCATCGCACAGGCAACGGTCAGCGCAGCGTCTTGGCGCTGATCCTCGGACTGGCGATCGTGTTGTTTGCCGTGCTGATGACCCTGTCTCGCGGCGGCGCTGTGGTGCTGGCGATCACATTGCTTACCACGGGTACTGTTTTCTATCGGATCGGATGCCTCAAAATAAAACACCTCGGCGGACTCGTTGGCCTGGTTGCAGTCCTCGCCGCTGCTTTGGTAATCCACGGGCATGATCGTGTCGCCAACCGCCTCGACGACCTGACATCCGGATCGGTCGAAACACTTGATCGTAACGAAGGGCGACGCAAGATCTGGCGGGCGGATATGGTCGCCGTACAAAAGAGCCCCATATGGGGCACCGGCGTGGGCAGCCATCGCGAAGTCTATCCGATGTACATGCCAGACCCGCCGCCGACCGAGTATACCTATGCTGAAAGCGGCTATCAGCAAGTCGCAACGGAAACCGGACTGGTCGGGCTTAGTCTTGTGTTCATTTTTATGATTATCATCGGACGTCGGTGTGTAAACGTTCTGCGCGATTGCCCGTCGCATCGCGTTCGAGCTTGCCTCGGTGCCGTCTTAGCCGGTTTGATCGCTAGCGTTGTTCACTCGGTTGTTGACTTTGTTTGGTACATCCCAGCTTGCATGGCGCTAACAGCGATTCTCATCGCGTGTGCGCTGCGTCTCTGGCACTTTGCCCAAACGGACGACATTCGCAGCCACCGTACCGTGATTGTTCCCCGCCCAGCCTGGATTGCCGCTGCTACGGTCTTGCTTTTCGTCGGTCTGAGCGTCACGCAGAATCGCGTTCGTGCGGCTCTCGCAGCGCACCATTGGGATTCTTATCTGCGAGAATCCATTATGGTCACACGTGGCGATCGTGTAACAATGAGTCAGAAAGGCGCCGATCTTTCTTTCCTGTCCGGACCGGAACAGAACCTACACGATGTGTCCATGGTACGCCACTTGGTCGCGACCGTTCGTGAGGATCCGACCCACGCGCGGGCTCATGTTCGGCTTGCGGCACACACCCTGCGTCGGTTCGCACAGTTGCAGGAGACTGCGGCGAACGCCATGGTTCTAAGTCATATTCGCGATGCGGCCATCGCTTCGCAGTTTTCCTCGCGAGATGAGCTAGACGAATGGCTCAGCCGGGCTGTCGGCGACCATCGGCGGCTGTTGTATGGCGCCCTCTGGCACGCCCGTACAGGGTTGCAACTTTGTCCTCTGCAGGGTGAGGCGTATCTCTATCTTGCCCAGCTATGTTTTCTTGAAGGAGGTGATGCTTCGGCCAAAGCGGCCTACGTTGCCCAATCGCTGCGACTGCGTCCCTGCGACGGGGAAGTGCTGTTTGAGGCGGGCAGGGAAGCTCTGTTGGCCGGTGATCCGGCCGCGGCCCAGACCCATTGGAAGCGATGCTTTCATGCCGGCGGAACTTCCCGGACTAAGCTGGTGAAATTGCTAGCTGGTCATGTTTCGCTAGTGCAACTGATCAGTAGCTACGAACCAGAATTGTCAGACGCACAACTGCTGTACCATCAGTTCCGAGAAATCGCGACGCGATCCGAGATGGAATCGTTCTGCCATTGGTATGAACAACTCGCACAACAGCAGCAGACGGTGGATGAATCGTCCAAGCAATGGGCCAGTGTGTGGCGATTCGCCAGCCGAATGCGTCGCGAACTGGAAAACTACGGACAGGCTGTCGCTAACGCCCGACGGGCGTGTCAGTACGACCCAAATGACTACGCAAGTCACTATGAACTGGCGATTGCATTGCTTGGTAACCAACAGTTTGAACAAGCGCGAACCGCGCTAACCTGGTGCCGACAACGAAAACCAAACGATAAACAACTGCAGCGATTATTTAAAAAAGCGATTGCCGGCAGCGGTGTGCTGGGTGAGACCACTGCGGCGGCACGACAAAGCGGCAATCATGCCCGTCGAAAGTAACAATAGGCCCATAGGCTCGTTCCACCGACGAAAACGGAATAGCGTTATATGATCAATTCCTTTCTTACCTTGATATGCAAATCGCTGCGGCGGCCTCTCTTATGCGCCGTGGTTCTCATGCCCTTGTTTCTCGCTACCTACTACCTTGCCTACTGCCTTCGCTTTGAAGGTCGTATCGACTCGTCGATTTTCGAATTATTCGTTTTGACCGCGGGATGGGTTGTTCTGGTCAAATTGCTGATTTTCGCCTGGTGTCGCCTGTACTACGGGTGGGGACATCTGGTTTCGTTTCACGATCTCCTAACACTCGGCCGAGCGGTCACCATCGCCTCGTTGTTGATTGTGCTGATCGATTTTATTGTACTGCCACACATGTCCATCCCTCGTAGCGTCGTGCTCCTGGATTGGGGAGCCATGATCGTGGTTATCGGAGGACTGCGGGCCTTGATCCGGCTAGTGCAGGACCGTGGCCGCTTGGTTTATGTGTCCGATGGGACAACCGCGGTCTTGATCGTGGGTGCGGACGATGCCGGTGAGGTCCTGCTGCGGACCCTTCGTCGCAACCCCAGCTTGAACTATGTTGTGGCCGGATTTATTGACAATGATCCCATGACCGTAGGCACACGCATCGACGGAATTCCAGTCCTCGGCACTTTGGACAAAACGTGTCAACTAGCTCATGAGTACGGGGTCCACGAAATTCTTATCACGGCGGGTAAACTGTCGGGAAAACAGGTGCGTCGCCTTGTCGAGGACAGTCGAGAGCATTTGTATCACGTTCAGGTTCTTCCCAGCTACGAACAACTTCTTGGCGGCTCCGTCGACATCCGGCCACGTCAAGTGGACATTGACGACTTGTTGCGACGTGATCCAGTGCGGCTCGATCTAAAGAGTATCCGTCAGTGGATTGACGGACGTACGCTCTTGGTCACAGGCAGCGCAGGCAGCATCGGCTCGGAGATTTGCCGTCAGCTACTTCAGCTTTCACCCAAGCGGCTGGTCCTGGTTGACCGTAGCGAGAATGGCCAATTTTTTCTCGAACGTGAGCTTCGGGAATGGGACTCGCACGAGAGCTTCGAAATCTGTATCGCCGACATCACCGATCATAGTCGCATGGAGGCAGTCTTCCGTGAGTATCAGCCGGACATCGTTTTTCATGCCGCTGCTTACAAGCATGTTCCGCTGATGGAGGCAAACGCGGTCGAGGCGGCCAAGAACATTCTTCTGGCGACCCGGACGCTGGCTGATCTGGCCGACCGACACCAAATTACATCGTTTGTCATGATCTCTACTGACAAGGCGGTTAATCCAACCAATGTGATGGGTGCCTGCAAACGACTTTCCGAGCAATACGTGCAATCTTTGGCAAGCCATTCTCCATGTCGATTTGTAACCGTGCGATTTGGAAATGTGCTCGATTCGGCCGGCAGTGTCGTACCGGTCTTTCGCGAACAGATCGCCCGGGGCGGACCGATCACGGTCACGCATCCCGACGTGACGCGCTACTTTATGACCATCCCCGAAGCATCGCAACTGGTAATCCAAGCCGGCGCAATGGGCCGAGGAGGCGAGATTTTTGTTCTCGATATGGGAGAGCCCATTCGCATTGTCGACCTGGCTACCGACATGATTCGCTTGTCAGGCTTGACAGCGAACGAAGACATTGAGATTGATTTCGTAGGATTGCGCCCCGGCGAAAAGTTGTATGAGGAACTTTACGATACGCAAGAGCAGCATGTGGGCACACCCCATGCCAAGATCATGGTTGCCGTGGGCGACGTTCGCCCGATACCTAGTATCTTGGCGGCGATCAGCCAGATCGAGTCGCAGTTGAGCGGATCGAACGAAGCGATGGTGGTCTGTCTCGCCGACGTCCTCTCCGAATATCGCCGAACTTCTGTGTCGGCCGATTCATATCGCAAAGCTGCATGATTCGTAACAGTAGGGAAAATTATCCGGCCTTTCGTAGGCCGCTCGTGAGCAGGCTCTTTACGGTAGAGACAATGGCATCTTTATCAAGCCCGTAGCGCTGGCGAAGATAATCTTGGCTACCGACGATGGAGGAAAATCCCTCGCGTAGCCCCATGCGCCTAAAGATAGTGGGCCGATCTTCTCGTTCCAAGAGGGTTTCTGCGACGGCACCGCCAAGCCCGCCGACGACGGTGTGTTCCTCCAAGGTCACGATGCCACCAGTTTCGCGGGCCGCGCGGCTTAGGGCGTCGGCATCCAACGGCGAGATGGTGTGTAGGCTTAGTACGCGGCAATGGATGCCTTGCTTGGCGAGGCGCTCGGTTGCGTTGAGCGCAACGCCGAGAATTCCGCCCGTGACGACCAATGTCATGTCGGTTCCATCGCGCAGTTGTCGAGCTTTGCCAAGTGCGAATTGTTCCTCTGGCTGTTGGGTCATTCCGGCGGAGGATTTGTCGAGTCGCAAGTAGCTGGTACCCGGTTCATGTGCGATGGCTTCGGTTGCTTCCGCGGCTTCCCAGTTGTCGCCCGGACATACGACCGTGACGCTGGGCAGCGATCGCATGATGCTTAGATCTTCGGTCGCGTGATGCGAAATGCCTAGAGCGCCGTAACTAAAGCCACCGCCAATGGAAACGATGTTGACGTTGGCACGATGATAGGCGGCGTCATTGCGGATTTGCTCCAGACACCGCATGAAGACAAAATTGGCGATCGAATAAGTGAAGACAATGTGCCCTTCGAGCGCGAGGCCGGTTGCAATACCGGTCATGTTCTGCTCAGCAACTCCAGCATTGATGAACTGATTAGGAAACCGTCGCTGATATTCGTCCAGCACGCCAAATCCCAGGTCGCCCGTGATCAGCATGATACGCGAGTCGTGCTCTGCCATCGCCGATAAACGCTCGATAAAGCGATCTCTCACGCTACTTCCTCCAGCTGCTTGAGGGCGGCCGCATATTCTTCGCCTTGCGCCGTACGGTAATGCCAAAGAACACTATTTTCCATGAACGACACACTCTTGCCCTTCGTCGTGTGTGCCAAGATGCAGGTCGGCTTCGTCGGCTGAGCAGGGACGGTTGAAAGCGCACCGTGTAGTTGGCCGTGATCATGCCCTTCGGTTTCGACAACGCTCCATCCAAAGCTCTTCAACTTGTCGACAAACGGTTCCAGCCCAAGAGTCCCCTCGATGGATGTCAGGCTTTGAATTTTGTTGTAGTCGATGATCGCCACCAGATTGTCCAATCGATGATGAGCAGCGAACATCATGGCTTCCCAATTCGACCCTTCGTCGCATTCGCCGTCGCTCAACAATACGAAAACGCGATGATTCGCGTTTCTTATCTTCGCGGCATAAGCCATTCCGGTGCCCACCGAAAGACCGTGTCCCAACGAGCCTGTCGACAATTCAACTCCAGGAATACCTTGGTGCGAAACGTGGCCAGATAGGTCCGAACCGTCCTGACAATGGGTTTGGAGCTTGTCGACCGGAAAGAAACCTCTCTCGGCCAACGCGGCGTAAACCGCGGCCCCAGCATGACCTTTGCTAAGGATAAAACGGTCGCGGTCTGCCCATTTCGGTTCCGCCGGATCGACGTGCAGGACACCGGCGTAGAGCACGGCAACAATATCCGCGATCGACAGCGCCGATCCCACATGGGAACTCTTTCCAAGGCTGGTCATCTTGACAACATCCAGGCGTATTCTACGCGCTAATTCACCCGAATCGATCATTATGCAGTTTTCCTGGTTGGATCATGAGATTGACAGCCAGATGCCGTGCAGCCTAGTTGCATGAGCCGTTGATAGGCCTCGCAAGGCAAACGCCAGCCGAGCGCGCCGAGATTTTCTTCCACCTGCTTGATATTTTTGGCACCAAACAGAGCGAAGCCAACAGAACGGGTATCCAGCAGCCAGCGCAAAGCGACTTGAGCGGGTGTTTTCCCCAATTGAGAGGCTGTGTTCTTTAACTCCTGGACCAACAGGAGATTATGTCGCAACTTCTCTCCCAGGAAATTATCATAATGTAGGCGCCGATCTCCCGTGTCGAACTTTGGTCTGCCATCGTACTTGCCCGACAAGAGTCCCTGGGCAAGCGATCCCCAGGTAGTCAGTCGAATGCCCAATTGTCTTGCCACGGGAGCTAACCGTTCGAACTTTTCCTGATCGACCAGACTGTATTGTATTTGCACCGTAGCGATGGGAGCTATCGATGCCGCTGTTCGCAATTGCTCGGCGGTTACGTTTGACAGACCGATCGCACGAATCTTGCCTTGGCGTCGCAATTCCTCCAGAGCTTCCAATGTCTTCTCAATCGGTGTCTTGAGATCATACCAATGCAAATAGTAAAGATCGATGCATTCCACTTCCAAACGCGACAAGCTGGCATCCAAAGCCTGGCGAAGATAGTTTGGGCTGGCATCTTTCCAGGTGCGACCCCGTGCGTCCCACCGAACCCCGAATTTGGTTGCAATATGTACCGAATGCCGTTGAGGGCCGAGGGCCTTTCGCAAAATGTGTTCCGAATGCCCAAAACCATAAACATCAGCCGTGTCGAAAAAATTCACGCCCAATTCATACGCCCGTCGGATCGCATGGATCGAATCTCGGTCGTCCACCGGTCCCCAGCCGTGACCGCCGAAAGGGCAGCCTCCCAGACCCAATCGTGAAAGATGCCGCATATCATCCGTCAGCGAATATGTTTCCATCGACTAAAGTAACTTTCGAATGATCACGCATGGTTTCGACAAGACAATCGCCAAGGTCTTCAAGAGTATGACGACATCGCCACGTATTGTCTGCTCATCAACATACTTCAATCGCAACTGATTCTTTACGGGCAGTATCTTTTCGCGAAACACTTCATCCGCATTTTCCGAGCCCACGCATGCCTGCAAGTCATGAAATTGCATCGATGCCGGATCGGTGATCCCTGGGCGCAGCGTCAAAATGCGATGGAAGTCGCCTTGGTACAACTGCGTGTATTCTGGCACTTCAGGACGCGGACCGACCATGCTCATCTCGCCCCTGAGCACATTGAATAACTGAGGCAATTCATCAATTTTATACTTCCGCAATTTCCGCCCTATGGAAGTGATCCGGGGATCGGCCTCGGCCGTTGTGGACCCACCGACCTGCTCAGCATTGAGAATCATCGTACGGAATTTGTAGATACGGAAGGTCTTGCCGAAACGCCCGGTGCGCTCTCCACGATAGAATACCGGCCCTGGCGAAGTGATTTTGACGGCGAGGGCCACCAGTACGAGAAATGGCGAAAGCACCACGATCCCGATCGCAGCCGCGACAATATCCAACAAGCGTTTTAATGCGTCAGCAACCATGTCCGTGCAACTCAAGGGGGTCCGTGCAACTCAAGGGGTAGGCAACCGATTTCAGAAGTGAGGTGGACGAACCGTTTTCGCGTGATTCGTCCGGCTTATGGAACGAACAGCCACCGCGACCATCGGAAACTAAACGCACCTCAAGTTCACGCTGATGTATGAATTCGTCCGTTGCCTTACGAGCTCCATAGCAACTAAAGTAATCATCGATTAACAAACAACCACCTAGAGCAACCTGGTCGTAAAATATTTCCAGGCACAATTTAGTCGAATCGTACCAGTCTCCATCGATTCGCAGAAAGGCAATCGTGCCCACGCCTTCGGCAGCCTGAGAGCAGGTGTCCTGAAACCATCCTTTTACCAGCCGCACCATGTTCCGGTTTATGCCAAACTGTTCGAAAAGCAACTGAGACACTTGCTCGATCCCGCCATAGCAGGAGCCACGAGGCAATGGCCTAACGTGATCTCCTGTTTTTCCTTCTTGGAAATCTTCGTCGGTTGGGTCGGGTAATCCGGCAAAGGAATCGAAAAACCAACACCGGCGATCATCTTCCGCGGCCACCATGGCCAAAATTGCGGCACAACCGCCACGGGCCACACCACACTCCACAAAGGCGCCCGACACACTCTTTGCGAGAACTTCCCGAGCTCTCTGGTGTGTGTGCTCTAAGCCTACCGCACCGACCAAAGAATAGGGCATGACGGCATGTACCCGCTGCTTCATTTTCAAATTCTGTGAATCGTTAGCACGGCTTCCCAGCTTCCACCGGAGCCAGTATTCCGCACGTAACATTTTTTGATAGCTAGCAAATGCCGGATGGTAGATACGTTCATACCAGGATCGTGGCAAAAACTTATACAGGAGTTTAAGAGCTGCCATGGCTCCCTTTTTCAACAGGGGCAGACTCTCATAGGGATTAGCCAACGCGTGGTTGGGGTTTTGATTCATCGAATTCACTATGGGTATACTGGACTAGGCTGCAACCGAACAAATCGTTTCACGTTTTTCATCTCTCGACGCGTCATTTCCCAATGCCTCCAGGTAGTCGATCATCTTGGAGTAAACCTGTTCTGCTGAAAAATGCTGTTCGTAAAGTGTACTGACATTTCTAGAAAACCGCGCACGCACCGATTTTTGACGCATCAATTCACGTACCGCCGAGATCATCGCCCGGTTGTCACCTGCCGGTACGGTCAACCCACAATCGTAGTCTTCCAGTAGCGTCTGTAGTTCACCACGGAGCGTCGAGAGTATGGGCAAACCACCCGCCATATATTCAATCGGCTTGTTGGGTAAAGACTGTGGAGAATCTGTCCCATAGAGCGCAAGGCCCACATCCGCCACCTCCATCAGCGCAATCAGTTCAGGGGACGACACCCGTCCTAAAAATTGGACCGACTTGACCCCTTCAGCCATCTGTTGGTACTCCGATAGTTGGGGTCCGGTGCCACAAACAACAATTTCCAATGCCTGCTGCTCCTCAACCGTAAGCTGACGCACCGCGTCGATTATGTACTGGAGACCACAACTTCTGCCTAGCGTGCCGAAATAGCAAAATCTCACTTTCCCCGTTGCGGATAACCCCGTTGCGGACAACCCTTTACTCGCGAGCTGTTTCTTCGCTGTCTCGCGCTGGATCTCGGACAATTCGGGCTTCAAGTAGGCGTGGCTAAACACCCGGTCGCTTGGACGGCGTTTCCTGCCCGCCAGACGGAGGCCCCATTCCAAGTACCCTGGAGATATTCCCACCAGGGCGGTCGACTCGCGGCAGATACGCCGCACCTTACGATAGGCTGGCATCAGGGCCAAACGGCCCATCGTCTTCAATCCAGAAGGCAGAATCCTTAGGTAAACATCGGGCCAAAGATCTCGCACATCCACCACGACAGGAACCGAACATCGCCTACAAAAGGCCACTGCTTCATCGGCTAACTCCAAGGTCGGAACGGACACCACCACCACATCTGGGCGATCCGTTGCGCCGGCGCGGCGACGAAACTCCAACGCCATTTCACGATTTGTGCGAATCCTGTCCAGCCCTATATGCCGTCGGTATCCGCGACCATGGAGTAACTCGATCTGACGATTCTCATCGAGTCGGATCGTCTTGCTGCAAAGCGCGCGATGGCGTTTCAAGAAATGGTCGAATGTTCCGGCCCACTGCACCACATCATGCCCCCGATCGGCAAGCATCGAGGAAAGTATGCCGTAACGAAACAGGCGTACATCTCCGTCAATCGGCAAGGGTTCGCCAGCATGTATCAGCCAGTATCGCATGCAACCCGCTCTGTTGGTCACGGACTCAGGCACCATAGGACCGCCAACTACCGGAGTCGAGCAGAGAATCTAGGGAGAAGCCAGCAGACGGTCAAGAGGAAACAGATAGCGGGCGAGCGAGAGCCGCGGGGCTTGTCCCCGTGCGTTTTTGAGCAGGCCATCCCCGGCACCCAGAGGGCAGGGCAGGGGGGCCATGCTAGCGTGCGGCCGGAGCGGCCCGGCGGCGGGCGTCGGCCGCAGATGAAAGACGCACGATCAACTGCTCAAGCACCATCCTTGCCCGCGGCCGTGAGGAACTCGCTCCCTTCATGGCCAGATCGGCCTCCAGAAGCCAGTGGTAAAGTTTGGTTGCCCGTCCGCGACCCAGTTGCCGAAGTTGCTTTTCCGATTTTTCCACAAAAAAACGATTCACCCCCGCTTGTTGCAAGGCTTGAGATAGTGGCATCCGCTGCCCGGTCCGCTCCGCATCGCGAATGCCGGCCGTCGCGGTCGCTAGCCGACGCAACGTCGCACCGATCTGTCCCAACAGGGCGATCGGCTCTTCGCCGGCGAGAATCAGGCGATCCAGTTGCAGCAGCGCCTCGGCGGCGTTGCCATCGAGCGCCGCGTCGATCATGTCCCAAGTCTTGCGGGTTCGCCAGTTGCCGACGGTGCTTTGCACCAGATCGACCGTGATGGAACCATCGGACTCGACCATCGGGGCAAGTTTCGATAGCTCCTGGTCGAGCAGCCCGAAGCTCGGCTCGACCATGGCGAGCAGCGCTTCGCTGGCTGCCGAATCGATTTTCACTCCATGCGGGTCTTTGGCCCGCCCGCGCAACCATTGCCCGAGGCGACGCGCGTCGACCTTATCCCCACGACCGGTGGTCGGCACTTTGCACTCGATCGTCAGGCCCGTCTTGGCGACTGACTTGGCCAGCCGCGTATTGCTTGGCCACGTTTTGACGTCGAGGACAAGAACGCCTAGTGAAACGGGCCGCTCGACATACTGTTCGAGCTCGTGGCGATTGTCGCTGACGAAATCATCAGCCTGCTCGATATGCACCATACGCCGCTGGTTGCCGAACAACGCGACGGTTGAGAGGTTGTCGACGACGTCGGTCAGATCAGCCTCGCGACCGGTGAGTACGGAAAGCGAAAAATCGCCGTCGTCACCACCGAGCACGGCCTGTCGCAGTGCCGAGAGTACCTCGCGCTTGAGGAACGCTTCGTCACCGGCCACGACGCAAACCGCCGGCACGTCGATGGCGTTTGTGTCGGCAAGATAGTCGATCGCATGCAGTTTCTGGGACATGCGGCAAGTATAACGCCGCCCTGTCGATTCGGCACCCCGGCTGCTCCGCCACTAGCGCGGGGACAAGCCCCGCGGCTCGCACTCTTTTTGACCCAGTGGTCGGGCGCTTGTCTCGTCGGGCGGCCAGATTTGGCTGCCATCGCTTAGGGTGTCAGCCAACGGGTGAGAAGCTGCGCCACGATCACCGATCGGAGGCACTCGCCGCAATACGGTATTGCCGGCGGGCAACGAAACGAGTGCTGATCCACCCTGGTTTGATACCATGTCCGTCACGGCAACCTCGGTCTGGCTGACATTGCGATTGCCTGCCCAGTCGGAGATTTCGGCCCGAACCATGATTCGCCGAGCGCCGGCGTTGGGCCAAAATCGGGCCTCACCGGTCCGCGTCGCCTGTATCGCTTTTTGCGGCCGGCCAATGGCCAGCGGCTGCCAAGCGTCGGCCTCCGAGCTGCGCGTCTCGATCTTCAAACTGTCCGGCTTGAGATTCGGATCGACGACCCGCCAACCCACTTTCACTTCACCGTCGCCGCCTCGGCTGGCAAAAAGGTCTAATCGGGGTGCGCGGGTGTCGACCACAACCCGCAGCTCGGCTCGCGGCAGACCGGCCGGCTGGTATCGACCTCTGTCGTGTAGCGTACGAATGGCAAACCAATACTCGCCGTCCTGCGGTGCTCGGTAGCGGAAGCTGTGAACGTGCGGCTCCGCACGACTAATCAGGCGCCACGTCCTTCCCTGATCGCTCGATACAAAGAGTCGCACCTCACGAGCCAAATGGTCCGGCGCCATACGATAGGGAATCGCAAACTCTTGTTGGCGCGTCACGATCTGTTTCGGCAGCGTCGTCGTCGGCAGAGCCCTCGCAGCCATGTTCGGACCATCGACCATCTCGGGCAGTCGCTCGGGCGTCACCGCGTCCGCTCGGCATGGTGCGACCGTGAGCACTGCAACGGCAATTAGCACCCCGGCTGTTTTTCGGGGCGACTTTCCAACACCCTTATCTGTCTGAAGCAGCCGGGGTGCTGGTAGTTCTGAGTGCGATCCTCGATTGTTCATCAGGCGAACAACATCCATCAAGCGGGTTTTATAGGTAGTTAGCGACGGGTGGCGGGGAAGGAGCCTAGGCGACAGCCCCGAGATGCCGCTGCAGCCATCGGGGCCGTCGCCTAGGCTCCTTCCCCGCCACCCTGCACGATCCGGCCACGCCCCACTTATCCGTATCGGTGAACCGGGTGATGCGGCTTCAAACAGAAGCAACGACAAAGGCAGCAATAAGACAAACCACGCAGATTGGGAGGCCGCCGAAATAAGCTAACGGCACCCCGGCTGCTGGCAGACAAAGAGTGCTGGAAGGTCTTGTTGGAAAGCAGCCGGGGTGCTTTTTGCCAGAGCTGGCATTCTGGACGGATGTGCCGGGAAAGTGCACAATGGGTCGAATAGGCGAGATTGCTAAGATTTTTCGGTTCCCGGTAGCTCCCTCTGTGCCAATATGACTGAAACGCTTGCTGTGGCCCATGCTTGATTCTGTAACCGATCCGCTGATGAAAGCGGCGTTGCTGGTTGCGGCGGTTTTTCTACTAGTCGCGGTTGGAATCTATGTGGTGCGAACCTGGCGCGGTAGTGACGGCGACGACCAGTTGTCGGCCAGTGACCTGCTCATGAAATTCCGAGAAATGCACGTCAAAGGTAACCTCAGCGAGAAGGAATTCCGAACAATAAAGACGAAGCTGGCGCTCCAAATAGAAAGCGAGTTAAGGGATAACGACGAAACGGGTTAGATCGAACGTTGCCACACGTTCTGTTCGACCCGCTTGGTCCAATTATGTGGTACATATGTGGTACATATGTGGTACAGCTGTCCCGGGCCAACAGGAAGATTCGGTGAACGTCACCGGCCCGCTTTGCGTACAATATGACTGCTCGAAGTGCATGTGGACAGGGACGCACCGCCAATCGTATGGGTCCGAGTCATCACGACACGATGTTCGGCCGCTCGAGCGACACCATGGATTCTCGTATAGCAATGAGCTTGCTGCAAGCAATGCAAGCGAAGTTGCTGACAAGTGCCGAAAGGAGTAGGTCATGCCTTCAGGTAAGGATATTAGCGATGGTCGTCGCGGCGGGACGACCAAGAAAAACGCATTCTGTTCGTTCTGCCGCAAGAGCTATCGCGATGTTGGCCCTTTGGTCGAAGGTCCCGGCGATGTGTACATCTGTGGCGAGTGCATCGAGCTCTGTCAATCGATCCTCGACCAGGAACGCAAGCGACGTGGTGTCAGTAAGCAACTTTTCACGAAGGTGCCCACGCCGCGCGAAATCGCCGCGGATCTTAACGAATATGTCATTGACCAGGAGGCGGCCAAGCGGGTCTTGGCGGTGGCCGTTCATAGCCATTACAAACGGCTCATCGCCTCCGAGGACGATACCGACATCGACATCGACAAGTCGAATATCTTACTTATCGGGCCGACCGGCTGTGGCAAAACGCTCCTGGCTCGCACCCTGGCCCGTTGTTTGAATGTGCCGTTCGCGATTGGCGATGCGACCACGCTGACCGAGGCGGGATACGTCGGTGAGGACGTCGAGAATCTGCTGCTGAAGCTACTCCACGCGGCCGACTTTGATATCGAAGCGGCCCAGCGCGGGGTGCTCTACATCGACGAGATCGACAAGATCGGCAAGACGAGCCAGAACGTTTCCATCACCCGCGACGTATCGGGCGAAGGGGTGCAGCAGGCGCTGCTCAAGATGCTCGAGGGCACCACGGCCAACGTACCGCCCCAAGGTGGACGAAAGCATCCCGAACAGCAGTACATTCAGATGGACACCACCAACATTCTTTTTATCTGTGGTGGGACGTTCAGCGGCCTCGATAAAATCATCGGCAAGCGGCTCGGGCACCGGGCCATTGGCTTCGTCCAGGAGAGCGCCTCGGTCGGCGACCACGCGCTCAGCGAAGCATTGCTTCAAGTCACGCCCGACGATTTAACAGAATTTGGTATGATTCCGGAGCTGGTTGGTCGATTACCTGTATTGACGGCGCTCACTCCGCTCGACTCCGACGCGCTGGTTCGCGTCCTGACCGAGCCGAAAAACGCGCTGATCAAGCAGTATCAACACTTGTTTTCGATGGAAAACGCCGATCTGCAGTTTACCGACGCAAGCCTGCGGGCAATTGCCGAAAAAGCGCGTCACCGAGAAACAGGTGCCCGGGGACTGCGGTCGATTATCGAAAGCGTGATGCTCGACATCATGTTCGATTTGCCCGATCAGCCAGAAGGCAATCGCTATGTGATCTCGGAAGATGTGGTGGAAGGCCGGGAAAAGCTGTTCGGCCAGCCACAGAAAAAACACAAGAGTGCGTAACGTTCAGGCCCACCGTGCCTTCGTGGGACGGTGACGCTTCTAGT
>Ga0310123_10001379_pt1 | contig 20238 bp, 16 predicted proteins | sample CB6_AW_1057_MG_FD_203505 | JGI IMG/M metagenome (GOLD analysis project Ga0310123, IMG submission 203505) | Marine microbial communities from Western Arctic Ocean, Canada - CB6_AW_1057 | ecosystem: Environmental > Aquatic > Marine > Oceanic | place: Canada: Western Arctic Ocean | collected... | reverse complement strand
GACGTAGACCGGGTGGAAGAGGAGATCACGAGGAAGCTGGAGCTGGCGAAGGTGACGGCGTCAGTGAGGGGAGGGAAGATGCCTGTGGTGCTGACGCCGATGGCTTTCGCGATGACGCTGGGCCCGGCGCTGGGGATGGGACTCAACGGAAAGATGGTGGAACAGGGCGCATCTCCGCTGGCCGGAAAGATCGGTGAAAAGGTGTTTGACGAGAGGCTTTCGATCGCCGATGATGCGACGCTACATCGCAGCCCGCAGTCATGCCCGTTCGACGATGAGGGAGTGCCGACGCGCCGGGTGCCGTTGGTGGAGGACGGGGTGGTGAAGAATTTTCTGTACGATCTGCAGACGGCGGGCAAGGTGGGCGGAAGTAGCACCGGTAACGGGTATGGGGCGACGCCTGCGCCGCGGTCGGCGGCGACCGTGGTGGGGGGCGACGAGGGGACGCTGGAAGAACTTATCGCAGAAATCGAGGAAGGGGTGCTAGCGGACTACCTGCTGGGCGGGGGACAGTCGAACGTGCTGCGAGGCGACTTCGGCGGAAATCTGCTGCTGGGTTACAAGATCGAAAAGGGAAAGATCGTGGGGCGGCTGAAGGACACGCTGATTGCCGGAAATGCCTACGAATTGCTGGCGAATATTGGGCGGATAGGCGGGAGGACCGAATGGGTGGGGGGACGGCTGTGCGCACCGCCGATGGTGCTGGAAGGCGTGACGGTTTCGACTAAAGGGTAGGGGGCGACTGGCGGATCTAGTTCCAGCCCCACAGTTGCAGGTCGTGGAACCGGACGTATCCGTCGGTCGAGTTGTCGAAGTTCTGACAGCTGACGGCAACCAAGGAGACATTGGGATCGAGACCGTCCACGTTAACGGACACATTACCGTCGATCAGAACGATCAGAGTGCTATTTTCAAAGATCAGGCGGAAACCGAAACGAGTGTTGTAGTTGGGAATCAGCCCGGTATTAGCTAACCCGACTGACTTCCACCCGGATAAGGTCATGGAGCGCAAGGGCCTGTAAGAGGGGCTAAACCCCTCACCAAGGGCGACAGTGTCGTATATCTGGGAGCCGCCGTAGTCGTAGATCAGGTGCACGATGGTGTCGCGGGGCCGTTCGACGATGGCCCGGATTTCGAAATTATTCCACCGGTAGTAGGACGTTTCGGATCCCATCAGACAATCGCCCCACTTGATGGCGTTCTCGCCGTTGACGGTGCACTCTTGTAATTCGGCTGTGTAGCTGAGCTCCGGGTTGGCGGCGGAGGGGGGAGGGAGCTCCGGCGGGGCCAGGGATCCGGCGCGATGCTGGTTGATCCAGTTCTTGACAATGGGACGGAAGCGGTCGGAAGGGATGAGGTAGCTGGTATTTTCGGCCACTGCTACGCCGAGACCCGACTTGGGAATACCGATGAGGGCTCCGGTTCGGCGGGAAGCACGGTGCCGGGCGGGTCGACGTCGCTGCCCGTCCAGTAGACGAGGACCTGAGCCGTCCAGGCCCAGTGCTCCCAGCCGTTCGTGAACGTGGGAGTGTTGGTGGCCTTCCGGTAGAAACTTAGACCAGTGGAGGTCTGCTGGAGGGTGTCGCCATTATCCGGATTGGCGTGCTCGCACTCAATCGGCTGCCCCATTGTTTCGCCAAGCAGACTCTTGAGTTGAGCGAAGCCGAACCGGAATTAGGGCGTCTCTCTAGCGTCGCAGTACGGGGCGGCCAGGGCGGAGGCGGGGAAGAGCAGCAGGAGGCGAGGAGGACAGAGAGGGCTGCAGCGCGAAAGCGAGTCGACCGAGCGCCTAATGGCACTGTAATCGCCCGAGGCAATTTCATCATCTGACCACTCACTCCCGCAGCGCAAGATCCCCTTGCAAGCGCCAGCCATCACCCCACCTCAACGGGGTTCGGGACGGTAGTGCTGATCGGGCAGCGCTGTCAATCGGCGACGGATACCCTTAAAGACTGCGTTATTAAGCAGGAGCAGTCGAGCCGAGAGGGGAAAGCTAGCCGCATTGCTCGCCGTAGGTAGCGATGATCGTGTCGACGAGGGTGAGGGGGAAATGAAGGAACAGGTAGAGGATGCCGTTCAACCAGCCCTCCAGATCGGTCAGAGGGGGGGTTTTGCCATCTATGCCGTAAATTGATGACCACAAGAGAGCCTGCACGGTGAAACCGCGGACTTCACTGTCGTAGCATGCCTGGCCGGGGCCGAGGAGGCCGAGGATGTCGTCGAGAGCGTGATGGCCCTCATGAGCCAGGACCACGGCGGCCACCTCCAGGGACTCGGATTGCAGCAGGTCGGTGTTCAGGGTGATCCAGCCGTTCCAATGGTGGCCGAGGATGTTGGGCGGGAGGGTGTCGTAGGTGATCCGACCACCTTCCATGCCGGCGAGGACGGGGAGGATCTCGTCCATGCGAGGGACCTGGGACTGGTAGCCGGCGAGAAAGTCGATGAGTTGCTGGACATCGGCAGGGATGGGGGTCGGGACGATCACCCCAGGCGGATCGATGGAGGAGCCTTCCCAGTAAACAAGCCCGGCGGATGTCCAACCCCAGTGATTCCAGCCGTCAGTAAAGGTGGGGGTGTTGGTGTAGCTGCGGTAGAAGGCGAGGCCGGTGGTGGTGTTCTGGAGACTGTCTCCGTTGTCGGGGTTGCCGTGCTCGCACTCGACCGGTTCGCCCATCGTTTCGCCGAGCTGGGAACGAAGGAAGGCGAAGCCGAAGCGGAATTCGGGCGATTCGCTGGGAGCGCAGTAATCCGAGGCAGCCAGAAGGGGAGCAGCCCGGATAGCGACGGTCAGGGTGAGACCGACGACCACAAGGAGACGGATGGCGGATTTAAGCATTCCGCTGGACCGAGGCTTCCGAGCGGGCGGTCAGGCTCGTTTTAGGTTTGGCGAATTCCGATTGCAATTTCATACCGTTGCGCATGGGCCAGTCGGGATAAGCGTGGGGATGTTACCGGCAAAACATCTGCTAGCTTCGAGGCGGCTAGATGGTCACGAGTTCGCCAGATTTGCCGGAGCGATAGATGGCGTCGACTATCTGGGCCACGTAAAGCCCCTGTTCGGGCTTGACGATGGTTTCAGCGTCGCCGCGGACGGCGTCGATAAAGTTGGCGACGGAATTGGCGTGCATCTTTATGTAATGAGTATCGGCAAGACCCTGCGGTTCCCAATCGATGAGCATGTGGCCGTCGTCTTTGAACACCTTGAGGGGGTGCAGCTCTGCGCCGCCTTCGTCGCCGCAGAGGACGATGCTCTGGGAGTCCTCGCCGATGTTGAGCGCCCAGCTGCACTCGAGGTTGAGGGTGGCGCCGTTCTCCAGCTTGATCATGGCGACGGCGAAATCTTCTACGTCGTAATCTTTGTGATTCCAGGGGCCGAATCGGTTGAAGACGTCGTCACGGTTGCCGAATTTGCGGTAGGCGGAGCCGACGACGGAGACGGGCTTGGGGTAGCCCATGAGCCAGAGGGCGAGGTCGAGGACGTGCACGCCGACGTCGATGAGCGGGCCGCCGCCGTTTTGCTCGCGGGAGTAAAACTTGCCCCAGGAGGGGATGCCGCGACGCCGGTTGTAGACGGCGCGGCCGTAGTAAATATCGCCGAGCTCACCGCTGTCGATGAGGCGTTTGAGGGCGCGGGCTTCGTCGGAGAAGCGGGACTGGAAGCCGATGGCGAGTATCTGGCCGGTGCGCTCGGCGGCGTCGACCATCTCCTGCGCCTCGGCGGCGTTGATGGCCATGGGCTTTTCGCAGAGGACGTGCTTGCCAGCTTCCAAGGCGGCGATGGTGGCGTCGCGGTGGGCGATGGGAGGGGTGCAGATGCTGACGGCGTCGACTTCTTCGAGTTCGAGGAGCTTGTGATAGTCGTCGAAGGCCATGGGGATCTTGTGTTCTTTGGCGACCTTCTCGCCGACGTCACCGATGACGTCGGCGACGGCGACGAGCCTGGCCTTTTCGGGCATGCCTTTGTATCCGGGGATGTGGGTGAGATTGGCAATGCTGCCGGCGCCTATGATGCCCACGCCAATTGGGTCGGCCACGAATTCGTCTCCTTGACGACAACGCCCCGCAGATGCGGGGCGAGAGATAGCCCCCAATGGTACCCAATAGCGCGCCGGTGGACGTTCGACCCAGGGTTGTGGTGGTGACGGGGGATGGCGAAGCCTATGATCACGGGGAGCGCCCGGGAGGTACGTAAGGTGAAGCCGGAAGGATCGCTTTGAACTCTGTCCACGCTAGGGTGGGAAGTGCGGCGGGGACCCGGAGTTGGCCGCGGGGACTCGATGGGTAGACGGATCGTGGTGATCGCCAACCGTCTGCCGGTGAGGCGGATAGAGGACTCTTCGGACTGGGAGATGAGCCCCGGTGGGCTGGTGAGTTCGCTGATCCCGTTCCTGCAAGAACGGGAGGGCAGCTGGGTTGGCTGGGCGGGAGTGACGGACGAGATGATCGAGAACTTCAAGCACGATGGGATCGAGCAGCGTCCGGTGCCGATCTCGGCGGAGGAGATGGATAATTACTACTACGGATTCTGCAATGGAACGATCTGGCCGCTGTATCACGACGCGGTGCGAACGCCGGAGTATCACCGGCACTGGTGGGGACCATACGTTGAGGTGAATCAACGGTTCGCGCGGGAGGCAGCGGAGGCGGTGAATCCGGGTGACATCGCCTGGGTTCACGATTATCAACTGCAACTGGTGCCGGGATACATGCGAGCGCAGCGCCCGGACGTGACGATCGGGTTTTACCTGCACATACCGTTTCCGCCGGTGGAGCTGTTTGCCCAGCTTCCGTGGCGGACGCAGATCGTGGAGGGGATTCTGGGGGCGGATGTGGTGGCGTTTCAGACGGCGCTGGGGCTGGCCAATTTCAGCCGTGCAGCGCAGCGATTCAGCACGGCGCGGCGAAAAGGCAAGTTGCTGGAGTACGGGGGGAGAACGATCAAGCTGCAGCTGGCGCCGATCGCGATTGACACCGAGCGATTCGCGTCGCTGGCGAAGTCGCCGCTGGCGGTGGCACGGGCCGAGGCGCTGCGCAGGGAAATTCACAATCGCAAGGTGATCCTGGGGGTGGACCGGCTGGACTATACGAAGGGGATCGATATCCGCCTGAAGGCGTTTCAGACGCTGCTGGAGCGAAATCCGGGACGGGAAAATGAATTCGTTTTCATTCAGGTGGCGGTACCGAGTCGGGAGGGGGTGGGGGAATACGCGCAGATGCGGAATCAGATCGAGCAGATCGTGGGGCACGTGAACGGTCGTTTCGGACACCCGGGGCACGTGCCGCTGCACTACCTGTATCGCAACTTGCAGCAGGATGAGTTGGTGGCGTACTACCTGCTGGCGGACGTGATGGCGGTGACGCCGCTGCGGGACGGGATGAACCTGGTGGCGAAGGAGTATGTGGCGACGAGATTGGACAATACGGGAGTGTTGCTGCTGAGCGAATTCACCGGAGCGGCGGAAGGATTGACGCAGGCGCTGCTGGTGAATCCGCACGATGTGGACGGACTTTCGGCGGCGCTGGCGGCGGCGGTGGACCTGCCGGCTGAAGACGCGAAAAAGCGTATGGTGGCGATGCGCCGCTACGTGAAGCGGCATGACATCCACGATTGGGCGAAGAAGTGCCTCGGGGAGCTGGGGGCCTGAAATCGCTGAAGAGCGAGCTGGAGCGGGTGGCCGGTGTGGGGAGGTTGCTGGTGGTCAGCGACTACGACGGGACGCTGGCGGCGATCGTCAACGATCCGGAGCGGGCTTTCCCGGACGAGAAGGCGCTGGGGGCGCTGCAGGAGTTGGGGGAGCTGCCAGACACACGGGCGGCGATCATCTCGGGGCGGTCGTGGGGGGAGTTGAGACGGCTATCGGGAGGCCCGCCGAACGTGGTGCTGGTGGGGGGCCACGGGGCGGAAACGGGACTGGCGGTCGGCGGTGAGGAGACGGCGGGGCTGGTGGAGGTCACGGCGGCGCTGGAGGAAATAGCGGCGAAATTCGCCGTGGTGAATATTGAGAGGAAGCCGACCGGGGTGGCGTTTCACTACCGCAAGGTAGACCCGGCGCTGGTGGACGAGGCGCTGCGGATGGTGATGGCGGGACCGGGGAGGGACGCAAGGTTGCACATGCGCCACGGCAAGATGGTGGTGGAATTTTCAGCGTCGGCGGTGGATAAGGGCGTGGCGTTAGTGAGAATTCGCGATGAGTGGGGGGCCGAAGCGACGGTGTTCCTGGGGGACGATCTGACCGATGAGAACGCCTTCGCGGTGTTGGGTCCGGAGGGTGTGGGAATAAAGGTGGGACCGGGCGCGTCCAAGGCAGGCCATCGGCTGGCGGACCAGGGGCAGGTAGGGGGGTTGCTGGCGAATCTGCTGGAACTTCGTCGGGAGCAGGGAATGGACTGAGGGGAGTCCGCGGGCGGGACCGGGTTGGGGCGGTTCGGAGGGTGCGGCCGAAACCTGACCTAGCGGGAGCGGTCCCGGGCGTAGGTGACGGAGTAGAGCTGGCGGTCGACGTTGTCGTCGACGAGATAGGGCTGGAGCTCGTCCCAGAGTTCGGGGGCCTTGTCGCTGTTGAGCAAATCTTCCCAAGCACGCTCGAAGAGGGGCATGTCGTCGAAGTGATGCTCGACGGTGAGGGAACCGCGCTGGCCGGCGGATCGGAAGATGCGACCGGCGGGCCAACCGAGTTCGATGAGCTCGGAATGCACCCAGCGCCGCACGATACTGACCACATGATCGACACACCCGTCTACCGCAACCGCCGACCACTGGAAAATAATCACGTGGGTGCTTACTCCTGCCGCTTGTCACAGCCAGCCCCTACCGGCCTCCAATTGTATCGGGGATCGAGCGGTTGCGCACGACGGAGACGCCGTGGAATTGGCGTATAAGAGGGCGCGAGTCCCAGCGTATAATAGCGATTCTGGCCTTCGCCGATTTTGGATTTTGACAACAGTCACAGCGCGAAAAGGGAGACCAATGCCCACGTACGCATACGTGTGCGATAACTGCGAGCACGAACTGGAAGTGGTGCAGAGCTTTAGCGAGGACGCGCTGGTGAAGTGCCCGGAGTGCGAGGAGGATCGGCTACGCCGGCGTATATTCACGGCGGGAATTATCTTCAAGGGGGAGGGCTGGTACGTAACCGACAACCGGGCCAAGAAGGAAAAGACGGAAGCCAAGAAGGACAATGGTGAGGCTGGGGAAAGTAAGAAATCGGAGAGCAAACCCATTGAGGCTTCTTCGGGTGATGGCAAGGGTGAGAAAGCGGAGTCGAAGGCGAAGTCGAACGGGGTCGAGACTTCGTCGAAGTAGGTGGCGTTCATGAAGGCGGTAGTGCAGCGGGTCACTCGGGCGAGGGTATCGGTGGAAGGTCGGGCGATTGGGTCGATCGCCGAGGGGCTGCTGGTGTACGCGGGGGTCGCTGAGGGGGACGAGGTGGCGGATGCGGAGTACCTGGTGGGAAAGATCGCGAATCTGCAGATATTCGAGCGCGAGGGTCGGATGAACGACTCGGTGATCGACTCGGGGGGAGCGATTCTGTTGGTCTCGCAGTTCACGCTGCTGGCGGACACGCGTAAGGGACGCCGGCCGAGTTTCACGGCCGCGGCAGAGCCCGAGATAGCGGAGGGGTTGTTAGGCGAGTTGAGAAGAGGCCTGGAGGCGGCCGGAGTGGAGGTGGAGACGGGAGAATTCGGAGCGCACATGGAGGTGGAGTCGGTAAACGACGGGCCGGTGACGATCTTGCTGGACAGCGGGGATCGCAAACTGCCCCGGCGGCGGAAAGCGCCATCGGACGGGGATTGAAGATGGCAAGGATTTTGCAGGGAACGGAGGCGTCACGCCAGGTACTTGAGCGGCGGACGATATTGAACGTGGAAATCCCGGAGGCGGAGGCGGCGCGGTTTCAGGCGGTGTACGGAGAGAAGATTTCAGCTGAGGAGTTTGTGCAGCGGGTCTTCGAGGAGGTGGGGGAACGGGGAGACGCCAGCGTGCGCCGCATAAGCGAGGCTCTGGGCGAGACCTGCTCGGAGCAATGGCGGGTCGAGGAGGCGGAGATCGACGCCGCCATGGAGCGGGCGGAACCTGAACTGCTGGCGGACCTGGGGAAGGCGGCCGGGCGAATCCGAAGGTTCCACAAACAGACGGTGCCGGACGAATGGTCGGATGAGGAGATGGGGGTGGGGCAGATGTTCCGGCCGGTGGATCGGGTGGGGGTGTACGCACCGGGCGGGCGGGCGGCGTATCCGTCGTCGGTGCTGATGACGGCGATTCCGGCGAAGGTGGCCGGGGTAGGGGAGCTGCTGGTGTTCAGTCCGGGGGGAACTGACGGAAAGGTGGCGGACGTGACGCTGGCGGCGGCGCGGATCGCGGGAGCGGACGGCGTGTACGCGGTGGGCGGGGCGCAGGCGGTGGCGGCGATGGCGCTGGGCACGGAATCGATACCGCGAGTGGACAAGATCGCGGGACCGGGGAACATATTCGTGGTCCTGGCGATGCGTCGGGCGTTTGGCCTGGTCGGGGTGAGCACGCTGCCGGGACCGACGGAGACCCTGCTGATAGCCGACGCCGCGGCGGATGCGGTGGAGGTGGCGGCGGATTTGATCGCGCAGGCGGAGCACGACCCGATGGCGGCCCCGGTGCTGCTGACTGACTCGGGGGTGCTGGCGGCGGCGGTGGAGGCGGAATTGGAGAGGCAACTGGCCGATTTGCCGCGGCGCGAGGTGGCGCTGGCGGCGCTGGGAAACCGCGGCGGGATCGGGGTGGTGGATAACCTGGAGGACGCGATGGAGCTGGCGAACGAGTACGCGCCTGAACACCTGTGCCTGTTGACCGCCGACCCCGAGGCATTGGTAGCAAAGGTCAGGAATGCGGGAGGCGTGTTCATGGGAGCGCACTCCTCCGAGGTTCTTGGCGACTACGTGGCCGGGCCGAGTCATGTGATGCCGGTGGGAGGGACGGCGCGGTTCGCGTCGCCGGTGACGGTGGGCGATTTCTTGAAGACGATAAGCGTGTTCGCGCTTTCGCAAGATGCGGCGGTGGAGCTGGCGCCGTTGGCGGCGCGGCTGGCGCGGTACGAGGGGTTGGAGGGGCACGGGAGAGCGGCGGAAATTCGGCTGCGGGAGGACGAATAGCGGCCCGGCGGCGGGCAGGCCCGGGTGGCGAAATCGCGGGACCGGCCGAGAATGGGTGGAGGGCCGGTACAATCCGACCCGGGACGGTTGCGATAGGAACGCACGGATTTGAGATCTGCAGAAGCGACACGCAAGACGCTGGAGACGGCGGTGCGGGTTGAAATTGAACTGGACGGTAGCGGGGAAAGCGACATCAACACCGGCATCGCTTTCTTCGACCACATGCTGGCGCAGGTGGCGCGACACGGGCTGTTCGACCTGAACATCGTGGCCGAGGGTGATCTGGAGGTGGATGCTCACCACACGGTGGAGGATGTGGGAATAGTGCTGGGGGAGGCGATCAGCGAGGCCCTGGGCGATCGGGCGGGAATCAGCCGGATGGCGGACGCGACGGTACCCATGGACGAAGCGCTGGCGCAGGTGGCGGTTGATCTCAGCGGTCGGGGTCACTCGTCGTTTGAAGGGGAATTCGCGAACGCGGAGATCGGGGATCTGGAAACACAGTTGATCCCGCACTTCATCGACTCGCTGGCGCGGCACGCAGGGGCGAACATCCACGTCCGTATCCTGGCGGGGCAGAACGACCACCACGAATGTGAGGCGGCGTTTAAGGCCCTGGCGCGGGCGCTGGACGTGGCGACGGCGATCGATGAGCGTCGCGGGGGGCAGGTGCCGTCGACGAAGGGCACGATCACGGAGTAAGGAATCGCCGGGTTGGCCGGCGATGGGGCGGTTGGACCGTTACCACCGGCCTACCTAGAATGAGCGTCACCTTCTTTGCCGCCAGTGGGGCGGAGCGCGAGACCTGAGATATGCGTACGGGACTGCTTTTTCAGCCACAAAACCGGGGCGCGGTCGCGATGGTGGCACGGGCGACGGAAAAGCTGGAGTCGCTAGGGCACGAGGTGTGGAGCCTGTCCTCATGGGAGTTGGAGGAGGGGAATAAGGATTTTGAGGGCACGGATCTGCTGATTTCCCTGGGAGGCGACGGCACGCTGCTGCGGACGGTGCGGGTTGGGGCTCCGTATGGAATCCCGTGCCTGGGAGTGAATTTTGGGAATCTGGGCTTCCTGACTGAAGTGGAGGCGGCGGAGTTCGAGGCGGGGCTGGAGAAGTATGCGTCGCTGGAAGGTTGGCTGGAGGAGAGAATTCTGCTGGAATGGTGGCACCGGCGGGACGGGAAGGAGCTTGCCAGCGGTTTGGCGGTGAACGACCTGGTGGTCGCGAGGGGATCGATAAGCCGGGTGATAGACGTAACGGTGGCGATAGACGGGGCGGACGTGGTGACGTACACATCTGACGGGATGGTGGTGGCGACGCCGACGGGCTCGACCGGGTATGCGCTGGCGCTGAACGGGCCGGTGATGCATCCGGAGGCGCGGACGCTGGCGATAGTGCCGATTTCGCCGTTCCTGACGGCCTCGAACGCGTTGGTGGCGAATAGCAGTTCGACGATTGACCTGACGGTGTCCACGAGGCATGAGGTGGGGCTGACGGTGGACGGGCAGACGCATCTGGAGATGCTGGACGGCGATCAGATTTCTTGTACAGCGTCGGCGCTGCCGGCCCGCTTTCTGCGGTTCCGAGAGCGGAATTACTTCTTCCCGGTGCTCGCCAGCAAGATGCGGTGGTCGATTCCGACGGAGATTCTGCGGCCAAAACGCGATTCGGAGTAGGCGGTGCTGAGCAGTGTTCGCATCAAAGACTTCGCGCTGATAGGTGATCTGACGCTGGAATTCGGTCCGCACCTCAACACGCTTACGGGGGAGACGGGGGCGGGGAAGTCGATCATCGTGGACGCGATCGGCCTGCTGGTGGGGGAGCGGGCGGCGACGGGAAGCATCAGAAGCGGGTCGAAGTCGGCGTATATCGAAGGGATTTTCACGCTGGAGATCGAGCCCGGGATTGCGGAAGCGCTGGCGGCGGCGGGAATCGAACTGGAGGACGAGACGCTGATCGTGTCACGGGAGGTCACGCCGACGCGTTCCGTGGTGCGTCTGAACGGCCGAGCGGTGCCGCTGCGAACGCTGCAGAAGATCACGCCGGGGCTGATCGACATACAGGGCCAGAGCGAGCAGCAGTCCCTGTCGCAGCCGGTGCGACAACTGCATTTCGTGGATGCCTACGGCGGGCTGCTGGAGCGGGCGGCGGAATTACGGGGGAAGGTGCGTGAATTTCGATCGCTGGAGCGCGAGATCGCGGAGTTGCGCGAGCACTCCCGGAACCGGGCCAGGGAAATCGACCTGCTGCGATTCCAGGTGGAAGAGATCGAGTCCGCCGATCTGCAGAGTGGCGAGGAGGAGAGCATTCGAGCGGAGCGGACCATTTTGATGAACAGCCGGAGGCTGGTGGAGCTGGCGGGGGCGACGGCGCGGGCGCTTTCGGATGAGGAGGGTGCGAGCACGGGAGCGGCGGACCTGGCCGGGGAAGCGCTTGAGCGGTTGCAGGAGGTAGCCGATCTGGACGAGACGGTGAAACCGGCGCTGGAACGGCTGGGGGCGGCTACGGAGATGCTGGGCGAGTTGGCCTCCGAGATGAGTGCGTACGCGGAGTCGGTGGCGGATGATCCAGGCCGTCTGGAAGAGATCGAATTGCGTCTGGATCTGCTGGAGAGCCTGAAGCGCAAATATGGAGAGTCAATCGAGGCGGTGGTCGAGTTTGGACGGGAGGCGAAGGAGCGGCTGTCGGCGCTGGAAAACGCGGACGAGCGAGCGGGTGATCTGGAAGCAGATTTGGAAGATATCAAGGGATTACTGGGCCAGCGCGCCGGGGAGCTATCGGCAAAACGGCGGGCGACGGCGGACGGCCTGGCGAAAGCGGTGGTGACCAACTTGCACGAGCTGGGCATGGATGAGGCGCGGTTTGAGGTTGAATTCACGACGAGGGCCAATGAGGACGGGATTGCCGTGGAGGGGCACGCGGAGCGGCTGAGAATTGAGGAGGCGGGAATCGATCAGGTGGCGTTTGTGGTGACGACGAATCCGGGGGAACAGCTGAAGTCGCTGGTTCAGGTGGCATCGGGCGGGGAGATGTCGCGAATTATGCTGGCGCTGAAGGCGGCGCTGAGCGAGGTAGACTCGACTCCAACGCTGATATTCGACGAGGTCGATCAAGGGATCGGGGCGCGTAGCGCGGGAGTGATCGGCGAGAAGCTGGGGGAGCTGGCGCGGGGTCATCAGGTGCTCTGCATAACCCATTTACCGCAGGTGGCGGCATTCGCGGACACACATTTCTACATCGAGAAGGCGGCCATGGATGAGCGGGCGGTAACGAGCGTGGTGCAGCTGAACGCGGCGCGGCGCCTGGAAGAGCTGGCGGCGATGGCTGGCAAGGGGAAAGGGGCGGCACAGACGGCCACGGAGCTGCTGGAGCGGGCGGAGGAGTGGAAGCGCAAGGGATCGCGGAGGCGAAAGCAGGTGGCCGGGTAGGTCCGGGGGCATTTGGCGGGTGCTAACCTAGTTTCGAAAATCAGGCAGTGGCCGGCAGGTACCTCCCGCGTGCAGAAGGATCAGGCCGCGGGTAGACGACGGCTTATTTCTCCGGCAGCGCGAGGCAGACACCCACGATAACGGGTCAATTGACGCAGACTCTGACCGAGGTCAACCTCTTCAGGCTCGTCCGCGCGGTATCGCGGCGCATGTGGCTGAAAGACACGCTGCGGGTGGGGCCGCGGGCGATCGGGTTGGCGCTGCTGGGAATCTTTGTCGGACAGGTATTGGGACCGCGATTGGGGACGGCGGCGGCGGTAGTGGTGGTGTTGGGGGTGGGGGCGGGGCTGGCGCTGGTGATCTCCCGGGCAAGGCGCATGCCGGGGTCGATGGCGGCGGCGATTCAGCTGGATCGGGGACTCGACTTGAAGGAACGGGTATCGACCGCTATTCATCTTGTGGAAACGGGGGCCGAGGGCGCGGTGGCGGCGGAGCAGATCGCGGACGCCGGGCGGCATGCCTGGTCGGTGGAGGTGGGGTCGGCGTACCGGGTGGCGATGCCGTGGAAGGACCTGGGGGCGGTGGCGCTGCTGGGGATCGCGGTGGCGCTGCTGGCGGTGACGCCGATCGGGGTGGGGTTGAGGGAAGCGCTGGAGTCATCCGTCGGGACGCGGAGCGAGATCTCGGGCACGATAGACGCGGATACCCGGTCGGGAACGGCCGGGGGGCACTCAGATGCGGCCCTGGCGGAAAGCGAATTGGACGAGCTGAAGCGCGCGCTGGAGCAGCTGGAGATCAGCTCGAACCCAGAGGCACTGGCGCAACGAGCGGCACTGGAGGCTCTGGGTCAAGAATTGCGGACGTCGAGCGTCAGCCGGGGCTTTGGTCGTGAGCTAGAAGATGGGAATCTGGCGGCGGCGGCGGCGGAACTCGGCCGGCTGGCGGAGGCGATGCCGGAGATGAACGCGGGGGAGATTGAGAAATTGCAGCGAGACCTGGAGCGGGCGGCGGAGATCACGGCGGACGATCCGATTCTGGGAGCGGAGTTCAGCCGGGCGGCGCAATCGTTGGGCGCCGGGCAAAGAAGGGCGGCGGGGGACGACCTGGCGCGGGCGGCGGAAAGCGTGGGCCAGTTGGCGCCGGTGCTGGCGGCGGAGGAGGACCTGCAGGAACGGATCGCGGCGCTAGAGCGGGAGATCGGTGAACGCGAGGGAGCGGGCGGGCTGCCGGGGACAGAGGGGAGCGAAGGGACCGATCCGGGGTCGCCGGCGGGCACTGGCGAACTGGGCGGGAACTTGCCGGGAGCCGGCCTGGAGTCGAATGCGCAAGGGAGTGAGCGCGGAGAAATCGAGATGCTGGGTCTGGATGAGCGTTTGGACGCGGCGGGAGAGCTGGAGATAGTGCGGATCGACGCAACTGAAGATGCCCCACCTGAAGATTTCGCGCCTCCGGCTACACAGTTAAACGGTGATCCGGAATCGAGCCTTGAGCCGTCGGCGGGTGACTATGGGTACGTGCAGCCGCTGCCGGCGATCGGCGATGAACTTTCCATTGACGCGGGTGGGGTGGTGGCCGATTACTTCTCAGATGGTGAGCGGCCTTAAATGGCCACGACCACGAAGGCCATCGAGCAGTTTCAGCAGGTCGCACGGGCGCTGCGGGATGAGGTGGGGCGGGTGATCGTGGGACATGAGCTGGCGGTGGATCATCTGCTCATCTCGTTGCTGGCGGGAGGGCACAGCCTGATAGAAGGGGTGCCCGGACTGGGGAAGACCATGCTGGTACGGACGATCGCCGGGGCGCTGGACCTGAAATATGCGCGGGTGCAATTCACTCCCGATCTCATGCCGGCGGACATTACGGGGACGACGATCATTAGGGAGTCAGAGTCGGGAACGCGACGATTTGAATTTGAGGCCGGACCGTTGTTCGCGAACGTGGTGCTGGCGGACGAAATCAACCGGGCTACGCCGAAAACGCAGGCGGCGCTGCTGGAGGCGATGGCGGAACAGACGGTGACGGTGGCGGGGGAGACGCACAGGCTGGAGTCGCCGTTCTACGTACTGGCGACGCAGAACCCGATTGAGATGGAAGGGACATATCCGCTGCCTGAAGCTCAGCTGGATCGATTTCTATTCAAGGTACTAGTGGGCTATCCGACCGGGGAAGAGCTTGAGGAAATTCTGGCCCGAACGACGACGGGCGCCGAGACGGCGGTGCGGAAAGTCGCCAATGGTGAGGATATCAACGGGATGATCCGGCTGGCGCGAGAGGTGCCGATCGCGCCGCACGTCACGAGATATGCGGTGAGCCTGACGAAGGCGACGCATCCAGAGGATGCGGACGCGCCGACGGCGGCGAGGCGATTTGTTCGATATGGGGCGTCGCCGCGAGGGGCGCAGGCGCTGGTACTGGCGGCAAAGGTGGCGGCGCTGTCGGACGGACGGCTGAACGTGTCTTTTGAGGACATCAGGTACGTATTGGCGCCAGCGCTACGGCATCGACTGATACTGAATTTCGAGGCGGAGGCTGAGGGTGTGGACGCGGATTCGGTGCTGGAGGAAATCGCGATGGTTACGCTGCCGGAAGGCGGTTAGCCGGCGCAGGCGCCGGGGACAGGACCATGGATGGCGCAAATGGTGAAGGCGCTGGAGCTTCGAACTTCGTTTCGGGCGCGACTGCACGGATTGCACGTGGTGAGTCGCCGCAGCCATGCCAGCCATCAGGTGGGGCCGCGGCGAAGCCGGCAGCGTGGATCGGCGATTGAGTTCGCGGACTATCGCCGGTATTCGCCGGGTGATGACGTTCGCCAAATCGACTGGAACGTCTACGGGCGATCGGATCGATTGTTCATAAAGCTGCGGGAGGCGGAGGAGGCGCTAGGGGTGTACATCCTGGTGGACGGCAGCGGGTCGATGGACCGGGGGGCGGATAACAAATTGCAGTGCGCGAAGGAGCTGGCAGCGGCATTGGCGTACGTTGCTCTCAGCGACGGTGAGGCGGCGACGGTGGCGGGGTTTGGAGACCACATGGGCGAGGTTGCTTCCGGGGTGGGGCCGCTGCAGATCGAGAGAGTGCTTGAGTTTCTGGAAAGAATGGAAGGGCCAGGGGAGACTTCGTTTGAGGTGTCGATGCGAGAATTCGCGGCCAGGAGGGTCCCGACCGGGGTGCTGTTCCTGATCTCCGACTTGATGTCCCGGGACTGGCTGCGAGGGCTGGGAGCGCTGGGGGAGATGGGGCATGAAGTGGTGGTGATACATGTGTTGGACCGGGAGGAGGACATCTCACCGGCGGTGGGAGATGACGTGGAGCTGGTTGACTGCGAAACGGGGAGAAAGCTGGTGATCGCGGGAGAGGCGAGGCCGGAAGAACTGTACGAGCGAAACCTGCATGCTTGGCTGGAAGATATTCGAGGGGCCTGTGCGCGGTCGCGGATGCGGTATCTGGCGGTCGAAACCGAATCGCCGGTGGAAGAGTTCGTATTGCGACGAATGCGCGCCGTGAAGGTGCTGGCGTGACCTGGCTGTCGCCGGAGGCGTTTGGGTGGACGGCTCTCGGGGGGTTGCTGGTTGTGCTGTATCTCCTGAGGCAGCGGCGGGAGCGGGTTACGGTTTCAAGCCTGTTTCTGTGGAGGCGACGAGCGGGGGACGAGTACACCAGTAGCTTCTGGCAATGGCTGAAGCGCAGGCTGCTGTTGCTGCTGCAATTGCTGGCGTTAACGGCGCTGGTGATCGCGCTGGCGCGACCGGCCTGGCCGGGAACGGAGAGGGCGAAGCCCGATCTGGTGCTGGTGATCGACGGCTCGGCCCGGATGGCGCTGCCGGGCGGGGACGGGGCCGGGATGGAGGCGGTGCGGAACAGCGCGTTGGAATACATGAGTGGGCGGGATGGCACGGCGATATCGGTGGTTCTGGCCGGCCCCAAGCCAGAACTGATCAGCTTGAGAGAGTCCGACCGGGGCGCGGTCGGAGAGGCGATCCGGAACCTGCGGGCGGGGGGAAGGGAAGTGGATATGGACGGGGCGATGGCGATGGCGATGGCTCAAACAGTGCTGGCGTCGGGGCCTGGAGGGAGCATAGCGATCTTCTCGGATGACTCGTTCCGGGCCGGGGACGGCAGCCTGATGGAGCGGGCGGGGTTGGTGGTGGCGGGACGGCGCTTGCCGAACATCGGCCTGGCAACGGTGAGTCAGCGCCGGGGGCGGGACGGCAACTTGCAGATTTTCGCTCTGGTGGGGAGCAATCTCGACGAGGCGGTAGAGGTGGAGGTCGTGTTGTTGGACGGCGATTTAGAGGTGGGAGAGTGGACGGGAGAGGTGCCCGCCAACGGCTCCGCGGTGGTAGTGGTGGACATGCCGGCCGGCGAGGTGGTGGATGAGGTTGTGGTGCGTGATACGGGCCTGCAGTCGGACGGTGACGACCGGACGTTCCTGAGGTCGGGACCGAGCCGGCCGCTGGAGGTGCTGATCGTCGCAGCGGTTCCCGGCGCGTATGTGCGGGCGTTGCCGAGCGGGAAGTATCTGTCGACCGAAGCGGTCGATCCGGCGGCGTACGTGGACACGGGCGATCGCGACCTGGTGATTTTCGTTGATTTCGTACCGGAGGAGCTGCCGGCGGCAAACATGATCCTGATATCACCTCCGCCGCAAAATCCGTTGGCGCCGTTTGATCCGGCGGTTTCGGCGACGGAGGCGTTGCCCGCACACGAGAATGGGCTAATGGACGCGGTGGATCTCGGTTTCTTGCAGGGCAAGCCCAAATACGCGCTACCGGTACCGGAGTGGGCAACGGTGGATGTTTTCGTGGGAGACGGGGCGGGGATCCTGCACGGGATCTGGGAAGGGAGACGAGCGGTGGTTGTGGGGTTCGACCCGGAGGTCACGGGGATGGAGTCGGCGCCGGCGTTTCCGATATTCATCCGGAACGTGGTGGAGTGGGCGAGTCCGTTGACGGCTGTTCGAGCGACGGGCGCGATTCGCCCCGGCGAGTCGATTGAAATCGCGCCCCACCCGAGGGCGACCAGACTTGAATTGCTAGGGCCGACCGGGGAGACGATCACCGAGATGGTGCGTCCGTTCAGATCGACGCTTGACCCGCTGATGGGAAGTGGCCGCTATCGGCTGCGGCAGTGGGCGGGAGACAACCTGCTGCACGAGGAGACGTTCGGGGTATCGGCGGCGTTCGAAAGCGATCCTGAGTTGGGATCGTTGGTGGCTCAACCGCCGCCGCTGCCGCTGACATTGGCGGAGAGTCCGAAGGGCAACTACGAAGCGTGGCCCTGGGTAGCGGCGCTGGCGATTCTGGTGATGGCGGGGGAATGGGCCTGGTTCCATCGAGTGCGATTGGCGAGCCGGTGACGTTTGAGAGACCGCTGGCGCTGGTGCTGCTCGGGCTGCTCGGGCTGCTGCCGGTGGTGGGATATCTGGCCTGGAGCAGCCGTGCGCGTCTGGGAGGCGGACGGCGGACCGCGTCGACGATCGTGCGATTGGCGGGGCTAGCGATTCTGGTGCTGGCGACGGCCGGGGTGGGTGCCGGCGGCGGCCAGCGGGAGACGACGGTTTTCGTCCTTGATGTGTCGGACAGCGTGCTTCTGGCTCAACGGTCGATAAATCGGGATTGGGTCGAAGAGGCGATCGGCGCGGGGCCAGCGGATGGACGGGTGGCGGTGGTGGAGTTTTCGGATTCGGCGAGGATTACCCAGCTTCCGGTGGAGATTCGGGACATTCGGGGAGGGATAACGATCTCCGCTCGTTCAGGCGGTGCAGGCAGGGGCGCGCTGGGCAAGGCGATCTCACAGGCGGTGAGCCTGATCGGCGAGGACGGAGTCGGCAAGATCGTGCTGCTGACCGACGGCGAGATGCTGGGGGCGGGCGTGGATCGAGCGCTGGCCAAGGCGGTGGATCGTGGGATCACGGTCTCGGTCGTGAGTCCGCTAGAGCTCGGAGGAGCGGACCTGGCGCTGGAGCCACCGCGGGCGCCGAGGTATGTGTATGTGGGGAAGAGCTTCGACGTGCAGGTGGCGGTGGTGGCTCAGAGGGAGGCCGATGTAAGGCTGCGGCTGTGGGCGGGAGAGCGGCTGGCGGCGGATACGCAGGTGCAGGTCGGGCCGGGAGTGAATCTGCTGGGAACGAAAGTCACGCCGGAGGAGGAGGGCGTGCTGGTGCTACGGGCGGAAATTCTGGACAACGCCGACGCGCTGACGGAGAACAACGTGGCCGAAAGCCTGGTGCGGGTGCTGGCGCCGGCCCGGATTCTGCTGGTGGGCGACCCGCTGGAAACCGGCGCGCTGGCGGCGACGCTGGCCACTGAGGGATTTGAGGTGGTGGAGGTTGGGGCGGAGGGCCTGCCCCGGAACACGGAGTCGCTATCTGAGTTTGGAGCGGTGATCCTGACGGACGTGCCGGCGAGAGCGTTGGACGATCAGCAAATGGGGGCGCTACTAGAATTCGTGCGGGAGCGGGGGCACGGCCTGGTGGTGACGGGCGGGGCGAACGCGTTTGGTCCGGGCGAATATCAGGGGACGGCGCTGGAGGGGCTGTTGCCGGTGCGGTCGAATCCGCCGGAAGAAGAAATACGGGGCCTGGCGCTGGTGTTGGTGGTGGATCGATCGGTGAGCATGTCGTTTCGGGGCACCGATATGGATGTCAATAAGTTCTCTATGGCGAAGGAGGCGGCGGTGCAGGCGGTGCATCTGCTGGAAGCGGGCGATCAGGTGGGGGTGGTGGGATTCGACGCGGAGGCGAGGTGGATAGTGGAGCCGACACGGATTGAAACGGCGACCGATAAGATGCTGGTGGAAGCCAAGATTCGGGCGATGGAACTGGGCAACAGCACCGATATTTACACGGCGGTGCAAATGGCGCGCAAGCGCATGACGACGCTTGAGGCGAGACTAAAGCACATGATCCTGATCACGGATGGGCAGGCGCGATTTGGGAATTTCAAGGTGTTCGGGGCGCAGGTCAGGCATGACGAGATATCGGTATCGACGGTGGCGGTGGGGGAGGACGCGGACACGGAGTTGCTGAAAGAATTGGCGCGGGACGGGAACGGGCGGTACTACCAAACTGACGATCCGGCGGCCATACCGGCTCTGCTGACGAAGGAGACGGAAATCGCCCACAGCTTCTTCATGGTGGATCGCCGTCAACAACCGCGGGTGGCACAGCCGAGTCCGGTGTTCGCGGAGGTGACGGCGGACGAACCAATACCGTACCTGGGCAGTTTTGTGCGAACCAGGCTGCGCCCGGAAGCAACGGCAGTGTTGGTGTCGGACAGCAACGATCCGATCCTGGCGACCTGGCAGGCCGGGTTTGGCCGGGTGGCGGTGTGGACGTCAAACGTCGGAGGCGAATGGAGTGAGGAGTGGCGGGCGTGGAGTGCGTTCGGCGGATTCGTGAGCGGCCTGACCGGGTGGGTGATCGCCGGGGCGCAGGATCGCAATGAAGGGATCAGGGTGAGCAGCCGGGTGGACGGCTGGGAGGTGGCAGTGGTGGTGGAATCGGTGGATGACGCCGGCCGATTCCGAAATAACATGGAGACGGCGGCGGTGCTGAGAAGCCCGGACGGGGAGACGGTGGCGGTGACTTTCGAACAGACCGGCCCCGGCCGCTACGAGGTGGTGCTGCCGAAGCCGGGGCCGGGCGCATACCGGCTGACCATCGAGCAGCGCACAGCCGAGGGCGAAC
>Ga0310123_10001378_pt1 | contig 20265 bp, 20 predicted proteins | sample CB6_AW_1057_MG_FD_203505 | JGI IMG/M metagenome (GOLD analysis project Ga0310123, IMG submission 203505) | Marine microbial communities from Western Arctic Ocean, Canada - CB6_AW_1057 | ecosystem: Environmental > Aquatic > Marine > Oceanic | place: Canada: Western Arctic Ocean | collected... | reverse complement strand
GCCCCCTGCCCGTCCAGCTCTATCGCTTCGAGAGCGATCCGCGGCTGCGCCAGCAGGTGGAGGGGATGATCCAGGCCGACGCGGTCGCGGGGCTGGGCGCGGACACCGTGCGCGAGTCCGGATGGTTCCGCTTCCTGCAGGCGGGGCTCGACTACTTCGTCCACCCGAGCGGGCTTGTGGGTAGCGCTCCGCGCGCCACTCGGCCGCGACGAGATGCTTGGGGTCACCTACGTGACCGCGGCCGGGGACACGGTGGGCACGTACAACCCGGAGCGGATTCACGTCCAGGGAGGACGCCCGATCCTCCGGCTGCTCAAAGCGTCGCCGGCACAGCACCAGCCCGGGCGACCCACCTGGGAGCTGGAGATGCACAACGTCTATCGGGTGTCGGGCTCGGGGGACGTCGCCCCCGGTTCCGTCGACCTCACCATCTCCCTGGGTGAGCGCAGCGCGGGACGCACCTTCGCGCGTGCGCCCACCGGTGCGGACCTCTCCTTCCTCCAGCTCTTCGGGCTCGACGAGGAATCTCCGCTGGACCGGGTCGACCCGGCGCATGTCTACCGTCCCGCGGAGGACCTCTTCCAGGACCAGCCCCCGGTGGCGGGGACGTTCATCGTCTTCCCCACGCTGCGTCCGTTCCGCGAGCCGCCCCCGCTCCCCTCACTCCGGCTCTCCGCGGCGGAGACCGCCGAGATCCTGGGGGCCGACGCGAACGAGCGCATCTACAACGCGGCCGATCCCTTCGAGCGGGACAATGGGGGCGTATTCCGGCTTACCATCCCCTACCAGGTCAGCAGCGAAGGGCTGATCTCGTCGTTCTCCCTCGGTGCGTTCGGGATCCGCGACGGGAGCGAGCGCATCTCCCTCGGCGACCGGCTGCTCGTGCGGGGGATCGACTACGACCTCGACTACGACGTCGGACAGGTCACCCTGCGCGATCCGGAGGCTCTGTTCGGCGCGGATCCGGACGGGGTCGTGCGCGCGACCTGGGAGCAGAAGCAGATCTTCCGGACCGCGCCCACCTCGGTGGCCGGGCTGCGCGCCACGTACTCGCTGGGCGACGGTGGAGCGATCGACGTGCTCGGCCTCTACCGCAGCGAGCAGACGCTCGTTAACCGCCCCCAGCTGGGCGTCGAGCCGGGAGCGATCGGGCTGGGCGGGGTGAACGGCCGCTACCGGCTGGACGCCGGCTGGCTGGACCGCTGGCTGGACGCGGTGCCGCTGCTCCGGAGCGCGGGCGGGTCGAGGCTCTCGGTCTCCGGTGAGGTTGCACTCTCCATGCCCAACCCAAACACGCGCGGGGACGTGTTCCTGGACGACTTCGACGCGACCGCGATCCTGCGGCTCTCGATGCTCGCGCACGACTGGGTGCTCGGGAGTGCCCCCGCGTCGGACGGCGCGGAGGCGCTCCTCCCCACCCCCGCGCCCGCCAACGCGGCGTCGCTCGTCTGGCAGCACTCGTGGATCCTGGAGACGCCGGACGGCGACAGCGTGGGCGTGCACGAGGGACTTCTGCCGCGCCAGGAGATCGACCAGAAGATCCGTGTCGCCGGAAGCGAGATCCGGGAGCCCGAGCTGCTGCTGACCTTTGACGGCGGCACCGGAGCGGGCCCCGGAGATGCACGCTGGCGCGCGATCACGACCTCGCTCTCCGCGACCGGGCTCGATCTGACCAAGACCGAGTTCCTGGAGTTCTACGCCTCCGGGAGCGAGCATCTCACGCTGGTGATCGATCTGGGCCGCGTCAGCGAGGACGCGTTCTTCGTGGACGCGTTCGGCCGGACCCAGGGCGTCAAGCAGAGCGGGGAGCCGTGGGGGCTCGGGCTGCTCGATCACGAGGCCGATCCCGCGCAGGGCGAGATCTGGAGCGACGTCACCGACCGGCTGGGCGTGTGGGACGATAGCTGCCGGGCGGAACCGCAGGCGATCTACCGGATCGACGACCCGCGCGCCAACTGCACGCGCTCGAACGGCCGGCGGGACAGCGAGGACCTGGACGGGAACGGCAACCTCGAGACCGGCGAGCGGCACCTCCGCTTCCTGGTCGAACTCGGGCCAGCGTCGCCCTACCTGGTCCGGTCCGCGCGGGAGACCGGCACCGGCTTCCGCCTCTACCGCGTGCCCCTCGAGGATCCCACCGCCATTCACGTGGGGGGCACGCTCACGGAGGCGGATCTGCGCGCGGTGAAGCATCTGCGGCTGACTGTCGCGGGGGCGCGCCCCGGCTCGCTCACCCTCGCGCGCACGGGTCTCAGCGGCTCGCGCTGGATCAAGCGCGCGGGCGAAGGCGTGCTGCGCGGTTTGATGGGGGACACGCTGGCGGGCGGTCCGGGACGGCTCGAGGTGACCTCGGTCTCGCAGCTCACCGAGGGACTCGCGTACACCTCTCCGCCCGGCGTGCGCGAAGCGCTCCTGAATCCCACGCTCGCGTTTGGCGGGCAGGGGGTGGAATTCAGCGAGAAGAGCCTCGGGCTGCGCGTCGACCAACTGGGTCCGGAGGAGCGCGCCGAGGTCTATTACCGCTTTCCGCAGCAGCCCCGCGACTTCCTTTCCTACAGCCAGGCGCGCCTCTGGGTGGTGCCTCGCCAGGGGGACTGGGGGCCCGATCGTGACCGCTGGTTCTACCTCAAGGTCGGCAGCGATCCCGAGAACTTCTACCTCTACCGCACCCGGCTGGGCTTCTCCACCAATCCGAGCGGGGTGACCGAGGAGGACTGGCTCCCCGAGGTGGTGGTGGAGTTCGAAGAGTGGCTCGATCTGCGCCGGCGCGCGGAGGAGATCCTGAACCTGGTGTCGCGCACCCCGGGCGACCCGCCCGTGGTGGTGTGGAGCACCGACAGCACGTACGCGGTGGTGGTGCGCGACCGCGGACGCGGGCCGGACCTCGCCAACGTGCGCGAGCTGGCGCTGGGCGTCTGGAACCGTGACGGTTTGCCCTTCACGGGTGACCTCTGGATCGATGAGCTGCGGCTTGCGGGCGGAGTGCGCACGCCGGGTGCCGCCGCCCATCTGGACCTGGATCTGGCGGTGGGGGACGTGGGCGACGTGCGCGTCACGCTGCGCGGCCGCGGGTCGCACTTCCGGCAGCTCGAGGAGCGCGCGACCTATCAGACCGACCGGCTGCTCACCGTCTCATCGCTCGTCCGGCTCGACCGCTTCACGCCAGCGGGGTGGGGGATCGAGCTGCCGCTCACGGTCACGCACGACCGCACCGCGCTCGATCCCTTCTACCTGCCGGACAGTGACGTACGGGCGGATCGGATCCGGGGGCTGCGCTCGACCGGAGCCACCCAGACGCGCGTGAGCCTGCGCTTCAGGAAGCGCACCCCGTCAGCGAGCCCGCTGCTCAGCGTGCTGCTGGACGGGCTCGACGCGCGGCTGGGCTGGAACCGCGCGACCTCGGCCACGATCACGAGCGACGTGAGCACGAGCGGCGTCGAGGCGCGGCTGGGGTACGGGCGTACGCTGGGGGCGCGCGACTTCGCACTGGTGCCCGGCTTCCTCCGTCCCGTGCTGCGCGCGCTCCTTCCCGGACCCCTCGAAGATGTGGCCGACGCGCGGCTCCGCTGGTCCCCGGAGCGCTTCTCGGTGGCAACCGCGTGGAACCGGCAAGAGGGCGAGATCACACGCTTCACGCGGATCATCGAGCAGCCGCTGGACCGCCTGGCCGTCCCCACGCCCACGCCGCGGGAGACGATGGAGACCGTGGCCGAGCTGCGTCTCCGGCCCCTCCCCTCGCTGTCGGCGGACCTGACCCTCCTTACGGGGCGCGATCTCCTGGAGCCGGAGCGGTCGGTCGCCGATCCCGAGGTCCAGCGGCTGCTCGCGGCCGAGCGCACAGGCCTCCCGGGGGTCGATCTCGGATGGGAGATCCGGCGCAATCTGCGCACGCGGATCACCTATAGGCCCCAGATCTTCTCCTGGCTGCGTCACGACGTGACCTGGACCACCCGGTATCTGTCGGACCGGAACCCGAGCTTCCTCATCCGCCGGGAGGAAGGGGAGGCCAGCACGCTCGCCCTCACGCGCACGGCGGACGGGCAGCGCGACATCCGCGCCACCGCGGCGCTCGACCTGGCGCGCCTGTCCGCGCCCGCGCTGGAGGGAGACGCAGAGGGGCCGCTTGCGCTCCTGCTGGCGCGGCTCCGGCCGATCTCGCTCACCTGGCAGGACGGGATCACCGCGCGCTTCCACCGCGACCTGATCCATCCTGGCGCAGGCTTCCAGCTGGGGTGGGTGGACGACGCCGAGTTCCGCTTCGTGGACGGCGATACCGCGGCCTTCCTGACGGACCGGACCGCATGGACGCTCGGGTCGGGGATCCTGGCCGGCCCGCTCAGCGCCGAGGTGCGCTGGGGGCTGACGCGCGTGCAGACGCTCGACACCCGGAGTGACCGGAGCGTGCGCATCGAGACCTGGCCGGACCTGCGCGTGTCGCTGCGCGATCTAGGCACCCCCTGGGGAGCCCGAATCACCCTCGGGTCCGGGCTCCAGCGCGCCTTCCGGGAGACCGCCTTCGGACTCGGAACCGAACAGATGCGCACGGACGAGGACCTACAGGTTCCCGCCGAGCTGGTGGTGGGCTGGGCGCGGGACGCCTCGCTCGCCTATCGCGCGACCTTCCGCGCGGGCGAGGGGAGGGATCCGACGGGGGACACCGACCGTGACCGCACCACCCATCGGGTGAGCCTCGCGAGCTCGCTGGTGGCGCCCCCCTGGCTGCCGCTCCCGGTGGAGCGTCCCGTGCGGCTCGCGCTGGAATGGGGGTACGTGGCCGAGCGCGACTGCCGGAAGGTGATGAGCCGGGAGGGGTGCATCGCCTTCTTGGATCAGCTCGCACGCAGCCTCAATCTCTCGCTCGACACACGGCTGGGCGGGCTCGACGTGGGGCTGAACGCAGGCTACGTGGACCGGCAGTCCTTCGTGGGCCAGCGCACGGGGTCCACGCAGTTCCAGATCGGCCTCTTCGGGCAGTTCCTGTTCGAAGTGGGCCAGCTCCCAAGCCGCCTCGCGCCCTGACGCGCGCTCAGCCCGTGCGGCCGCTCCCGCCCTCCGGTGCGCCGCCCTTGCCGTCGCCCAGGAACTCGAGGTGGATGCCGCACTCGAGCTTCTCGCCCATCCACCGTCCCGAGCGCGGATCGGAGGGATCGAGCGGCCGCACCGTGCACGGTTCGCACCCGATGCTCGTGTAGCCGATCTCGTACAGGGGGAGTAGCGGGATCTCGTGGACGGTCGCGTAGGCCATCATCTCGGCGGTCGTCCAGTTCGCCAGGGGGCTGACCTTCCGCAAGGTGGTCCCGCTCGGCAGGCGGAAAGGGGCCACCTCGGCCAGCGTGGCGCGCGACCTGGACTGCGCCTTCCGGAGCGCCGAGAACCAGACGTCGTAGTTCTCGAGCGTGGCGAACAGGGGTCCGCTCTTGTGCAGCTTGCAGCAGGCGTCGGTGCTGGTTTGCCATAGCCCCGGCTGCGGCTGCTCGGCCTCGAGCGTCACTAGGTTGAGCCCCCAGTCCCGGGTGAGCTTCTCCTTGTATTCGAGCACGGCATCGAAGTGGTGCAGCGTGTCGACGAAGAGGACCGGGATGTCGGGGCGCTGCTGGAGCAGCATGTGGAGCAGGACGACGCCGTCGGTCTGGAAGCTGGTCGTGATGCAGGGGGCCTGCGCCGCGGCGAGCTCGGCCGCGATCAGCTTGAGGTGGCCTCCCATGTGCGAGCCGCCGTCGGGCTCCGGCGCTCCCTCCGGAGGCACGACCGGCAGTGTCACGGAGCCCTCCCCGGTCGGGCGCGCTCCCCGGACACTCGCGTGCCCCCGCTCCTGGCTCGCAGGCGACGGGCCCACACGCGAAGCGTGCGGAGGGGGAGGCGTGGGTCCGCGCCGTCCTGTGCGTCTGTCTGGATAGCGCTTCCGCATGGTTTCCCCAGCTCCGCTGACGGAACGATCATCGTCTCGTGCCCCGGGTGCCGGCGCGCACGCCGCGGGCAGGCCCCCTCAAAACGAAGCGGCCCGCGGGGGGTCCCGCGGGCCGCTTCGTACTCGTCGATCCGAGCCGGTTCAAGCTGCCGTGGGGATCTCCCCTTCGTGCCGGATACAGAACCGACAACAACACCCGCTCGCGACCCGGGCGCGGGCCGACGGCCGGAGGCCGGAGAGGCGCGCCACCGCGGACATTGACCGAGCGTTGTTCGAATGGATCATAGTGGATAGTGAGATGATAGCGGACCGGGGCCGTACCCGCTATCCCCCCGCCCCTCCGGGAGAGCCATTCCTGGGCTGCCGCGCGGGCGGCTCACCCGGGCGCCCCGGAACCCTCCATGACCGATTCCGAGACCCGGGTCCTGGCCCGGACCGCCGCCGTGCTCCTCCTCGTGAGTGCCGCCCGCTACGGCTGGGAGCTGCGCCGGGGTCCGCCGGTGCTCCCGGAGCCTCGCGACGACCTCGCCGAGTTGCTCGCGGAGAGCCGCCGCCTCGAGGAGGAGAACGCGCGCCGCGCCCGGCCCCTCGGGGCCGGTGAGCGCATCGATCCCAACCAGGCGCCCGAGGCGGAGCTGGACCGGCTTCCCGGGATCGGCCCCGCCACCGCCCGGGCCATCGTCGAGGCGCGCGCGAGGGACCCTTCGCCCGCCCGGAGGATCTGCTGCGGGTGCGCGGGATCGGCCCGGCGACGCTCGAGCGGATGCGTCCCCATCTGGCGATTCCCGCGCGCGGCTCCTTCCGTTCTCCAGAGGAGCTGCTCGATGTGCGAGGCATCGGGCCAGCGACGCTGGAGCGGCTTGCGCCGCTGGTCTCCACCGGGGGTGAAAAATGAAATCTCTACCGGAGTCGTCCGAACCTGGAAGCCGCTGGCAGCGCGCCAGTTACCGCCTTGATCCCGACCCTCGGGCCTCCCTAGCTTACGGGGCGCGACTCCTCTCCTTCTCGTCTCAAGATTCCTTGTAGTCGAAGGTCCTGCCCGGTATCCTAGGGTTCGGACCGGTCCGCCCCCTGAGGATCCGTCCCCCAGAGGAACACGGCATGGCAGCAACGAACGTCGCGCAGGACCGTCTGGGTGACCTCTTCGTCCGTGAAGGGCTGATCACCGAGACGCAGCTTACCCAGGCGCTGGCGGAGGGAAGAAGGAAGGGACCCGGCTCGGCTACGCGCTGGTGAAGCTCGGCTTCGTCGCCGAGGAAGAGCTGACCCGGATGCTCGCCAAACAGTACCGGGTGCCCGCCGTCGATCTCGAGAAGGTCAACGTCGACCCGAAGATCATCAAGATCGTCGCGGCCGACGTCGCCTATAAGCACCTCGTGCTCCTGCTCCGCAAGGTCGGGCGCATGCTCACGGTGGTGATGACCAATCCCACCGACCTGTCCGCGATCGACGACCTCAAGTTCATCACCGGCTCGACATCGAGCCGGTGATCGTGGGCGAGTACACGCTCCGCAAGCACCTCGAGAAGTACTACGGGCCTCCGGGCGGGGGGGACGGCACGATCGGCCTCGGCGACCTGCTCACCGGGATGGGCGAGGAGGACCTCGAGTTCGTCGAGGAGCAGGAGGACGACACCTCGGTCGCCGCGCTCCAGGCGCAGGTCGAGGACGCGCCGGTCGTGAGGTTCATCAACGGGCTCCTCACCGACGCCGTGCTCAAGGGCGTTTCGGACATCCACATCGAGCCGTTCGAGAAGGAGATCCGGGTCCGCTACCGGAAGGACGGCACGCTCCAGGAGGTGATGAAGCCGCCGTTCAAGATGAAGGCTGCCATCACCTCGCGCATCAAGATCCTCTCCGACCTGAACATTGCCGAGCGGCGCGTCCCGCAGGACGGCCGCATCAAGCTGAAGATGAAGAGCAAGGTGGTGGACTTCCGGGTCTCGACCCTGCCGGTGATCTTCGGCGAGAAGATCGTGATGCGAATCCTCGACAAGGGGAACCTGACGTTCGACCTGACCAAGTTCAGGTTCGAGCCCAAGGCCCTCGAGGACTTCATGTGGTCGATCGGCCGGCCGTACGGGATGGTGCTGGTGACGGGGCCGACCGGCTCGGGGAAGACCACCACCCTCTACTCGGCGCTGTCGCAGATCAACACGATCGACACCAACATCATGACCGCCGAGGACCCGGTCGAGTACAACCTCTACGGCACCAATCAGGTGCTGGTCCGCAACGAGATCGGGATGACCTTCCCTGCGGCCCTCAAGGCATTCCTGCGGCAGGACCCCAACATCATCATGGTCGGAGAGATCCGTGACCTCGAGACCGGCGGCATCGCGATCAAGGCGGCGCTCACCGGCCACCTGGTGCTCTCCACCCTGCACAAAAACGACTGCCCCTCCACGATCACCCGTCTGATAGACATGGGGCTCGAGCCCTTCAACGTCGCGTCTGCGCTCAACCTGCTCACGGCCCAGCGGCTGGTGCGCCAGATCTGCGAGTCCTGCAATGAACCGGCGACCTATCCCGAGACCTACCTGAAGGCGGCCCGCATCGACCCGGAGTGGGCGAGCAAGGTCACCTTCTACAAGGGAAGGGGTGCGACAAGTGCGGCGGCTCCGGCTACAAGGGGGGCGCCGGGCTCTACGAGGTGCTGCGCAACACGAACGCGATCCGGCAGGCGATCATGAAAGAGGCCGGGACCGACGAGCTCCGCGAGATCGCGATCTCGGAGGGCACGCTCACCCTGCGCATGGATGGACTGGTCAAGGTGGAGCGCGGCGTGACGACGCTGGACGAGATCGTGAAGGAAATCACCGCGGTCGACTGACCCCCGAGAAACGAGACGACACCGAGGACATGGAGCAATCCCAGGCGCGTCCCCAGGCGGATCTGGCCGCGCAGCCCGCCGCGACGCCTCCCCAGCAGGAGCTCTCGCTGCGCCTCCTCCTCCAGGAGATGGTCCAGCGCGGCGCGAGCGACCTGCACGTCACGGTGGGCGACCGGCCGAAGCTGCGCGTCGACGGCGACCTGGTCGACTCGAGCTACAACGCGGTGCTGGCGCCCAAGGACACGCTGGCGCTCGCGTACTCGATCCTGACGGAGAACCAGAAGAAGCGCTTCGAAACGGAGGACGAGCTGGACTTCTCCTTCGGCGTGCAGAACCTTTCGCGCTTCCGCGGCAACGTCTACAAGCAACGGGGCTGCGTGGCGATGGCCATCCGCCAGATCCCGTACGAGATCCACACGCTCGAGAAGCTCAACTTGCCGCCGGTCATGAATAAGCTGGCGGATCGCCCACGCGGGCTCGTGCTGGTGACGGGTCCGACCGGATCGGGCAAGTCGACCACGCTGTCCGCGATGGTCGACAAGATCAACCGGGAGCGGAAGGGCCACATCATCACGATCGAGGACCCGATCGAGTTCATCCATCGCCACAAGTCGTGCGTGGTGAACCAGCGCGAGGTGGGGGCGGACACCAAATCCTTCACTGCGGCGCTCAAGTACGCGCTCCGCCAAGACCCGGACGTCATCCTGATCGGCGAGATGCGCGACCTCGAGACGATCGCGGCCGCGCTCACCATCGCGGAGACCGGGCACCTGGTGCTCGCGACGCTGCACACGAACTCCGCCGCGGAATCGATCAACCGGGTCATCGACGCGTTCCCCGCGCACCAGCAGGCGCAGGTCCGGGCCCAGCTGGCCTTCGTGCTCGAGGGCGTGATCACGCAGACTCTCGTCCCCAAGGCCAAGGGCCGCGGCCGCGTAGTCGCCGCCGAGGTGATGGTGTGCACGCCCGCCATCCGCGCAGTCATCCGCGACGAGAAGATCCACCAGATCTACTCGCTCATGCAGGCCGGGAAGAAGCATGGGATGCAGACGATGAACGACGCCCTCCAACTCCTCTACATGAAGAACGAGGTCACGTTGGAGGAGGCCCTCAAGCGCTCCAGGGATCCGGCCGAGCTCCTGCGCGCCGTTGGCGAGCCGGTTCCTCAGGGATAACCCACCAGCTAGCGACGAGCCGCCATGCCGACCTTCGCGTACAGCGCCCGTCCCGCGACCGGCGGGGACATCACGTCGGGAGAGATCGAGCTCCGGAGCAAGGACGACGTCCTCGCGTTCCTGCACAAGCAGAAGATGATCCCGGTCTCGGTCCGGGAGAAGTCTAAGCAGATCACGATCCAGTTCGGGACCGATGTCTCCACCCGGGACATCGTGATCTTCACTCGTCAGTTCGCGACCATGATCAACTAGGGGCTGCCGCTCGTGCAGTCCCTGGACATCCTGGCCCAGCAGACCGAGAACGCGTCGCTCCGTAGGGTCATTCAGGACGTGCTCTACGACGTGGAGTCCGGCCATACCCTGGCCGACGCCATGGGCAAGCATCCCAAGGTGTTCACCGATCTGTTCACCAACATGGTTGCCGCCGGCGAGGCAGGCGGTATCCTCGACACCATCCTGCTCCGTCTGGCCACCTTCCTGGAGAAGAACGACGCCCTGGTCCGCAAGATCAAAGGCGCCATGGTGTACCCGGGCGTGATCTTCAGCGTGGCCGGCGTGGCGGTCGCGATCCTGCTGATCTTCGTGATCCCGACCTTCCAGCAGATGTTCGCGTCCGCGGGAATCCCGCTCCCGACCCGCATCGTGATCGGGATGTCGGCGTTCCTCCAGGCGTTCTGGTGGCTAGTGATCGTGGGGATCATCGCCGCCGCGTTCCTCCTACGGGCGATCGCGGCCAACCCGACGGGCCGGTTCATGCTGGACCGGATCCTGCTCAACATGCCCGTGCTCGGCGATCTGCAGCGCAAGGCCGCGGTGGCGCGCTTCACGCGCATCCTGGGCACCCTCGTCTCCTCGGGCGTGTCGATATCCTCGAGGGGCTCAAGATCACCGCCAAGACCGCCGGCAACCGCGTCATCCACGACGCGGTCATGGGCTCGCGCGCCTCGATCGCCGGGGGCGAGACGATCTCCGGTCCACTCAAGGAGTCGGGGGTGTTCCCGCCCATGGTCGTGCAAATGATCAACGTGGGCGAGCAGACCGGCGGACTGGACGAAATGCTCTCGAAGATCGCCGACTTCTACGACGAAGAGGTGGACGCCGCGGTCGAGGTGCTGCTCAAGGCGATGGAGCCGATCATGATCGTGGTGCTCGGCGTGGTCGTGGGCGGCATGATCGTCGCCATGTACCTGCCCATCTTCGACATGATCAACGCCGTGCAGTAGGCCACCCCCAGCTCGCCGAAGCTGAAGGGAGCGGGACGCGAGTCGTCCCGCCCCCTTTTTCCGTGTGCCCGGCATGGGCGATGACTTGGAGGTGGAAGTCTTCCGAGGAGTTGGTCGTAGCGACCCAAGCGAACCCCAGGGCGAGATGGTACCCAACCGCGAGGTTGGCGCCGAAAGAGCGTGGACAAGGGGTTCGCCTGGTCGCGATCGGGCCTGGATCTGGGCGTGCGGACCCGTGGAGGACGTCGTGTTCCGCCACTCCAGCCGCGTCGACCTGGACGACTTCGACGACCTGCTGGAGGTGCTCGTCGCTAGCTCGTGGATCTGGATCGGGACGACCGTGCCGAGCTGCTCTACGTGCAGACCCTCGGGTGACGGAGCGGGAGGATCGGCGCGTTGCCCACTCCCGAGCGCGGGCGCGCTCGACGCGATGTGGGCACGCGCCGAATGCCGAGCGCGGTGGGGTTGAGGAAGAAGAGTATGGCAGAAGCGGACGGATGCTCCTTAACTTCGTCACGTCATACTCACTTCCACCCCGAGGGACTCCATGGCCACGAAGCGGGCCGGCAGGAAAGGCAGAAAGAAGTCCACGAAGAAAGCCGGGAAGAAGGCGACCAGGACGGCGGCCGCGCGGAAGGGTGCCCGCAAGCGCGCGGGGAAGGCTGCCGCACGGAAGGCCGGAGCCCGCGCGGGCCGCAAGACCGCGCGCAAGGGTGGCCGCAAGGCGAGCGCCCGGAAGGCCGGCGCACGGAAGGCCGGAGCCCGGAAGGCCGGCGCACGGAAGGCCGGAGCCCGGAAGGCCGGCGCACGGAAGGCCGGAGCCCGGAAGGCCGGCGCACGGAAGGCCGGCGCACGGAAGGCCGGCGCACGGAAGGCCGGCGCACGGAAGGCCGGCGCACGGAAGGCCGGCGCACGGAAGGCCGGCGCAGGGAAGGCCGGCGCACGGAAGGCCGGAGCAGGGAAGGCCGGCGCACGGAAGGCCGGCGCACGGAAGGCCGGAGCACGGAAGGCCGGCGCACGGAAGGCCGGCGCACGGAAGGCCGGAGCAGGGAAGGCCGGCGCACGGAAGACCGGAGCAGGGAAGGCCGGAGCACGGAAGGCCGGAGCAGGGAAGGCCGGCGCACGGAAGGCCGGCGCACGGAAGGCGAGGGGCGGCGTCAGCCAGCTGCTCGGCCGCGAGGAGCAGGGCAAGGTTCCGCCCTCACCCGCTCCGGCGGTCCCGCGGCCACCCTCGACGGTGCCGCCCGGCCCGGCGGTGCCGCCTTGGCGGCCGTCGATGGGTGGTGGAGTCGGGGGCCTGCTGCCCTGACGCGCCTGCGCATGTCCACGCGCGTCGCACATCGGCGGGGGCCCTGCGGGGCTCCCGCCGGTCTCGTTCCTGTCGTCGGCTCAGGTGGGAAGCAGCGCCTCCGGCCGCGCCAGGATGGCCATCGTACGTTCGGGCCACTCGGGCATCAGGCAGCGGAACGGACGGAGGGAGAGCTCGAAGAGCGCCAGCGCGGCGTGCAGCCGCACGTCGCGCTCCCGCAGCGGCCACCGGGTCGCCTGCTCGTAGCCCCGGCAGATCGCCGGCTGAGTGCGCCCGGTCGAGCCGGCCCGCGACCGCCGCCTCTGCGTCACCGCCTTTCGACGGTTTTGCTCTGAGCAGCGTGCATTGCCGAATCGCTGGCCCTCGTAGGGCGCGCGCTTCGTCCCCATTGTGGGGGCGTCAGAAAAGCTAAGGAGAATGCCACGCATCCCGCGCGGCCGGGACGAACGTCAGAGGACTCCGGTCAGCCATTTGAGCACCCGGCCTGCGACGGCCACCGACGCCGCCAATAGGAGCGCCAGCGCCGCGGCCACCGCCGACGCGGCCCCGACGACGACCCACGCGCTCCTGCGGCGCGTGCGGTGCGGATCTGCCATGTGGCCCTCGAGCAGGGCGAGATTGCGGGCGTTCGCGCGCCACCCGATGTCGAACAGATCGCCGAGCAGCGGGACCGCTCCCAGAAGAGCATCGATCCCGATGTTCATCCCCATGCGGGCGAGCAGAGCGGTAGGCGCTCCCAGCCGAATGCCCTCCACCAGGAACCATGCGGAGACGACCGCGCCCAGGGCGTCGCCGATCCCCGGGAAGAGTCCGAACACCGCGTCCAGCCCCAGGCGAACCGAGGTTCCCGGAATGCGGACCGCGTGGTCCATCCAGCGGGCGACGGTGCGGAGTGGCTCGAGCGCCGCAGTAGCCCGGCGGACCTCGGAACCGAGAGTGGCCTGCCGGTCTTCTGGCGTCCCGGAGGTCAGTGGTCTGTGCCCTCCGGCGGGGTGGCGTAGGCCCGGACGGTGCGCACCAGCTTGCCCGGGCTCACCGGCTTGACCAGTACCTCGTCGAACAGCAGGGCGTCACCCGCCTCGTGCTCCGCGGCGCGGATGCCGAGCGAGTCGGCGGTCACCGCGATCAGCGCCGGCGTCTGGTCGTCGGCTGCGCGGAGCGTGCGCGCGACCTCGATCCCGTTTAGGCCTGGCATGTGGAGGTCCGTGACCACCACGTCCGGATGGCGCGCCTCTGCGCAGCGCAGCCCCTCGATCCCGTCGCAGGCGGTGATCACCTCGAAGCCCGTGAAGTCCAGCATATCCCGGTAGATGATACGGGCGTCGTCGTCGTCCTCGAGCAGAAGCACGACCTGCAGTGACCCCACGCGCGCCTCCGCTGTGTCCGATCCGAACGGCTGGGCCGGCGGCTCACACGCACCCCGACCGGCCCACCCCCCAGCCGGGCGATCCAGTCGCCGAACTCGGCGAGCCGGATCGGCTTGGTGAGATAGACGTCGGCTCCGAGCCGGGTGGCACGCTCCCACGAGGAGGGGCGGGCGTCCCCGGTGAGGCAGAGCAGGGGCGGCCTGTGCGCGCGGGCTCCCACCGTTTCGAGCAGTGACCAGCCGTCGGTGCCGCCCAGGTCCACGACCACTACGCCGACGTCTGGGGAGCCGATCAGGTCGTGGGCGGGGGCCGCCTCCCCGGCCTCGGCGACCCGCCCCCCGCGGCGCTCGAGGAAGCTTCGGAAGACGGCACGGTGGTCGGAGTCGTCCTCGACCAGCAGCACGCACGGGACCAGCTCGGCCGGCGCTCGGATCTCAATCGGTCGCTCGGCGTGGTGGTGCGATATGCTTGAGCGCCACGTGGGCAAACGCCGTGCCGCCGTCGGCCGAGCGAGCGGAGGGCGAGCGCTCAGTACCGGTAGTGATCCGGTTTGTATGGCCCGCCGATCGGAGCCCCGATGTAGGCGGCCTGGCTCTCGGTGAGCGGCGTGAGCTTGACCCCGAGCTTGTCGAGGTGGAGCCGGGCGACCTCCTCGTCCAGGTGCTTGGGCAGCACATATACGCGCCGCTCGTAGCGGCCCTGATTCCCCCACAGCTCGATCTGAGCCAGCACCTGATTCGTGAAGCTCGCGCTCATCACGAAGCTCGGATGCCCGGTCGCGCACCCGAGGTTGAGCAGCCGCCCTTCGGCGAGCACGAGCACTGAGTGCCCGTCCGGGAAGATCCACTCGTCGTACTGCGGCTTGATGTTTACCAGCTGGATCCCGGGCACGCGTCTGAGCCCGGCCATGTCGATCTCGTTGTCGAAGTGGCCGATGTTCCCCACGATCGCCTTGTCCTTCATGCAGCTCATGTGGTCCGCGGTGATCACGTCCTTGTTGCCGGTAGCCGTGATGAAGATGTCCGCGGTCTCGACGAGGTCGTCGAGCGTCGACACCTGGAACCCCTCCATGGCGGCCTGAAGCGCGCAGATCGGGTCGATCTCGGTCACCACCACGCGCGCGCCCTGGCCGCGGAGCGCCTGCGCACACCCCTTCCCGACCTCTCCGTAGCCGCAGATCATCGCCACCTTGCCGCCCATCATCACGTCCGTCGCGCGGTTGATGCCGTCCACCACCGAGTGCCGGCAGCCGTAGATGTTGTCGAACTTCGACTTGGTCACCGAGTCGTTCACGTTGATGGCGGGAAAGAGCAGCGCGCCATTGCGTTCCATCTCGTAGAGCCGATGAACTCCGGTGGTGGTCTCCTCCGACACGCCCCGGATGTCCGCGGCGGTGCGGTGCCAGCGCTGCGGATCCTCGGTCAGGGTGCGCCGGAGCAGGTCGAGAATCACGCCCCACTCCTCGGGATCGCCGGCGGGATCGAATTCCGGCACCTCCCCGGCGTCCTCGAACTCGACGCCCTTGTGCACCAATAGCGTGGCGTCGCCGCCGTCGTCCACGATCAGGTCGGGGCCACGACCGTCGGGCCAGAGCAGCGCCTCGGTCGTCGCCCACCAGTATTCTTCGAGCGTCTCACCCTTCCAGGCGAAGACCGGGATTCCGCGCGGCCCCTCGGGCGTTCCGTCGGGCCCCACCACCACCGCGGCGGCCGCGTGGTCCTGGGTCGAGAAGATGTTGCAGGACACCCAGCGCACGTCGGAGCCCAGATGGGCGAGCGTCTCGATCAGCACCGCGGTCTGCACGGTCATGTGGAGTGACCCCATCACGCGGGCACCGTCGAGCGGCCGCTGGTCGCCGTAGCGCGTGCGGAGCGCCATCAGCCCGGGCATCTCCTGCTCGGCGAGGCGGATCTCCTTGCGGCCCCACTCGGCGAGACCCAGGTCCTTGACGGCGAAGGGCGGCCGTCCGGTCGTGCCGGCGCTGTGCTGCTCGAGCGTCGCGGTCTTCATCTCGTTGATCCCCGTGTGATCGTGGTCAGGTCGCGCGCTCGGGTGTACGCGCGCGTCGCGAGCGCGCGGCCTTGCTCCCTGCCGCCATGAGCAGGAGGGGCCCCCGAGCTTCCACGTCCGGGGGCAGTGGGCGCACCACCGCCTCCCGGACCCCAGCCTCCTCCAGCCATCCCCGCAGCTGGTCCACCGTGAAGCCCGGCCAGAGGTGGCCCAACTCCTCACGATAACCGATCCGGTCGTGCGGACGCAGGTCGACCACCACCAGCCGCCCCCCCGCGCGCAGCGTGCGCGCGGCTTCCGCGAGCGCGGCACCCGGATCGGGGAGGTGGTGGAGTACCAGCGAGACGATCGCGAGGTCGAGCTCGCCGTCCGCGATCGGCAGCGCCATGAGCTCACCTGTTCGCAGCTGCACGTTCGGCACCCCTGCGAGCCGCCGGCGCGCAGCCTTGAGCATCTCGCGCGACCGGTCGACCAGCACCACGCGCTCCACGAACGGGGCGAGCGCGAGCGCAGTCTGTCCCGTGCCTCCGCCCAGGTCGCCGACCACCCAGTGCGGATCCAGGAGAGCCAACAGCGGAAGCAGGTCGGCGCGCCGACCGTACAGCTCCGTCCGGAGCTTGTCCCACCGCTCGGCCGACGCGGAGAAGAAAGCGCGGGAGCGGTTGGGCGAGTCGGCGAGCAGGGCGGCGACGCGCTCGGCGTCCTCGGGCCAGGGATCCAGGCGGGTGAGCTCGTCCCGCACCAGGGGCCACAGCGCGGCCGCGTCGGGGGGTAGTGGGTCGGTCATGCGATACGGTCGGTACGGGCCCTGCGCGCGGGCCGTCACCCAGCCGTCGCTCGCGAGGATGCCCAGGTGTCGGCTCACCGTCGATTGCGGTAACCGCGTCGCGCGGCACAGCTGCGAGACCGTGAGTTCGCGGCCGTCGAGCAGGCGGCTGCGGGTGCCGTCGCCCAACGCCGAGAAGCGGTCGAAGATCGTCATCGTATCCATCTATACGGATACGAAGATATGATGCGACTCGATGCGAGACAAAGGGCGTGGCGCTGCCTCGGGAGCCATGCGTCGGCGTGCGGGCGGCCGGGGATGCGCATGGTGAAGGTGCTCCCCCGGCTGGGCTCGCTCCTGACCTCGATCGCGCCGCTCAGGAGCCGGACCAGACGGCTGACGATGCTGAGCTCCAGACCGGTCCCACTCTGGCGCCGCTCGGGATCAACCTGCCAGAACGGATCGAAGGTCCGCTCGCGGTGCTCGGGGCGATGCCCATGCCGGTGGCGGACACCGCGAGCGCCACCCGGTCCGGCTCGGCGTGCGCCTCCAGGCGGATCACGCCGCGCGCCGTGTATTCGAGCGCATTGCTCACCAGGTTGAGGAGGATCTGCCGGAGCGGGTCCGGGTCGGTGACGAGTGACAGCCCGTGGGGCGCCTGCATCTCGAGGGCGAGCCCCGCCTTGGCCGCGAGCGGCCCCATCATGCCCTGCACGTCCTCGAGCAGGCTGGTGGCGTCCACCTCGGCGAGCCGGACCGCGCCCGCGCCTGCGTCCAGGTGACTGAAGGTCAGGAGCTGATCGATCAAGTGGATCTGGTGCTTGAACGGAGCACGCCGCAGACCGGCGCGGCGGTGGAGGGATCGAGGGGGCTGGCCTGCAGCCGCTGCGCGGCCGTCGCCCGGGCGGCGTCCCGGTGGGCGACCTCGAGCCGTGTGAGTCCGCCGTGCTCCTCGACGACGTAGGCATCGTCCTGGCGAGGCTCCCGCGATCGTCCGGACCAGCACGTCCAGATCGCTCAGGTCGCCGAGGATCCGCCGCCGGGGACCCGGAGAGAGACGGAGCAGGGTAGGAGTGGCGAGCACCCGATCCTCCTCCGCCCGGGCGGGGTGCGCGAGCACGTCGATCACTTCGAGCTCGTAGCGTCCCGAGAGCGCGCTCTCCTCCAGCTTCTGCAGATTGCGCAGCGCCTTCTGCGAGCTTGGGGGTCGCCTGCCACGTACAGGCGGAGACGAATGACCTCTTGCGGAGTGGGGGCGGGCATCGCGCCCTGGGGTGCGGGTCAACGGCGACGCTTCGAAGGGGCCTACGCCGCAATCGGCGTGCCCCCGGCCGTGCCGCCCGCCGGCGCCACAGGAGCTCCGGAGCGGGGCCGGAGAGCAGGATCCGAGCGATGACGACGGAGGCCGGGATGGCAGGCTCCCCCATGCGCGCGGCTCTGCTGCCGCTCGAGCGTGCGCTGCTCCAGCATCACGGAGGCTGGCCGCGCCAGCGCGTGCGCGTGCTCGTGGATGATGGCACCGAGCACGCCGTGCCTGCGGCGCTCTTCTTCCGGTCGGGGAGGAGCCGGCTCACGGTTGACCGCGCCGCGCTCCGACTCTGCCGCGGCCGGGTGCTCGACGTGGGTGCGGGGGCGGGTGCGCTGGCGCTGCCCCTCCAGGAAGCGGGGCACGAGGTGACCGCGCTCGAGCTCCTACCGGGCGCGGCGCGGATCCTCCGGGATCGGGGGGTGCGGGACGTCCGTCAGGGAAACCTGTGGACCTTCCGCTGGGAGCGTCCCTACGACACGGTGCTCGCGCTCATGAACGGAACCGCGCCCGCCGGGACGCTCGCCGGGCTGCCGGGGCTGCTCGACGCGCTGGCCTGCCCGCTCGCCCCGGGGGGACAGCTGCTCGTCGACTCGACCGACCTGCGCGGCCGAGGAGAGAGGGGAAGAGCGCGGCGGCCGGACGGCCGCTACGTCGGCGAGCTTCAGTACCAGCTCGAGCACGACGGCGAGCGCGGGCCCCCCTTCCCGCAGCTCTTCGTGGACCCGGAGCGGCTCGCGGCCGCCGCGGCCGCCTCAGGACTCGCGGCCGCCGTGGTGTGGAGCGGCCGCGGCGGGAGCTATCTGGTCCGGATGACCCGGGTTTAACCGCGGGCGTGGCCGGTCACGGCTCCAGTACGCGCCCGGGAAGAACCGCGGCGCGCCCGAAGCGGTCGCGTAGGTCGTCGATCACCCGGGCGAGCGCCCGGTCGCGGTCCGACTCGAGCGCGTCGTCGCCCGCGAACAGCCCGAGCTGCGTCGGAGCCTCTCGCTCCACGAGCCCGGTCAGCGCCACGCCCATGAGCCGCACGCCGGTGCGCCGGCGGGAGCGCAGCTCGCGCAGCAGCGGGAGCGCGACCGCGTAGATCGCGTGATCGGTCTCCACTGCATCGGGGAGCGTGTGGCCGGCCTGTCGCGTGCGGAAGTCGCCATCGCGCAGCTTGACGGTGATCGTGCGCGCTCGGTAGCCGCCCTCGCGCAGCGCGGCGCTCGCCGACACGCAGATCCGGAGTAGCTCGCGTTCCACGGTCCGATCGTCGTGCAGGTCGTGGCCGAAGGTGCGCTCCGTGCTCACGGACTTGCGGGCGTCTCGCTCCGAGACGGTGCCTCCGTCGACGCCGCGGATCCGGTCGTAGAGCCAGTCCCCGCGCACCTCCCCCAACCAGGCGCGCAGCCAGGCGCGCTCGATCCGAAGCGCATCCTCCACCTTCACCAGCCCGCGCCTGGCGAGCACCACTGCGAAGGCCGGTCCGATCCCCGGGAGCTCCCCGAGCCGGTGCGTGCGCACGAACGTCTCCTCCTCTCCGGGAGCCACCACGTGCACGCCCGCGGGCTTGGCGCGCCGCACGGCCAGCTTGGCCACGCTGCGGCTGCTGCCCCCGCCCACGGACACCGAAACCCTGGTCTCGGCCAGCACCGCCTCGCGGATCCGCCGCGCCGTCTGGACGAGCTCCTCGCCGAAGAGCCGCTCGGTGCCGGACAGATCCAGGTAGAACTCGTCGATCGACGCGGCCTGCACGACCGGTGCGAGACGTTTAAGCGTGTCGTTGATGGCCCGGCTCTTGCGGGCACACGCGCCTCGAGGGACGGGCACGACCACGGCATCTGGACAGAGGCGGAGCGCCTGGGTGGTGGGCATCCCGGAGCGGACACCGAATGCGCGGGCCTCGTACGAGGCCGACGTGACGACGCCCCGGCCGGTGGGGGAGCCTCCGACCAGCAGTAGCCGCTCCCGCCCCACGCCCTCTGGGTCCATCAGCCTCGCGACTTGGACAAAGAACATGTCGCAGTCAACCAGCAGAATTCGTCGGGGAGCTTCGGGATCTAGCATGGCGATGCCCAACGGCAATGACGCGAACCTGGATCTCATTTCCGAGGCCAGGCGGGAGATTATTCGTCTGCTCAAGCGCCGCGGGCCGCTCCCCGTCGCGGACATCGCCGAAGCCCTCGCCGTGACCGTCTCCGGCGCACGCCAGCACCTCTCCTCCCTCGAGCGCGACGGTGTGGTCACGTATCAGCGCGTCCGGCAAGGCCCAGGACGCCCGCGCCACCTGTACGAGCTCACCGAGCGCGGTGACGCGCTCTTCCCTCGCCGCTACGCCGAGTTGATGAACGAGCTGCTCGGCTACGTGCGCGAGGCCGATCCGGGCC
>Ga0310123_10001377_pt1 | contig 20274 bp, 11 predicted proteins | sample CB6_AW_1057_MG_FD_203505 | JGI IMG/M metagenome (GOLD analysis project Ga0310123, IMG submission 203505) | Marine microbial communities from Western Arctic Ocean, Canada - CB6_AW_1057 | ecosystem: Environmental > Aquatic > Marine > Oceanic | place: Canada: Western Arctic Ocean | collected... | reverse complement strand
CTATTTCGATCAACATCGGGATCAACTGGATGAATCACGGACGGTCATGGATTCAGTGGCCCGCGGGAATGACTGGGTGACGGTACAGGGGCAACGCCGGCATGTGGCTGGATACCTGCGGGACTTTCTATTCTCCCCGGACCGCATGCGGCAGGAAGTGGTATCGTTGTCCGGCGGGGAACGAAGCCGGTTGTTGTTGGCGCGTCTGTTCACTCTGCCCTCCAACCTGCTGGTCCTGGATGAACCGACTAACGATCTCGACACCGAAACTCTCGAAATGCTGGAGGCGCGATTGCTGGACTATCCCGGCACCGTTCTGGTCGTCAGTCACGATCGCCGGTTTTTGGACAACCTTTGCTCCAGCACTCTGGTGTTTGAGGGCGAGGGGCTCGTGCGTGAGTATGTCGGCGGCTATTCGGATTGGCTGCGGATGTCTCGGCCCGCCGGCGGGCCGGACGCTGCCACCAAGCCAAAACACCGCAACTCCAGTCCTGCTCCAACCGCGAGACCCACCCGCAAGCTTACCAACAAGGAGCGTGAAGAGTGGACATTGTCGCAGGCGCGAATCGAGGCCATGGAACAGGAACTGGAACAGTTGCATGCGACAATGTCGGAGCCCGGCTTCTTTCGTGGTGACGCGGAGGAGATTCGGAAAGCGTCTGATCGGGCGGCCTCCTTGCCTCAGGAGATTGAAACCACGTTCGCGCGATGGGCGGAACTGGACGAGCGGGCGTAGTCCTCATCATGGAACCCCGTTTCGAGTAGGTTTGACGAGCAGGATGACTAAGGCACAAGGTATGTTGGATGATTTATGCGTTTTCAACCCGAAAGGTTCCCCATGAGAATTGATGTTACCGGTAGTGTCATATCGAAAGAAATGTATGATCATGGAGTGCCGAACGGGCGGTGGTGGGATCTCGGCATCTTCTATCTCTATTGCATGGCCTGGGATCCTCACCTGCTTTGTCGATGCAGTGCGCCGCCACGGTATCGGGAACCAGGTGACCCCATTGAGCAGCCCGGCGACTCCCTTCTGCTGTTTGCCCATCCCACCCAACCGGCCGACGGCCCCGTTATTGAAGAAGTCCTGTCCGGGGGCGGACAGGTCGTGCTCAACCATCCCTCCCGGGAGATGCTGAATGCCGTCGACCCCGGCTTCTCCGGCGGCGGGTTCGACCAGACTCTCATCTCTCTTCGCGAGCGCTGGCACCTCGATCCGTCGGGAGACGGTCCCTACATCTATCCACACACCCAGGAATTCCTGCGCCTGAATCCCGCAGCCGGTCGCGTCTTCTCCCGGATCGGAGGCAACCCGGATCTGATCGCGGCGCAAAACGTGGCGGTGTTCGCGGGGGACTTCATCACCGCCCTGACGGAGTATCAATACATGCCCTGGCGGCAAGGGCAGTTGATGGGAGAGATGGCCGGGATGCTGGCCCAGCTGGCGGCCCATTTTTCCGGCGGATCCATCTCCCGCGAAGAGCAACGAAAGATGACGCGGCAATTCGAGGTTCGCCGTGATTTTCATTCGTTCGGCTATGCCGTGTTTACTATCCGTGAACTCGCGCGTTGCTACGGGGACGACGACATCGATCTGGGTGAAGCCACGGGCCTTGCCATGGATGCGGCACGCGTACTTGTCGAGGGCTCTCCCCGCGACGCCGCGGAGGGGCTTCGGTCGGCCTTTGCCTCCCTCGAAAAAACCAACCGGACGTACCAGCCGGCACCGGCAGTTTTCACCGACACCCTGCACGGCGGCGAGCTGTTTCCCGATATCGGCTACTTCGAAATCGATTGGCCGGAACATCCGGCCGAGATGCTGCGAACCTACATGGAATGGACGGCCAAACGGTCCTACCGCTTCAACGTGGACCTGGGCGCAACCACGGTCCGGGAATTGGCGCTTCGGTTTCCCGATCTGTTTGAAGAACTGAAGACCGCGCAGAAGCGCGGGCGGCTCGAGTTCGTCAACGGCTCCTGCAACCAGCCCTACCCGCCCTTCCACAGCCTGGAAAGCCAGATCCGTCAATTCGATACCGGGCGCGAAGTCTGGCAGGAGGTCTTCGGCTGCGCCCCCTGGACCTACGCGTCACAGGAATTTGGCTTCTGCCCGCAAATCGGCTCCGTCCTGAAGCAGGAAGGATATCGCAACGCGGTCGTGCGGGTGCAGAACATGGGCGACGCGCCCACCGTGACCGACGAACAGATCGAATGGGAGGCTCCCAACGGCGACCGGCTTCGATCACTGCCTTCCCATCCACACAAGTCGGAACAGCAGAACCAGTTCACCTATAACAACATGCACATGAAATTGTGGATGCACCAGCAGGACGGGCTCGACTTCGCGGTCTTCACCTGCCTCGGCGACATCACTTTTCACCGCCCCATGCGCGAAGAACTCGCCCGCGTCTGTCATTACGCGCCGGTATTCGGCGGTTTCGAGACCCTGCAAGGCTACTTCAAGAAAACGCGAAAAACAGCCGCTCCCCGGACCCGGTTCTTCATGCGCGAGTTCGATGTCGATTGTGGCTTTATCAACCTGGAGAAGTGGCCGGTGTACAAACACTACACCGGCAACTACAACACCAACTGCATGAACTCGCTGGCCTGCACCGACCTGTTTGCCGCGGCGGAGTTGTTCGATGCGGTGAACGCCGTGCGCGACGGCAGAGAGGCGAACCTTGCCCTTCACAAGGACAACTGGGAGGCCCTTACCCACTACCAGGGCCACGGCACCTACATCGTTCCCTACTACGCTTCCGGCGGATTCCTCGGACCCGGCGACAACCCGCGGAGCCGCGAATCGCGGCGCGCGAAAATGAACGTTACCGAATACCTTGGTCCCGTGGACCAGCGGCCCGTGGTCGAAGTCACCACCATGTGGCTGGATTGGGCTATCAAAAAAGCGGAGGAAGTCATCCGGAACCTGCCGGCCCCCGCGGATGAAGGTGGGGCACCTCCTTCCCCCGCTTGTTTCGCTCTCTACAATTCCGCGCCGGCTCGAACCTGCCTGGTGTCTCTTCCCGGTGAGGCGGGAACCAACTACGCATCGGGAGACACTCCCCTGCCCGCGCAGGACGACGACTCCGGTCGACTCGTTCTGGTGTCTCTCCCCGCACACGGCCTGGCGATCGTCCGTGAAACCACGGGGGAGGCCGATCCATCCGGCCACGAAGTGCAGGTGGGGCAGGATTTCCTGGAAAACGACCTTCTTCGCGCGGAGTTCGATTTGGCAACCGGTTGTCTGACCTCGCTGATTCAAAAGACCGACGGTCAAATTCTTTTGAGTGAAAACAGCAACGCGTTTTATTCACCCGGTTCATGGACCCAGCAGTGCACCGCCACCCGGATTCAAGCGTCCGGCCCGTTGCGGAGCGCCATAGAGTTTGATATCGAGTTGAGAAACGACGAACAGGTAATCAGCCGTCTCACCACCCGTGCCTTGCTGACCCGTGGCGGGAACGAACTGGATTTCGAGACGATCGTCCACGACGCCCCGGAGGTGGAAAACAATCAATGGGAAAACCACCTGGGGGTACGGTTCGAACCCGCGGAACCCGGGTTCGTGGTGCATGCCTGCCATTTCAACGTATTGGAGGAAGTCCCGCACCGGACCTTGAGCAGCACCAACGTACTCGTAGCAAGATCCAAATCGGCCGACGTCGCATTTCTCAACGCGGGGAATCAATTCTATGTTCGCGAGGGAGGTTCGTTGTCGAACATCCTCATCATGGAAAACGAACCGGCCCGCCGGTTCCGGTATGCGGTGGGACCGGCCGAGGAAAATCCGTTGATGCAGGCAAGATTGTGGCGGCAGCCTTGCGAAGCAATTCCCGCGCAGGCAGACCTTCAGGAATCCGCTTCCTTCTTCGAATTCGACAGTCCGGACATCGAACTGCTCTCCTGTCGCAAGGAAGGCCAAGGCCTGCTGCTTCGAATGGCGAATACGACGTCAAACCGCATACGGACAACGTTGCGGGCGTGGCAACCGGTGAGAGAGGCCACAAGGACGCTCCTCAACGGCGATCCGAAGGGTGTTTTGAAAGTGGAAGACGGAGAAGTGAAGTTGAGTTTTCGCGCGTGCGATATTTTGCAGGTGCAGATCGGGTTTTAGTGGCAAAGTGTAGCTTGGGCTTCCAGCCCGAGCAGCGCAAGGGAAGATCATGAAAGCGCGAATGGGGAGAGCACGCTCAATCATTCGCTTCCCATGATCCTCTCTTGCTCATGGTCGGCCTCGGAAGGCCAACCTACGTTACGAACCTCAAAAACGTAGCGTGGAGTTTACTTTAACGATGAAAAAACTCAGAACCTTGAGTGCGTATCAGGCTGAAAGTTCGATTAAGATTACAACAAAGAACTCGAAACACTAATGATAATCAAAACACGGAGTCTTTTGCATCGTCAGGGTGAAGTCCGCAGAGGGAAATCGTTGGATGAAAGAACCGAACAGGAGGCAGGAAATGCCTAAACCAACCCTGAACACCGGCACGCTCGTATGGTGCGGCGAACACTGGATCAATGCGCTCAACGAAGACGGCGGCGATCAGCCGACGGCCTGGTTCAGTCTCTTTCATACCCGCTACAGCGAAGCCGGCGAGGGCAACACTCTGCAACTTGTGATCCCGAGCGCGGGAATCCGCACTGTATGCAGCGACAATCCGAACCTCGGAAGATGGGTGGCGGACCGTTTCCTCTCGCAGAGCAGCGTCAAGACACCGGACGCAACGATCGAATCAGGTATTTTCCAGCGTCATGGCTCGATAAATGATGCTCCGTCCTGGACCATCGAGTGGGCCGGGCACCGCATCGACGCGCGGTGGGCGGTCACGGAAGCGCCGGTGATCTCTTACGGGCCATTCGGGTCCGACGCCGAGTACTTCACGGTGCTGTTTTTCACCATGGAGTCGACCTTGGAACTCGATGGCCAAGCGCTGTCCGGGCAACCTTATCCGCGTGATATCTGGGAGAAGACCATCGGCGGAAAACGAAGTTCAAGCCTGATTGCCGTAAACGAATCGCTGATCCATCCACGACCGGAAACGTAATCGAACAGCCTACTCGAATGGTGTGACTCGAGTAGGATCAGTGAGGAAGATAAGGGGAACGATATTCATCTTAATACACCCCTGTTCCCCATTGGGATCGGCGAGGCGGGGTTCGAGCTTCCGATTGGGTTCCGCAACACAGGTCGGATACCCGTGCTGCTTTTCCGCCATCATCTCGCTGATGATCAATATCGGAGCGGCAGATTTTGGAAAATGGGATTCTGATCAAGTCGAAAATAAACTAGCCTGTTGTCAATGTACCGCATACTCGTCATCAGCAATTGCGATCTGTGCCTTGAGGCGCTGGAGCCGCTACACAAGATCGGACAGGTCGACTACCGGCCGGCGGCGGCGATTGCAGCAAAGGGTTTCATAGAATGTTTGAGTTCTTCGCTTCGCGACGGCGTGCGTTTACGCTGATTGAGCTTCTGGTGGTGATCGCCATCATAGCGATCCTGGCCGCCCTGTTGATGCCGGCCCTGCGGGACGCAAAAGAAAAGGCGTTCCGGGCCGGATGTGCAGCCAACATCCGGTCCATGCTGGCCGGACTGGTTCAGTATACTACGGATCATGACGGGGAGACGCCCCACGTGGTTCGGAATCATCGATATCGCGAAGCGAACTACTCTGGCGGTCGCAATACGGTCGAATCACCGGGCGACAACTGGATGCGAAATTTCGATCTCAATGGTTGGGGCGGATTGGGCATGCTCTATTCGGGAGAATATATCACCGAGCACATGAAGTTCATGTGCCCGTCCGGCGACTACCATAAGACCATCCTCGCCGCGAGCTGGCCGAACGGGCAGCCCGTCACCGACCAAAACCCGGGGTCCACCGGCAGAAACTACGTTCTGGAAAGTGAGTACATGATCCGGAATCTCTGGGCGGCGGACAACATGAAGACCTACAACACCCCGCAGGGAGGAGCTCAGCAGCGTGGTTCTGGCGAGGGACAGATCGATAACGTCATGGACAAGGTGGCCATTTCCGACGGCGTCAACATGACGAGACAGCGCCACAAGACCGGTTTGAACGTCGGCTACTACGACGGTCATGTCATCTGGTACGAAGACGAGACCGGGTATTACTACTGGTGGTCCTGGGAGTCCGGCGGGGATGGGACGTACACCCGGTTGATACGACTCTACACCGACCTGGATCTGTAGGTTAAATCCCTCACGTCCACTTTGCATCCGCCCGCGGATTTGGTCCGTAATGTAAACCCGAGAGATTCTGGGTACCCGGCGCCTGGGACACGCCGGAGGCCGGCTCATTGCTGTTGCGATCCCAATTTCCGGAACGGTGCAGGATCGCTTCGTTCCACCTCGCATTGGCCCAGTAGCGCTGGATCGATCCGTCGGGATCGGGTTCCATCAGGCTGTAGGAATAGAGCTTGGCGTTCTTGAGATAGAACTTCAGGCAAAGCCCTCCCCGATAACGCTCCAGAAGGTCTCGAGGATTGCCGCCTTTCCATCGGATCTCCTGGTCCTTTCCGTTGCCCGAGATGCCGGCGCAATCCGCGCGCGTGAAGCCTTCGACCGGCTCGCCGTAGGGCGTGACGAACTCGGCCTCAACCGCGCCGCCTTCGGCATCGGCATTCACGAGCACGCGCGCAGAACCACAGGGTTTAGCCAGCAACCAGCCTTCCTCGTTCCCGGCATCGAGTGAAACCCAGTGGTCTTCGGGCATCTTCGCCAGCATGCAGCAGTGCGCTTTCCGGGCGTCGTTGCCGTGTTCGGCCATGACCTCCTCCTGGGACCAGAACGAGTGGCGATTGGTTGATGCCCCGTAATACATCCAGGTCTCACCGTCGCGCACGATGGGGCTGCTGCGGGCCGGGAAGATCGAGCCGGCGTCCGGCGCGCCGGCCGGGCCGTTGGGAATCACCGGCGAACGGTCCCGGGGCCGGGACCACGTCACCCCGTCCCGGCTAAAGGCGAGCTGGGTGTTCTTGAGCCCGCAGTCCTGGTATGGGCCGTCCGCGGGATGTTTGTTGAAAACAGTGTACGATTCCGCATCCGGCACGAAGTACATGGTTCCTACCATGCCCAGGCACAGGTCCTCGTAGAAGAACGGCGAGGCGAGATCGTGAAGGTTGTACATCTCCGGCGGGTCATGCTCGTCAGGGGCGACCAGAACGCGCCCCCGGTCTTCCCAGTTGACCAGGTCACAACTTTCATACAGGGAGATATCGCGCGGGACATTCGGAACGCGACGAGTATGCATCTGGTAAATCCGGCGGTCCGGATCGTACAGGAAGCCCCACACGTCGTCCGAGACGCCGCGCAGGATCGGGTTGACGTGCGTGGGCCGTTCCCAGTCAATGCCATCGGCCGAGAACCCCAGGCAGATCGGACTGTGATACCGGGCCCACCTCGATTCCCCACTCTCCACCGTGAAGGTCATCTTGTAGCGCCGGCTCGGGGGATCGCTGGGGTCGATCAGGATGTTGAAGTTCAACGACAGCATCCGGGGAATGATGTAGTTGTTCTCGGTCGAACCATTAATTTCGACCCGGTTCATGATGGGTTTTTCCCAATGAATTCCATCAACGGACGTCGCGTAGGCGGTCTTGCGGCCGCTTTCCCAATACCTGCCTGTCTCGATGCCGGCAACGGAATACCAGGCCTTGAACAGCTGTTCCTCCTCGTCGTAGAGAACGTTGATGTAGCTGAAGGAATCCGTGGGATCCTGATCCCAGGGCGCATCCAGCTTGAGGACCGGCTCGGGATGCTTGAGGGCCGAATTTACCTTGCGCTGGAGGTTGTGGACCTCCAGGAGGTGGGCGTCGTCGACGAACAGGACCTTGTAACGGTATTCTTTGGGCATTTCCCGTTTCCCCTGTCACGCTCGCTAGTTACTCTCGTTCACGAATCTCGTCATATCCTAATCGCAATCCTAATCGCAATCCTAATTGAATCGTTCGATGGCTACCGACAGCAATCGATTTCTGTCGATGGCAGTCGCACAATTAACGTAGGATCAGGTTCATGAATCTACCGCACATCTTGTTGCTGGCGGCTTGGGCGGCTACTGTCCAACTCGTGTATGGGAATACTGAGGATTCCCTCCCTCCGCGGGCGGTGCGAGCCGTGCGTGTCGCGCAGCCGCCGGTGGTGGACGGGGTGCTGGACGACGCCTGCTGGAAGACGGCGGAGCAGGAGGGCGATTTCAGTGTATACAGCCACGCAGACCGGATGCATCCGGAGCGGACCACCTTCCAGATCTGCCTCGACGACGAGGCGATCTACCTGGCCGTGCGAGGCCGAGTGAAGGAGATGGAGCCGTTCAAGGCCCGGATGGCCAAGACGGCAGGCGAATTCATGTACAGCCACGGCGGGGTATTCGAGATTTTCTTCGAGCCGCGCGCCGGCAGCGGGCAGTACCAGCAGTACCTCCTGCATGCCAACGGCTCGAAACTGATCTCGCTCTCACGCCACAACATTCTGCGCACCGCCAACGATCAGTTCATCCGTTCCGCCACCACCCTCACCGATGACGGGTTTCTCCTCGAGGCGGCATTTCCCTTCGGCCTGCTGGACCTCGAACCGGGCGTGACGGACACCTGGGGCTTCAACGTCTACCGCGTCCACGATCTATACGATCTCGACTTCGACAAGGACGGTTTCTACAGCGCCTGGAACTCGACCCACGGAAACCCGTTCGGCACTCCCGAATATTTTGGGAGGCTTCACATGGACCTCGACCCGTCGCCGTTTCACTGGGACGTGGATCTGCCGCGCGAGCCGCAAGCCGGGGATGATGCGATCGAAGCACGGCTCTCCAATCGGACCGGCAGCGAGTTCTCCGGAGCACTGGCCCTGGAGATTGCACCGGTGGGCGGGGAAGCGGCGGTCTACGAACAGGCGGTACGGTTCGGGCCCGACGAATCAAGAACCATTTCGGTCCGCCATGCTGTATCGGCGGCGGACGAGGAAGCGCTGGTAACAGTTCGCCTCGTCGATGAGGAGGGCCGTACGCAGTACGTGGGCGGCGCGCAGAAGCGGGATCTGACGCCGGCGGATGCGTGGGCGCCGCCTCTGCCGACGGATGAGGAAGAGAAGCTCGGGTTCATCGCTTTCACCCGACCCTGGCAGGAACCGGTACTCTACCGCTCCGTGCCCCGCGCGGAGGAACGGCTGGAGCGCCTGTCCATCCGCCTGAGCCCCGGTGAGTTTGAGCCGCTCGTTTTCTCGCTTTACCCTTTGCGGGATGCGAAAGCGCTTCCCGTTAGCGCATCAGACCTCCGTGAGTCAAACGGAAAGGTGATCGATCGTGCGGACATCCGCGTGGGCCGCGTGACCCATCAATCCGTCTGGCAGAATCCGACCACCTTCGAGGCGGTCGAGCACCTGGTGCGGCGCTGCGAGACCGTGAACCTGGTGGCAGGCCGGAGTCAACGAATGTGGCTGACCGTCCAGGCAGACGCAAGAGCTCACCCCGGGAGCTACACGGGTACGGTTTCCGTTGGATCACGCGAGATTCCGATGACGGTGGAAGTGCTGCCCATCGACTTGGCCCCGGTGGAGGACATGGGCTACTTCATGTACCATCCGGACCTGCGGTGGGACCTCGTTCCGGACCGGGACCTCTGGGAAAACATCGCCCGGGACCTGGCCGACCACGGGATGACGACGGCTACGCTGTACTACCAGGCAACACGGCAGGATGAGTCTTCCGGCAAGCGCGTCCTCGCCGACCTCGATACGTACATCAATCCCAGCTTCGGCATCCCTTATGCGTCGTTGATAGAGATCTACGGCCAGGCCGGCCTGGGTCGACATCAGCCGCTGATTGACGTACTTTCCCAATACGATGTTGCGCACGACCCGAACCTGGTGGTCGCACTGCACAAGGAGTATCTCCGGCGCGGCTGGCCGAAGGTCGCCTTCTATATAAATGACGAGATCGAATATGAAAGTCGAATCGCCGAGGCGCGCCGCACGCTGAAGTTGCTGGAGGAAGCCGCGCCGGACCTGATGACCACAACGGCGCTGGGACCGAAAGGCGCCAAGGCGCTGGGGGAGAAATACGACATCTGGATCGGGTGCAGCCGGCCGGAGATGATCGAGTTCTGCAATTCGCTCGGCAAGAATCCGTGGACCTACAGCTGCCGGGCCGTCCACGATATCAGCCCGGCCTTCGAGAGGTTCTTCTTCGGGCGGTTTCCCTGGAAGATCGGGCTGAAGGGTGTGGGATTGTGGTCCTACCTCGAGGACGGCGAGGTCTTCTTCGACCGGTTCGGCAACAGCTTCGGCTACTCGGCCGATTTCAACTTCCGTCCGGAGTGGAAGCACCGGTACGGCTTCGTTATTGCCGAGGACGGGAACATCATACCGACCGTAGCGTGGGAAGGTGTGCGCGAAGGCATCGACGACATGCGCTACCTTCGCACGCTGGAGAAAGCGGTGCACGAGGCGGCGGAATCCGGCTCCCCCGCCACCCGCGAAACAGGCAGAGCCGGACAGGACCTTCTCAGCCGAATCCGTTCCAAGACCGACCCCACTCACGGCCTGCGGGACAAGGAGTACGGAAGAAACTGGCAGGCCTTCGGCGATCTGGCCGGGGACCGGGACCGGATCATCGACGCAATCCTCGCCATTGAAACCCCCTGACTTCACCCTCGTAATCGTACTCGCAATCACCAATCAGAATTCGAGTCTTTTCGGTGAACGATAACGGGCGACCATTACGACCTGCGAATGAGTCGGCCACGCCGATGTCGTCGAGAGGCCGAAATTCGACAAGGTTCGCGACAAGGGAGACGAATGGACGGCGAGAATCGAAGAGCGTAAAATACCCGGATAAGAGAACCCGCGGCTGATAATGGAGGAGAAACGACCTCCGCACCTTAGCCGAAACAATGCAGCACCTCGGTGGATTAAACCACGAAACACACGAAAGTTTGATGCCGTTTCGAATCTACGACATCCCTCACCAATTGGTGTCGTAGGACCGCGTACGGTCTATGAACACAGTTGTGGGTAAGGGTCAGGCATGAATGAAGCGGTGGGCGCTCTACAACTCCACCTGCCTCACCCGGACATTATCCATATCCAGCACACCGCCCGCGCCGTCCTGCAGCCGGTAACTGCCGAACCCCAGAAAGATCTCGTCGTCTTTCGCGTCGTGATCGTAGTAAGGCAACGGACGATCGTTGAGTCGAACCCATTCCCCCTGCCCAGCGCGAAGATATCCGGTCACCTGTCTTTGATTGGTGTCGACGACCAGCTTCATCCCGAACCAATTGCCCACTTCAGCGAAACCTCCCAGGCCGTGATGTTCGTTTTCGTATATCCGCCGGCCACCGTCTACTTTGGATTGTGAAATCGCCGCCAGGTCGCCGCGGTCCGGCCAGGCAATCATCGTGCCCAGGTACTTTCCGTTGGCATCGACGACGGAGAGCGTTGGTTGATTTCCCGCCAGACCATGGCGCCGATAGTCGACCTCAACCGAAAATACTCCAGGGAGGACCTGCACCGCGTGAAAAGGCACGATATCGCTCGGACAGGTTTCGTTGACATCGCAGACCGCGAACCGGTTGCCGTCGCGCTCGACCACCTTCCACGATCCGTCCCATCCCCGGTTGGCGTAAACGGTGTTCTCATACCATCCGTCCAGGCCGATCAGCCTGCTTTCGCCCGACTCGGCAGCAAATGCCGGACCTTCGAAGTCGCAGTTCCAAAGCAACCGGCCGCCGTCTTCGGCATGGTTGAAGGTGATGACGCCGAAGCGTTCGGGATTCCGGAATCCCCCCAAAGTCGAGGACCAGCCGGAATAGGGCGGCGCACCCTCCTCTGTATACCGGTTACGGCAAAGATTGAACCGCCAGGTTGAGCCGGGCGCGGGGACCAGCTTCCACGCCGCGAAGGGAAGAGCCGCCCGCAGTTCCCAGTAGTCGTCCCCCACCGCTGTCTTCACCTCGACGCCTGAGTTCCAGGTAATGGTCGAACTCGCGGCAATGGCGGTGGGATTCTCCCGCGCATCATAGACCGTGCCCAGGCTATTGATGCAGAACTGGTAGTAGTCTTCGCCTTTTCCGGCAGGGTCCACGAACAGTTCGATGGAATCGTCACTGAAGCCGCCGATGTCATTCTCCCGGGTGGCGGCCAGGATATTGGAAACGTAGGGCTCCCTGCACCGGGCCAGGATGTAAAGGCGCTCGCCGTCGTGCGCCAGTTTGAACGCGGTCTTCTGGAGAACCGGTTCATTCTTGATGGTCTTGGAAATCTCGAGGGGCAGCGCGTCCGCCCAGGTCGCGTCGTCCGCCCAATCCACGCCGTCGGATACCGTGGTGTGGGCAACCGCCGCGGTCCCGATAGGCGCAAACTCCGACAGTGCGGAATCCTCGTACCGAGCGCGACCCTTGACCAGGTGCTGCATGATCCCGGCGTCGACCAATTCTACGCGCTTGCGGTACAGCGACCCTTCCTCCGTGGCCAGCCGCGCCTGTTCGAGATACCCGGCCACCTCCTCCAGGAATTCCGCGGTGCCCAGCTTGCCCCACCATGCCCGAGCCGTGTCTCCGCCGCCCAGGCTCATCCAGCGGTCCTCGAGGGCTGTGTAGAACCGGTTCATCCCGGCTGCAGCGGGGCCGAAAAACAACTCGTAGTACTCCGCGAGCCCCTTCTCGATATCCAGTTCATATTCGTCGAAAAGCTTCACCCGCCAGTACACGTTCATGAAATCCAGGACCGGATTGGCATAGGCAATGCCCGCCCGCGTCGTCCCGGAATACGTTGCGGCCACCGTGCGGTCCAGCACCCCGCCCATGTACCCGCCGATCCGCCGGAGACGTCGCACGTCCTCCGCGTGAACCCGCGGCACCATGCAGGGGAACGGCCACTCATCCATGAACGGTTTACAGGGATACTCGTACGTGGTGAAAAACCGGGCCTTGTTTTTCTCCACGTACTCCTCGATGCGCCGGTAGTCGCGCTCGCGGTACGCGGGGTCGTGATAACCCTGGTAAAATTTGCAAAATGTGACGGAGACATTGGGTTCGAAGACCAGGCCCGTCGGCGGCAGGGTGTAATTGAAGTACGCAATCCCCGAGACCATGGCATCGGGATGGGTCTTGTGAACTTCGCGGGCCACCTGGTTCACGAAACCCCAGACGTAATGGCTGGCATCGCCGCCGAGCCCGACGTCGTTGCGATAAAGCGGTACGCACGTCGAGCACCCGCACATGTTCTGATTGTCGTTGGGAACCACCGGGAAAAAATTTCCCGATGCGGCATGGTACGCGGACGGGAACGGTTCCGGCTTGCCGTCGAAGTAGTCGCGCGCGATTTCCACCACCTGATCGAGAAAGCTAGTGGAGGAAAAGCAGTGCTGCACGGAGTACTGGTAGCCCAACTGTTTCATCCGATCGTAATTCTTGGTGCTGAACCATTCGGGATGCGATTCGCCGAGGGCCTTGTCGTATCCGTGGAAGGAATGGTTGGCGTTGTAACGCATGCCTCCCCAGTATTTCAGGCGGACCCAGTACAGGAGGCTGGTGCGGCTGTTCACCCACGTGGTCTGGAACGTCTCCGGACGGTCCCAATCGGTAAAGGTCAGGACCTCTGTGTTGCTGAACAGCGGATAGTTCTGCCGGATGGCTGCGTCCGGCCTGCGCCGAAGATCCAGGTCCTTCACCGCCACGCTGGGGAGGTCCGGAATAATCTCGCCGATCTCCTCGTTGGGATAGTACCAGCGAACGCCCAGCGTCCGCTCCAGGAAGTCGTGAACGGCATAGCACGTGGCGATCTTGTCGGTGACTGCCTCGTAGATGCTCATGTAGCTGGCGTAATCGACCTCGGAATGAATATCGGAGTCGTACCCCATCAGCATCAGGACATCCGGAAGGGTCTTCACGACGTATTCCTGTTCCCCTAGATCCTCCTGCTTGAAACCCAGTTTCCGCGTGGCCTCGCCCTCCCCCACCAGAATCCGGTTCCCCTCTACGGCGGCGGGTTCGCGCACGATAGGCAGTTCTGCGCCGGAGATCTTCTTCAGGTAGTGCTGCAGTTCAAAAGCCGCCACCTGCGCCGGGGCGCGCGGGTTTTCCGCAAGCACGATAGTCGCGTTCGGGCGGCCGTCGACGGTGAGTTGAAGGGGTTCCGCGGCGGTGAGGTTTGATGCCGCCATGAAAGCGAAGAGGACGGCGGCACCTCGCGCTATGAAATGAAGTACTCTCATGTCATCGCCTTGAAGAGATCCTCTAATTCGTAAGCGTTTTCGACGGCGGCGTCCATCTCCACTTGCGTCCCGCGTGCCGCCGAACCGATGATCTCCCCGGTGACCGGATTGACGATATCGGAAAAGGCATCGCCGTCCGTGTACTCGCCATTGATGAAATGCCGGCAGGTTTTCATGACGGAAAGGATGTCATAGCCTGGAGCGCAAAGGCAAGGGTGAGGGACCCGCAGCACGGCTATCCGACCCGTGCTACGTACCCTGCCGGCAGCTTACGGGCGCGAAACGTCGAGCCCGTAGCAGCGCATGGCGCCCGACGCGGCATCGTCGGTGATTTCGACGTTTACCGGGTTGCTCGGACCGTTCTCCGTGACCGCGCTTTGCGGGGTCCATGCGCCGGCACCATGGGTGGCTATGTCACTCCAGCCATTCACATCGTTCAGATCGTCGGATCCCCGCAGACGAATCGTTACGTCGGTTGCGTTAACATTCCGGGTAAACTCAACGTTGGCTGACTGCCCGCTTCGTTGAATCGAGAGCGGTTCGAGCGAGAATGGATCGATCGGAATCGTCCCGGTGGCCCATTCATACCCGTTCTTGCCGCCGTCTTCATCCACATCGAATGCAAATGCCGCATCGGGTCCGAGCAGTCCGAACGAAGCGATCCAGCTGTCATAGGGAGTCGTGCCGATGACGGACGGCCGAAACAGTTCGATTTCATCCACCTTCAAGCTCTGCTGGTTATCAAGTTTGAAGTAGACCGAACCCTGGTCCGTGAGATCCGTGATGCCATGAAAAATCGTGCCCACCAGGTTGGCCGGAGCATCTTCATACCCGCTGTCGGAGGCATAGACGGATACGAGTCCGGGGTCGAAGTAGAATGTATACCAGACATCGGTCAGCGGATTGGAGACCGGCAAATAAGCCCCGGAGGAAGAACCGCTTGGCGATCCTCCCTGGAAGTTGAAATAGCTGAGCCAGGCCTGCCCGGTGGAGCTGAAATCGAAATAGTGATAAAAGAGAAATCCTGTAGAACCGGTGCTCAAGGGTCCGGCTCCGGTCATGATCCCGAAGGGTACGATCCGGCCGGCGTCCCCTCCCGGAAAAAGACTCATGCGCATTCGCAACCGGTACCGATCGGCGCCGGTATAGTCCAACAATTCATCGAATCTAGGATAGGCTGCAATCTGGTACATTGATGGACTATCATAGACCAACCACCCGTTTTCGGTTCTCGGCGGCTCGGTCCCGGAACTGTTGCTTGCTTGAAACCATTTGGAAGCATCGAGAGCCTGGCCGTCAAAGAAATCGACAAGCAACCCATCCACGATGGGAATGCCGGCGGCGTCCTTGATCTTTTCTAAGCTGATGTCGTCAACCCGCACCTGCCCGACATTTTTCCACTTCACGGTGATCTTCGCCGTATCGGCTCCCGCCGGCGCGGTTGCAGTGGTTCGCACCTGGGTCCATCCATCGGCCGGACTGTAGGATTGGAACGTGACCCGATTCGCCGGTTCGTTCTCGAGCAAGGTGCTTCCGCTGAAAAACTCGACGGTCGCTTCCGTGCTTACCTGGTCAACCGGGGGCGTACTGACATACTTTCCCCAAAGCATGAGCCGGTATTGCTCCCGCGGGGCAACCGGCACCGTCTGTGAAATGGTGGTGCCCCCGAAGCAGGGGCCGTTCAGGAATCTTGCGCTATACGTACCGCCATGCGCACCGCCGGCGGCGGCGACGGGATTGAATGTAGTGCTCCAGCCGCTCAGGTTGCCGGTCTCGAAGTCACCGTTGACCAGCAGATTGGGCCGGACCGGATTGCCCAGCAGGTGGATCTGCGATTGGGCGGACTCGTACAGGCTATGCGCGGAATCGAACGCCCCCCAGTACTGGATTGCCGCCAGGGTTCCCTGCGTACTTTCCTGGTAATCGCTGATCGACGTGCACGCCTCATCCAGAAGACCCTGCTCATTCCCGAAAATCGTGTAGGCGATCAGCCAGCCGCGCTTGAACCGGGAGGAATTGGTAAGACGCGGATTGATGTTGGGATGCGCCCTCATCAGGCTCAAATTCAACTCGCGATCGCGACGCATGTCGGCAATGTCCGTAGCCAACGACAAGACCGCGTCCCGGGTTGCCACGGAATTCACCACCGTGCTCGGCGGGTTGTCGAGATATAGCTTGCTCTGGATGTGGGTCCGGAAATAGTTCCAGGCCTCCTCCATCCGGACGATTCGATACTGCGCGCCCGCGGAATTGGCGGGGGCCTCGGCCATGGCATCCGCAATGCAGGTGTCCATGAATGTAATATCTCCGGGCAGGTACTCACGGAAATCGTCGTTGGGTTGAATGTAACACTGGGTGGCCCAGCCGACCCACTGGTAGAAAAGCAGTCGCGTATTCGTCGCGCCGTATTGAACCGGTCCCCTTCTCTCCCAGATCTCCTCCAACCGGTCCCAGAACGATTTCATATCCCCCGACGCCGTGCCGTAGGACGCGTCGCAGAATTCCTGCATCACCGCGTCGGGGTCCGCATCGGCATCCCAATGAAAAACCTGCGCCGCGTAATACTTCGGGCCGTCGAACGTCCAGTCGCCTCCGCATTCGGTCACATGGGCCACGGCACCCAGGGTGTCGCGGCCCCACCGGAGAAAATCCCGCAACGCGGTGGGGTAGTGACGAAATCCAAGCTGATAAACGCCCCACGTGTAACTATACACGTTCACCGACTGACACTGCGCCGGCGGCCCGGTCCAGGCCTCGGCCTGGGCGATCTCCGTATCCAGCACAAACGTCTTGGTAATGGCCACGTTCGGCTCCAATGCAAAACGCGGGGGTTCCGACGACCAGCTATAGGCCAGCGACTCCACCCACTTGTCCGGATAGACTAGCCCGACCTCCGCCGCCACCAGGTTGACCCACCGCCACGTCATCTCCGACTCCGTGTAGGGCGGGCTGACCGAGTTCTTCAGATTCACGCTCAGCGCATCCGTGCAGAAACCGCTTCCGTCGTTCGGCCCGAGCGAAACGGTGTCCACACCGGGATTGGCGGCGAAGAAATCCAGGCAGTGCTGCACCGCGTGGTCCACCGTCTCCGGATTGGCATTGCAGATCTGCCATCCGTTGCCGTATTCCCACCAGTTTCGCTGGCCGTTGAACCATGCGAACCATTCCGGATGTTGGTCGAAAACTTCGCCGCTGTAGGAGCCGTTGTTGAAAATATGCTGAATCGCGTGAATGCCGTGCTCGCTGCCGACGGGCCTGCCGCGCAGGTGTCGCCCGGAAGGATAGAAGCTGTACATCTGGAAATTGTGCCGGCTGGTGTAATCCGGTTCATGGGTTTCATTCATGCCGGGCGCAACTGAGACTGTCGGCATATCGGGCACTACCTCGCCGTACACCGGATCCGGAAACAACCAGCGGACGCCGCAATAGTCCTTGAGAAATTGATCGACCGCCCACAGCGATGCGCGATCCAGGTTGCCTGAGAGAATCAGGTGTTCGAGGCCCCCGTCCACGACATGCTTTATGATGAACCCATCGGAATAGAGGTTGGAGATCTCGGGCGCATGCACCTGTGCGAAGGAATCGTTTCCAACATGAACGACCATGCCGGTCCCCACCGGTGATGTAAGGACCGGAATCGTTCTCCCGCTCACCCGGGAGAGATAATCGGCCAGCTCGTCCGCCGCTTCCGCGGTGTCGATGCCAGCGCCATTCACAATACTGGGAAGCGGACTGGTGGGGCTGACGACGATGCCTCCCGGACCGTTCGTGGCTGAGCCGGTGGTCAACGTGACATTGTCGAACGTGTAGCCGAAGGCCGAGTACATGGAATAAAAACGAACCATGCCGAACTCGTCCAGGGCTCCCCCGGGATAAGGATCGGCAGCCGAAAGGTCCTGACTCCAAGGTCCCCACGCACTTGCCCCCGTATCCCAGGGGCGCGCTTTGAAGGCCACCACGCCGTTGGTGTCCAGCGACAAGCTGACGTCAAACAGAATGCCGTCCGGAATGATACCGCCGGCCGTTTCCGATGCGATGGTGCCATCTGCGTTCCACCAGGTGTCTTTACTATTCGCCCTGGATCGAATGCGCCCATGCAGGTCCAACGTCGGCACCAGGACGCCGCCGGTCATCCGCCGGACATTCATCCCCGACCAGCTGCTCGCAGTGGCGCTGGCGGCCAGGTCCGCGAAATAGCCGGTGTCGCCCGCCGCATTGAAAACCCCGATGCTGAAAAAATTGCCGTTGCGGTTATGGGCATCGGGTGGTCCGCTATTGTGGAAAGTGACGTGAGCACGAAGTTCGAAGTTGGTGAGAGTCTGCACGGGGAAAGAAAGCTCCGCGGAATTGAAGGGCGGGTTATAGAAATCCTGGTTGCCGATCGGATACGTGCATCCGCCGCAGGTGATCTGAAGCTCCTGTGATGACGCCGACCACGTGCCGACAGGATCGGTGGCAAAGGTCCAACCGACGGCATTCCCGTCATCGAAGTCCTGGTCGACCAGGAGGGTCTGTGCCGAACAGAAGGTCGCAATTCCCACGAGAAATACCACGTTGCAGAGCAGTAAAACTTTCATCAGGAAACGAATATACCTCAATGGCTATGTTCCAGCAACTGGACTTTATTTCCAACTCTTGGGAAATCGGCCCCGGACACACTACGTAGTATACTACGTGCTGTCGGGAACCGTTGTAAACAGTTCTCTCCTGCATGCGGACCGGCTCGGCGTCAGCGGGAATGGCGTCACCGTCGGCGCGCCAGGTTGAGGAGCCGTTGGTGGTTTGGGGCGTGGGATTACTTCTGCGAGGCACACAGTAACCGTGAACTGAATAACCAGTATGCCGAGTAATATCGTGCGATGGATCAAATCACGTTCATTGTGTCCTGAGAAAATGCTCGGAGCAGTTTCTTTTCGGTCGCGGCCCACCGTTCTTCTCCAGTCAAACAGGCAATCGGTCCGATCAACGTTGCATGTGGTTCATGTCATCGGCCAGAGGGCGTCCCGAAACGGGCTTTGAGCATTGACCGTTGGCCTGCCGTTTGTATACTGGGCACTCGCTTGCTGTTGTTGATTTGCACCGTTACCGAAAGAGTTTGCCCATGAAAAACAGATTGATTCTCTCGTCCCTTACTCTCTTTGTGGCGGCATATCAGTGCGCGGGTCAAGGTCCACTGACTCCTGCGGGCACGCCCGGACCCACCATGCATACGCTGGAGGAGATCTACCAGAGACAGGCAACCCTGGAAGCGAACCAGGATGCCATTGAAGCAACGCTGGAAACGAACCTGGAGGCCATTGAGGCGCGCCTGGAGGCTATCGAGCAGCAAGGGGCCAGCCAAGTTCCCGAAGGCATGGTGCTGATCCCGGCGGGGGACTTCGTGATGGGCGATACCTTCGGCGAGGGGTCTTCGTGATGGTGCTGATCCCGGCGGGGGACTTCGTGATGGGCGATACCTTCGGCGAGGGGGGTTGGGTCGAACTCCCGGTGCACAGGGTGACGGTCAGCGCGTTTTACATGGGGGAGACCGAAGTGACGAAAACGCAGTGGGACGCGGTGCATGGCTGGGCGGTGACAAACGGCTATGCGTTCGAGAACACTGGGTCAGGGAAAGCGGGGAACCACCCGGTGCATACGGTGAACTGGTACGACTGCGTGAAATGGGCCAATGCGCGCAGCGAGATGGAAGGGCTGAGTCCCTGCTACCTTGCGGAGACGACTACCGGTACGGTCTACCGGGCGGGTGCCCTTGCGCCGACGGTCGACAGGTACGCCAGCGGCTACCGTCTGCCGACGGAGGCGGAATGGGAAAAGGCCGCTCGCGGGGGCGCGCCGGGAACCCGGTTCCCTTGGACGGGTGTGAACACGATCCAGCACACGCGGGCGAACTACTGGACCGACGCCGGCGGTTACGAGTACGACACCAGCGCGCAGGATGGATTCCATCCCGATTACGATGATGATCCGGAGCCGTACACCAGTCCGGTGGGAACGTTTGCGCCGAACGGGTATGGGTTGTACGACATGGGGGGGAACGTGTGGG
>Ga0310123_10001374_pt1 | contig 20284 bp, 11 predicted proteins | sample CB6_AW_1057_MG_FD_203505 | JGI IMG/M metagenome (GOLD analysis project Ga0310123, IMG submission 203505) | Marine microbial communities from Western Arctic Ocean, Canada - CB6_AW_1057 | ecosystem: Environmental > Aquatic > Marine > Oceanic | place: Canada: Western Arctic Ocean | collected... | reverse complement strand
CTCGACAAGCGGGCCGTTGGCCGAGATCGACGCCGACTGGCTGATCGTCGGCTACGGCGCAGTCGATGCCACCGACTCACTGACCGCACCACTCTCTGAACTCGACCTGGCCCTCGACGGAAGCCTCGCCCGCCTGGTCGCCTCGGGTGATCTCACCGGTAAGCTCGCCGCCACGCATCTGCTGGCCGACGTCCCGGGCCTGGCCGCGGGTCGACTGCTGCTGGTCGGGCTGGGCAACACCGCCCGGTTGACCTCCCGCGACCTCGAAAAAGCACTCGTTTCGGCCACCCGCCGTGCCTCGAAATCTGCAGAAGTCAGCGCGGCGATCGCGTTGCCGGAGCTGGGTTCCGAGTCGATCGGCGACACCGACGCTGCGGCACTGGCAGCGGTCGCGTTGGAAGTCGGCTGCGTCGGCCAGGCGCTGTACCACTCCGAACCCTCTCGCCACGGATTCTCGGCGGGCGCGGTCCACAGCCCAGCCGATCGTGCGGCCGAGTCGGTTGCCCGGGGCGGCGTGCTGGGGCAGGCGATCAACCTGACCCGCGAACTGGTCAACCGGGGTGCGATGGAGGTGTATCCCGAGACGTTTGCCGACCGGGCCGCGGCGGCGGCCACCGAGTTTGGTCTCGAGTGCGATGTGCTGGATGAGAACCGGTTGGCCGAGGAGCGGATGGGTTCGCTGTTGGCAGTCGCCCGCGGCAGCGTGCGGCCGCCGCGGGTGGTCGTGCTGAAGCACAACGGTGCAGGCGAGGGTGCACCCGCATTGGCGATCGTCGGCAAGGGCGTCACGTTCGATTCCGGAGGCCTGTCGCTGAAGACCAGCGAGGGCATGAAGACGATGAAGTGCGACATGGCCGGCGCGGCAACGATGCTCGGTGCCATGACCGCCATCGCCCGGCTCGAAGTGCCCGTCAACGTGATCGGGCTGGCCGGGCTCGTCGAAAACATGCCCGACGCCGACGCGTTCAAGCTCGGTGACGTGCTCACCGCACGTAATGGAACCACGATCGAGGTGCTCAACACCGACGCCGAGGGACGACTGGTGCTCGCCGATGTGCTGGCCTACGCGGTCGACCTGGGAGCCGAACGGTTGATCGACCTGGCCACCCTGACCGGCGCCTGCGTGGTCGCACTCGGCGAAGAAATCACCGGCACGTTTTCCAATTGCGAGGACTGGAGCCAAGAGGTGGCGGCAGCGGCACAGCAGGCCGGAGAACTGGCCTGGCCGATGCCGATGCACGACCTGTTCGGGGACCTGATCAAGAGCGACGTGGCCGATATCAAGAACGTGGGGCCGCGGTGGGGTGGAGCCGTGACCGCGGCGAAGTTTCTCGAGAGGTTTGTCGACTCGACTCCGTGGGTTCACCTCGACATCGCCGGCCCCAGCTTCGCCTCGAGCAACAAGCCGCACCGCGAGGGGGGTGGGACCGGGTGCATGGTCCGAACTTTGGTGGCCGCTGCCGAGAGCCTAGTCTGACCCCACAACCTGCATCAGCCGATCGTAGCGCCGGTCGACCTCCGCACGAGTCTCCTCATCGAGCACAAACCCGACCGGGCCGCGAATCACCTCGTTCAGGAACACGCCCTTCCTGACCAGGATGTGCTTCTCCACGGCGATGAACGAATCGAGACTCTCCTGGAGCATGACCAGTGAGGTGAGCGGTTCGGAGATCTCGGTGGCACGGGCCCAGTCGCCCGCCTCGAGCGCTCGCCAGAACGCCACCAGCGGCTCAACCAGGTCGGCCCCGGGCATCGTCCCCACCACGCCCCGCCGGTAACTGTCCAGCAACGCGATCCCGGCACTGCCCTCGAAGACCCGTGCCCGCCCCCCGGTCGCCTCACGCAACGCCGTCAGCCTCGGACCAATCGGGTTCGCCTCGGGCTTGAACAGAACCCGGTCCGCTCCAAACCGATCCATCAACCCCGCCTGCAACCCGATCGACATCGGTCGTCCGACGTAGCCGCTGGCGTCCTGGATGATGACCGGCAGTGAGATCGCCCGCAGGATGCGTTCGTAGTAGGTCGACAACTGGTCCTCGTCAACTCCGATCGAGACCGGTGGGATGGCCATCACGGCCGCCGCTCCGACACTCTCGGCCTGGACCGCCAGCCCGCAGGCTCCTCGAGTGCTCTCGGACCCGACACTGACCACCACCGGACCGCGACCACCTGCTGCCTGGCAGCAGAACCTGGCCACCTCGTGTCGCTCGGACTCCGAGAGCCTGAGCACCTCGGTCACCATCGCCATCACCAGCCCGTCGGCACCCTCGGCGAAGATGTGCTCGATCTCAGCCCCCAACGTATCGAAGTCAATCGACTCGTCGGCGTGGTAGGGCAACTGGAAGACGATCTGCACGCCATGCAGCGCGTCGCCATGCTGGGACTCGGCTGTCACGTCCCGCTGGCCCCCGTGCTAGTCGTCCCACTCGTCGGCCTGGCCGGCGCTCGAGTCGCCCGCCTCGTCGTCGACCATGTAGACATCGTTGCCGCCGGCTTCGGCCTGACCCGAAGACCCGCTTGCGGTTTCGGACTCTGGCGGCGGATCCGGAGCGGCCGAGCCCACCGACGCCGGCGCCCGGTGCTCCGCGGTGTCGACACCATCGAAGACCTTCCGGCCGTCCTTGAGATGCAACTGACGCTTGGCCAACGCCGCCACTTCGTCTTCGTGAGTCACCATCAGGATCGTCCGGCCCTCGGTGTTGAGATCGACCAGGACCTGCATGATCTCGGCCTCGGTCTCCGAATCGAGGTTTCCGGTCGGCTCGTCGGCCAGGATGATCTCCGGATCGTTGACCAGTGAACGTGCGATCGCGACGCGTTGCTGTTGTCCACCCGAGAGCTGGGTGGGCCGGTGGTCGAGGCGATCGGAGAGCCCGACCCGGTCGGCCAGCTCCATGCACCAGTTCATTTCCTTGGCACCCACTCCCCGACCGTTTCGCTTGTACTGCAGCGGCACGGCAATGTTCTCGAGAACCGTGAACTGTGGGATCAGGTTGTACGATTGAAAGATGAACCCGATCATCTCGTTGCGGATCGCCGAGAGATCATCATCGGAGAGGGTCGAGGTGTCCTCGCCGCCAAGGATGTACTGGCCATGGGTGGGTCGATCCAGGGCACCCAGGATGTTCAGCAGCGTACTCTTGCCACTGCCCGATGCTCCCATGATCGCGACGAAGTCTCCCTTGGGAAACTCGGCCGTCACACCCCGCAACGCCTTCACGATGACCGCACCGAGGTCATAGTACTTGTGAAGATCACGAACTTCGGCCGCACACTCCATCCTGACCCTTCCTTCCGGCGGCCTCCCCCACGCGACCGGCCTTTCCACCGCAGCCTCTGCACCAGAGTCCTCTATCTTAGTCGGCAGAGGGTGACGATGAGAATAGCACGAGGGGTCTGGCCCGCCGGCGGCGGGTTAGCGGGAGGACTTCGGGCGGTTGGACTTCCGAAGGGACTTTGCCGCGGCACCGTACACCCGGTGATCGGACCGACCGCGGGCCTCGATGTAGGCGACCAGGTCCAGGATCTCCTCGCGGCTGAGCGTGTTCACCAGCTTCTCGGGCATCAGCGAAATCGCCAGCGGCCTGGTCAACTCGATCGAACCCACCGGGATCTCGATCGGCTTGTGGGCCGCCTTGCCCAGAGGATTACTCGCGAGGCGGATGTGAGTGGGAGTCTTCTCGAGAATCATGCCGGTGTACTGGCGGCCGGTATCGGTCACCACCAGGTAACTGCGGAACTTGTCCTTGATCTCCTTGGACGGCTCGATGATCGACTGCAGGATCTGCTGCAGGGTGACCTTGGCGTCGAGCCGACCGAGGTCGGGACCGACGTTGCCACCCACCTCGTTCACCCGGTGACACTGACGGCAGGCCGCCGCGGCAAACAACGCCTTGCCACGGACATAGCTGCGGCCGCGGCCCAGGTTCGCGAGATCACCCGCCAGGTCCGCCGTGCTCCAGTTCCGCACAAACGGTCGTGACTCGACCGGTACCGGCTCGGCAATCGGGTTCTGTGCCAGGAAACCCTGAAGGTCCTTGACCACGTGCATCACGCCGTTCATCGTCCGCCAGTGGTTGGGGAACGTGCAGACGAAGGGGTATTCGCCGGTCTCTACCGGCACTTCGAACACCAGCGTCTGGGTCTGACGCGCCTGCAACAGCCGCGTCGCGGCCACGATCTGCTTCGATTCGGGGACGAAGTGCCTGGCGAAGGCATCCGGCGAGGTCGCCATCCGCTCGGCCGCCGCGGCGACACTGAGCATCTGGCCGGGTCGTGTGAACAGCAGGTTGTGCGGCATGATGTCGACGTTCTCGAAGACGATCTCGATCGGCTTCCCGGCCTGGACTGCGATCACCGTCCGGTCGAACTTCATCCGGTGAGGCACCGACCGGATCACGATCCGTCGCACTCCCAGTTGATCGATCTGGTTGCGTAACCCGGGCGCGATCTCGGAGGGCACCAGCGTGGTCAATTCGCCGGCCAGCCCCAGCGCGTCGCGGACGTCGCCCCGGGTCCTCTGCTTGGCGGGCACGCTCCGGGCGAACTCGAGCAGGCTGGCGATCAACGGCAAGGCCGCACTCGGGGCCCAGCGGTACTTGGGGATCTTCGAGATCGCCTTCACGGCCGCGTGCCGCTGGTCGCCCGAGCGGGCGAAACCGGCCAGGATCCCGAACACCTCGGCCTGGTGACCCGGCAGGGCGGTCGCCGCGTTGAACGCCGATCGCCTCAATAACCTCGCCTCGGCCGTCACCGGCCTTCCCCCAGGTGCCAGCAACGGCTTGATCCGGGTGAACAGAGAATCGCGCAACGCGGGATCGGGCACCAGCGGCAGTCCGTCCAGCAGATCTCGCCGACCGCTCTCGGATCGGCCGGCCAACTTCCAGGCCGCAGCCGACTTGCCGTCGGACACCAGCAGGGCCGCAAAACCGACTTGCCGAGTGACCTCGCGACGAGACCCGGTGGCCATCTTCTCGAGCCGACCTCGAACCGAAGCCAACTCCCCCGGCGGCCGGCCGGTCAGCATTCCGGCCAGGTCAAACAGCACCAGGTCGGCCTCGGCCGTCTCGCCCACGTCCGAGACGCCGATCGCAGAAACCAGCTCGGTGAGAGGATCGGTCCTGTTGAGCCGGGCCAGGCCCTCCAGGGCTTTGTGCCGGTCGACCATCGGGACCCGCGGACGAGAGACCAGTTCGCCCAGGACAACTCGACTGGGTTTCAGCTTGACCAGTTCGGGGGTCGACAGCCGGGCCAGCAGGTAGGCCAACCCGGCGGGGTTCTCGGCGGCGACACCCCGACCGGCCGCCAACGCCGGCTTCCACGCCTTCTCGAGCTGACGGACCGTCTCGCCCAGCGTGTAGTCGATGTAGTAGTCACGAGGATGACCGAGTGCTTCGAGAGCCACCTCGAGGGAATCGACGCCGTCGAACCAACTGCAGGCACGGATCGCCTCGAGTCGCACGCGAGCAAACTCGTCGTTGACCTGGGCCTTCATCAACTCGAGCGCCTCGGGAATCTCGCGACGCTGGAAGCAGAGGATCCGGGTCGCGGCAGCACGAGCATGCGGGTTCGGACTGCGGAGTGCCCGCAGCAGATACCTCGGCCGAACCGCGTGGAAGCCCTGCATCACCCAGAGCGCCTCGAGCAACTCGTGCTCCGCCTCGGGATGCTCGGCCTTCACCAGGCTCTCGGCCCACGCGTCCATTTCTTCGAGCACCGCGTCCCGGTCCCGCTGCCACAACTCGCGACGGGCCCGGTACCGGGTGCGATCCTCGGGAGACAGCAGCTGCTTGGCCAGCTGGCTGATCGTGCGACCCGCGGCATGCACCGGCTTCAGCAGCGGGCGGGTCTTGTGACGGATCCGCCAGATGCGGCCGTGAGAATGGTCGCGTCGCCGGTCCCTCAGCGAATACTGCATGTGGCCGACCAGGGGGTTGAACCAGTCGCAGAGGTACAACGCTCCGTCGGGGCCGAGCTGGATGTCGACGGGACGGAAGTTGATGTCGGTCGAAAAGACCATCGGGTCCATCTCACGCGTGGTGAATCCGCTGCCGGTGGAGATCACCTTGTGCCGCTTGACGCCCTGGAACCCGATGCAGTTGTTCAGCAGGAAGTCGCCCTGGAAGTCGTCGGGAAAATGTCGGCTGCTGATGAGCTCGCACCCACACGTCGGGCGGACCTTGGTCGAAGTGAACTCCTTCATGCGGGGGTGCTTGCGAGGGAAATCGATGCGGCCGGAAAACGCGGTGCCGAAGTAGTTCGAACCCCCCGAGGCGTCGGCGACGAAGTTCTGGCCCCAACGGTCAAACACGTGACCCCACGGGTTGGCGAACGGGTAGGACACGAACACCTCGAGCCGAAACGTCTTGGGCTCGTAACGGAAGATCCCGGCGTACTGCAGGCGGACCGGGCCATAAGGCGTCTCGACCTGGCTGTGATGAAACGTTCCCTCGTGCAGGTACAACCCGCCACCGGGTCCCCAGGTGAAAGCGCTGATCGCGTGGTGAGAATCCTCGGTGCCAAACCCGTGCAGCAGCACACGCCGAAAATCGGCACGGCCGTCCCCGTCGGTGTCCTTGAGAAAGACCAGGTTCGGCTGCTGGGCGACGTAAACCCCCCCGTCGCCCAGCTCGAATCCGGTCGCCAGGTACAGGTTGTCGGCAAAAACGGTGTGCGTGTCGGCCCGGCCATCCCCGTCGGTGTCCTCCAGGATGATCAACTTGTCGTTGGGCTTCTCGCCGGGCAGGACGTGCGGATAGGTCGGCATCGTCGAGACCCACAACCGGCCGCGGCCGTCGAACGTCATCGAGACCGGGTTGTGCAGAGGGAAGTCCTTCTCGGAAGCAAACAACTCGATCCGGAACCCGGCGGTCACATGCAGGTGCTTGATCGCCACCGCGGGATCAACCGACTTCAGGTCGATCGCCCCGCCCCGGTTGATCTCCTTGCCCGGGACGTCGTTCTTGCCTGCCGCCTTCTTCCTGCCCGCGTTCTTACGCTGCTTGCCTCTCTTTTTTCCCTTCTGCTTCCCCGACTTCTGTTGGGGTTTCTTCTTTCCGGCACCCGCCTGCGCAATCCTATCATTCCGAGCGGAGCGAGGAATCTCAGCGGTTGGAGCTGGCTGGCGGTTTGAGATCCCTCGCTGCGCTCGGGATGACAAAGCGTCCGCAGCATCACACTCCTGCTTCTCGACCCGCGTCAGCAGGAATTGCACGGCAGGTTTCGGCTGCGAGAGGTACCAGATCTTCTCGTCGCGCGAGCGGACCATCTCGTCGAGCTTCTTCATCTCGGGCGGGAACGACTTGGTCCCGAACGGGTTCTTCCGTCGCCCATAGATGTACTCACCGTTGACCGCTCGGAACCGGTAATAGAACTGCTGGTTCTTGTCGACGATCGTCTCTCGCAACTCCTCGACCGCCGCTGAGGCTCCGCCCCGGATCAAGCGGACCCCGGCCGCCCATTCCTTCTCGGTGGCGGTCACCGATTCCTGCCCGTTGAGTTTCAGCATCCAGCGTCCCGACCCCAGGCCCTTGATGGTCAACGTCGGCAGATCGATGCCAAACACGCCCAGCCGTTTCGGGGCACCGTCGGCGGGTGGAGGTGGCAGAGGCAATTGGCTGTCGCTGGTGGTGAAGCTCAACCGCTTACCGTCGCCCTTCACGTCGGCCACGCGGGTGCCCCGGGCTGTGATTCGCCCCGAGTCGCGATCGAGCTTCACCTCCCAGGGTGGCTCGGTGGCGACGAAGGAACTGGCCAGGAATCGAGCCACCAGCCAGTTGCCGTACTCGGTCAGATGCACCCCGTTGAAAGTCAGCCGCGGCAACTCCAATTGTGCAAGTTGCTCGGTGGCACTGAAGAGGTCGACAAAGTGGACTCCCGCCTCGCGGGCCACCTCGCCGATCGTGTCGCTGTAGAGCTTCAACTGCTGGTTCCGTTTCGCCGGCTCGACGGCCAGTGGTGAGATCGACTCGTGGGCGATCGGCGAGACCAGCACCAGGCGGCGCGAGGGGTTCTCGTCGGAGGCCTTCTGCCCCGGCCTTCTGCCCGACTTCAGTTCCTTGACGAAACGCGCCAGGTCGCGGCGGAAGTCCTTCAGCCCCGCCTGGCCGCGGAACGACTCGTTGAAGCCAAAGCAGAGCACCAGCACCGTGGGTCTCTGGCGGCCCAGGTGAGTGAACACATCGCCGAAATCTCGAGGCCGGGGCTGCAGCAGCACGCGGCCCCCATCGGCCCAGCCCTTGCGGCCGTTCATGTAGCGGATCAACTCGAACTGGAACTCCTTCCGAGTCACCTCGTCAGCCGGCCACGCCAGGCTCCGCAACGACAGCCTGAGCTTGGGTTGCCGCGAAACCAGCAGCGTCTCGAAATACCCCGAAGCCACCAGCCGCTCGGCAAACGTCCCGCCCAGGACCACCAGTCGGTCGCCGGCCCGAAGCGCTAGGGCTTTGGAGGTCTTCGGGGCCGGCTGAACGGGGTCCGGTTGGACTTCCCCAGCAGTGGCGGAAGCGGCAAAAACGACGCTCAACAGCACGATGGCGTGGCGAAACATGAGGCACCGGGTCGGAGTTGAGTGTGAGAGAGGTTGATTCTAGCAGTGAACCCGGCGACGAGTCGCGTGGCTGAGGTGGTTCTTGTTGCAGCCCCCGGCCAGAGGGCCTAGTCTGTGGGTTGTCTCGCAGTGGAGAATCCCGATGCGTCACACCCGTCGTTGCTCTGTCGGTCGGTGGCTGAAAGCCGCCGTCGTGCTCTGCCTGCTGGCCGTTGTGGCCGAGGCCTGTTCGGTGCCGGTGTTCCGCTACGCGCTGGAGCGCTGGCAGTCGGATCCGTACGAGGTGTTCGTATTTCATCGCGGCAAGTTGACGGCCGATCAACAGGCCTCTGTCGACCGCCTGACCCGCGACGGTGAAGCGGGCAAGACGTTTGCCAACGTGCGGGTGACCACCTGCGACCTCGACAACAACCCCGATCCCGACCTGCTCGAACTCTGGAAGGCCCAGAAGACCGAGACGACTCCGTTCATGGCCGTGCACTACCCGGTCGCCTCGCGGAACCCCGCCCCCGTCTGGAAGGGACCTCTGGCCGATTCGAACGTCACCGCACTGCTGAAGTCGCCGATGCGAAAGACGATTGCCGATCGGCTGATCAAGGGGCACACCTCGGTCTTTGTGCTGCTGGAGAGCGGTGACGCGGCGGCCGACGACAAGGCGGCGACGCTGCTGATCGCCCGGCTGGCTCACCTCGAAAAAAACCTCAAGCTGCCGGAGATCTCCGAGGAGGACATCGCACAGGGGCTGGTGCTGATCGATCCCGAAGACCTCAAGGTCAAGTTCTCGCTGCTGCGTCTTTCCAGAAAGAACGCGGCGGAGAGCATGTTCATCGAGATGCTGCTTTCCAGCGAAGACGATCTTCGTGAGGAGAAGCCTCAACCGATGGCCTTCCCGATCTTCGGCCGCGGCCGGGCCCTGTACGCACTGGTCGGCAAGGGGATCAACAACGACACGATCGATGCCGCCGGCGCCGACCTGACCGGCCCCTGCACCTGCACCATCAAGGAACAGAACCCCGGCATCGACATGCTGATGCCGGTGGCCTGGGACGAGCTGATCGAAATGCTGCCCCAGGCCGACAAGCCGCTGCCGCCACTGGTCGGACTGACCGGGTTCGGTGAAGAACCCGAGAAGAACCAGGATCCCGAGCCGGGGGGCAAAGCCGCAGAACCGGGGACCACCGAGGAACCTGCCACTGAGCCGGAAACCGGCTCGGACGTCTCGCCGGCTGCCGACTCCCAGGCCGACCCCTCGACAACCGACGCCACCAACGTCGCAGCCGGAACCACCCCCAACACCTCGAGCCGCAGCTTGCTGGTGGTGCCGGCGATCAGCTTCCTGGTGGTGCCGTTGATCCTGATCGCAGGCGTCGTGCTCTTCGGGACCTGGTGGGTCATCGGACGCCGAGGCTGAGGCTAGTGACCGATCGGTGACCGGATTGGTCTCCTCCTCCTAAGGCCGCACGATTCACCCGGATCCCCTCCCGATGAAAATCTCGCGACTGGTCGTCCAGGAAATCGCTCACCGGTTCCTCAACTTCGTGCTCGCCGTCGTCGGCGTCTCGATCGCCGTCGCCTGCCTGGTCGCCTCGGTCACGATGATCGATGCCGGAGAAATCCAGTCGAAGCAGCTGGTGGCACAGCGGCAACAGGAGGTCAAGGACGCCGGCAAGAAACTCAATGACGAGATGCGGAAGATCACCAAGGGGCTCGGCTTCAATATCGTCGTGCTCTCCGAGGACGAGGACATTGCGGCGTTTCATGCCGAGGGGACTCCGACGCGGACGATGCCCGAGGAGTACGTCACCCGCCTGGCCGAATCGCCGATCGTTGTCATCAATCACCTGCTGCCGATCGTCACCAAGAAGATCGAGTGGGCCGAGGAGAAACAGAAGATCGTGCTGACGGGGACCCGGGGCGAAGTGCCCCAGATACACCGTGACCCGAAGAAGCCTCTGCTGGACCGGGTGCCCTCGGGAAAGGTCGTGCTGGGGTACCGCTTGCACCAGCCCCGCAAGCTGAAGCCCGGCAGCAAGATCGTGATCAACGGCCGGGAATTCGAAGTGGCCAAGTGTCACGCCGAGCGGGGCACCGTCGACGACATCACCGCCTGGGTCAATCTCGTGGAAGCCCAGCAGATGCTAGGCATGCAGAACCTGGTCAACGCGATCCTGGCGTTGGAGTGCAACTGTGCCACCGCCGATCGGCTCGCCGAGATCCGGGGCGAAATCGCCAAGGTGCTGCCCGGGACCCAGGTGCTCGAGCGAGGTCCCAAGGCGTTGGCCCGGGCCGAGGCAAGGAACAAGGCGAAGAAGGCGGCCGAGGTGTCTCTGGTGGCAGCCCAGGAATCGGGACAGCAGATGATCAACAGCCGCAAGGCCCAGGCCAACGTGCTGGTGCCCCTGGCGGTCGTGTGCAGCTTCGCCTGGATCGTACTGCTCGCCGTGGGCAACGCGCGTCAGCGACGAAACGAGATCGGTATCCTGCGAGCCATCGGGCTGGGCAGCCGTGACGTGCTGGTGCTGTTCCTGGGCAAAGCCCTGCTGGTTGGGCTGGCCGGAGGAGCCATCGGGTACGCGTCGGGGTACCTGATCGGCACCGGATTCAGCGGGTCCATCGGACAGAGCCTCTTTGACGTCAGCTGGCTGCTGATCGCCCTGCTGCTGGCCCCGGCTCTCTCGGCCGCCGCCACCTGGCTGCCCGCTCTGGTCGCCGCCAGACAGGACCCTGCCGTCATCCTGCAGGAACAGTAGCCAGCACGCCCAGCACGCTCACCCAGCACGCACCACTCATGCTGATCTCCCTCGACCACATCACCAAGTCCTACACCGGCGACGTCGAAAACGTCGTCGCCGTCGACGATGTCAGCGTGTCGGTCGACTCGGGCGAATTCGTCGCGGTGGTCGGACCCAGTGGCTGTGGCAAGACCACCCTGCTGCTGGTCGCCGGCGGGCTGCTGAGACCCGACTCGGGCCAGGTCACCATCGACGGTGCCGATCCCTACTCGCTCTCCACAGAACAACGAGCCCGCTTTCGAGCCGAACGGATCGGGTTTGTCTTTCAGCAGTTTCACCTCGTGCCCTACCTCAACGTCCTCGACAACGTGCTGGCCCCGGCCCTGGTCACCGGCGACCCGACAGCCAGGCAGCGGGCCGATGGACTGGTCCAACGATTCGGGCTCGCAGATCGGGTGAGACATCGACCGGGGCAGTTGAGTACCGGTGAGCGGCAACGGGTGGCCCTGGCCCGGGCACTGCTCAACGAACCGAAGGTGATCCTGGCCGATGAACCGACCGGGAACCTCGATGGTGAGAACAGCGACGAGGTACTGAAGGCTCTGCAGGCGTTTGCCAACGAGGGCGGTGCGGTGCTGCTGGTGACTCACGACCCCAACGCCGTCGCGTTCGCCGGACGGAAGGTGGTGCTGGCGGGCGGACAGTTGGCCGAGAGTGTAACTTGAGATCCCGAGGAGGCTCGATGCCGTCGACATTCCGCAACTGGCTGCTACTGCTGAGCGTGCCGATACTGCTGGTCCACTCCGGGGCAACAGCCACCGCCGCCGATTGGCCGATGTGGCGTCACGACGCGGGACGCTCGGCTGCCACCACCGAAACTCTCGCCAAGACACTCCACCGCCAGTGGACCCGGCACCTGCCCAAGCTCCAGGGCGCCTGGCTCGACCAGGACACCGTGCGGGCCGACGCGGTGCACCAGCCGATCGTTGCCGGGGGCCTGTTGCTGATCGGGTCGTCCTTTGACGACAGCCTGAGTGCCTGGGACCTGGCCACCGGAGAGCCTCGCTGGAAGTTCCACACCGAGGGCCCGATTCGCTACGCCCCGGTGGCTTCAGGCGACCGGGTCTACCTGGTGGCCGACGACGGCTGCCTGTACTGCCTCGAATTGGCCACCGGCAAGCAGGTCTTCCGCCACACCGCCGCGCCCCGCGACCAGTGGGTGCTGGGCAACAGCCGGCTGATCTCGGCCTGGCCCGCCCGAGGCGGACCGGTGCTGGCCGACGGGCAGGTCTACTACGCCGCCAGCATCTGGCCCTTCATGGGCATCTTCATCGAGGCCGTCGACGCCGACACCGGCCAGGTCACCTGGCGCAACGACGCCACCGGCTCGATCTACATCCGTCAGCCTCACAACAGCCCCGCCTTCGCCGGCCTGGCCCCCCAGGGCTACCTCGCTGCCTCGGGCAATGCACTGATCGTCCCCAACGGCCGCAGTGTGCCGGCACTCCTGGATCGCCGAACCGGTAAGCTCGATTACTTCCACCTCGCCAAGTACCGCCGCAGCGGTGGCGACCAGGTGGCCGCCTCGTCAGCGGCCTTCTTCAGCGGCGACACCGGATTCGACCTGAAAACCGGGCTGCACAGCGTCCGCCTGGGAGGCAGCCGCTGCCCGGTGCTCGCCGATGGGCTGGCAATCACCGGTGGCGACCGGCTGCGCGCCGTCGACGTCGCCCGTCCACTGATCACCACGACCAAGGACAAGAAGGGTGTCGAGCAGACCAAGTTCACCTTCGCCGAGAAATGGACCGCCTCGATCAAGTGCGACCTGTTCCTGAAGGCCGGTCCCAGGCTCTACGGCAGCCGCGGCCGAGACTTGATCGCCGTGGATCTGCCGACAAAGGACCAGCCCGCCCAGGTCGCCTGGACACAACCCCTCGAAGGAGTCTCGGCCGAAGGCTCGATCGCCAGCATGCTGGTCGCAGACGGTCGACTGGTCGTGGTCACCACCGACGGAGCCATCTCGTGCTACGGACCCGCCCCGGTCGAAACCCTCATCGAATTCGCCCTGCCGACTCCGGCCGCTCTGCCCGATGACAATCCCTGGGTGCTGGCCGCCGGGAAACTGATCGACGCCGTCGCGAGTCCAACCGGTGGCATCGCCGTGGTGCTGGGCCTCGACGAAGGACGCCTGCTCAGAGGATTGGCTCACCACCCCAACTGGCAGGTCATCGGCATCGACAAGGATGCCGGCCGCATCGGGCGGATCCGCCGCATGCTCGATGCCAACGGAGTGTCGCGGAGCCGGATCGCGGTGCACCACGCCGATCCGCTGCAGATCGGACTGCCTCCCTACCTGGCTCACCTCGTCACCACCGAACGCCTCGAGTCGTCCGGATTCGACTCGACCGCAGCATTCGTCACCCAGGTCTTCGGCGTGCTGCGGCCCTACGGAGGCCGGGCACTGCTGCCGCTCTCAAAGGCCCAGCACGCACGACTGGCCGCCTCGGTCGACAACCAGCGCTGCCCCAATCACAAGTTGACCGCTGCGGGGGGCCAGAGCGCACTGGTCCGGCCCGGCCCGCTGCCCGGCTCGGCACCCTGGACCCACCAGTACGCCGACGCCGCCAATTCCTCCGTCTCCGACGATGACCTCGTCAAGGCTCCACTGGGCCTGTTGTGGTTTGGCGGCAGTTCGAACAAAAGCATCCTGCCTCGACACGGACACGGGCCGACCGAACAGGTGGTCGGAGGCCGACTGTTCATCGAGGGGCCCGACATCATCAGGGCCGTTGATGTCTACACCGGCCGGGTGCTCTGGGAAGCCTCGCTGCCGCAGGTCGGACAGGCGTTCAACTTCACCGGTCACCAGCCCGGAGCCAACGCCACCGGCAGCAACTACGTCAGTGTCGAGGATGCCGTCTACGTCGCCTACCAGTCGCGTTGCATCAAGCTCGACCCGGCCACCGGTGACGTCATCGCCGAGTTTCCTCTGCCGAGTCTCGGAGACGCCGGCAAGCCCAAGTGGGGCTACATCGCCGTCAGCGGAGACCTGCTGATCGCCGGAGCCGAACCGCTGGTGTATGAGAAGAAGCGAGTCGGAGGCTACACGCAGGACGGCACGACCAGCCGACACCTCGTCGTGATGGATCGGCACAACGGCAAGGTGCTCTGGACCCGAGAAGCTCACTACGGGTTCCGCCACAACGCGATCGTTGCCGGAGACGGGATGCTGTACGCCATCGACCGGCTGCCCGACACCATCGTCACGTTGATGCTCCGCCGAGGCCGCAAGCCGACCGGGAAACCGCGGCTGGTGGCCTACGAGGCCAGGACGGGCAAGGAGGCCTGGAGTACGACCGAGGGAGTCTTCGGGACGTGGCTGGGGTACTCGAAAGACCACAAGCTGCTGCTGCAATGCGGCCGGCCCGCCCGAGACATGCTCAGGGACGAACCCGCCGACCGCATGATTGTCTACCGCGGAAACGACGGGAAGATCCGCTGGGACAAGAAACTGAAGTACTCCGGGCCCTGCATGCTGCGGGGTGAGACGATCATCACCCAGGGCTCGGCGGTGTCGCTTTTGAACGGCGAACGGGTCACTCGGACCAACCCACTGACCGGGTTGACTCAGCCCTGGGGCTACACCCGCAACTACGGCTGCAACTCGGCGGTGGCCAGCCGACACCTGATGACGTTCCGGTCGGCCGCGGCCGGCTACTTCGACCTGGCTCGCGACGGCGGCACCGGCAACCTCGGCGGGTTCCGCTCCAGCTGCAGTTCCAACCTGATCTGTGCCGACGGTGTGCTCAACGCACCCGACTACACACGCACCTGCAGCTGCTCGTACCAGAACCAGGCCTCGCTGGCACTGGTGCACGACCCTCGGGCGGAGATGTGGACGTTCAACAAGCTGGATGTCGGCTCCTCGCCGCTGAAACACCTGGGCCTGAACCTCGGTGCACCCGGGGACCGGCCTGATGACCAGGGCACGCTGTGGCTCGAATTCCCCGTGGTCGGCGGGCCGTCGCCCAAGATCGCCGTCACCGCGGCTCCGGCATCGATCCAGTGGTTCTCGGGCCACTCGGATCGGCTCGGGGCCGGGCCATCCGGCGGACCGACGTGGATCGGAGCCTCGGGAGCACGCGGAATCCGGACTCTCGAAGTCGGGTTGCCCGGCAAAGCGACCTACCGGGTGCGGCTCCATTTTGCCGAGCCGGATGCGGTCAAGCCGGGGGCCAGACGCTTTTCGATCAGCGTCGCAGGCAAGCTGATCCGCCGGGATCTCGACCTGGCCGCTACGGTCGGAGTCGGCAGGACGATGGTGGTTGAGGTGACCGGGGTGGAGGTCGACGGGAAGTTGCGGATCGAGCTGACTCCGGCCAATGGCTCGCTGCCGGCTGTGCTCTCGGGCATCGAAGTGCACGTCGACTAGCGCGGAGGGGGGTCAGACGCGGGTCCCACGATGGTCACCTCGTTACCTGATTGTCTATGCTGATGTTCCGCAGTAACCGGCTCGTTTCGAGACTCCCGATGCGTCCCCGATCCTCCCCGCTCGATCACCCTCCGGGTGCAATCAGCCGGCACGCCCTGCTGGCCATCGTCGGCGTGCTGGTGCTGGCGGGGCTGTCCTACGTGCTGGTCCAGATGGGGCGCCCGCCCCTCCGCGAGGGAGCCTTGGGCAAGGACGGCCAACCGATCCAATCGCTGACGTTCTTCTGCGCGGCGGGAATCCGCAAGCCGGTCGAAGCCATCGCCAGGCAGTACCTCGAAGAATTCGGAATCCAGGTCAACCTGGACTACGGAGGTTCGAACACGCTGTTGAGCCGGATCGAGACGGCCAGGACCGGCGACCTATACCTGGCGGCCGACGAGAGCTACATCGAGACGGCTCGCAAGAAGGGGCTGGTGGCCGAGTCGATCCCGCTGGCAAAGATGAAGCCGGTGATCGCCGTGGCCGAAGGGAACCCCAAGGGGATCAGGTCGATCGAGGACCTGCTGCGGGATGACGTCCGTACGGTGCTGGGCAACCCCGATCAGGCGGCCGTCGGTAAGAAGACCCGCAAGCTGCTCAAGATGTCCGGCCACTGGGCCAAGCTCGAGGCCCTGGTCCGAAAGACCGGGACATTTCAGCCGACGGTGCCCGAGGTGGCCAACACGGTCAAGATCGGTGCAGCCGATGCGGCGATCATCTGGAATACAACCACCACGATCGTCGACGGGATCGAAGCGATCGAGGTGCCCGAGCTGAACCAGGGTGAAGTGCTGGTCACCGTCGGCGTGTTGAAGAGTGCGGCGGCTCCGACCGAGGCCCTGAAGTTCGCCCGGTTCCTGGCAGCGTCCGACCGCGGGCTGAAACAGTTCAAGAAGTTCGGGTTCACGCCGGTCGAAGGAGACAAGTGGGCCGAGGTGCCGGAACTGACGTTTTTCTGCGGATCGGTCAACCGCCGGGCCGTCGAACGGGCGATCAGGGACTTCCAGGCCCGCGAGGGCGTGCAGGTCAACACCGTCTACAACGGCTGCGGAATCCTCACCGCACAGATGAAAACGATCAGCCAGAAGAAACTGACCGGGTTCCCCGACACCTACATGGCCTGCGATACCTACTACCTGGAGATCGTCGACGCGTTGTTCCAGGACGCGATCGAGATCTCCGATACCGAGGTCGTGATCGCGGTGCCCAAGGGGAACCCCAAGAAGATCACGTCTCTGGCGGACCTGTCCCGTCCGGGAGTCCGGGTCGCCATCGGCCAGCCCAAGCAATGCACCATCGGCGTCTTGACCAAAAAGGTGCTGGTTGCCGAAGGCGTTTATGACGAGGTGATGGCCAACGTGGTCACCCAGACGGCCACCTCGGCACTGCTGATCGCACCGGTCTCGACCGGAGCCGCCGATGCGTCGCTGGCCTACCTGACCGATACGAAGGCCGAGAGCGAAAAGGTGGACGTGGTCAGGATCCCCTCCGAAGCCGCCAAGGCGATCCAGCCCCTGGGCATCGCCAGGTCCAGCCAGAACAAGCACCTGGCTCGCCGCCTGATCCAGGCGATCTCACGGGCGCGGTCGGATTTCGAAGCGGCAGGGTTTCATTGGCGACTCGACAACGACTCGCCGAGTTCCTGAACCGCTCTTCGCCAGACCGCTGACCCGCATCCCTTTGCACCGATGCCGACACCATGAGTACCGGGACCGCTTCCCCGCAGAAACCAGCCGAACCAGCCGAACCAGCCGAACCAGCCGAACAGGGCTACCGTCCTCCGTCGGACAAGCCGTTCCTGGCCGGGTTGGTGATCATCTCCAGCGTCTACGTCCTCCTGCTCGTCGGCCTGCTGGTGGGTGACATCGCCTACATCGCCACCGGCGATCTGGCCGACACGGTCGAGTTGCCCGGATGGCTCGATTGGGCTCGACCGGCCCTGCGACCGCTGCTCTCGATGCTGGCCACCCTCGGCAAGCCCGAGATCCGCTACTCGGTCCAACTGACCATGATCAGCTGCCTGTTCTCCGCGGTGCTCTCGCTGTTCGTCGCCGTCCCCACCTCCTACCTGCTCAGCCGACACAACTTCCCGGGCAAGAACCTGCTCGACGCGATCCTCGACATCCCGATCGTGCTGCCGCCGCTGGTGGTGGGCCTGAGCCTGCTGATCCTGTTCCAGTTCGTCCCCGATATCTCCTTCAACGGAACCGTCTACAGCCTCAGGAACGCGGTCGTGTTCCAGTTGCCGGCGGTGGTGCTGGCCCAGTTCATGGTCGCCGCGGCGTTTGCCGTCAGGGTGATGAGAGCGACGTTTGACCAGGTCGACCCGCGTGCCGAACAGGTGGCTCTGACACTCGGCTGCAACCAGGCCCAGGCCTTCTGGCGAGTCGTGCTGCCGCAGTGCGGCAACGGGATGCTGACCGCCGGCACGCTGGCCTGGGCCCGGTCACTGGGCGAATTCGGGCCGCTGCTGATATTTGCAGGAGCCACGCGCATGAAGACCGAGGTGCTCTCGACCACCGTGTTTCTCGAACTGAGCATCGGAAACCTCGAAGGAGCCGTCGCCGTCTCACTGCTGATGGTCGTGTGTGCCGTGGTCGTGCTGATGCTCGCCCGGGTCCTCGGCTCGCGGGGGTTGTCGTTGTAGGGTCGAGTCGAGACGATCGGGGGAGAAGAGGAAGCCGTTACGATGCAGGTCACCGTCGAGTACGCCGCTCAGATCAAGCGAGCCGCCGGCGTCGCGCGAGATGTGATCGAACTGGATGGACCGTGCCCGGTGGCCGAGATCGCTCGCCAGGTGGCCGCCCAGGGAGATGAGAGCCTGGCAGAAATTCTGCTCGACGAAAACGGTCAACCCCGACCCTCGATCCTCGTCTTCCTCGGCGACCTGCAACTCCGCTGGGACGACACCACGACCCGGGTCCAAGACGGACAAACCATCACCCTGCTCTCACCAGTCTCGGGCGGCTGAATGCGAGACCGGGTGGCTGCATGCCCCTCATGCCCCCCGAACCTGGACCCACCAGAACCCACCAGGCACTCATGGCTCCGCTGACCGATCACGAGAAGGCCGTCTACGAGTGGCAGATGTGGGTGCCGGGGTTCGGCGAAGAGGGCCAGCAGGCTCTCAAGGACGCCTCGGTCCTCGTTTCCAGAATCGGTGGCCTGGGCAGCGTGGTCGCCTACCAGCTGGCCGCCGCCGGCATCGGTCGACTCGTGATCGCTCATGCCGGTGACATCAAGCCCAGCGACCTGAACCGACAACTGCTGATGACTCACGACCGGCTCGGCACACCCCGAGTCGAATCGGCCACCCAGAGACTCAAGGAACTCAACCCCAGGCTCGAAGTCCTGGCCGTTCCCGAAAACGTCTCCGAAGAGAACGCACAGCGGCTGGTGGGTGAGGTCGACCTGGTGGTCGATTGTGCACCGCTTTTTCTCGAACGGTTTGCGATGAACCGGCAATGTGTCGAGCAGGGCAAGCCGATGGTGGATTGTGCGATGTACGACTGCGAGTTCCAGATCACCACGATCCTGCCCGGGCAGACACCCTGCCTGGCGTGCGTGTACCCCGAGGATCCTCCGGCGTGGCGTCGCGAGTTTCCGGTTTTCGGAGCAGTCTCCGGCGCGGTGGCTTGCCTCGGGGCCATGGAAGCGATCAAGGTACTCTCTGGCTTGGGGGATCCGCTCTGTGGCACACTCCTGACCTGTGACCTCCGCGACATGACCTTTCAGCGTCGGCAACTGGTTGTGCGCGACGAGTGTCCGGTCTGCGGAACGTCCCACAAGGCCTCCTCGACATGCGCGACATGATTGCTCCTGAGAAACCCATCGCGACCCATGAACCGGTCATCCGCGTCACCGATCTCTCCAAGACCTATCACGACGGCCTGTTCCGCAAGCGGAAGATCGAGGCTCTCAAGAAGGTGTCACTGGAGGTGGGCCAGGGCGAGATCTTCGGGTTGCTCGGGCCCAACGGAGCCGGCAAGACCACTCTGATCAAGGTGCTGCTGGGCATCGTCCACAAGACCTCCGGCGAAGCAACCCTGATGGGCCATCCGGCCGGACGCAGGGCGGGTCGGCAGCGAGTCGGCTACCTGCCCGAAGGACACCGCATCCCGCGGCACCTCACCGGCAACTCCACGCTCGAATTCTACGGCAGCCTCAGCGGACTCTCCGTCGCCGAAACCCGTCGCCGTCGAGGCGAACTGCTCGACGTCGTCGGCCTCTCAGACTGGGGCCGCACCAATGTCACCAAGTACTCCAAGGGCATGCTGCAACGCCTCGGACTGGCCCAGGCCATGCTCCACAAACCCGACGTGCTGGTGCTCGATGAACCCACCGATGGAGTCGACCCGGTGGGCCGCTCCGAAATCCGCGACGTGCTCAACCAGCTCAAGAGCGAAGGCAAGACCATCTTCCTCAACAGCCACCTGCTGCAGGAAATCGAGCTGGTCTGCGACCGGGTGGCGATCCTCTTCGAGGGCGAAGTGCTGAAGGTGGGGCCGGTCGCCGAAGTGACCAACCTGGCCG
>Ga0310123_10001373_pt1 | contig 20289 bp, 20 predicted proteins | sample CB6_AW_1057_MG_FD_203505 | JGI IMG/M metagenome (GOLD analysis project Ga0310123, IMG submission 203505) | Marine microbial communities from Western Arctic Ocean, Canada - CB6_AW_1057 | ecosystem: Environmental > Aquatic > Marine > Oceanic | place: Canada: Western Arctic Ocean | collected... | reverse complement strand
TCGGAATTGGGACTTCGACAGAGTGCTCCAGGACCGAGGGCTCGGTCTCGGTCTGAACTTCTCCTTTGCAGGCAACATGAGCTTCAGCGCTAACATGAACCGAGACATGGAGCGGTTTCTCGGGACAAAATTCGAAAAGACGAGGTTTTCCGTGCGTGGGAACGTGAATGCCAGCCGTTCATACTCGTTCGGCGCGAACATCAGGGTTGGGGACCAGATTCGCTTCATCGCCGATCCGTTCCTCGGCCACGAGGTCGGGTGGGGCGTCTACACCCAGGTGCGGCCCACGTCGAGTATCTCGACGCGCATCAACTTGACCGCGACGCGGCTGACGAATCCAGCACAGGGGAACGTCGAAGTGTTCGACGTGAAGATCCTGCGTGCCACCACGACGTATCAGGTTACCGAGAAGTTGGGGCTTCGAAATATCACGGAGTTCAACTCGTTGGATAAGGAACTCGACTTCAACCTGCTCGCCACGTATCGGTTGAATGCGGGTACCGTTTTCTTCGTCGGCTACGACGACCACTACCAGCAGGCCGATCTCATCGAGGGAGACCGGGACGGCGACGGATTCAACGAGCAACTCTTCTTCACGGAAAATTTTCGGCGAACGAATCGCGCGATCTTCGTGAAGCTTCAGTACTTGCTGCGTTACTGAGCGCGAGCGAAAACGCCGCACACTACCGGATCCTCGGATTGGGATACTCCGGCACTCGGACCAGCCCCCCGCTCCCGAAAACGCGGCTGAATCCGACGACTAACCTCACGTTTGCGGCCCCGCCGTCCCACTCGTCCAGCCGGGTCGCAAGCCCCACGTCGATCACCGTGAGGTTGGTGGCTTGCACTCGGATGCCGAGTTCGGCCCAGGCGCGAATCGGGCCAGTATCAACAGGAACCTCGGTGTATACGTTGCCCATGATCAGCCGGCTACTGAATCCCATCGGAATGTCGAAGGCAACGCCGCCCCTCCAGTAATCATCGTCGTCGACCTCTAGTGCTACGACGTACCCGGCGTTGACGTATATTCGGAATCGGTTAGAGAAGCTTCGCGTGAGGAGCAGGTCGACCCCACAGGCCCAAACCGTCCCGGGAAAGATCCCCTCCTGTGGGAGCCTATGCACTGGCCTGAATGGCGACCACGGGCCACGCCCATCCCTCGTGTTTGAAGTTGTAGAGGGCCTCGACTCCCAGCGATTCGAGTTCGGTTGCGGTGCTCGCTCCGTCGTCCGCAGTGGCCACCTGCAGGCCTGCGCCAATCTCGAAGTTCTTCCGAAACAAGCCAGTCTCCAAATCGAGGAGGCCCTCGAGCGAACTCCGGCCTCCTTCCGTCCAACCACCCTGCAGCCCGAAATACGATCAGGTGAAGGTTGTGAACAAACATCTTTCTAAGCGGCTGGAAGAATTCAAGACGAACGCTTCGAAGAATGCTGTGGCGCTGCTCTACGTATTGGCTGAGCTGCTAGCCAGGATGCTGGAGGACTTTTTAGCGCCGATCCGGATTCTCTTTGCTTCGTATTTTTCCGAAGACGAGACCAGCTGACCCGACGGGCCTTCGCGCTGTTCCCTCATGGTGCTTGGCTTGACTACCCGTCGATGGAGACCTAGAAATCACTCCGTCCGAGAAATCCCACGTGACGGGCACGCATCGGAGAACGATGGTTCGAATACGGCCAACGAAGGGTTGGAACGTGAAATGAGAATTTCACATACTGTTCTTTGGGGGGGTCGGTGGGTGCTGGTGTCTCTCCTCCTCGTATCCCCTTCTTCTGCCGCCGCGCAGTACCGCCACCCAGTCGACGCCGAGATGATCCAGTCGGTGATGCCCGCAGCCGACAGCTTCTCCGTGAAGGCCGGCCTCCCACCCGTATACACGGCGTATCGGCTCGGCTCGGAGGGATCCCGACCGAGCTTGGTCGGTTACGTGTACCTGACCGCGAATGTGCCACCTACCGTGTACGGCTATAGCGGCCGGATCGATGTGTTGGTGGGGGTGGATCTTCTGGGGACCGTCACGGGCATGCACATCGTCGACTACCGCGAGTCGCTCAGCAGCTCCCGTGGGGACTTTCTGAGGGGGGCCGGCCTCGAGGAGCAAGTTCTCGGCAAACACATTTCCGAGTCATTCCAGGTTGGGAGGGACTTGCACGGCGTCAGCGGCGCGTCGATATCCGCCCGAGCCATGTTCCGCGGTGTTCGTAACTCCTCCCGGCGGGTGGCGCTCGCGTATCTGCAGCCTGACGAGGCAACCGTGCTTGCGACGGATGGCGCACTTGAGGAACTCACGTGGCTGCAGATGATTTCGACCGGCTTCATCCGAACGATGCCAGTTGGGAGGATCAATGCGGTGGGCTTGGAGCTCTCGTTCGCGTATATGGGCGACGAAGCGCTTGGAAGCCTTCTAATAGGCCGGGTGAGGTACCAAGACATAAGCAGCCGCGTGGACGGCTTGGTTAGTGACGATCACGCGATGTTCGTCGGCATCGACGGTAGTGCCGTCGCCGGGTTCCGCAGTAACGCGCTCTCGATCCACCAAGCGGAGGAGGTTTATCCGGTTTCGAGTAGGCAGGTCGTCTTCTTGGGAACGCCTTGGGAGGGCAAGGCGGTCGAGCAGGTCGTATACACTCTGATCATGCGGATGGACAGCGCAGTCGATCTCGAGCAGCCGTTCACCGTTGTCTACGATGACGGGACGGGAGTCCCGGCAACCACGGATTACGCCGTACCGGAGGCGGTGCTGGCAGCAGTCCGTGACCGAGCGGCCGCCACGGAGTTGGCCACCCCGGAGCGGGGCTCTGCGGAGTCTGCCGCTGTGGAGTCAGCTGTCTCCGCAGACGCATCGGCCCCCGTCCCCGTGCGAGCCAGCGCAACCGAATCGGCCTCAGCGGAATCGGTCGATGCCGAGTCGGTCGCTGTGGAGCCAATCGCTGCGGCGCCGGCCGAGGCGTCCTCCCCGACCCCCGAGCTGACCGTACCGGAGGGGTCCCTTGATTTGACGTTGGACGGCCCGCCCGAGGGGCTAACGGCCGACGGCGTGGCCACCGGGTTGCCGGCGCTTCAGGGCATCCCTGAAATGGACTTTTCGGCGCTCGACGATTTCGAGGACGAGACGTCTCTGTCTCGGTTGTTGCTCGAGACCCAGTGGGCTCGGGTAATTCGCCTGGTTTTCCTCCTGGGCCTCGTTCTCTACGCCTTCTTCGCGAAGAGTCGGCGGGTAGGGGGCATCACTCTCGGCGTGACGCTCGTTTATCTGGGATTCTTCGACGGCGGCTTCCTTTCCGTCTCCCATATCACCAGCGCACTTGCCGTAGGTCCGGGCGTCTACCTCCAGGACATGGCGTTGCTGTTCATGGTTGGGTTCACCGTCGTCACGACCCTGCTCTGGGGCCGGGTGTTCTGCGGGTTTCTCTGTCCGTTCGGGGCCTTACAGGACTTTATAACACGTATCGTGCCGAGCCGTCTGCAGCGAGGACTTCCCCAGCGGATCCACGACCGGGCCATCTACCTCAAATACGTGATTCTGCTCCTGATCATTGGCTTGGCTGCAGCCCCCGCTCAGATCGCAGTGTACCAGTACTTCGAGCCCTTCGGGACCGTGTTCTACCTGAGTTCGTCGCCTCTGTTGTGGAGTATCGCCGGTGGATTTCTGGTGGCGTCGTCCGTCGTGCCGCGCTTTTACTGCCGGTACGTCTGCCCTCTCGGCGCCGCATTGGGCGTTGCTTCCCTCCTGACGATCTTCCGCATTCGGCGCGTGGATCAGTGCGTCCCGTGCAAAGTCTGTGAGCTTGCGTGTCCTACCGGAGCCGTCCGCGGACCCGAGATCGACTTCAAAGAGTGCGTCCGATGTAACATCTGCGAGATCAAGCTGTTGACCGAGGCGGGCGTGTGTCGACATGACATAGACGTCGTTCGATCCCGGTTGGTCCACTTGAAAACCCCGGCTCGGTAGGGAGGTCATATGTCGGATGCATCCAGTCGCAGCCTTCCTCGGCGCCAGGTTCTGCGGATCACCGCAGCGGCGGGCGCGTCAGCGATCCTAGGCGGAGGCCTGCTGCGGGCCGCCTTGGAGCGTGCAGCACTTCACCGTGTTCGGCAGACGCGTACCCAGATGGGTACACTGGTCACGATTACCGCCGTGCATCCGGACGTGGAGGCCGCACGCATGATGGTGGCCACCACGTTCGATGAGATCGAGCGGCTGGAGGGCTTGCTGAGCCGCCACCGCGTCGGCACTCCGGTATGGAGTCTCAACGAGACTGGCGTGGTTCGTGCTCCACCTCGGGAGGTGCTCGAAGTGGTTCGGAGCGGACTCGACTACTCGACTCTGACCGGCGGCGCATTTGACATGACGATAGCTCCTTTGCTCAACCTCTACTATTCGAGTTTTTCCGAGACGGGAGTCGCGCCTCCTCAAGAAGAGGTCCGGCGGGCTCTGGTGCTCATCGGATCCCGGCACGTCCTGGTGAGCGACCGCGAGATCGCGTTCGAGAAGGCCGGAATGGCCTTGACCCTCGACGGGATCGCCAAGGGATACATCGTGGACCGGGCCGTGGCGGTTCTGCGGGAGCGCGGTGCCACGAGGGTGCTAGTCAACGCAGGTGGCGATGTGGCCTCGGCCGGCGAGAGCCTCGGGGGCGACGCCTGGAGAATTGGGCTCCAGGACCCCCGCGCTCTGGACCGAAGCGTTGGCGTCCTCCGGTTGCGCGGCGAGTCTGTCGCCACCTCCGGTGACTATATGCAGTACTTTACGGCCGACATGAGCCTACACCATATCCTAGACCCCCGGACCGGGCGGTCGCCCGGACATACAAGTGGGGTCTCGGTGGTGGCTCCGTCGGCGATGGCGGCGGACGCGTTGTCGACCGCCTCCCTGGTGCTCGGCCCCAGGGAGGGGATGGAGCTTCTCGACCGCCTCGACGGAATCGAGGGGATGATCGTTACGAAGGACCAGACGGTTCTCACCTCGAAAGGGTTGAGCCAGTACACTGCGTAAGGAAAGCTCCTCCGCGTCGGCGGCAGATTTTTCTCTGGTGAGCCTGCCGTCCGGACTCCAGTATTTAATCGTAGCTGCACCGTTCGTTCGGACTCGCGCCCTGAGCCGCCGAGGGAAGACGATCCGATGTACGAGGAAAAGCGCGTGGCTGACGTGGTAAAGAGCCGATGGATCAGGAGCGCTCTTGTGGCGTTTGGGGTGATGGCCCTGGGTTTCGGGACGGCCCGTGTCTCGGCTGCGCAGACGATCGACCAGCGCCTGCGTGCTTCCCGCCGGTCCTTCGGAGGTACCGAGGGTTTTGTGGACCCGTCTGGGCGGGCCTTCACTTTTTGCCGGGTCACCTACCGGCAGGTGCGCCGTGAGCAGGGGGGGCGAGGTTGGGGCACTGACTATCCGGATGCCGACCGTAACCTCATGCTTCGGCTCTCCCAACTCACGACGACTCCGATCAGGACGACCCAACGGGGACGCCCCGACCACCTCATCGTCCATCTCACCGATGATGAGATCTTTCAATGCCCCTTCGTCTTCATGTCCGACGTGGGGACGATGGCGATGAACTCGGAAGAGGTTGAGCGTCTCCGCAAATATCTCACGCGCGGAGGGTTTCTCTGGGTCGACGATTTCTGGGGTGAGTTTGCGTGGGATATGTGGGTTCAGGAGATCAGCAAGGTGCTTCCGCCGGGCGAGTATCCAATCGAGGACGTCCCCGCGGGCGATATACTTTTCAACGCGTTATACAACGTGTACGACGTGCCTCAGGTGCCGTCTATTCAACATTGGCGCCGGAGCGGCGGGGGCACCTCGGAGCGGGGCTCCGGCAGTGCCATCCCACACCTGAGGGGTATCCGCGACGAGCGGGGGCGGATCATCGTGCTGATGTCCCACAACACTGACATCGCCGATGGCTGGGAGAGAGAGGGGGAAGACGAGGAGTTCTTCCTCGAATTCTCTCCCAAGGCCTACGCGCTCGGGATCAACATCGTCCTGTACGCGCTGACCCACTGACACGCTGACACCGAAACCGATTGACGTCGGAACCCGTTGACTTCTGTCGTCTAACGTTTGGCGGCGCCTCGGCGTTTGAGTTCCTCCTCGAACGCGACGATCTCGAACTCGTCCTCGAACCCGGCTCGGTTGGTCGAGGGGAGGTAGGCGGTAAGGTCGACATTGGCCGACTCACGGTCGAAGGCGGCCAACTCCCGGGCGGACGCCTCCTCCTCCGAATCCGCGCTTGAGTAGACGACGTCGCCGAGCGCAGCGTCCTCAAGCTTGAGTTGTTGCCGAACCCTCTCGCTGGCTAGGAACTGCCTCCGAATCCCGGGGAACGAGAACCGAAGGGGGCTACCTCCCTTGGATAGCACGTCCGCAGCGGATGACCCCTCCGCGCCGGACGGCCCGATCGACGACACGTCCGCATCGAACTCGGCAGCGAGTTGGTGAAGCGCGGCTTCGACTGCCGATGCATTCACGGGCCGATCCTTCATTCTCGCCCGGACGTGTGCGATTGTCGCCTCGGCCGTGATGGAGCCGCTACCGGAGAGTGCCTCTCGGTACACGAGTCCCAGGACCAGCCGGCGCACATTACGGGCCTCGCGTGCGCGGTTTTCCTTGCGGACACCCAGGACGCGAAGGAGCGGGACAGAAAAGAAGAGGACGCTGAAGACGACAGGAATGAGGACCAGGCCCACGAATGCGGCGGTGCCTGTAATGCCGAGCTGAGGGAAGATGAACCAGGGCGCGGTGGCGCCCGCCACCAGGGTAAACGCGTTCATCCCGATGATCACGGCGTCATGCTTTTTCTCGTTGCCCGTAAGTTCCAGCGGATACTCCATCCGCATCCACGCCGGGTTTGGCTCGCGGGCCTTCACGGGACCGTGGGCGCTCGTCATGAGCTCGGGGAAGGCATAGACGAGCTCTCCATTCGGGGACACGGTGGGCTCCCCAGCATACGATCCCAGGAGTCGCCCCATCTCCTCTTCCGCGTCTGGCAGCGGGAGCGCCGTATGCTCGACGAGTTCGGCCGTTGTGAGGGCCCCCCGCCGCGCGCGGATGAGGCGCAGGGTGCTGCGATCGAGCTGCTTCCGAGTAGGTTTGGGTCGGTCGGGCCCGAAGACGAACGCGAAGACCTTCTTGTAGAACGGAGGCCGGCTGTCCTTTTCGAGCGTCGCCTCCCAGCGGCGACCGTAGTAGGGACTACCTAGCCGCCAACGCGGGGTCCAGATGTAGTACCAGAGCCAGAAGCTCGGAAAGTGGAAATGTCCGTGATGCCGGCCGACGCCGCGCCCCCAGCTTCCACCACTCCGGCGGTTGCCGCCCCTGGACATCATCGCAACGATCGCCGCGACGACCAGCGCCACGAAGACCACGAAATAGACCACGAGCATGGTCACGATCCACGCCTTGAACGCCCCGGTGAACACTCTCTTGGCTGCCCGCTTGAGCCGTTGGATTGTCGGAACCCGATCCCGCCGGATCAGCCTGCGGTCAAAGAGGTAGACCACCTCTCCCGACTCGGATACCTCGAGATGCCCCTGGTGAGACTCCAAGAGGCTTTTCAGCGTGCCCTCGACCTGGTCCCGCGGTAAGCCCACGCTGGAGACGACGTCGCCCAGGGTGCCGCGCCCACCAAGGGAACGGAGGGCCTTCAGGACATCGGGTTGTGCTTCGGCGGTTACGACGCTGTTCACGCTGGTCTCATTTGAAGGTTCGTGGAGGACCGGACAGGCCCGCTGCCCGATCCCGTGGCCTCTTGTAAATGAAAGCCCCAGTCCTCCCATGGAGGTCCATATCAGAGCAGGATGGTACGGGTTGCCCCGGCGGGGTTCAAGGTGACGATGTAGAGACGGGTATCAAGGATGCACCTTCCTGCGCATCGGTGGTCTGCTACTTTAAGCCGATTTCTTATTCTTACGTGAGGACGAATGAACATATTCATGTCCGGCCCGTGGGAGGGCCCGTCGGCCCGCTTCTCGAAGTGCGGTTGCACACGGCTGGTGCTGACCTCTGTCGTTGTCGGACTTCTGGTGGCAGTGTCACCCCCGGTTTTAGAGGCGCAAGGCTCAGGTCCGCTGAGCCCAACCTGGACGGTGGGTTTGTCCAGCGGCACGTTCAACTATGAGCCCTCAAACGACCAAGGCTTTCAGATCATCGCGCTGCGGATTCATCGACCGGTATCGGAATGGGTCCGTTTCGAGTTGGGTACATCCTACACACGACCCGAGATTCAAACCAACGCCCAGAATATGTTCGATCCCGCGCTCCCCTCCCAAACCACAAACCTCTTCGCGGTCACATTGGGCATTCAGGCCCGGTGGACAGCAGGTCCGCTGGAACCCTACGCTGGCGTTTCAGCTGGATTCTTCGGCCGGTACGACGGGAGGCCCACGAACCGTAGGTTTGGACGATCGACGTTCCAGTTCCCCTTCGGCATCCGGATTTGGGCCAGCGACCACATCGGTGTGCGTGGTGAGTATCGGTTCGACCAAGACGGCCACGAGGCCGTAACACGCTCCGACAACGAATTGACCGCCGGGGTGTTCTGGACGTTCTGAGGCCGGTTCGAAGGCCGTTGTTCTCGACCACCCATAAAGGTAGACTAAGGGCACAAGGATGCGCGAAGTGAGGGTCGCCGTCGGGTCCTTAGGGGTGCCGGTGGAGGAAAGTCCGAGCTCCGCAGAGCAGGGTGCCGGGTAACACCCGGGCGTCGGTTTCGGCCGGCGACGGAAAGTGCCGCAGAAAATAAACCGCCGATGGCCCCTTCGGGGGCACAGGCAAGGGTGAAAGGGTGCGGTAAGAGCGCACCGGGCCGCCGGAGACGGAGGTCGCATGGTAAACCCCACCTGGAGCAAGGCCAAATAAGGGACAAGGAGTCGCTCGCTCCACTTGAGTCCCGGGTAGGCCGCACGAGGCCGTCAGCAATGGCGGTCCCAGATAAATGACCTTCCCTCCGCTTCGGCGGAGGACAGAACTCGGCTTATTCCGCACATCCGACGTTGCGCCCGTAGCTCAGCTGGATAGAGCGCTGCCCTCCGGAGGCAGAGGTCACAGGTTCGAATCCTGTCGGGCGTACTAGGTAAGACAAGTATCCGCGAGGGTTTATGGCCCATGCGGCGCCTTCGTGTTTTCGGCACTGTGTCCCGATCGTGTCCCAAAAGGCGGAGAAAGGTGGCGGAAACGGCAAGAAAGGCGGCGGAGCCGAGGGGAGTAACGGCTTAACTAGGTGAAGTTCGCCAAATCTCGCTCCCTACGTCAATCCTCCGGAGGCAGAGGTCACGGGTTCGAATCCTTTCGGTAGGGGTGGTGCGGATTTGCAACTTTAGGTTCGAGCTGTGGTCCTTCACGTTCTAACCGCCCACCGCCAGACGCTTGTCGATGATTTCCTGGCGGGTTTCAGCTTCGGTTCGCGGATTCATTCAATTTCCACACCTACACAGGAAGGTTGGCATGCGATTCGGTTCGGGCACGGGAGGAGAGGCGATTTTAAGGTGCGCGAAGTACGCGCACGGTTGGCTCGGGATAAGAACGGTTCATGTCCTCGACGTTGCGATTGATCTACCCTGCACGATAGAATCAGCCGACACTACGTCACCAGCCGCTATCCCCAGTGGCGAAGAGGGATGAGGAAACCGTGGACGTTGAGAGTGGTATTCAAGGTAGCGGCGGGCAAGGTTCGTGGGACCGGTTTATGAAACTCTCGTCTCGACGCTGGGATAGCACCAAGGACTCCCTCTCAGGATTGGAATGATGGTGGGTCGCAGCTCGTTCGGCATATTGATAGGCGCAGCAGTTGGAACGCTCTTCCTCGTTCCAGCCCACGGTTTGGCACAATGGCTACCTTTCGAAGTGGACCCGTGCTCGGGGGCGGTCATTTACATGTCACAGTTGGAGGGCCTGATTCGTTGCGCCGAGTCCGGATATGCTCCAGACCAGTACACCCTTGGAGTGATGTACGCCAATGGTATGCGCGTGGCGGAGGACGATGCGCAAGCTGTCCTATGGTTTCGGATGGCAGCCGAGCAAGGACATGCTTCAGCCCAGCACAAGCTTGGACTGATGTACGGCGAGGGCGAAGGCGTCCCCGAGGACGATGCGGAGGCCGTACGCTGGTATCGACTAGCAGCCGAGCAAGGATATGCTCCAGCCCAGGGAACCCTTGGAGCGATGTACGACAATGGTTCCGGCGTCCTGGAGGACGATGCCGAGGCTCTACGCTGGTATCAGCTTTCCGCTGGGCAGGGGTTTGCTGCCGCCCAGTACAACCTTGGAATCATGTACGAGCATGGTGACGCCGTCCCCGAAGACGATGGGGAAGCCGTACGCTGGTATCGGCTTTCCGCCGACCAGGGGTTTGCTTCAGGCCAGTACAACCTTGGAGTGATGTACCGCAATGGTTACGGCGTCCCCCAAGACGATGGGGAAGCCGTACGCTGGTATCAGCTTTCCGCCGAGCAGGGGTTTGCTGCCGCCCAGTACAACCTTGGAGTGATGTACGCCCACGGTTACGGCGTCCCCGAAGACGATGGGGAAGCCGTACGCTGGTATCGGCTAGCTGCCGACCAAGGGTATGCTAACGCCCAGTTCAACCTTGGAGTAATGTATAGCCGGGGTGAAGGCATCACCGAGGACGATGCCGAGGCCGTACGCTGGTATCGGTTAGCGGCTGACCAGGGGAATGCTCTAGCCCAAACCAACCTTGGATTGATGTACGCCAACGGATACGGCGTCCCGGAGGACCTGGTCTTCTCCTATATGTGGTTCAATCTTTCGGCAGCCCAAGGAAATGAGACGGCGCAAAGTAATGGAGAGATAATCGAGCGGTATATGACTCGCGAACAAATCTCCGAGGCCCAAAGGTTGTCACTCGAGTGGATCGAGACGCATCCCCAGGACGGGGCGACTGAGGATGCGGATTCGTCCCCTTAGGTTGGAGCCGAGGCCTCGGTGGGCCGGTCTTGAAGTCGCCGCCCTCACTGGTCGACGATCGCTGTCCGACCCCTACGAGTGGGTGGGCCAGAGCGAGCGTCGAAGACGGGCGGCTCGACTACGGAATCAGCCGGTATTACTTCAGCGAGGCTCGCTAGGAAGAACTCAACGAACTCCGCGGCGCCGAGTTTTATGTGCTGGTCAGCCTTGGGCGAGATGAGACTTTGCGGGTGTAGGATCTCATCTGGGGGGACCAGTAGGGTAACTAGTCGACAGTCTCCTCAAGACGGCGCTCCACGATCACCCTAAACCGGGTGTCCGGAGGTTCCAGGACCGGAAGCTCCAACGCTCGTTCGAGGTGGCGCCGGGCCTCATCCGTCCGCCCACGATTCAGATACATCCTCCCCAGGTCGAGATGGAACAGAATGTACTCGGGCCTCAGCTCCACGGCGCGTGTGAGATAACGCTCGGCGTCCTCCCAACTGGTCAAACTAATGACGTCGCCCCCGAGGAAGTTCCGCGCCACGAAACGCTCGAGGACGGAGAGTCTTCGCACCCTGTAGTTGACAACGCCAAGCGCGTGGTGGGCGCCGGCATGCAGGGAGTCCATCTCCAAGACTCGATGGGCCAGGTCGTACACCTCCCGACTGAGGGCTGACGCTTCTCTGCCCCCCGTCTGGGCGGCTCGGAGGCCCTTCGCGCTCAACAGCCAGTACAGCCCTCCGACAAGCTCCGGCTCGACCTCGGTGGCCCGCCGAGCGTAAGACTCACCGATCTTGAACCACTGATTTTGAATCTTCCGACCATGGGAGAGGAGCCCCCAGGCGACGGCCGAGCGGGCTGCGTCGCGAAGCGCTGGATAGCTCTCAGGCTCCGAGTCGAGGAGGTCCTCGAGCATCTCAAGGGATTTAGGGACACGGTGCTCCCAATAGAGCTCGTCCGCCTCGGTGACCCTCGGATCGGCTTCCGGCACTGCGTTGCCTACCGTGGGTGCCTCCAGAGGGGCCGAGACCGAGTCCGCGTTTCCAACCGCCGGGGCCTGCGCCGAAGCGGGCGTGGGGACCGCAGTAGGGAGGGTCGTAGGGGGGGGCGCACCGGCTGCTGTGAGTGCAAAACAGAGCGTCAAGTAGCGGAGAAGCTTGGTGGACATCGTCACAACCGGTTGCGCCGTCCGTGTTCGTTCGGTTAATCGCCTTCGAGTTTCGCTGAAGCCTAACCTGAACGCAACAATGGCTGTGAGATCCAACCCCCCTCCCACCTTTACGGAGAGGTCCGACCCTGTGCACCTCGCCTCCACCGGGCTATCATTTTCCCCGTCTCGACAATCCACAGGATTCCGAGCTTTTACTGACCCCCATGCGCATCTCCCACGAACACCGATTCGTGTTCTTCGCGAGCCCGAAGACCGGGTCTAGGTCGGTCCGTAAGCTTCTCGACGCCTACGCCGAGATCCACGGCCGACCCGCTCATGAGGTCACTGCGGACTTCCCCTTCTACAATCACATGCGTCCGGTAGAGCTGCGTGACGTCTTCAACGAACGGGGCTGGGACTTTGACGCCTACTTCAAGTTCGTGATGGTACGGAATCCGTGGAGCCGCTTGGTGTCGCTCTATGAGATGTTCGCCTTCCGTGAGGGACGCCTGGTCTCACGACTGAGGAGGCGGGCAACGCGACACCAGGGCTTTCGGGCGTGGGTTCACGCCCTCGATCCGGAGGGCCGTGGCATGGTGGATCCTGAGTTGGAGGCGAGCGTGATCCGTTTCGGGGCGTTTTCTTTTATCGGTTTTGCAGGAGACGAACACGGCCGGCCGCTCGTGGACGAGGTCATCAAATTGGAGGAAATCGAGAGCGGTCTCCCGCCCGTCCTCGAGCGGTTGGGGGTGCCACTTCCGCTCCGAGTGCCACGGACCGGCCGAGGCCGATATCGCGGCAGCCATCGGGCGTACTATGACGACGAGACCCGTGAACTCGTTAGGACACTCTATGAGGAGGATATCGAACGATTCGGCTATAAGTTCTGAGGCGGGTGCCCACCACCGAGGGGGGCTCCGCGGACGGTCAGCCCATGCGCAGACACCGCCCACAACGGAGGTTTTGGCCTCTGGTGTATTTTAGTACCTGCTCCAGACTCACGTCGTCGAAGTAGCTGCCCAGGCAGAGTGTCAGATGGTCGGGGTCGGACTGGAACGCCTGTACGGCCCAACACCGCCCCATGATGCTACATAAGGAGCAGCAACGGCCGCGGAGCGGCGGCGCTGTCGGTCGTACTGTGCCCCCATCCGATCTTATTGGCCCACGCATCGAACACCTCCGAGCTTTCGTGCGCCCAGAAGCGATCGACCCTCAGCGCCGCTCGGGACGAGATTCCGAGCACACGCTCGACAGCGTCGACATCATGTTCGGTACAGCATACGAGAAAGGCGTCGTACCCCTCTTGGCGAGGGTGGTCGCCAGCCGGGGCCGACTCCAACGAATGGCGTGATGGAAAAGCATCGCGGGTAAGCGGTGGTAGTGTTTGAGCCCCGAGAATTTTCGCAGTACGTCCTCCGCGTGGACTCCATGGCAGCGAGGACAGGGTCGGCCGATCAGAAACCTCTCGCGGATCCTCAGATCGGATGAGGTCGTCAAGCGCGCGATACTGCCCTCGAGAAGAAGCCTGACATGCTCGGGATAGATCTCGACGCCATCCCTGCTCGTATGTAAACCCTCGATCAAACAGCGGCACTCACCGTCGTTGAAGTGGGGGAATCCAAAACCCCAACTCCTGGTCCAACTCTCGGAGCACGACGTGAATGGACCAAGCGTCGCACCCTCGCCTCCGTCCATGTTCCGAAGATTCGATCCGGCCGATATCCACTTTCCGCACGCCCCATATCGACAGCGAGTAGATCCGACGTTGGGGCGAGATGCCTTTTCGTGCCAGCCAGCCTCGCAGACGGTGCACAGGCGGAGTGGTCATCTAGGCTCCGGCCCGTCGTACCCGAACATTTCCAGGTCCGGCCGATAGAGCTCGGCCACCCGTGCCTGAAGGGTCGCGTCGTACAGCGCCCGCCAGTCGTCTCCTTCGGCTGTTCGCGCGTGCCAGGGAAGTGGAATCGCTCGGCCCAACGTATGCTCGACTTCCCTCCATACTTCCGGGAGATTTTCCAGGCGGAGCCACCGCACCGACTGCCTTCGTCCCTCCGCCAAGGTGGCCCGGTCAGTTGCTACGGTCGCTTGGGTCTTCAACAGTCGTGGCGTCAGGTAGTGCGTCCGGCCGAGGCGAACGAGGGTTCGGGTTGCCCGTCCAGCCCAGGAAACCCTGGACGTGATCGCATCTGCGTCCCGCAGTACGTCAATTTGCAGGCGGAAGTGGCTGTTCCCGTCGCGGACGCCGGCCAGCAACTCCACGAACTCCGCGAAGTCGAGCTCGGCCAGGCGTCGTGCCCCGGTAACCGATCGGCAAGGCCATGCCCCGAGTTCACGAAGCAGGTGGCGCTGACACGGCTCCAAGCCGCCATTCCGCTCCCGGGCCTCGATCGCGTCGCGGCACTTGTTGCGAAAGCACGACGCTGCCCGGGCCCACGGGTCGCGAACGAGCAAAAAGCGAGGCCAATCTTGGTCCTCTACGGGGGGGCGGAAGGACGGTTGCAGGTATACGCGGAGACCGGGAAAGGACTTCTCCAGAGCGTTGAGGAGGGAGCGGGACGCGACCTTGTGATTCCAGAAGAACAGGAAGGTTGGCTCGGACCGATGGACGGCGATCGCCATCCTACATCCCTCCGAAGGCGGCTCGCAGGGTGCGTGAACGCCAGAGCCCGGACCGCACGATCATCGTGATGGCCGCCCTCTCGACTCGGTGGTGACCCCGGGGGCTCGGGAGTGTGGGAGCATATCCTCCCGCTGCGAGGACCGGGGCCAACAGAGCTTCGGCCCGTTCCAGTCGAGGCCCCGAGAGAATATCGCGGTAACGGCCCACAGCGGCTTCTGAGATACCATGCAGAGTGGATTCGAACCGGGAGTTTCCAGAGTACTCGGCTCCGAGAACGGTTGGCGTGACGACGACGGGGTCGAAGGGGACATCCAGAAACCCGCAAACCGACCGCATCGTGCTCAACGGATCCCGTACCAGTCGTTCATACATAATGACGGAGAAGCGCGGATCCTCTTGGTGCTCGGTCACAACCTCATGGGCGAGGCGCCCCGTGAGCGCCATCTGAAAAATGGTGCGGGAAGGTTTCTGTTTCAGGGCTGAAGCAATGACGTCGCGAGGATCCCTGCGCATCACGAGAATCCTTACTCCGTCCGGAAACCACTTCAGGAGGGTGTCGGATTCGTAGAGATGCCAGGGGGTCTTCTCCACCCACCGGGTCTTTTGGCACGCCTCCGTGAGCTCGCGCCATCCCTCCACCAGGGCTAACAAACGCGCACGGGGGTCCCCCTTCTGGCTGAATGCCCGGGTGAGAACATCCTCGACTTCATCTCTCGATATGGATGGTCGGCGCCGGTGAAGCGTGGGCCAGAGTCGAGTCCGGTCGAGTAAGGTGGTGACCGGATCTTGGGACCTGGCCCAGTCGAACAGGTGCGTTTCGAAGGGGAGCACGAGGAGGTCGGGATGACTGTCCAGCAGCGCCCGTAACAGACTCGTGCCAGATCGCGGATGTCCGACGATGAAGGTTGCGGGCGCGATGCTCACGGCATCCACCGATCGCTGAACGTGCGCATCAGTACCGTAGTGTTTCGGCTGGCGGGATCAGCCCCCCCCCGGTTATGAGCCCCCAAACGACTGCTACGGTAGACGCGACCTCCGAAGTAACGGGGAAAGCTCCCAGGTTTGCTCGGAACGATCAGCTTCGGCACCTGGCAATGAGCAGCGAACCAGGTATCGTCTTCCAGCCAGGCCGCATCGGGGGCACCCTGGAAATCTGCCAGATCGTCGAGATCGAAGAAACGTGGGCGAACCATCACCCCTCCGTACCCATGAAGAATATCTACAGGTAAAGGGCGGCGTAGGCGAGAGCCGCGCAGTGAAACCCCACGCCTGAATCCCAAGCCGTCTATCGTACGGCCCACGAGCCCTTTTCGGCGATCCACGCGGTCAAGCGGAACGATCAAGCCGAAGCATCCGACCGCGGTGTTTGGATATCGCTCGGAGGCAACAAGGAGATCCTCGAGCAGTGTGGGATGGTAGATGCGATCATCGTCCACGGCGACCACACGCTGGTCCGGGTCACTGTTGAGGAGTGTTGGTAGGATCTTGGTTGCCGGTCCCCAGTCGGGGCACCTGATGATCTTTATGACTTCGAGATTCTGGAGTTCTTCCGGGATCAAGTACTCGACTTGTTCGCGTCGACTGTGCTTCGGAAGATGAAGCAGGATCCTTCCGGGGGGCACGTGCTGAAGAAGAAGACTCTTGAGTGTCGGCAGCAGGAACGGCAGGCGGCTCGGAATCGTCGTGAGGCCGACGATGAGATCCGAACGCTCTTTCGAGGCGGCAGTGGCATCGAGATCCCGCAGCTCGTGCCGAGTCAGCGTGAGCTCATACAGGATCTCACGGGCGGGCTGCCGACCCTCCAAGCGGCAAAACAGACCGTATCCGGCGACGCTCAGCGCCCCCGCCATCAACAGAGTTGGAAGCAAAGGTGTGGGTGGGCCCTGGTCAGGTGCTCATAAGAGAAGAGAAGGCATCAAGGTTGATCAAAACGGTATCCAAAGTGCTCGAGGTGACGATGATACATCTTTGCCACGAGTTCGCGTGTTCGGTCATCGTAATATGTCGAGTAGTGTCGCCACTCGTGTCTGCTTTTCGTCTTCAGCGACGGAAGCGCCGATGTGGGGAGTCCGATCCGCTTGCAGACCAACGTGTAGTCATTCTGGAGATTTTCATAGCGGATCAGAAAGTCGAGCCCCACAGAACCCGAACGGTCGAAATAGAACGGATCGTTCGGCGGATAATAGCGCAACATATGCTTCACGAAGAATTCGAACGTGACGACGTCCATCGTCAGGAAATTTCGGGCCAAGCTCGCGCGGAGCGCCCTGAAATTCTTCCTCACTCGGAGGGGACTTGTCCAGAATCGCTTCAGGCTCCTCCCAACGGCTCCCTTGTAGGGGTTCCCATCGTCCCTCCGCGTGGCCCAGTGGTACTGCGACACCACCAGATCCCACGGGTTACGAGTGATGGCGAACTTATAATAAGCGTCCCATAACTCTCGGCCGAGTCGCTTTCGGACCCACTTCAGCGTCGCGTGACGGCTGTAGCCTGGCCACTTCTTCCCCGGGTGGGCATACTGGTCCTCGTCCCATTCGGGGTCGAACGTAGCGATCGGGGTGACGATGTCCTCCTCTCCGCAGTGCTGTGTAAGCGCGACCTCGACACTCGTGCCAGCGACCTTACGTGGCTTCAGGAATACGAACTTATGGCGATGAGAGATGATCATGGATGTCTGATGAACGGGGGTTTGCTCCAAGGGGCGAATGTTGGAGTTCCCCAGGAAGAATAGCAACTTGGTTGACCATGATAATCCTGTCGGTTTGCGGTCATGACCTCACAAGCCTGAAATGACCTCGCAACCCGAAGTGCCTGCAGAGGTGTCTGGCGTCGACCTTGTATACACCTGGGTCGACGGAGACGACGCACAGCTTCAGGCGGACATATGCCGATACGCTTCTGTCGAGGACCACCTCAACCCGGAGCGTACGCGCGATCTGTACGATTTATTACGGTATAGCCTCCGGTCTGTGGCCATGTTCGCGGACTGGATCAGAAACGTGTACATCATCACACGTCGGCCGCAGGTCCCGAGGTGGCTCGATCTGAGTAATCCACGAGTGAATGTCGTCCACCACGACGAACTGAGTGGTTTCGCCCCTTACCTACCGACGTTCAATTCGACTGCCATCGAAAGCTTCGTGCATGCGGTCCCCGGTCTTTCGGACCACTTCCTCTATCTGAATGACGATTTTCTCTTCGGGGCCCCCACCATCCAGGAGGATTTCTTGACGGCCGCGGGGAAACAGAGGGTATTCGGCACGTACTTCGGGATCTGGCTTCCTTTCCGGATCTATCGAAAACGCTGGAAGTTCTTCAGTAGCGTCCACCTCGAGCACTGTCCTCGATTCATCTTTAAACCGTTTTGGGAGGCCATGTTGGAGGCAAATCGAAAAGTGTTGCATCGGACTCGCAGTAGCCGCTTCAGAGCCAGATCGGACGTACGCATGGATCGACTCTACAGGATGTGGATGCTCGGGCCGAAACGGCGGTATGCCGATCCGGTGAAGGCTCGCGAACTCCTTCAGTACCATAGCTTTCACCGGATCGACAACGCTCGGGAAGAACAGGATCGCGCTTTGGACGCGCTCATAGAGATGCGGCCCAAGTTCTACTGTCTCAACGATGACCAGGGAGCGCATCCCGATGCCTGGGTGTGCGAGCGCGTGCGGGAGTTCCTCGACGTTTATTATCCCGACGTCTCCGAATTCGAGAAAAAAGAAGGGCAGTGAGCGTCAGTGTAGTCATCCTGAATTGGAATCGCCCAGTGTGGTTGCGCCGTGTGATCCTACCGTTGCTCGCCCGGCATCCGTTGGTCGATGAGATTCACGTCTCTCACGGGCGCGAGAAGGCGTGTTTCTCGTTTAAGAGCCGCCGCTGTGAGATCATCCACCGCCAAGACTGGGATCTCAACGATCGTTATGGGCTCGCCTTAAGATTCGTCGCAGCCAGGGAAGCGAGGAACGACGCGGTGTTGATCCTCGATGACGACTTGGTCGTACCCCCTCGCTCGATCACGGCCCTCAAATCCTTCTTCGACGAAGCGCCTCACACGCTGCACGGGATCTTTGGACGCCGTATCAGCCTGGCTTACGAATACTCGTACGACGGATATGAGCGGGGAGAGACCCCCGTAGTCCTCACCCGCTGCCTCATGATGCACCGCTCGTACGCTGACGTATTCCTCGAAGCTGAGCCATCTGCGGCCGAGCTCATCACGCGGGGCTCACCCAAGTGGAACGGGGAGGATATCTTCCTTTCCCTCCTGTCGATTCGGGAAACAGGCACGCTGCCTCGTGCGTACGATTTACCCTTCAAAAATGTGTGGCAGATGCATGGTGGCAGTATTTCCAGGACGGACGTACCTGGGGGTAACCCGGCAAAGATGGCCCACAGGGCCTATCGCTCCTGGTTCACACGCGAGGCCGTCCAACTGCTCGGGGTTCAGGCTCAGATCGACGACTACCTGAGCATGTAGGGGTCTTTGCTCCCCCAAGGGGAGTTCCACTCGACTCGGGCGTAGGTCAAGCTCCGACGGGCACGTCCTTCTCGGATTGAGCCCGATAGAGTGCTTGAAAAACTCCACCCCGTTCGATCAACTCACCCCAAGTGCCACGCTCGACGATGTGGCCACCCTCGAATACGAGAATGAGGTCGGCGTCCCGTATCGTCGACAGCCTATGCGCGATAACGATGAGGGTGTGTCCCGTCAGCCGCCGCTTAATCGCGGCGGCCACGCTCTGCTCGATTACGCTGTCTAGCGCGGATGTCGCTTCGTCGAGAATCACGATGTCCGGATCTCGCAAGAGCGCTCGTGCGAGCGCGATGCGCTGCCGCTGTCCCCCCGACAGACGAACTCCCCGGTCACCCACGTCCATGTTGAGGCCTCCCGGAGCCTCCTCGAGGAGGTCGTCCAGTTCTACATCCGAGAGGGCCCGCACCAGCTCCTCGTCCGGCACAGTCCTCTCAAGCCCGAACGTAAGATTGTCACGCAGGGATCGGTTCAATAACCAGACGTCTTGGCTGACGATCGCCATCCGGGAATGCAGAGACGGGAGGGAGTACTCCCGGATGTCGGTTCCATCCAGAAGGACGGTGCCGGGTTCGCAGTCGTGGAAGCGCGCGAGGAGATCGACGAACGTCGTCTTACCCGCTCCGCTGGAGCCGACGATAGCGGTGATTTTACCGGCGGGGATGGTTGCATTCAGGTCGTGGAGCGCCTCGGTCGCTTGTGTGTAGCGGAAGTGGAGATCGGAGACCTCGATCTCGTCCTCGAGCCCTCGGAAGGTCTTCTCACCGGAGGGAACAATGAACTTGCCCTCGTCGGAGAAGAGCCCCGCCACGGCCTCCAAGCGAGGAAGTTCCTCGTAAACGAGGAGGCTGAACCGGCTGATCAACTTGTAGTCACGAAGTGCCTGCTGAAGGGGGATGAGAAAAGCACCGAAAACCGCCAGGTCGGCCGGGCGAAAATCCCCAGTCGCGTAGATGAACACGCCCTGTACGAGGAGCATCACGAAGAGGATCGTGATTTCCTCGATGGGATAACGAATGCCGATTGCCCGATCGCGCCGCACCGCCACGCTTTCCCCCTGGCGGAGAACCTTCTCGTACATGTCCGAC
>Ga0310123_10001372_pt1 | contig 20306 bp, 19 predicted proteins | sample CB6_AW_1057_MG_FD_203505 | JGI IMG/M metagenome (GOLD analysis project Ga0310123, IMG submission 203505) | Marine microbial communities from Western Arctic Ocean, Canada - CB6_AW_1057 | ecosystem: Environmental > Aquatic > Marine > Oceanic | place: Canada: Western Arctic Ocean | collected... | reverse complement strand
AAGTCCAAGATCGGCTTTAAGTCTATGGTTGTCTCCCGCCTCGACCCCAAACGCAGCGTCCTACTGGTGATCGATGTACAGGAGAAACTGCTCCCACAGATGCGCCACGGCCCAGAAGTAGTCGAAACCATTGGGCGACTGATGGACGGTTTTGCCATTTTAGGATTACCTGTGCTGCTAACCGAGCAATACCCTGAGGGCTTAGGGCCAACGGTGGATCCGATTGCCCGGCGGCTGGTTAAAAAAAAGAACCTGTACCCGAAAATGGCGTTTTCAGCGGCGATTGCCCCAATACGTCAACAGCTTCACGATCTAAACGCAGCGAGCGTTATACTCGCGGGGGTCGAAGCACATGTGTGTGTTCTGCAAACCGCACTTGACCTGATGGGCAGCGGTCTCGTAACCGCTGTGGCCTTAGATGCGGTCAGTAGCCGCCGATCGCTCGATGCCGAGGCCGCAATCCATCGTATGATTCAGGCCGGTGTCATCACCACCACGGTGGAGTCGGCCCTCTTCGAACTAACGGTTAACGCGGGGACAGATCGCTTTCGGCAGATCCTGAATCTGATTCGCTGATGGCAGCTTCACTGGCGTGGTTTGCTCGCTTTGGAACCTCTAGTTAGGCTATTCGCACCCGTAAGCTGGCAGCCGGACCACCATCCGGGCCAGATCCACGAATGATAGGAGACCAGCATGCTTGAAGCCTATGACCAGCTCAAAAAACTTGTGGGCTCAGTAGAAGACGACCTGCGCAAGGCTGCCGGAGGAAACAAGGCTGCCGGTACACGGGTCCGCAAAGCCATGCAGGATGTTAAGAACAGTGCCCAAGAGCTTCGCAAGAAAGTTCTAGAACACCGCGAAAGCGAAGGTGGATAAGCTCTTATAAAAAATAACTTAAGATAGAAATCCGCTGGCAATCCTGCCGGCGGCTGATACCGGGGATTACCTGAATTCGATCAGTTTCTTGAGGATCATATACTGATCTTTTGATCCGATGATCGCCACCGGGCGGGAACACCTATGGCACCGACGCTCCTGCTGGACCTTTCACAAATCGATCTGGATCAAGTCGTTTGCACGGCAAAGCAGATTGAACAGGTGAACCCGCATCGTGGTCAGATGCGCCTTCTCGACGGAATCATCTGGCTGGAGGGGAATTTCGATAGCGCACTGGCATACCATGACGTGGCCGATGACGAATTCTGGGTGCCCGGTCATATCCCTGGACGTCCGATCTTCCCCGGCGTGCTGATGATTGAGACCGCTGCCCAACTCGCCAGTTTCCTATTTATCAAGCGTCTGGGCCAGAAGTGCTTTACCGGTTTTGCAGGCGTGGATAAGGTGCGGTTTCGTGGACAGGTGGTACCTGGCGACCGGTTTTTCCTGCTGTGTCAAGTGGTCCATTTTCGGCCTCGTCGCAGCATCTGTGATGTTCAGGGGATCGTCAACGGCAAACTGGTATTCGAAGGCACCGTGACAGGGATGCCAATTTAGCCATTGGAGCGTTTCACATGGTGGCCAAGAAAGTCCACCTCGGGCTGATAGGCTCCAAGTTTATGGGCCGTGCCCATTCAAATGCATATCTGAAAGTGGCAAAGTTTTTTGACCTACCGGTCGAGCCCATCATGCATACGATCGCGGCACGAGATGCGGCGGATCTGCAGAAATTTTCTTGTCGTTGGGGATGGAAACATTTCACGACCCGATGGCAAGAGGTCATTGAGGACGAACGCATTGATCTGGTTGACATCAGCACCCCAAACCACCTGCACCGGGAACAAGCTCTTGCCGCACTGGAAGCGGGCAAGCACGTGGCCTGTGAAAAACCATTGGCGGGTACCTTGGATGATGCCCGCCTGATGCGCCAAGCCGCCCGTAAAGCCAAGCGATGCAAAAGCTTCGTTTGGTACAACTATCGGCGCTGTCCTGCAATCGCCTTGGCCTACCAGTTGGTCAAGGCAAAGAAATTAGGTCGTATCTACCATGTGCGAGCCGCCTATCTACAGGATTGGGGTGGCCCAGAGACCCCGCTATTGTGGCGGTTCCAAAGCAAGTTGGCCGGATCAGGGGCCCATGGAGACCTCAACGCCCACCTCATCGACATGGCTCGCTTTATCATTTCTGATGAGATTACAGAAGTTTCCGGGGCAATCGAACAGACATTTATCCGCGAACGTGACATCGTAGGCACGGCCGGTGGAGAAATCTCCGGACATGGGGCCCGGAGAGGCAAGCGACGCAAGGGGCGATCGACAGTGGATGATGCGGTACTTTTCCTGGCGCGGTTTAAAGGTGGGGCAGTGGCCAGTTTCGAAGCGACCCGGTTGGCCACAGGTGACAAGAACCGAAACCGCATCGAGATCCACGGGGAAAAGGGCGCCCTGCGATTTGATTTCGAGCGGATGAACGAATTGCAGTGGTTTGACACCACCATAGAGAAGAAAATCCAGGGTTGGTCTACCATTAACGTGACCCGAGGCAACGATGGACATCCATACGCTGAATCCTGGTGGCCAGATGGGCACATCATTGGGTACGAGCACAGCTTCGTGAATACCGCCGCTGATATCTTGAAGGCACTTGCCGGTCGCAAGCCCGTGGTACCCTTGGCTGATTTCGCTGATGCCTATCAGACACAACGGGTGTTACATGCAGCTATCGAATCCGCCCGAAACCACTGTTCGATCAAATTAGCACAGATCAAGTAGGGAACCATCGGGTCCCATGAGGTGATCGCAGACCGGGACCGGGCGGAACACTATGGGACTACAGGCTTAAATCTGCTTGAGATTTGTTGCCTGCAAGTTGGTTTGACTTTGCTGAACTGCGGATTAAAGTACTGCCTTCGAATTGGACGAATGAACCCCATAAGGGGGTGTAGCTCAATTGGTTAGAGCACCGGACTGTCGATCCGGAGGTTGCGGGTTCGAGTCCCGTCACCCTCGCTTCAACCGCGTTTGCAGTAGCGCCAACGCGGTCCACTTCAGGTACGATTCAGTGCCGTCTGACATAACTTCGGTCCATTTCTCGGCCAATTTCTCAGTCAAAACGTCGGGGTGAACGTCGTCTGTTCCAGTAGCTGCCCAGGGCATCGCAGATAGCTGCTCAATCGCTACACAGACCTGGGGAAGGCCTGTCGTTGTGAGCAGACCTATCCCTCGCTGGAAGAAATGGTCAAGGACGATTCAATCGAGGCGGTCTTCCTCGCAACCGATGCTCCCAGCCATGCCCGACATGCCATGCTCTGCATGAATCATGGGAAACACGCCGCCTCTGCCATACCTGCAGTCTGGGGTTCGCTCGAAGATGCCGAGGCACTTTATGAAACCGTGACCCGAACGGGTCTTGCATACATGATGTTTGAAACATCTGTATACCAAGAGGACTGTTATGCCATGCGCCAGGCCTACCGGGCGGGCGCGTTTGGGAAGTTGATCTATTCGGAGGGTCAATACTATCACTACTTCCCCAAGCCCTACCCCAGTTAGCGGATGAGTTGTTGCTGGGGTGCACGAGGCTCGCACGGAGAGTACGGGCATGTGCGTGGCGAACTGGGGCAAATGGAAGGCACCACATTCGAGCCGGCTGCCGATCTTAAGAAATTGTCGCTTGTTCTCTCCAAGCCACAGCTTCCACCAGGGATGGATGCCGGAGGCCACGGTGGCGCACACGCCTACCTGACGGAGGACTTCATCGCCGCTTTGCTTGAGAAGCGGACACCGCTCATCGATATCACCTTATCGCTCAATATGACCGTGCCGGGTGTGGTGGCGCACCAGTCGGCCCTGAAGAACGGCGAGCTGATGAAGGTTCCACAGTTTAAATAATCTGGGTGACGGTGCGAGGCTTGACCAATTCCAATGAAAAGAATCTTGAATAGCAATGGTTAAGAAATTGTTCACTTGACCTGGTCCGTCTTGGGTTTGGTGATACGTTTCTCTGCCAAGTCATACACCACGGCCAATCGCTGGGGAGCTTTTAAGAATTTATTCAGCACACCGCTGCACCTGAACATGCATCAAACATAGAACTGTTTATCGCGCTGCGACTCCACCCAGAAAATTTTATACGGTGATGGGATATCGAAGGCCATGAACCCGAGACAAAAGGAAACCACTCGCGAGGCAATCATGTCAACAGATCTCGCTACTCAGCACCGAACAGAAGGGTATGCGCTCGTAAGGGATATGTAAGATCCGGCTCGCGTCGAACGCCTGCAGAAGATCTGCAAACGGGTTCATTCCCAGTGGCAACAGGCGACGTTAACCGACAATCCCCCATTGGGCCATACGCTAACTACACGCGGCACCTGAACCATCTAGAGTACCATCACCAACATCGGGAAGACCTTGTCTATCTGCTTGATGCAGTAGCAGACCCCAAGCTGATCGAGAAAACAAACACGATCATGGGCAAAGAGACCATGTTCTTCATGATCAGCTACTACTTCACTCCCAGCGGTGCTGGTTGCGGAGGCCAGTGGCATAAGGACAAGGTATACGACTCACCCGATCCTCGCGATCAAGAAACTGGAGTGGGTATACAAGTTCAGATAGCCCTGGTACCCAGCGATGCGATGCAGGTCGTGCCCGGATCACACCTTCGCGAATGCACCGATACCGAAAGCCGTATCTGCGAATCTGAAAATCAAATGGACACTCGCCGCGATGACATGCCAAAGGCCACACAAGAGACTCTCCGCCCAGGCGACAGCATGTATTTCCACCACAAGGTCATTCATCGAGGTTCAATGCGGGCAACACCACCTCGCCTACCATGATGCTTGCTTACCGGAAGAAGCGTCTCGCCAAGAAGCTGCTGGACAAAGGCGGGCTGTGCCAGTACAGAAATCAGCCATGGTTCTTGCATCCGAACTACCTGGACGGGACCAAGGAATCGATCAGGAAATATTTTAGTGGCTACGTCGATTTTTATGGCCCGGCATGTCGAATCCAACTCAGTGAGTTTCTGAAGTACCGATCCCAGATGGCAAACCTGAGCGATACGGGCGATCCCAACCCATTCTTTCAATCCGAACCGGCCGAATATGCCGGATGAACCAAAGGATCGGGCACGATGGCCAAAGCCCCCTGTACTGATTATCGACAGCACGCTATGTAATTCTTCGCATCGCTTGAACTATCCAGATTATCACCGCGATCAGCCTGAAGATCTGACTTTTCTTCGCTGAACGGCAATACAAAATTCTAGCTCTATGGCACCACGCCCAACCCGTCAAAACAGCACTGTCTTATCCAAAGGTAGGGCAGTGCTATCGCAAGAAAGATCTGATGGACGACATTATGGGCAGTTGCATTAAATCGATTGACCGGTGGTTGAATCGACATCTCGGAAGATGTATTTGAGTCTCTCGCCTGTCTCTTTGCTAAGTGGCGGACGGGCGAACGAGGCGAGATTGGCGTCGAGATGGTTGACGTTGCCGGTACCGGAGAGGACGACGTGGGACACCGGGTTCGTCGCGGCAAAAACGGTAGGCGGCGTCGGGCAGAGAAGTGGCTTCAGCCAGAAGAAAATTAGGAAAATCCTCAACCTCGGCACGGTTGATCTGTCCTTTATCGACCAGATTGGTGATGAATCTGCGCAAGTTATTCGGGTGACTCAGGGCGTTACGGACAGCGAACATGATCTGGATGCCGACGTTCTTTGCTATTGCCTTGGCGAATACTTTCTCACGAGCTGTTTGGCTGAGCATGTTGAAACCCACCATGAGTACATCCCACAGATCGTCGGCGAGCGCTTCTTGCAGCATGGTGTGCTCAAGGTCTTTGTTAAACATTTCGCTGAGGCCAATAAAACGGATCTTGCCTTGTCGCTGCGCTTTTTTCAGGGCGGGAAAAATGTTGGCAACCAGTCGAGCATAATCCTGGGGCACCACCCCATGAAGGTTGTAGATATCAATATAGTCGGTGCCCAGGCGTTGTAGACTGTGGTCGAGGCCCATTTGAAGTGCCTGGGCAGTGAGCTCCTGTCTGCGAGTGGATTTCTTGGTGGAGATGATAATGGAGGAGCGGTCGCGTCCCTCTAATGCTCGCCCGATGATCGACTCGGTGCCATAACCTTCGACCGTGTCGATGAAATTGACGCCATGGTCGAAAGCGCGGCAAAGGAGATCGGAAGATTCAGCTTCAGTCAGACCGGTTTTGCGACCGATCTGGCTGGCACCTCCCGCGCCAATGCCCATCTGTGAAACCTTGAGATTAGTACGGCCGGAAATGGTGGTTCGCATTGGGAATCCAAGCTACTTTAACCGCGAGATGAATTATGACAGGCGACTGCTCAGCCGCTGTCTTGGTCTGCCACCAACTGGTGCGATGGTGATACTTCTGAATCGTTCGTGTTCTTGCGTGGCACAATGAGGTGCTCGATATGGCTAGTGCGGTTATGGCAAAGTGCGGACAAGTTCCAGTTCACCGTTGGTGTTGTAGTTTTGATAAATGGTCCCAGCTGTTCCATCCGGCGCCGTGGCGACCACGATGCGGGGACCTTCCTTGGCATCGAGATGACTGACTGCCGCCATGCCTTGAGCATCCGTGGAAACTGAAATGCGTTTCTTCCCATTTGAATCGAAATGATCGATTCCCGCAGCACCAGTGGGAAGTGTTTTGACCATAATGCGAGTTTTCCCATTTGCATCGCTCATGATGATTCCCGCATACCGATTTCCGCTCATAAGCACGATCGTTGCCCCATCCTTACCCTCGGAAATAGTCAATTTCTCCAGCACCAATTCCTTGGGTGCTTGCTGTGCCTGTCCCATCCCAGTCAGCGAGATCAATACCAGCCCCAGCGAGCCGCCAGCCATCTCCAGCGGCGGTTTGTTCGTTCGAGTTTGGAAAATCTCTGTTCAGTTGTCATCGCAGATACTCCTTCTAGGGCGGATATGGTCCCACCAGCTTACAGAAGTGACCAAAGAAGAACACGCACGGTTCATTTCGGGCAGCACGGGATGCGATTCCAGTATGATTTAATCGGGCGTTCGGGAAAATTCGAGGCAAAGGCTCGGATTTCTCGCCACCAGTGGACTGTGGCAGTATCTGCATCCTGCCCTACCTCTATAAAACCCTGGCCCTGAGCACAAGGGCAAGTCAGTCTGGAATCAAATTTTTCAGGGCCTTGGAAGCCCATCGCTGTGGATTGGGCATCAATACGGCAAGTCGGCCACCTCATCTATATCGCGGTACGGGAATAGAATAGGTCCACATCCGAACTACCCCGCGCCCCGTAAAACTTCATCTTGATGGTACGGTCGAAACCGACCCGCAAGACGTCTTTGCCTGCGTCAACGATTAGGTTGCATCCTTATTCGCAAGATACCGGTGAGAATTTTCCGTATTCTACAAGTGAAAGTATTGGGCGTTGCATATGTCCGGAGCCGTCACATGGGAAATTCCGATCATACTTATGTGGATGCCGCGTTCTGCCCAATGGCACCCTGACTCCTAAAGAAGGAAAACCTATGAACCCCTACAAGGTTTGAATCACCGTGGTTAAAAAGATATTCAATGAAGACCTGATCGAAGCCTATACCGAGGATTGTGCGTTTAACCTAGACGGAAAACAGAATTGCTGCCACGCCTTGGAGATCGGCCAGTCGTTCGAAACCACGGGTCACGCCCCCGAGGGTCTTCCAGACTGAGCCTGGTGCGATATGCAGAAGTACGTCATGACCCTCGCGCGAGGAGGAAAATTTCTAGGCTGCATGCCCGGCATCTTCATCACCTACTGCACAGATGGTTTTCGGCCAGTGTTCTACAAGCTCGAACGTATCGAGGAAGACTAACCACCCAGACAGACGGATTTCCCAACGCCCCCAGGCCTGGCAGAGTGAGAAGGCGATTGATACGGGCCCCGCGCCCATTGCTATGTGCGCGTCTCTAAGAACATGCGAGTGGAATTGTCGCGTCCTAGCAAAGGCGGCTATTTCCGTAGGGCGAATAAAGCGGGATCCATGTGCGTCTGAATCAACCCGGCAACATCGAAAGAAAAAATATTGATGCTGCTTGCCAGATCATGGTCCCGTCTCCTCTCAATATGTTTATTGCCGATGGCCATTTATAGCTCTACCTGTTTTTAAAAAGGAAAATTGAGAAAGGAATTTCAATGACAATAGGTTTGGCCCGTCGATCCGCCTCCACTTTTCCAAGGCGGATTCATGGCAGCTAAAAGGGGGTATAGATTCTCTACAAGCTTTGCCTAAATTAACATTTGCGTTTGCGTCTAATTAGGCGAATACAGTGACTACTGGTCCCAATGCAAAGCCATTAACCACTTGGCTGTGGAATTAGATACTCTTTACCCATCTCAAGTTATGGCGTGTTGCCCGCAGAAAGTGTTTTCAGATTGTTATTTGGTTTTGTGGTCTTCACAATCATTTTACAGCTCGGTTTGGCTAAATCTTATCCTGATTTTGACCAGCAGGGGAATACCCTAGTTGCTAATTAAACAGAAATATCAATAATTAATGCCCTGCAGTTGATCGGAGAAGGGCAGGGACGAAAATGACCAGCAGGGTTTGGAGTGAAGTTGGGAGCGGGAAAAGTACCCTGCTGGTCTTTTTCTATTGCGGCTACCAGCCCAGTGCGTAGCCGATGCTGCCTTTGGGTGAAACGGCTCCTTCAATCAGACCAGGACGCCGCCCGCGACGAATGCCCATGGTCTTACCGTGTGCCCAACCGTCAACGGTGAGCACGTCGTGCCCTCGCCTTCTTAGCTCGGTAATGACCCGGCGAGAGATGCGTCGCTCGACCACGACCCGACCGGGAAAGGCATTCCGCGGATAAAACGACGAAGCAAAATGTACCGAGTGGACGCTGGGGGCATCAAGAGCCTGTTGCAAGTCCATGCCAAAGTGCACGTAGTTAAGGAAGAACTGAAGCGTCCACTGATCTTGGCTGTCGCCACCGGGCGTACCAAATACCATGAACGGCTCATCGTTGCGGGTGACCAGGGAAGGGGTTAACGTTGCCCGCGGGCGCTTCCGCGGTGCTAGGGCGTTGGGCCGGGCGGGGTTTAAGTAGAACATCTGGCCACGTGTACCTAACGCAAATCCCAGTCCAGGAATGACCGGTGACGTTCCCAGCCATCCACCGCTGGGTGTGGCGGCAACCATGTTCCCATCGCTGTCTACAGCGTCCAGGTGTGTTGTGTCGCCAAGGTGCGCGTGCCCCATCCCCAGATCAGTGACCTGCCGCGCATCGATCTGCAGAGAACAGCGATTGTTTTCCGCCACATCCTCCATGGCATACTCCGGTGGCCCGTGACCGATGCCACCGGGGCGCATCTGCAAGGAGGCTGTTTCCTCAACCAACTGCCGGCGCTGGTCCGCGTACCGCTTTGAGAGCAGCACATCGAATGGCACTTCATCGTGTTCCGGATCACCGTAGTACGCCTCGCGGTCGGCAAATGCCAGTTTCGTGCACTCGAGGTACGTGTGCAGGTAATCAGCGGAGTTATGCTTCATTGATTTAAGATCAAATCCACTCAGCAGGTTCAGCTGTTGCAAGAACACCGGACCCTGTGTCCAGGACGAACATTTGTGCACGTCCAGACCGTGATAGTTGCAGGACAACGGATCCTCAACCTGGGCATGCCACTGGGCAAGGTCTTCATATGAAAGCAACCCGGTGTGAGCCATTCCGCTGGCATCTTCGACCGGATGCTCCGTGATGAAATCCACAATTTGTTCAGCGATCGAACCCTTATAGAACGCATCGCGGGCCGCTTCAATTCCGCCATGACGCCCACCCCCGGTGGTCTCCGCTTCAGCACGACACATCATTCTGAGTGTCTGGGCCCAATCGTGATTGCACAGGATGTCCCCGACCGCCGGTACGCGCCCGTCAGGGCAGTAGATGGCACCGGTGCTTGGGTACTGCTGCATGAACTTGTGCCGGTTGCTCACCAGGGCGCGGTGTAGTCCCGGGTATACGGCGAAGCCGTTTTCAGCCAGTTCAATCGCTGGCTGCAGAACCTGGCCAAAACCCATCGTTCCGAAGCGGGCCAATGCCACCGCCCACGTATCCACGACTGCGGGTACACAGGCCGGTAGATACCCATCGCCGGGAATCAGATCGATCCCCCGGTCGCGACACCAGTCGATCGTGAATGCTTTTGGTGACCACCCCATACCACAGACGGCAAAAGCACGTTTCTCTTGCGCCGAATAAATCAGCGTTGGGACCTCGCCACCGATACCATTGCTTTGCGGTTCCAGCAGGTTGACACAGAAACACATCGCGGCAGCCGCATCCACGGCATTACCGCCCTGTTCCATGATCCGGAACCCTGCCGCCGTGGCTAGATAGTGTCCGGAAGTGACCACGCCACGCGTGCCCATGATGACAGGACGGGTTGTAAAGGCGCTCATGGGCGTTGATTACACACCGATAGACATTGCAAAGCAAATTTCGTCTAACATTTTCCGGGTTCTGGTTTGTGCCGTTGGTGCAGAAACATGCCAATGGTGACAGAAAAAAAGCGTTGGGCAGTTGGCTGCCACCTGATCGGGGCCTGTTCCTAACCCCGTGTGATTCCTTCACTATCTCGCGATGGAACCACCCTCACGAGGAATTCAGTTAAGCAGGCAATTCGAGTGGGCTACCAATCCGGCCACAGTCTGTCATTTGAATTCGGCCGGATCAGGCACCGCCTTTGCCTGGACATCGACCTCCGCGAGCGCTTCTGGTAATGATTCGGTCATCTCCGGCCCTGTGCCCGGCTGGGCTGCACTGACCAAGTATATTTCCACACGCCGGTTTTCCTGGGCGCCCTTGGGCCCATTGACCACAATAGGACGAAACTCGCCATAGCCGGCGATCATCATTCGATTCGGTGAAACCGAGGCACTCCGCAGCACTTCTTTGACAGCGATGGCACGAAAGGCACTCAACCCCCAGTTGTCCTGAAATCGGCGGACATTCTCTGCATTGCGGACGGGCAGGGTGTCGGTATGCCCCACGACCCGCACTTCGTATGCAGCGGCAGACTGCGAATTGATCACGCCAGCCAACTGGCCCAGTGTTGTGACTGCTTCTGTACTGACCTGTGTTGACCCCAAGGCAAAGGTCAGATCGCTGTTGAAGCGAACCATTCCAAGCTCAGGGTCGTAGGTCATTAGCGCAGCGTTGCCTACCGCCAGTTGCTTAAGGGCACTGTCAACCTCAGGTGGTAGAATGCTCGTTGTACTCAGATCACGCAGACGTTGTTCGGCATCTGTCAGCGCCGCGGTCAGTTGATCTCGCTGAGTTGCCAGGGCTGCAATCTGATCGGCGGTGCTGGTATCAGTACGAAGCGCCGACACCAAGCTGTTGGTCTCTTCAATCTGGGCCTGGAGGTCCAGTTTTTGTGATTCCAATTGGCGATTGACGGCCATCAGGTCGTCGAGTTGTTTTTGTGAGACGCAACCGGTTGAAATTGCCAGAGCAGAAACGGTCAGGAACATCCATGCACAACGCGGTTTCATAGCTTCGCATCCTTTCTCGAGAGCTGGGCTGGGTTGACCACCAGCCGAGGATTGTACTAGTTTTACAGAGGCTGGGAAAATCTGCCTCGCTCCTTCCCGACTCGGCCAAATGAGTGAATTTATGAAGCACGCTCCTACCACGATTTACCGCGCCGCCGCGATTCAGGACGCCGCCGGTACGATTGCCAGACCCGGATCCATCGTGGTTCGCAATGGGCGGGTCATCGCTGCCGGTCGCCCGGACGAGATACCGCGACGACTGCTGGGCTATGCCGAAATGGTGGATCGTCCGCAGGATCTGATTCTTCCGGCCCTGGTCAATGCCCACGCCCATCTTGACCTGACCGATCTTGGGCCTCGACCTTATGACGGTCACTTCGGATCGTGGTTGAGCCAGGTGATCGAGGAGCGGACCAAACATACGGGCCAGGTCGGCCCATCCACCATACGCGGAGCCGAAATGTCACTGGTAGCCGGAGTCGCGCACGTTGGCGATATAACGCCGAGCGTTGAGGCCATCGCCGCCCGGCGGGGTGCTCGGCTATCTGGTGTCAGCTACCGCGAACTGTACGGCATGGGAATGCGCCAGCACTCGGTCTTGGCCGGTGCATTGGAACAGCTGAATTCCCTAGAGTTCGAAACGCCTATATCCGGGTGGGGCCGCGGAGTGGTTCTGGGTTTGTCACCACACGCACCATACTCGGCTAGTTTCGAGGTGTACGACCGGGCTACTCGCCTTAGCCGTGATCGGGCCTATCGCATCTGCACGCATCTAGCTGAGTCTCTTGAAGAGCTCGAATTTTGTCACAGTGGCAGTGGTCCTTTTCGTGAACTTCTGGAGCAGTTGGGTCTATGGGATGGCTCTATCAAACCACCGCGTGTACATCCGATCCAATGGATGGAGCCACATCTTCACCGCGGACGCTGGTTGCTTGCGCACTGCAACTACATCGAAGATGAACACATCGACATTCTCCAGCGAACGGGAACTTCTGTTGCTTACTGCCCGGTAGCCAGTGATTATTTTGGACACCGCAAGCATCGATACCGGGAAATGATCGAACAGGGCGTGAATGTATGTCTCGGCACCGATTCGATTCTCTGCCAGTTGCCTGAAAACCCCCAACCGATGAGCATTCTGTCACAGATGCGGTATCTGTATCGGCGTGATGAAGCTGAGCCCGAGATGCTGCTCGCAATGGCCACGACCCATGGCATGTTGGCACTGGAACTGAGTGAATCGGATGCCACGCTGGGTAAACGAGCCCCAGCTTGTTTCATGGCGGTGCCAATCGACCCCGACTGCCCGACGGATCCTCTGCTCCAGGCACTTTCCAATGATCATCCTGTGGAAGCAATTATCGCGACCGGATCCGGATAGGGTTTGGGCCCAATTCTATGGCGGGTCCAGCCCGGAGATGATCTTGTCACCAAGCGGAGTACCTGACCGAAAAGAACAATGGAACACAAAAGACCTATAAGGAGCATTTCATGCGCACACCCGTCAAGAACATCGGTTACATCGGCCTAGGCATCATGGGGGCGCCGATGGCGATGAATCTGATCAATGCCGGTTACCAGATGCTCGTCTGGAATCGCACGGTGTCCAAGTGCAAGCCGCTTGAAGACAAAGGCGCGATCGTCACCACGTCACCTGCGGAGATGGCCGCCCGTGAGCCTGAGGTGATCTGTGTGAATGTGACAGACACCCCCGATGTCGAACAGGTGCTATTCGGCGAGACCGGAATCGTTCGCGGCGCTAAACCGGGCCTGATTGTGATCGATCACTCGACGATCAATCCGGTATCAACGCAGCGATTCGCCGCCCAGCTGACCGAACAAGCGGTAACCTTGCTGGACGCGCCGGTATCTGGGGGTGATGTCGGAGCGCAACAGGGAACGCTCTCGGTCATGGTGGGGGGGGGTGAAGATGCGTTTGCTCGCTGCCTGGAACTATTTCAGGTGGTCGGTCGCAATATCACACACCTAGGCCCGGCTGGCTCCGGCCAGGTTTGCAAGGCCTGTAATCAGATCGCCGTCTCGGCCAACCTCTTGGGGGTCTGTGAAGCACTGGCTCTGGCTCGCTGCTGCGGATTGGATCTGCAGAAGATGATCGAAGTGGTTGGTGGCGGAGCAGGCGGATCCTGGCAACTGACGAACCTGGGCCCGAAGATCACGACCGGTGATTTTGATCCAGGCTTCATGATCGATCTGGTACTAAAGGACTTGGCCATTGTCGCGGACGCGGCACGCAGCAATCGGCTTCCACTTTCTGGTACCGCCTTGGCGGAGTCGTACTTTCGTGCTGCCGCCGGGGCTGGACATGGCAAGCTGGGCACGCAGGCTATGGCCAAGACGCTGGAGCAGCTGGGATCGTTTACCTACAGCGGGTAAGCCCCCCGGCAGTGAAAGCGACATCGCCGATGCCGTGATCAATCCGAAGTAACCGATCAGCCGATACCAAACGGGAACTGATTGCGTTCTGGCCCAATGCCTTCTGACCAATAAATATGGTCTGTGAAGCCGCAAGTGGACATAGGGAAGGCTTATCATGCGAATCACAATGGTCGGGACCGGATATGTCGGACTTGTCACCGGCACTTGTCTAGCGAATACTGGCAATGACGTGGTCTGCCTGGATATCGATTCGCGAAAAATTGAAATGCTCCGGACGGGTCGGTCCCCCATTTACGAACCCGGCCTCCAGGAACTGATCCGGCGCAATGTCCGTGGCGGGCGCCTCCATTTCACGACCGATAAGGCTTCGGCGTACCAATCGGCGGAAGTTATCTTCATCTGCGTGGGGACACCTTCAGACGAAATGGGTCGCACTGATCTGCGTTGCATCCTGGAGGCAGTCAGTGACATTGGCGATGCTATCGAGACCGGCTCGGGCCCCATGGATGGAGACCTGGAAGACCGTTGGGCCAAGATTATCGTAGTCAAATCCACCGTTCCGGTGGGAACCAATGCGAAGCTTCGCAACATTATCAATGACCGAACCAACAAACCGTTCCGAATGGCTTCCAATCCTGAATTTCTCAAGGAAGGGGCTGCGATTGGAGATTTCAATAAGCCCGATCGTGTCGTAATAGGAACAGATCACGAGGGCACGGCCCAGAGGCTGCAAGATCTCTATGAACCTTTCGTGCGACAGGGCAACCCTATTTACATCATGGACATTGCATCTGCTGAAATGGTCAAGTACGCATCAAATGCCATGCTTGCAACGAAGATCAGTTTCATCAACGAAATTGCAAATTTATGTGAAGCGTTCGGAGCCGATATCAATCAAGTTCGATTGGGAATGTGCTCCGACCAGCGGATTGGAAATCAGTTCCTCTACCCGGGGCTGGGATACGGAGGATCATGTTTCCCCAAGGATGTGCTGGCATGTCTTGCGATGGGGCAACAGACACAATCACCGACGCATCTGCTTGCGGCAGTGCACAAAGTCAATCAGCAACAACGGCAGACATTTATCAGGAAGATTGAACAGCACTTCGAAGCCATCGGACACGGCGGACTCGAATCAGCCACCATTGCCATATGGGGTATCGCGTTCAAGCCCGGAACCGATGATGTGCGAGAGGCACCGTCAATCACCGTGCTCCAATATTTGATCGACCAGCAGGCGAGCATCATGGCCTACGATCCGGTGGCTGCGGTGAATTGTCAGAAACTACTCGGCAACCGGATCCGCTATGCCGACGACCCGCTGTCTGCACTTGACGGTGCCGATGCCCTAATCGTTTGCACCGATTGGGACGAGTTCAAGCATCCCGACTTCGATGCCATGCGCCAACGCATGCGCCACCCAGTAATTTTTGATGGACGGAATATCTATCGGCGGGCCACAATGCGCGAACATGGCTTTGTGTATTACAGTGTCGGCCGCCGTCCGGTGGCACCCGATGCAACACCCGCGGCGTAGGGACAGGTGCCGCTTAGGACTGGCTCTGAAGCCGGTATTTCTCCCTCGTCTTCGATATATGCTTAGGCCGGGTCAGAGATGAATGGACAGCGTCTGCCTTCGCGGCTCAGCCAGTGACTGCGAATCTCAAGGCCCATTGGATTTCATTGCCGAAAGGTCACCGGTGCCTGCTCGCATCAGGACGGAAAAGTTTCCGACTATGAAATGGAGAGATCCAACATTTCTGCAAACTGTCGGTATCGCTGATCAACGTGCTCACGGGTGAGGCTGTGAAGACGGTTGAGACTGAAATCCTCGATGGTGAAACTGGCAACGCTCGTGCCATATGCCATCGCCCGGCGCATGGTTGGGAGAGATAGGTCATCCTGTGCGGCCATGAAACCCATCATGCCACCAGCAAAACTATCGCCGGCACCGGTAGGATCAACCACCCGATCCGAGGGATAGGCTGGCAAAGCGACAAATCCATCACCGTGCCGGAGCAACACACCGTGTTCGCCTTTCTTAATTACTACGAACGATGGACCAGAGTCCAGGAGTTTGTCGGCAGCTCGAATCATGTTCGATTCGTTGGTGAGCATGCGAGCTTCGGTGTCATTAATGATTAATCCATCCACACGACGAATCACCTGTTCTAACTCCTCTCGCTCGGTGTCAATGTACAAATCGATCGTGTCTGCAACCACAAGCTTGTGATGGGGAAACTGTTCGAGGAGAGCCAGTTGATTGCCAGGATTTGTAACTGCCAGGAAGACGTATTTACTGTCTTTAAATGCGTCCGGGACTGGTGGAAGCGCTTCAGCGAGTACATTCAGTTCAATGGCAATGGTATCCCGCTTATTCATGTTCTCGTGGTAACGGCCATGCCAGCGAAACGTCTTGCTCCCAGTTCGTCGCTCCAGACCGCGCATATCCACGCCAAACCGCTTGAGTTCGGCGAGACACTCATCCGGGCAGTCACCACCAACTGCACCGACCAGCCGCACGGGGCCGAAGAAGCTTGCTGCGGCCGAAAAAAAGACACTTGAGCCACCGAGGATGTCACGAACGCTGGCGGTAGGCGTATCCACGCTGTCGATCGTGATACTTCCGGTAACGATTAGGGTCATGGGAGACTCAGGGTGGCAGGTCGCATGCCTTGGATGATGCAACCTTCAATTGTTTTGTGGCGTGTGGCATTCAAAGTTTATTTGATCAAACCGCAAGTGCCCTCGCAGGGTGTGGCAGCCTTCTTGCCGACCGCGATTGGACATCCTTCCCAGAAGCCCTTGCGTACCCGTCCTTGTTCGGACGACAGTCTGAACCAGAATTTTAACGGCGCCTGCGCCCGCTGGTTATGCGAACTGGGCCATCTTACAGATCATGCGCCCTTGTGGGGCAATTGCCGGCTGAACAGACAGACGGGTATTCCTGACTAGAACCATCTGGCAAAGTGAGGGTGTGGCTTTGATCTCGGCAAGAGTCACGGGTTTGCCGGCCGGTTCCACGGCCAGAAGATCTACCGCCAGCCAGGTTCCGGAGCCGTCAGTGGGGACAGGATAGGACTCACAAACCACTTCGGCGCGACCGACGATGCGCCGTTCATCCACCGAGTGATAGAAAAAAACGCAGTCACCCGACACATCGCATCCAGGTTGTTCTTGGCCTGATGGTTGCGCACGCTGTCCCAGGTTTCGGTGTGCTTCGGAGCTCGCTAGTGATCGTCCCAAGACCAGTCGCTGGGTTCTGATTTGACCAGCCAGTATCTCACGGAGTGATTCCCAACATTCCAAGCAGCAGGGGTTACCCACTGGTGACTGCCAAGCAGTGATCGATTCTTTCCAGTACCGAGTCCTTACCGAGAAGAGCCATTGTCAGGTCGATCGGTGGACTGACGGTGGTTCCAGTTACCGCGACCCGTAGCGGCTGAGCGAGCTTGCCCATATTCAACTGCATTGTTTCTGCCAACTGCTTGATCATTTCGTGCGCCGCCGACCCGGACCAGGGATCTAACGAATTGAACTGAGATCGCAACTCGCGAAGCATGGCAAATCCAGCGCCATCGTTCTTCGCCAAGTTCTTCTTGACTGCAGTGGCATCATAAGTCAGCTGGTCCGGCGACAGGATGAAAAAGGCGCCCAGCTGCGCCGGCTCGTCAAGCGTACGGGCCCGGCCATGATATGCCTCCGCAAACTGGTCGAACTGGCAGCCGCTCAGCTTGTGCAGATAGCTCTCGTGGTATATCGCCAGATGCTTGCGCAATGAATCCCGGAATTGTGAAAAGGTCATTGATTGAAGCATATCTGCATTAAAACGAAAGAGCTTTTTACGGTCAAATCGGCTGTTGGCCTTGTTGATACGATCCAAAGCGAATCGTTCCACAAGAAACTGGCGATCAAATCGTTCAACGTCACCACCGGGATTCCAGCCCAACAGCGCAATGTAGTTACAGAGAACCTCAGGCAGGTAACCGCTGTGGCGAAAGTCAGCCACATCGATCTCTGGCAGCTGCAAATCCAACTGTTCGGCGACCATCGCGACGACGCCCGCATCATCATTTTTCTTTTCAAGAAATTTGCTCAAACGTTCTGCCGTGCAATCAACTCCCTGCAGATCGGCGGCAAGGGCAGCTCGGCGTGCAACCTTTGCTTTATCACGTTTGGACATCTTCGATCCATCACTGTTCATGATTGAGGGCGTGTGGGCCCACACAGGTCGAGGGTATCCAATCGCGTCGCACAATGCTGCATGCTTGGTCGTATTGGTCAGGTGTTCCTGCCCGCGAATGACATGAGTCACGTTCATCAAGGCATCGTCGACCACCACCGCCAAGTGGAATGTGGGGAATCCGTCTGTCTTGCGAATGACGAAATCCTCCAACTGCTTGGCCTCGACTCGGATATGGCCATAGACATCGTCGTGGAAATCGATGTCGCGTTCCATGCGGAAGCGAATGGCGCCATCATCCTCGTAGGCATGACCGGCCTCGAGTAGATGGCGAATCGGTTCCTCATAGAGATCGAGGCGATGGCTTTGGTAGAACGGGCCGTCGTCCCAGTCCAGGCCCAGCCAGCGAAGGTCATGAAGGATGTTCTCCGCACTGAGATCACTGGACCGGGCACGATCAGTGTCTTCGAAACGGATCACGTATCGCCCCCCTTGGGCACGGGCAAATGCCCAGGAAAATAGCGCCGTCCGCGCGCCGCCAATGTGCAACTCGCCAGTCGGCGAAGGAGCAAAACGTGTTACGACAGCAGATGTGGGCATCGACCCGATTGTAACGATCCAACCATGCCATGGAGATTTGAAGTTATATGAACATCCTCACACAACGGCCATATGGCATGGCGGCATCGTCAGGAATAGAGGGTGAGCACTCGTTGACATCCGGGGCAAGGGGGTGATTCTATTTGATTTGGACCCGTTCTTAGTCCCTCATTGCCATGAATAAAACTGGGCAAGTCGCTGGCCAGCGGGTATCGTGTCGATTAAGTATCCGATGATGGAGAGATCAACCACCGTCATGGACGACACCCGACAAACCGATTTCATTCGTGAGGCAGTGGCCGACGACCTGCGCCAGGCCCGGTTTGAATCGCCTGTGATCACCCGATTTCCGCCCGAACCGAACGGCTACCTTCATATCGGGCACGCCAAAGCAATCTGCATCGACTTTGGCGTCGCTGTGGATTTTGATGGACAGACCAATCTGCGATTCGACGACACCAATCCTATCGCGGAAGACCAGGAGTATGTCGATGCCATCAAGCAAGATATCCGCTGGCTCGGATTCAATTGGACCAGGGAATGTTATGCCTCGGACTACTTCGACCAGTTGTACGAATGGGCCGTTGATCTGATCCGTAAGGGGCTGGCATATGTGGACGACCAGACGGTCGATCAGATCCGCCAAGGGCGAGGATCGCTGACGAGCCCGGGCACGGAAAGCCCGTTTCGTGATCGCCTGGTTGAGGAGAATCTCGACCTGTTTGCCCGGATGAAGACCGGAGAATTTGCCGAAGGCGACCGAGTACTTCGGGGCAAGATTGACATGGCATCGCCGAATTTGAACCTGCGCGATCCAATCATGTATCGCATCCGGCACGTGACACACCACCGAACCGGCGACACCTGGTGCATCTACCCGACATACGACTGGGCCCACGGTCAGGGCGATTCCATCGAACGGGTGACCCATTCGCTCTGTGATATTGGGTTTGAAATCCACCGTCCACTCTACGAATGGTTTATCAGCAATCTCGGCATTTTCCCCTCACGCCAGATCGAGTTTGCCCGAGGGAATATTGATTACACGGTGCTGAGCAAGCGACGCCTAATCGAACTAGTTGAATCCGATCACGTCAGCGGCTGGGACGATCCTCGCATGCCCACTTTGCGCGGTCTGCGACGGCGAGGATACACGCCGACTGCTATCCGAAAATTCTGGAAAGAGGCTGGGATCGCCAAACGGGTCAACAATATTGAGTTTGCAAAGCTCGAAAATGTGCTCCGGGAGGACCTAAATCGCCGATCGCTGCGAGTCATGGCAGTGCTGGATCCGATCAAGGTCGTGATTACCAACTATGCCGAAGACCAGGTCGAGATGATGGATGCAGTCAACAATCCCGAAGATCCAGACGCCGGGACACGCCAAGTCCCTTTTTCGCGTGAACTCTACATAGAGCGAGGCGACTTCCTGGAAGATCCACCCAAGAAATTTTTTCGTCTATCCCCCGGCCGCGAGGTGCGATTGCGGTACGCATACTGGATTCGTTGTACTGATGTGATCAAAGACGAGCAAGGCAAGGTCCAAGAGTTGCATTGCACATACGATCCGCAGACCCGCGGAGGCAATGCCCCGCCCGACGGACGCAAGGTCAAAGGGACCCTGCACTGGGTCAGTACCCCACA
>Ga0310123_10001370_pt1 | contig 20314 bp, 15 predicted proteins | sample CB6_AW_1057_MG_FD_203505 | JGI IMG/M metagenome (GOLD analysis project Ga0310123, IMG submission 203505) | Marine microbial communities from Western Arctic Ocean, Canada - CB6_AW_1057 | ecosystem: Environmental > Aquatic > Marine > Oceanic | place: Canada: Western Arctic Ocean | collected... | reverse complement strand
ATCAAAATTGATCTCATATTGACCGTTCGCGTCTTCATGGTCGGCCTGATAAACGCCCCAACCCAGCCCATTGAGCGCCCCAATAAGCTCTTGCAAGTAGTCCATGGCCGGAGCCATCGAGCGGAAGTCGTAACACGGCTTGGATAGACGATCGACCCCGTCCGGATCCCAAGGTTGGATCGACCCATCTTCGTTGCGCGTCACAAGAAAATGTTCCGGCTCCATGCCGACGTTGAAAATGTAGCCCTTGCCACGAACGTCGGCGAGCACGCGTTTCAGAATGGTTCGCGGGCAATAAGGATACGACTCGCCGTCGACAAACAAATCGCCGGCAAATCGGGCCGTGTTGGGCATCCAGGGCAGCGGCGTGTAGGTGTCAGTATCGATGCGAGCGAGCATGTCGTGCGAATGGGGACCTTGGCCAAGACCCCAGACCGCCGCGCCGGCGAAGCCAGCACCAACGTCGATCATGTCGTCGAAGCCGGAAACCGGCACCATCTTCACCCGAGCCGATCCGTGGACATCGACAAACTGCGCAACCAGAAATTCGATGCCGTCCTTTTCCATTTGCTTGCAAACTTGCTCGCGATCAGCCACCGTCGTCATCTCCTGCTCCGTGGAGTTTATAAATTTTGCGTAATAGTTCAGCCGTTTGAAGTAGAGTCGCTACGAAAAAACAGTAAAAGGCACGAAAGGCGATAAGAATGCACCACGGAGGCACGGAGAGCACAGAGGAATAACGAAAAGCGAACGAGAGAGTACGCGAACCGGCGCGAATGATATAATAAAGCTTTCTTCATCTTGTTTTTCATTTCGTTCGCAACCTCGTCTCTGTGCCCTCCGTGCCTCCGTGGTGAAAACTATTTGTTTTAGTTTTTGCATTTCATTTTGGTGAACAGTTACAATTTTGCAGATCACCGTTTTCCCGCAGCTCTCGGACCTTCTTGCTTTTGACGCTCAGTGCTGAATCGTTCCGGCTAAAGGGATGCCGGTGGCAGCGCAGGTCGCCAGCGTGATGGAACGAAGATCTTCGGGCTCGAGGTTCATCAAGTTCGTTTTGCCTGTGCAACGGGCCATCATGGATGCCTCGGATATACTGGCCTTGAGCACGTTGACGATGGCGGATTGCCTGTCTTCCGCAGTATAGTTGGAGGCGTAAGTCACACAACCGGAATCGCTGAACTGGCCTCCCACAGCGAAACTGATCGGGACCCCGAAGACGACAGCGGACGCCCCCATCGCGATGAGCTTGGCCGCGTCCGTACCAGAACGAACACCGCCATAGTATACCAGGGCCACATGTTCCTCTCGCTTACGTCTGCGGAGATTCATGACGGATTCTTGCAGTATCGACAGGTCGGGCACACCACGGCTCTCAGCCCGCAAGGTTCCCACGGAGCCACTGCCGCAGAGCAGCACGAGATCCAAATCGTTTTCTAAGGCATAAGACAGGGCACGGTCAATAAGCTCCGGCCTGGAAACGGTGACCCCGAGAAGCTGGTCTGGGCTTAATCTTGCAACCAGCGCTGGCTGATTATCAGACTCAAAATTCATGATTAATCCGGCCGCATCGGGACTGGCCGCGTCGGAGTTGGGATTCCCGTTGTCTGAGTCTAGGATCTGCAACCAGGGTACATCCTTGCCCAGGCGCCGAAAACCGATGTAGCAGCATTGTGCCTCGGCCAATCCTCCCGCCACGGATTCACACACTTCCTCGGGCGCATCATCAAAACCGGTCACCAAAAACGGCTGCGGAAGTTCAAGACCTCGGCCCAGCGTCGTGCTGACCTTGCAGGCTTCCCGATAGGGATCGATCACCAGGCGGGAAAGATTTGCTGGAAGAAAAACGATGTCATCAAGTGTCGCCGGTCGATCCTCGGGAAATGGACTCTCGCGATTGAGCAGCCGGCGCCCGAGCATGGCCCGGTGCTTGGCATGATCGTCCGAATCGGTCCGGGCCATCGAGAACAATTCTTCGCGATGACGGACGGAGTAATCCGCGGATCCCGTTTCGGCATCGCAGCGATAACAACGCGCGGCTTCAGCACGCGCTTCTTCCCAACTGTAGGTCGCTTCAATCTCAGGAAACTCAGCAGGGTTCTTACCCAGTCCAAAAAACTCCGGCTCATGCGGAGGAAACAACTCCCACTCGATGTCTTGCGCGACAGGGACGCGGCGAGTGCGGTAAGGTGTGCGATAAGGGAGCGGGTCCTTGCGGCCTTCAAGAAAGGCCTTGATATAATAGGCCACACGCTGGCCGTGGTGCATCGCCATGACGATCGTCGAGCCGCCGAAAGCACCATCGCCCGCGGCAAATACCTTCTCGTCGCGCGTACGCATCCCTTCAAAGCGGGTCTGCACCCGGTCCCCACCGATCATCCCCAGACTTTCAAGCTCGTCGTTGGCGGTTTTTTGACCCACTGCGGCAATGATCATCCCACACGGAATATCATGTTCCGAACCTGGTACCGCGACAGGTCGGCGCCGGCCATCTTGATCGGGATCGCCCGGCTCGGTCTTGACACAATGCAGCAGCAACTCTTCACCCTGGCGGGTAATACTCACCTGCTGAGTCTGATAAACAAACTCGATGCCTTCCTTGTAGGCTTGCTCAAGTTCAATGCGCCGTGCCGGGATCTCCTCGGCCTGTCGACGATAGACTATCTTGACGTGCTTGCACCCCGGCAGACGTTTCGCGATCCGGCAGGCATCCATGGCGACATCACCACCACCCACGACGACCACGGTCTCGGGCAGCTCCGGACGCTCACCGCCATTAACGCGCCGCAGAAAACCAACACCATCGACGACGTGCTCGTCATCCTCACCGGGAATGTTCATCGACTTTCCCCACCAGGCACCGATGGTCAGCAGCACGGCATCGTGCTTCTGCTTAAGCTCTTCCAGACTGATGTCTTTCCCTAAAGCAGTATTGACATGCAGCTTCAAACCGGGACAACGCTTCATCACGCGGTCGATGTCTTCCTGGATGACACCCACGGGAAGGCGAAACGCGGGAACGCCCCAGACCATCATGCCGCCCGGCCGATCAGACATCTCGTAAACGTCCACCGCGTAACCCGCGACTGAGAGTTCCTGTGCCGCGGTCAGCCCCGCCGGCCCAGCACCGACAATGCCAACCGTCTTTTTCTGGCTTACCGGAACCGGAGGTGGATCGTACTGATGTCCCACCTTGTCCATGACGAAACGTTTTAGGTTGCGGATCATGATGGGCCCGTCACTGTCCGTCCGTCGACAGGCAGGCTCGCAGGGGGCATCGCACACGCGTCCGCAAATAGAACTGAAGGGATTGGTCGCGGTAATGGCCTCGTAGGCTTCCTTGAATTTCCCTTCCCAGATGTATCCGATGTACGAAGGAGCATCGGTGCCGACCGGGCAGGCCGCCTGGCAGGGTGCCGGGACAAAATGCTGATCAAACGCATTATCTTCGTATTCCGGCGGCGCAGGCGGAACATCGATTCGATTAATGTCGTAAACACTCATGTCAGATGATATTCAGTTGCAAGTGTTGTTCGGATTGTCGCTGTTCGGGCGCGTAAGGCAGCCGGGTGATTGCCGCCGCCTCGGGTGTGATCGCGACCAGATCGTCTCTCGATAGCTCACGCGTGTCTTGGTGACCGAGTGCAAGCGTAATTGCGGCAATCTGCCAGCGTACGCTTTCTAGGAATCGATGAATATTCTGGGCTTCCACTTCGGGTTGATAACGAGCTTCATGGGCGGGATCCTGCGTAGCGATTCCGGTGACGCATTGCCCCACGTGGCATTGCATGCACGCGATGCAACCGCCAGCGATGATCACGGAAGTACCAAAGGCGGCCGCGTCCGCCCCGAGACAGAGCGCCTTCACCGCATCAATGCCGTCACGAAGGCCTCCCATCAACACAATTTCGATATCCTTGCGCCGCCCAATCTCTGCAAGAGCATCTTCCGCCTCCATGATCGCGGCCAAAGTCGGAATGCCCACGTATTCCATCACCTCGGCGCTGCCGGCCCCGGTCGAACCTTGCATGCCGTCGAGTTCAACAAAATCGAGACCGTCCTTGACGGCGATTTTGATATCATCAGAAACACGTCCCGCACCGAGTTTGACACTGACTGGCAGACGGTAGCCCGTCGCTTCTCGCAATTCCTCGATTTTGATCACGAGATCATCGGCGCCGAGAATATCCGGGTGTCGCGACGGTGAACGCAGATCGATGTGGGGAGGAATGCCGCGAATGGCCGCCAGCTCCTCGGTAACCTTCCTCGCCATCAACTGTCCACCGAATCCCGGCTTCGCGCCCTGGGAGATGTAGATTTCGAGTCCGTCGGCGCGCTTCATGTCATGAATGTTCCAACCGAGTCGCCCACCCAGCATCTGAAAGATGAGCTGCTTGGCGGCGCCGCGTTGCGCGTCGCTCATCCCACCTTCTCCGGTGTTCTCCGCAATATCCGAAAGACCGGATGCGATCCCGATGGCCAGTTTGGTGGAGCGGCTTAAGGCGCCGTAACTCATGGGGGCAATCAGGACGGGCATGCTGATCTTCAGGGGGTTCGCCCCGTGGAGCCCTCCAATCTCGGTCCGCATGTTGATCTTTGAAACGGGATCCTTCTCATCGCCCGCGGTCGAGAGGTCGACCTTAAAAGCCAGGTCGGCCAAGTGCGGGAGTTCTCGGGCACCTCCGTAACCACGAACCCGGTATCTGCCGGTCTGTGATTTGACATAAATGTCCTCCTGCACCTTGGGGTTCCAATAGTCGGATTTCCCGGAAAAGGTGAAGAACGGAATGCTGCGTATCGGGCGTTCTTGGGTGCTGTATCGCAGCTTCTTGCCGGCGTTGACGACTTTCTTGAAGCGACCCTTGAACGAAATTTTGTAGCGGTCGAGAAAAGTGAGGATGCTCTCGTGTTCCTCTTCTTCAACATCGACGATCTCGGCATCCGAACCCAGACTCTGTATGGTCCCGGCGACAAAGATTGTTCCGCCGGTCATGTCCTCGCCGACGCTTTCACCGGAATCTCCCAAGATGATAATGCGCCCACCATACATCATGTAGCCGGCCATGAAATTTGCATTGCTGGCACAGCACAAGGTGCCCGCCTTCATCACCTGCCCCGCACGCGAGCCCATGTTCCCGCGCACCACGACCTCGGCGCCGCGGATCGCAACGCCCGGGATGGCGCCTGCATTCCCTCCAACCACCACGCTGCCGCTGTACATGTTGTCCGCCAGTCCCCAGCCCACATTGTGGTCGACCTCGAAATGTGCCTGGTCGGAAAGTCCAGCGCAGAAATAACCAGCGGAGCCCCGGATCTTGACGGTGATATTGTCCGTCAGCCCAACACCCAGGTGGTGGCGCGCATCCGGATTGATAAGCTCAACATCCTCGCTTTCCTCACCATGGGCGCGAATATGGATATTGGCTTCTCGAACGGGAATCTCGGCTAAGTCAATCGTGACCATGTGTTATACGTACCCGGTGCCGGTTCCCGCGTGTTCAGTGCCACTCCGGGATAAAGGCGATTTAGTGATACTTCTTCCGATGCGATCGCGATGAGTTCATCGTCTTCGTACATAATCATTGGTTTAACGGCCAGTCGATCCTTCGCATAACCGATCTCGTCATGCGTTGTAACGAGAAAGGAAAAGGTGCCGTCTAGGTCGTCGATGGAGGTCCGCAAAGCTTCCCGAAGCGAAACGCCCTGCGCGAGTTTATCTGCGAGATATACGGCGATTAGTTCGCTGTCGTTATTGGCACGGAACTCGAAGTCGCGCTGTTCGAGACGGCGCCGCATCTTCCAGTAATTGGTGATCTGGCCGTTATGCACAATGGCCACGTCCGCAAAACCGGTCGCCCAGAACGGATGCGCGGCCTCCGGCTTGACTTCCGACTCGGTCGCTAGGCGCACATGTCCGATCCCGTGCGTACCACGGTGCTTCGCCACACCGAAACGCTGATCGACTTCATGCGCACTCCCCACATCCTTGATGATCTCCAGCGTGGTCCCGATTGAAATGACCTTCGCCGCGTGTTCGAGCGCGTAGGCCAGCGACTGCAGTTCGCCATGAAACGTCACCGTAAGGCGATAATTGTTGGCAATGGTCTCGTCTTCAATAATCTCGGCCCCGTGTTGCGAGAGGATCTCTCGAATACGCGCGATGGCCTGCTCGCCCTCCGCCCCCTCGTCGACGAAGAACCGAAGGCAGTACTGGTCCGGATGCGTTTCTCCGTAGAGTGCAAAACCGGTCGAATCTGGCCCGCGATGCTGACATCCGTCCAGCATCGAGATGAGCGCTTCCCCCGTGGCGCCTGGTCCGCTCTTGTAGACTATGCCTGCAATCCCACACATGGCTAAGTTCTCCGGTTAGACACGTAGGCCGGAACAAGAAGTAGGGATGGGTGGTTCTGGCGGCCAGCAAATTATCGCCCAACAGGAGAAGCGGATCGCCGCCAGGTTCACCCATCATACAGCTGCTGGAACAGCGCGGAGCTCGTTCCGGCCTACCCAGCAGCGTGTAGTGATAGCAAACCGAGTGCCGAAGCCGCTGTCCCAGATGCGAAAGCGGAACTTACTCTTAACTGTATATTGTTGATGTACTTACGACTATTCATGTCGTCCCGAACCAGATGTCTCACGTGCGGGTGACTGGGACAAAGCGCCATGGTATAATGACAACTGTTCATAAGTGTTCAATACATGGACTATCCTATGCGCTTCTTTCATTACAACGACGAAGAAAAGCAGCTCCACCGCTATCTCGAGGAGCGGGGACATACCAATACCGTCGTTTTGGCCGATGCCGATCCTTTCGCTGCTACGCGGCACGAGCGGTTTGACGCGGCCTTTGTCGGCCTGCATCCCCACGGTCTTCGGCTCATCAAGACCCTGCACCAAGGCAGCCCCGACTGTTTCGTCACGATCATTGCCTCCGACCAAAATACACGCATGGCCGTCGAGGCGATGAAACGTGGCGCGTTCGACTATCTCCACACGCCTCTTGATTTCGCCGAGGTCGAACGCACGGCGATCATGATGGGACGCGAACATCAAATGCTCAAGCAGCGGCGAAACCTGGAGACACAGTTGGCCGACACCGTGGGCGAGGATCGCTTTGTCGGCAGCAGCCATGCCGTGCGAAATCTGCGGCGATTGATTGAGAAGGCGGCAGCCTCGAGTGCCCCCGTACTCATTACCGGGGAGACGGGCACGGGCAAAGAACTCGTTGCCCGGCTGCTGCACGATCGAAGTCCGCGACATGATCGGCCGCTCGTAAGCATCAATTGCAACGCGATTCCTGACACGTTGCTCGAAAGCGAGCTATTCGGTTATCGCAAAGGGGCTTTTACCAGCGCCGATGCCGATCGGCAAGGTCTGCTTGCGGCCGCTAATAGTGGTACGTTTTTCTTTGACGAAATCTCGGATCTTCCGCAGCCGCTACAGGGAAAGATTCTCCGCGTGTTGCAAGAAGGGGAAGTGCTGCCCTTGGGCGACACGAAGCCGCAATCGCTCAACCTACGTTTCATTTCGGCGACAAACCGGGACCTGGGACAGCGAGTACGCGAAGGCCGGTTTCGAGAAGATTTGTACTACCGGTTGAATGTCGTTCTCATTCATGTGGCGCCGCTGCGAGAACGTATGGAAGACGTCGCTCCGTTGGTGCGACATTTTTTGGAACACTATGCGGGTCGCGAAGGCCGCACACCGCTCAAAGTATCTCCGGCCGTCTGGCGCTGGCTCGGAAACTACCATTGGCCCGGCAATGTGCGCGAGCTTGAAAACCTTTGCCAGCGGGCCGTGGCGCTCACCGAGGGTGACACGCTGGATGTTGACCTTCTCGCCCTGTCCGACTCGTTTACCGCGCCGGCAAGTGCCGAACCGTCGTCGTCGCCTTCACCGGCGGAGTCCGCGCTGAGCGCTCGTCGCGATCGGATCGAGCGGCAAATGATCGAGCAAACCCTGGCCGAGCACTCGGGCAACGTGACCCGGGCGGCCAAGTCGCTTTCCATCAGTCGAACCACGCTCTATGCGAAGGTCAAACGGATGGGCATCGATCTCCGCCGCGGTTGGCGAGCCGAATGAGCATATCGCAACGCGTCGTGGCGGCTTGCTCTGATCGCGCGTATCGTGTACGATTACGTGAGGTTGGATTTGCTGAGAATGATTTGTTTGTGTTCGATCCGTGTTTCATCCGTGGCTAAAAAATGAGAGATTACAACAATGATTCGATGGTGCTCTGTTTTCGCCCTGGTGGGCCAGTTGGTAATGGGCTTTGCCCGAGCGGAAGAACTCAAGGTCGGCGATCCGGCCCCGGCGTTTGAACTGCCCGGCTTGGACGGAAAGACCTATCGACTCTCCGATTTTCAAGGTAAGAAGGCCGTCATCGTGGCCTGGTTTCCCTTGGCTTTCACCGGTGGCTGAACGGCCGAATGCGTGTCGCTCCGTGAGAGTGGCAAGGAACTCCGCGAATTCGAGGTGGCCTACTTCGCCGCCAGTTGCGACAAAGCAAAGAAAAACCAGCAGTTCGCCAAGTCGCTGGAACTCGATTACCCGATTCTAAGTGACCCCGACAAAAAGGTGGCCCGGGCGTACGGCGTCGTCGGTCCGACACAGCCGGTGCCTCGCCGCTGGACGTTCATCATCGGCCCGGACGGTAGGATCCTGGCCATCGACAAAAAAGTAAAAACCGGGTTTCACGGCCAGGACCTCGTGGCCGAATTGGAAAAGCTCAATGTCGCCAAGGTTCCTCTACTGAACCAAACAAAATAGTACTTTCTAGCCGCGTGCGGAAGCCAGCAGGGTGGCTGGGGCAGAGCCTAAGCGCCGCCCCAGTTTCTTAGTCGTGCTAAAATTGCTCACTGAATCAGCGTCTCGAACTCGCTTTCCGTCAAGACGCGAATCCCCAACTGCTCAGCCTTGGCCAGTTTGCTGCCCGCCTTTTCGCCGGCTACGACAAAGTCTGTTTTCGCCGAGACGTTCGACGCCACCCGCCCGCCGTGACGCGCGATGGCCTCTTTGATCTGGTCCCGGGTATACAAGGTCAATGTGCCGGTCACGACGATCGTCTTGCCAGCCAAGGCACCGCCCGTGCCCTCGTCCCCTTCCTCGGCGTCCATCGAGATGCCCACCGAGCGCAGATCGCCGATCGTTTGAGCGCCGAACTCGCCGCCCAAGTATTCGTAAACACTTTGTGCGATGATCGGCCCGACTTCGTCAATCTCGCTCAGTTGCTCGACGTCGGTTTCCAACAGGGCGTCCATTGTGCGGAAGTGTCTGGCCAGCACAGCCGCAACGCGAGTGCCGACGTGACGAATCGACAGGCCGTTGAGCAGACGCGCCAAGCCACGCGACTTGCTGATTTTGAGACCCTCGATTAGGTTTTCCGCCGATCGCTTCCCCATCCGCTCTAGCACCGAGATTTGCACGGCCGTCAGCCGATACAAATCGCCAACCGTGTGGACCACCGCGCCGTCGACCAACTGCTCAACCAGTTTATCGCCCAGCCCTTCGATATCCATCGCACTTCGGCTGGCGAAGTAGCGAATCCGCTGCTTCACTTGTGCCCCACAGTGCAAATTGGGGCAGCGGACGTAAACGCCCCCTTCGTCCTGCACAAGCGCCGTCGAGCAGTCGGGACACTCGGTCGGAAACTTGAACGCGGGCAGTTGTTTGTCGCGTTTGTGTTTTTCCACCCGAACGATGTGTGGGATGATCTTGCCCGCCTTTTCCACGATCACCACGTCGCCCACGCGAACATCCTTGCGCCGGATTTCATCCGCGTTGTGCAAGCTCGCCCGGCTCACGGTGGTGCCGGCCAGTTCGACCGGCTGAAGTTCCGCAACGGGCGTAATCGCACCCGTTTTACCAACTTGGAAACGAATCTCATTGAGTCGCGTCGTCGCCTCGTACTTTTCAAATTTATAGGCGACGACCCAGCGTGGACTTTTCGCGGTGCTGCCCAGCCGCTGACGTTGGTCGAATCGGTTGACCTTCAGCACCAGGCCATCGACCTCGAAGTCCAATTCGTGCAAACCTTCGACTAACGCTTTGCAGTGGCTTACCGCGGCATCAAAATGATCGAAACATGCCACACCAGGTGTCACCGGCAGCCCGGCCCGCGCGAGTTCAGCCAGAAAGTCCTTGTGGTTCTTGGCCGTCAAACCCACGGATTTGCCAACTCCATGACAAAATATTCGTAGCCGCCGCTTGGCACAGATCTGCGAATCCAACAGGCGTATACTACCCGCCGTGACGTTTCGCGTGTTGGCGAACGGTTCTTCGCCTTGCTTCTGCCGACGCTCGTTAAGTTGGACCAGATCGGAATTGCGCATGTAGATTTCGCCGCGCACTTCGACCAATGGCGGCGCGCTGTCGCCATGCAGCCGTAGGGGAACGTCCGTCATGGTGCGGATGTTGTGTGTGATGTCGTCGCCGGTGCGTCCGTCACCACGCGTCGCACTCCGTACCAGTAAACCATCTTCGTAGGTAAGCGAAACGGCCACGCCGTCTACCTTCAGTTCCACCACCCATTCGATTTCCTCGTCGGGCAACAGTTTACCAATTCGGTCACCATATTTGCGTAAATCCTCTACGCTGTACGTATTGTCGATCGATAGCATCGGCACACGGTGCTCGACCGACTCCAAGTGATCGACCGGCTCGCCGCCGACCCGTTGCGTGGGACTATCGGCGGTGACAAAAGCGGGATGTTCCGTCTCGAGTTGTGCCAGCCGCTCCATCAGCCGGTCGTACTCGAGGTCACTGATCTCGGCCGCCGCCTCGACGTAATACTTCTGGTCGTGGTGGCGGATCTCCCGGCGCAGTCGAGCAATTTCTGTCGCAACGTCAGTGGGCATGGAAGAATTGCAAGCCTGTTCTAGTCACCTGTTTCGATACCGCATTCGGGCGCGACCGTGATCGGCAGCCCAGCAGCCGAGTTGGGAATCAAGCAGAGAAATTTTAGCGGTCGGTCGCCCGTGTTGCGAAACTGGTGAACTTCCCCGGGCGCGACATACACGACGTCACCCGCACTCAGGCGGTGCTCCACATCGCCCTCGATCACCACGCCTCCACCGTCAAGCACATACACTTCGTGTTCGTACGGATGGCTATGTCGAGGTGTGTAGCCACCCGGGGCGACTTCGAACTGCCGCATCGCAAAATTGGGTGCCCCGTCGGGCTCGCCAACGAGCCACCGTACGGTGCAGCCGCTGGCGCCCTCCATCTCCAACGTATGTTCTTCCACCTGACGATGATTTTGAACTTTCATGATGTGCGTCCCGTCCCTTCTCGCGGAATGTTTTTTTCTCCGCGACGACTCCAAAACGTGTCGGTGCCGATTGCCCCGACGGTCAACATTGCCAAGGCCGCCAGTTCGATCCACAACATGCGATCGCCGTACGAGTCGAGCAGCCGCCAGAGTGGATGGTCCGTGTGCAAGCCGGCCGTCGCCGTAGTCGGCTGGGTCGTCTGGTACGTCATCAGAGAGTACGCAAAAACATGGATCACGAATACCATGCCCACGATCACCAGTAATACATAGAACGGGTTGGTGCCTGATTTCGGTTTTTCCATGGTCGTGGTTCGCCGTTCGAAGGAAGGGATCGTCAAGCGTTGAATCTATCGCGGGGATGAACCCGTTACAAGCCGCTTCCGCCGGTCAGAGTATCGCTTCGTCTGCTCTTGCCCGGACTCCAACGAGTGGACGAGTTGGGCGAACCGTGCGGCACGCTCCTGGCAGTCGTCAAACTGATCGAAGCTGGCACATGCCGGTGAGAGCAGCAGACATTCACCCGACCGAGAGCGATCGAGACACCACACGAATGCTTCGCTCAGCGTCGTCACTCGCTGGACCATAAAAGCTCCGTCCAAGCGGCGGACCGCGTGGGCCATCCGCTCGCCGACGGCGCCAAACAAACAGGCGCCCCGGGCATGCTCGACGATCGCCCGAGAGAGCCGTTCCAAGTCCAAGCCTTGATCGTACCCACCTGCGAGCAACCAAATCGGTTGGCGCAGAGCTTTGAGCGCCGCGATGACCGCTTCCGGTGTCGTGGCCTGCGAGTCGTTGATAAAACACTGCCCCGAAAATTCGGCGACGAGTTCCAGCCGATCGGGCAGACCTGAAAAATTGGCCAGCGCTTCATGTACCGACACCGCCCTGCATCCAATCGCTCGGGCCGCCGTCATCGCCAACCTAGCGTTGACCCGATTGTGCTGCCCCGGCACGGTCAGACTCGGAACCGCGTCGGATGCGACCAACGGCTCTTGCTTTCCTTGCACTCGAGTCGACCAAGCCGCCACGACATCGTCTAGATCATTGAGCACAGCAATCGATTGGCAGGTCTGCATGGTGAGCAATCGCTGTTTTTCCGCGACGTAGTTCTCGAAGCTGCCATGCCACCCGAGATGATTCGGCGTACAACCGGTCACGACCGCCACCTGCACGCCAAGCGTCTCTTCGCGCAAACGGGCGAGGTGAAAACTGCTCAGCTCCAACACAACCCAATCACTCGACGAAATGTTATCGAGGTCCGCAAGCAGGCTGACCCCGTTGTTGCCGCCCAAATGACAACGTCGGCCGCCCCTACCCAGACCATCTCTGCGCAGAATCGCCGCGATCATCGCCGCCGTGGTCGATTTGCCGTTTGTTCCGGTCACGCCGATCACCGGTGCAGGACACGACTGCAAAAAAAGATCGATCTCGGTAGTGATCGTCGCGCCCGCTTCCCTCGCGACTTGCAAATACGGGCTGCTTGGCGGGACTGCCGGATTCACGACGACCAAGTCCGCCTGGCGAAAGTCGGCCTCGCAATGTTCGCCGAGTCGCAGCGTAAGATGACGACATCTGTCGAGTTGCTCGAGCGACGCGCGCAACGCCTGCTCGTCAGCCGTGTCAGTGATCGTAATCTTCGCCCCGAGCGCCGAGAGAAAACGGACCGCGGCGACGCCACCCGCGTGGCAACCGAGCCCCATAACCACGACCCGACGGTTTTTAACGTCCATGTGTTGAAAAGCCTAATAAAAAAGAGCCGCCAAATGAAAAAAAGAACCGCAGATGGACGCAGATCAACGCAGATAAAGTTGGAGTTTCTGAAGATGATTTGTTAACGGTCATGTACTACGCTTGATGTCAATATTTCCTTGTGTCCAATTCTCTGCTTGGGAACCAGAGAATCTGCGTTGATCTGCGTCCATCTGCGGTTCCCCTTAAATGTGTCCTTTGGTCTTTTCCGTGGCTATCTTCGTTTGCGACTCGCACTGGCGACTCACAGCAAGATGCAATATGATACGGGATTTCCGATCAGGCGAAAATGCAGACTGGGAGATCCTGCGGTGAGCACACGTTCGATTTGCCTCCGCGGCGTCGAGGTTCATAACCTAAAACAAGTCGATCTCGATTTGCCCCACCGCAGTTGGATCACGATTTGCGGGGTCAGCGGCAGCGGAAAAACGAGCCTGGCCCTCGACACGCTCTATGCCGAAGGTCAGCGCCGCTACATCGAGAGTATCTCGGCCTACACCCGGCAATTCCTCGAGCAGCTCGAAAAACCACCCGCCGAAAGCATCGAAGGCATTCCGCCTGCTATCGCGGTCACCCATAGCAACCGTAGCCGATCCAGTCGAGCGACCGTGGGCACCACGACCGAGACGGTCGATTACCTGCGGCTACTGATCTCAAAAATCGGCACGGTCGTTTGCGACCAGTGCGGCCGTGACGTGCGCCGCGACAGCCCGCAGACCGCCATCGAGGAACTGGCAAATCTACCGGCTCACACGCGTCTGATGGTTGCCTTTCCCGTGACGGTCGCCGACGGAGAGGACCTGTCGGACCACTTGGCCAACTTCCAACAACAGGGCTACGTTCGTGCCATTGTCGGCGAGCGGGTCGAACAACTCGATTCTCAACTGGCGGATCAACGATCGGTCCATCCTAAAAGCGGCAGCGGCGAAAACAACGAGCGGTCAATCTGCATCGTTGTGGATCGACTCAAAGTGGGGCAGTCGAGTGAAACACGATTGCGTGATACATTCGAAACTGCTTGCGAGAGCGGTGGCGGATCGTGGCTTGTGCTGGCCGAGCAGACGGCAGCCGAACCTGGTGAGCGGAACGTTCGACATACCACCCTGCACACCATCGACGGACGGGAATGGCAACAGTTTGCCTTTAGCCAGCAGCTTCGCTGCGATCATTGCCAATGCGATTATCCCGATCCGGAGCCGCGACTGCTTAGCTTCAGCAGCCCGCTCGGCGCGTGCGGCCATTGCGAAGGCTTCGGCAACATCATCGATATCGATATGGATCTGGTCGTGCCTGATGCCGAGAAGTCGCTCCGCCAGGGCGCGATCGCGCCCTGGACTACGCCCGCCTATTCTCACGAGCTTGACGACCTGTTGGCGCTCGCCGCCGACTTCGACTTGCCGGTCGACGTGCCTTATCACGAACTAACCGATGCCCAGCGAAGCTTGATTTACGAGGGCGTAGTACAACGTGATTTCGGCGGGCTGCGTGGGTTTTTCGCCTGGCTCGAGCGCCGCAAGTACAAGATGCACTTGCGAGTCTTTCTGAGCCGTTGGCGCACTGCTCGACCTTGTCCCGATTGCCTAGGCCAGCGATTGCGAAGCGAAGCGCTGGCGGTTCGTCTGGCGGGCAAGAATATCGCCGATATCTGCAACATGAAGATTGAATGCGCGATTCGATTTTTTGCCGACCTGACGCTGACGCCTTGGCAGCAGGAGGTCGGACGCACGATGCTCGATCAAGTTCAGTCGCGGCTGGGCTACTTGGCCGAAGTCGGCCTCGACTATCTCACGTTGGATCGCCCGATGCGAACGCTCAGCGGTGGCGAGGCGCAGCGCGTCGCGCTGACCACGACACTCGGTTCGAATCTCTCGGGCATGTTGTACGTGCTGGATGAACCTTCCGTCGGCCTGCACCCGAACGATATTCAGCAGCTTACCGGTGCGGTGGCCCGGCTCCACCGTCGCGGAAATACGGTGGTCGTGGTCGAACACGAACCGCTGATGATCCGCGCCGCCCAGCAGGTCGTCGAAATGGGCCCCGGCGCAGGCGAGCACGGCGGCCGGGTCGTTTTTCAGGGCACGCCCGACTTGCTCGAGCAAACCGAAGGCAGCCTGACCGGCGATTGGCTGGCCGGCCGGCGTGGAAACGGCAGCCCCACCAAACGACGCTCGGCAGATCATGGTTCGATTCGTCTGACCGGCGCGCGGGGCAACAATCTCAAAAATATCACCGTCCAATTTCCGCTTGGGCTGCTCTGCCTGGTGACCGGGGTGAGCGGCTCGGGCAAAAGCACGCTGGTCGAGCAAACGCTTTATCCGGCGCTCGCCCACCGCCTGCGAAAAGATGCGGCGAAGCCCCTGGACCACGACGATGTGTTTGGCGACGGCCAGCTTGACGACGTGGTGATGATCGATCAAAGCCCGATCGGCCGTTCTCCGCGTTCGAATCCGGTGACTTATATCAAAGCCTTCGACGCGATCCGTGCGGTGATGGCCGACACGCCCGAAGCCCGCTTGCATAATTTCACCGCTAGCCATTTTACTTTTAATGTCGACGGTGGCCGTTGCGAGGCGTGTCGCGGTGACGGCTACAACATGGTCGATATGCAGTTTCTGGCCGACGTCTACATGAAGTGTGACCAGTGTAACGGACGTCGCTATCGCCGTGAGATTCTTGAAGTCTGTTATCGAGGCCGAAACATCGCCGAAGTGCTCGACATGACCGTTCGCGAGGCGTTCACCTTCTTTCGCGGTTATCCAAAAGTTCAGATCAAGCTCAAACGGCTGATCGATGTCGGGCTCGACTACTTACGGCTCGGCCAGAGAGCCAACACGCTTTCCGGTGGCGAGTCGCAGCGGCTCAAACTGGCCAGCCATCTCTCCGCCACGCGCCGCGGTCGATCGCTCTTTGTGCTCGACGAACCGACGACCGGCCTGCACTTCGCGGACATTCTGCAACTGTTCGACTGTTTCGACGCGCTGCTCGACGCGGGCCACTCGCTGCTGGTGATCGAGCACAATCTGCAAGTGATGAAGGCGGCCGACTACATCATCGATCTGGGGCCCGGCGCGGCGGACGCCGGTGGGCAGGTCGTCGCCGAAGGCACACCCGAGCAGGTTGCGTCCAATCCGAACTCTGCAACCGGCCGGCACCTGGCCGAGGCACTTGCCAAGGCCCCTATGTAGGCCGGAACGAGCGGTAGCGCTGTTCCGGCAAGGCGTACTTTGCTCTTCAATCGCCCGCGAATCAGCGCGAATCATAAAACAAATCCATCCCGTTTTCATCCGCGAAAATTCGCGTAATTCGCGGGCCGTTATTTTGTGCATTTGTGGTGATCGATGTCCGCGCTGCGCATCTCCGCGCCGTCTGGCATTGCCTTTTTTCATCCGCATTGATCTGCGTCCATCTGCGGTTCCCACTTCTCATTCCGAGTTTCGTACTGACTCTCACGAATTTGGCCTTGACACCGATTACAGATGTAAACTATTTACACTTGTAATCCGTTCCCAAGGAAACCGCCGATGGTTGAATCGCACCAAATATCCGATGCCGAGTGGCAAGTCATGAACGTCGTATGGCAGGATCAGCCCGTTGACGCCCAACAGGTGATCGATCAGCTAGCAAGACCGAACAGTTGGTCGACGGCTACCATCAAGACGATGCTTCATCGGCTGGTCAAGAAAAATGTACTGACGTTCGATTCCGTCGGCAAGCGATACTTGTATCGCTCGCGAGTCCGCCGCACCGATTGCGTGCGACGGGCCAGCCGGTCGTTTCTCAATCGTGTCTTCGGCGGATCGGCCGCTCCCGCACTGATGCATCCAACAAGCTGCTCAATCAGCCACTGCTAGCGGTTGAGAAGATACTCGTTTCGCAAACCTTTTCCTTCCCCACCCCTCCTTCCCCCTTCGCTTCACCCCGCTGCCTCGATGCTGGCCCACATCGAGCCTTGAGATCCTTCCAGGTGATCGCGACCATAGGCATGGATTTGGTCGCGTTTTAATTCGGCGTGCTCTTGCGTGGTGGTGAGCACGATGGTGCGGCCGTTGGCATCGACATCATCGGCGAGCTTCTTGCACTGGGTGGCCGTATGGCCGAACAGCTCGCGGAGCATTTTTTTCACGTATTCGTAAGTGTGGTCGTCGCTATCCCAAAGGATGACGTGATAGCGTGGCACCTGACGTTCCTGGTGTTCACCGCGGACCTCACGCTCGGGCACGGCGACTCCCACGCCGGTCGGTTCGTTTGATTCGTATTGGTCCAATATTATATCCTCACGACAAGAGTAAAACCAGTCCCCGTTTTTCAGAAGTAAACGGCCGGCTGGAGCGGTAGGCGAAAACCGGCCCCGTCATTATATTGTACGGCTCCACGAAATGAAACGGTTTTTTTAAAAATGATGAGCGAAGTGTGACCTAATGACAAGCAAACCGCTAGCAGAAGTTGCCCAGGCTCTCGAAGAGTATCTGGAGACGCACGCGGCGGCGTTCGAGGCCGATCTGTGCGATTTTTTGCGAATCAAGAGCGTCAGTGCCGACTCGGTGCATGCACCCGACGTGCGACGTGCGGCCGAGTGGGTGGCTCTTCAATTGAAGGATTTGCGACTTGAAACCGAGCTGATCGAGACGGCCGGCCATCCGCTGGTGTACGCCGAGTCGGCGGCCGTGGCCGGTGCGCCGACCGTGCTGGTTTATGGACATTACGATGTGCAGCCGCCCGACCCGCTGGGCGAGTGGATCTCGCCACCGTTCGAGCCGACCGAGCGCGACGGTGATCTGTATGCCCGGGGTGCTACGGATGACAAGGGTCAGATGCTCACGCACATCAAAAGCGCGCAGGCCTGGATCGAGACGACCGGCGAGTTGCCGGTTCAGATCAAATACTTGATCGAAGGCGAGGAGGAAGTTGGCAGCGAGAATCTGGAAAAGTTCATCGTCAAGAATCCCCAGAAGTTGGATTGCGACTGTATCGTGATCAGCGATTGCAGCCAGTTTGGACCTGGCCAGCCGGCGATCACTTACGGCCTGCGGGGCATTGCTTACTACGAGTTGCGATTGACCGGACCGAAGCAGGACTTGCACAGCGGCACGTTTGGCGGCGGGGTGACGAACCCGGCCAATGCATTGGCACGCATTCTCGCGGCGCTGGTCGACGAGAATGGGCGGATCCAGGTGCCGGGATTCTACGACGATGTGAAGTCGCTGACCGAGATCGAACGCGAGTCGTTTCAGGCGTTGCCGTTCAACGAGCGAGCGTTCATGCAGCAGTTGGGCGTCGAAGGCACGTCGGGCGAGGCGGGCTACTCGAATCTGGAACGTCGTTGGGCGCGGCCTTCGTGCGACATCAACGGGCTCTGGAGCGGCTATCAGGGCGAGGGCGCGAAGACCGTGCTGCCCGCCAGGGCAGGGGCGAAGGTAAGTTTTCGCCTAGTGCCCAATCAGGACCCGGCGAAGATCACCGCAGGATTCCACGAGTTGGTCGCTTCGCTCACACCGCCCGGCATCCAGGTCGAGTTGATCGATCATCACGGAGCGCCGGGCGTGGTGGTGCCGCTTGATAGTCCGTATGTGAAGGCGGCCGCGGCGGCGATCGAAAAGGGATTCTCCCGGGCACCGCTGTTCATTCGCGAGGGAGGTTCGATTCCGATCGTGACGACCTTTGGCCAAGTTCTTAGTGCGCCGGTGTTGCTGTTAGGCTGGGGCCAGAACGACGATAATACGCACAGCCCGAACGAAAACTTTAGTTTGGCCGATTTCCACCGTGGCACACGAGCCAGCGCCCATCTGTGGCAGAAGCTGGCGGAGATAGGTGAGCGGAGAGCATAGGGCGGAGAGCGGAGTGCATGGAGCAGAGAGCAATAGCCGCGGTGCTACGCACCGCCGGGTAACCGGAAATAAATTGAAGGACGATCGATGCTGGATAAACGTTTTATTCTGGACAACGTCGAGTTGGTGCAGACCAACTGCGATCATCGTGGTGTGAAGGTCGATGTGGCGCAGTTTGCCGAGTTAGAAAACAATCGACGTGAGTTGCAGACCCAGGTCGAGGAGTTAAGCCGGCAGGCCAACGTAGTCAGCAAGTCGATCGGTCAGGCCCAAGACGACACCGAGCGGGAAGCGCGGAAGGCTGAGGGGCGACGGTTGCGAGAAGAAAAGGAGGATCGGCAGGCGGAGATCGATCGGCTGGAGGTTGAAACGGGCATACTCTTGCGACGGATTCCGAACCTGACGCATCCGGAATCGCCGATCGGCGCCGAGGACGCTTGCCGCGAACTGCGGCGTGGTGCGACGGACGTTGTGCCACTGAACTTCCCCACGGCCGACCATGTGGAACTGGCCGAGCAGCATAATCTGATCGACTTCGAGAGTGCGGGCCGGGTGACGGGCCATGGGTTCTATTTTTTGAAAAACGAAGCGGCGATACTCGAACTGGCGCTGCAGCTCTATGCGGTGCAACTGCTCTATGCCGAGGGTTTCACGCCGATGATCACGCCCGACTTGGCGCGGAGCGAGATTTTGCAAGGCATCGGATTCATTCCACGCGGGCCCGAAACGCAGATCTATAGCATTGAGAACACCGATTTGAATTTGATCGCCACGGCCGAGATTACGCTCGGCGGGATGCTGGCCGGACAGACGCTCGATGCCGAGGACTTGCCGCTGCGGTATTGCGGCATCAGCCATTGTTTTCGCACCGAGGCGGGCGCGGCGGGCCGGGCGGGGCGAGGACTTTATCGCGTCCACCAGTTTACGAAGATCGAGATGTTCGCCTTCACGCTGCCCGAGCAGAGTGAGAATATGTTGAACTACTTCTGCGATCTGGAGTGCCAGTTGTTCGATGGGCTGGGCGTTCCGTATCGCGTGATCGATACGGCCTCGGGCGACCTGGGCGGATCGGCCTATCGCAAATTCGACCTGGAAGCGTGGATGCCCGGCCGCGGAAAGGATGGCGAATTTGGTGAGGTAACCAGCGCGTCGAACTGCACCGACTATCAGGCGCGGCGGCTCAACATCCGGTACAAAAAGAAAGGCGAAAAGGGAACGCAATTCGTCCACACGCTCAACGGCACGGCGATCGCCATCAGCCGGGCACTGATCGCCATTCTGGAAAACTGCCAGCAGGCCGACGGCTCGGTCATCATTCCCGAAGTGCTGCGGAAGTACGTGGGCAAAGAGCGAATCGGCGGCGGCGAGTGAGGGGATCCGAGCCGCGACCGTAAGGGAGTGACCGGCGAGTAACGGTGCGGGAGAATGTGAGATTGGCAACGCGTCAAAGGTAATGAACGTTGGCTGG
>Ga0310123_10001369_pt1 | contig 20329 bp, 16 predicted proteins | sample CB6_AW_1057_MG_FD_203505 | JGI IMG/M metagenome (GOLD analysis project Ga0310123, IMG submission 203505) | Marine microbial communities from Western Arctic Ocean, Canada - CB6_AW_1057 | ecosystem: Environmental > Aquatic > Marine > Oceanic | place: Canada: Western Arctic Ocean | collected... | reverse complement strand
TCCCTACCCCCAACCGTGCTCTCCACAAACCCCCAGCCCCGCCGCGGGCGGACTAGTTGCCCAGTTCGTCCTGCATGTGACGCTTGTAGTTCTCGACTCCGGGTTGACCGAAGGGGTTGATCCCGGTGGCGTAGCCTTCGAGCGTGACGGCGAGCATCAGCATCTGCAATACCGCTCCGATGCTGAATTCGTCGAGCCGCTGCAGCAGGATGTCGGCTGTTGGCCGAGCGTCCTGGGCGTAGGCCCGGTTGGTACCCTTCACGGCCGCCTCGAGCACCTCGTGCAGAGTCCGGCCGGCGAGTCGGTTCAGGTCATCGATGTCGTCAGCGCGTGGTGGGATGACCAGGGGCGTGGTACGAGTTTCCCGGACCAGCAGATTGGTGATCAGCTTGTCACGTCGGCCGTCCTGGTGCTGTTGTCCTCGGCTGTGCAGGTCGCGGGTGTTGACGGCCGTCAGCGGAGTCGCCCCGCGGCCCCCCTTGCCCAGGCTCTCGGCCAGCAACTGGTCGTGCCACAGTCCCAGGGATTCCAGCGCCTGGGACCAGACGCACAGCACCCGCACGCTCATCCCGTGGTGTGCCTCGGCGGTGATCGACGTGGCGGCATGACCCAGTACCGGGTTCTGTCCGGCGTCGGCTTCGCGGAAGACCCGGGTCATCTCGGCTGCACCTTCGAGCAGCCTGCGGACGTCGAGTCCCAGGATGGCGGCGGGCAGCAGTCCGACGGCGGTCAGCACCGAGAAGCGGCCGCCGATCGCTTCGGGCAGTGTGAAGATGTTCTCGCAACCCATCCCCTCCGCCAGGTCCCTCAGGCGACTCTGGGCTCCGGTCACCACGGCCAGTGACTCGGCGACCTCGGCCGAGTCGCCCAGCCGAGCCTCGAGTGCCGCCAGGAAGATCCTCAGGGCGATCGCCGTTTCGATCGTGCTGCCCGACTTGCTGGTGACCAGCAGGTTCCAATTCTGATCCCGCAGATGGGCCAGGCCGTCCAGCAGTGCGACCTGGTCGTTGTTGTCGAGGTTGTCGCCTTCGAAGTAGATCCGCGGAGCATCGCGGCGAGCGTCTCGAGGTCGCTCGTTGTGGTACGGGTCGCACAGTGCCGAGAACAGTGCCCGGGGCCCCATCGACGATCCACCGATTCCCAACAGCACAAGTGCGTCGGCCCGTTCGCGGAACCGGCTCCCGATCTCCTCGATCCGAGACAGCTCGGCCTCGTCCTGCAGCAGCCGAGTCGGCCAGTTGACGAAGTCGATGTCGAGCGGATCGAAGCTGGCCACCGACGAGGACCCGTCGGCGTCGGCGGTCAGCGTGGTGCGGGCATCGAGCAGTCGTTCGAGGACGGCGGACCGGGCAACGGGATCGAGAACCGCGTCGGCGGCCGTCGAGTCGTACAGCGGCAGCGTCGTGGGGTCATGCATCGGAAGTCATCAGCCGTCGTCCGGTGGCGAGATTCCAAAATCCTCGATACTCAGCAGTGCCCGAAACGGCAGGTCCCGTGCGGCGAACGCCGCCGCCCCGCCTTCGAGCCGGTCAACGATCCCGACCACCTGCACCACCCGGGCCCCGTAGGCCTCGATCCGCTCCACCGCCTGCATCGCGCTGCCTCCGGTGGTCACCACGTCATCGATCACCACCACCCGGGCCCCGTCGCCGGCAGGACCCTCGACGTATTGACCCGTCCCGTGCCCCTTGGCCTCCTTACGCACCAACAGGCCCTCCATCGCCACGCCCCGTTCGGCCGCGATGGTCAGCAGGCCACCGATGATCGGGTCGGCCCCGATCGACATCCCGCTGACCGCGTCGTACTCGACGTCCGACAACAACTCCAGTAGACCCTCGCAGACCTGACGCAACCCCTCGGCGTGCAAGGTGATCTGCTTGCCGTCGAGGTAGTAGGTCGAGGTGCGGCCACTGACCAGCGTGAATTCGCCGAACTTCAGAGCCCGTTCGTGGAACAGCCTGATCAGCAGATCGCGGTCGTACATGCTGACTCCGGCCACCGTGGGACGGTGACTCGAGATTCGAAATGGGATCGACAGCCCGCCATCTTAGCGGTGGATCACCACTTCACAACCGGTCACCAGCATCCCATACAGACGCACGATGTCGGCGTTGTGCAGCCGCAGGCAACCGCGAGACTCGGCACGTCCGATCGAGTTCGGCCGGTTGGTGCCGTGGATCCCGTAACTCTCGCCCAGGTCGATCCAGAACCGGCCCAGGGGATTCTCGGGCACCGCAGAAGGGATCACCCGACCGTCGGGATCTGTGTACTGCGGATCGGGGACCTTGCGGAGCACGCGGAAACGACCCAGGGGTGTCGAGTGGTCTCGACCGATGCCGATCGGGAACCGGCAGACGAATTCGGTCTCGGTGCGGACCAGGAGTGAGAACTCGCTGAGATCGACGATGACCCGGAACGGGCCGCGGATCACCTTCAGGCTCTGACCGGCACGAATCTTGTTCGGGTTGACACCATTGAGCCGTGCCAGGTACTGCCAGCCGACCCGGTAGCGGGGAGCGATCTCGGCCAGCGAGTCGCCCGGCTGGATCGTGTGAGCCGGCAGGATGTGGGGACGAGGCGAAAAGAAGACGGACCCGGCGGTGCGGGTGATCCGTTTTGAGATCTGTGCCCGTTGGCCGGGTTGCTGGAAGTAGATCCACGAGAGTGCCTTGTGGGCGGCGACGACGTCACCGGATTGGATCAGGGCGTCGATCTCGGCGAGAGTCTTCGGCCCGGCCGAAAATCTGGTGGCGGCGACCGGTTCGATGCGAGGTGCTCCGAGGGGTGCAGCCGGATCGGGCGTGACCGAAGCGACAACAGGCCCGGGTGCTCGAGTCCCGGCAGGCTGCCAGCGGGCCACTTCGGGTTCTCGTGCGGCCGAGGCCGCCGGGAACGATGAGGGGGAACCGGCGATCAGTGGCGGTGCACTCGAGGCACCGACAATGGGTGGCTCGAATTGTCCGGGCAACTCGACGTGAGATTCGAGTTGCGCGGCGCGGCGTGCCTGGGCGAGAGGCGTTTCGGTGGCGAGCCTGCCGGTTTCGGCCGGGGCCACGTCAACCGGCCACCAACCATCACGCCATCCCAGCCAGCCGACGACAACCAGGGCCAACATACCCAGGCACAGGACACCGTTGCTGGTTCCGCCGTTGGCTCGTCGATGCGCCATACTCTGGGCTCCTTCCCCAATATGCAGCCGTCGCTGCGGGCGGGGATGGTAGCAAAGCGGGTCGGACCCGGCGATGGGAATCGCTGAACGCTCAGTTGGCGCGAACCACGTAAGACCCCGGCAGCCTGCGGACCAGCCTCCTGAGTTCCAGGGCGGTCAGTACGGCCAGGGTGGTCGATGTGTCCAGCGGTGAGCCTCGAAGCAATTCGTCAAGGTGCCGCGGGTCGGGCCCGACGATGCTCAGGACCTCTCGCTCTCGTTCGTCGAGATTCAATTCGCGAGGTATGTGGATCGGAGGTGCCGAGCCGACCTGCAGGGGCTGCATCATGGGCCCCAGTTCTTCAAGCACGTCGTCGACGCAGGTGACCAGCTTGGCGCCGTCTCGCAACAGATCGTGGCAGCCCTGGCTGGCGAGGCTGTCGACCTGGCCGGGCACCGCCAACACCTCGCGGCCCTGCTCGATCGCATGCCGGGCCGTGTGCAGCGCGCCGCTGCGACGTGCTGCCTCGACGACGACAACCGCCAGCGACAGGCCGCTGATGATGCGGTTCCGCTGAGGGAACAGGCCCGGCAGAGGGCCCTGGTCGAGTCGAGCCTCGGTGAGGATGGCTCCGAATCGGGTGATCTCAGAGGCCAACTCGGCATGCTCGGGCGGGTAGATGCGGTTGACTCCCGTGGCAAGCACCGCGATGGTTCGACCGCCGGCGGCCAGGGCAGACCGGTGGGCCACACCGTCGATGCCCCGCGCCAATCCACTGATCACCGTCAGCCCCGCACGGGCCAGGCCCCCGGCAAGCAACTCACACATCCGCCGCCCGTAGGCCGTGCAGCGGCGGCTGCCGACGACCGCCACCGATACCTGGTCCACCGGTTCGAATTGGCCCTTCACATACAGCAGGTCCGGCGGATCAGGGATCTCCTCGAGCAGCGGCGAGTACAACTCGTTACCACGCTCGATCAACGAGATGCCCTCGGATTGGCACCGCGTCAGAATCTCGCGAGCCTGGACGCGGCTGATCGCCTGGCCGATCCCGTCTGCAACACCGTGCCCAACACGCGGCACCTCGAGCAGCCGACGCCTCGAGGCAGCCAGGATCTCGGTCGCTTCGCCCACATGCTCGAGCAATAACTGAAGCACTCGCGGCCCAATGCCGGGTACCAGCTGCAGCCTGAGCCGGTCGAGCAAGGCCGCTTCGTTTTGTTCCGAACAATTCACCATCCGGTGTTCTCCTCTTCGCGTCGTGCGAGTCGAACACCGCAGCTACCAAATTCTACCGACCCGACCCGTGGCTGGGTATGATCCTCTGCGAAATCCCCTCCGATTCAGGGCATGACATCCCAAGACCTTGCACGCACTCCAACGACAACACGAGGCTGGTGATGGAGACAGGTGGACGAGACTCTCTCGATGCAACACCGACCGAGGCGGTCGGATTGGTTGGCGTCGGACTACTCGGCCAGGCCATCGCCTCGCGGCTGCTCGCCGCCGGGTACTCGGTCATCGGCTGGGACACGAGTGATGCGGCTCGTGAGGATCTGGTCGAGATGGGAGGAACCGCCGCGACGGACTGCGGCGAGGCGTTGGCCTGTCGACGCGTGCTCCTGAGCCTGCCCGATGACACGGTGGTGGCCGAGGTGCTCGAGGAGTCCGGCGAGGCGTTGACCGCGGGGACGACGCTGATCGACACCACGACCGGCGACCCGCTTCGCCAGGCCCGGATCGGACGGCGGCTGGCCGAGCAGGGAATCTCGTACCTGGATGCGACGGTGGGAGGATCGAGCCGGCACGTGCGCGAAGGGACCGCGGTGGTGATGGCCGGCGGAGCGACCCAGGCGTTTGCCGGCTGCAAAGACCTGCTGGATGCGTTCACGTCGCGGGTGTTTCACGTCGGGGACTGTGGCAGCGGCTCGAGCATGAAGCTGGTGGTCAATCTCGTGCTGGGACTCAACCGAGCCGCACTGGCCGAAGGACTCGCACTGGCCGACGGCTTCGAACTCGACCCTGTGCTGGCACTGGAGTGCTTGCAGGCCGGCCCGGCGTGGTCTCGCGCGATGGACGACAAGGGGCAGAAGATGATCGAGGGGGACTTCGAGCCCCAGGCCCGGCTCAGCCAGCATCTCAAGGACGTCAGGCTGATCATCGCAGCCGCAGCGGACCTTGATGTCGTGCTCCCATTGTCGCAATCGCACCGGGGACTGTTGGAAGCTGTCGAGGCGGCGGGGTTTGGCGATGACGACAACAGCGCGGTGATTCGCGCCTGGGGCCTCCACGGCGACGGACCGCTTTGGGACGGTTGACCCGCCGGTGGCGGGTCGCCGGGGCCCCGACGACAGGCCGCGGGTTTCAGCGTCGCGCGGCTGGGTTGCAATCTCGCAGGCCGTGGATGTAATGAGGCGATGACAGTCTTGTGGAATCGCCTGGGTCGTGAACGTCCAACGCGTCCTCGGTCCCGTTTCAGCCTGCTGACGGTGTTGGTGCTGCTGAGTTGCACCGGGTTGGCTTCAGCCGCGAAGCCCAACGGCGTGGTCTTCAAGCCCGGCAAGGGCCGGCTCGAAATTCTCGTCCGTGGGCGGCCGTTTGCCGTCTACGTCTACTCGGACAAAAAGATCCAGCGGCCCTACTTCACGGCGGTCAGGGCACAAAACGGACAGCAGGTCACCCGGCATCACCCTCCACGCCCCGGAGTCGACTCGACCGACCACGACACGATGCACCCGGGCATCCACCTGGCCTTCGGAGACCTCGGGGGCAGCGATTTCTGGCGGAACCGCGGACGCGTGGTCCATGAACGGTTTGCCGAGATTCCCTGGTCGGGGGCTCGGCAGGGGTCCTTCGCCGTTGTCAACCGGTACCAGGTCGGGTCGCGGATCGTCTGCCGCGAGGTGTGCCGTCACCGGGTGATGATCCGGCCTCACGGGATCATGCTGACCTACGAATCGAAGTTCTCATCCGAGTCTGCAGACTTTGCATTCGGTGACCAGGAAGAGATGGGACTGGGCGTGCGGGTGGATCGCGAGTTGAGGGTCAAGGGGGGTCGCGGGTCGATCATCGACAGCGAGCGCCGCCGCAATGAAAAGAACGTCTGGGGTCGCCAGGCCCTGTGGTGTGGCTACAGCGGTGTGAAGGACGGACAGCACATCGGCCTGGCCCTGATGCCCGATCCCGGCAACTTCCGCAAGAGCTGGTTTCATGCCCGCGACTACGGATTCCTGCTGGCCAACCCCTTCGGACGCAAGGCGTTCACCCGCGGCAAGCCCAGCCGCGTGAATGTGCCCAGGGGGACAGTCTTTCATCTGAAATACGGAGTGCTCGTGCATGGCACTCCGGCCGATAAGCCGGTCGACCTGAAGGCGGCCTACGCCGATTTCCTGTCGGTGATCGGCCGCAAGTGAGGTCGTTAGGCTTGGGGCCGGTGGCGGTGAGGCGTGAAGCGGGACTGGGTTGATGAAGTTCATTAGAAGGATGTGACCACCGATGAGTGACACGGCTCGACAGAGTGAAACGACAGTCCGCTGGGGGATCCTCAGTACGGCGAAGATCGGCACCGAGAAGGTGATCCCGGCGATGCAGCAGGGGGCCTTGAGCGAGATCACCGCAATCGCCTCGCGAGACACCGACCGCGCCCGGGCCGCCGCCGAACTGCTGGGAATTCCGAACAGTTACGGCAGCTACGAGGAGTTGCTGGCCGACGCCGAGATCGACGCCATCTACAACCCGCTGCCCAACCACCTGCACGTCTCGCTCTCGATCCAGGCACTCGAGGCCGGCAAGCACGTGCTGTGCGAGAAGCCGATCGGGCTGACGTCTGCCGAGGGTCAGCAGTTGGTCGATGCGGGTGCGGCTCATCCGGAGTTGAAGCTGATGGAGGCGTTCATGTACCGCCACCATCCCCAGTGGCAACGGGCCCGGCAGATTGTCGCCGACGGAGGAATTGGTGAGTTGAGGACGATCCAGACGGCGTTTGCCTACTTCAATGACGACGGCCAGAACATCCGCAACATCGCCGAGATCGGCGGCGGGGGCCTGATGGACATCGGCTGCTACGCGATTTCTCTGGCCCGCTTCATCTTCGACGCCGAGCCGGACCGGGTGGTGGGGATCGTCGAGTACGACGAGGCGTTCGGGACCGACCGACTCTCCTCGGCCATGCTCGACTTCGGACGCGGCACCAGCACCTTCACCTGCTCGACCCAGTTGACCCCCTACCAGCGAGTCAACATCTTCGGGACCTCGGGGAGGGTGGAGATCGAGATCCCGTTCAATGCTCCACCGGATCGGCCGTGCAGGATGTGGCACGAGAGCGAAGGCGAGACACTTGAGATCGAGTTCCCGGTCTGCGACCAGTACACGATCCAGGGCGAGTTGATGAGCCGGGCGATCCTCGAGGACACTGCTGTGCCGACGCCGATCAGCGACGCGGTGGCCAACATGAAGGTGATCGAGGCGGTGATCCAGAGCAGTCGCTCGGGTGGATGGGTGAGTCCATGACGAGCGAGGGTCCGATTCGCTGGGGGATCCTCGGGTGCGGAGACGTAGCTCGCCGGCGGGTGGCCGGAGCGATTGCCGAGGATCCGGGCAGCCGACTGGTCGCCGCCTGCCGTCGCAACGCCGAGGCGCTCGAGGAGTTCTGCAACGATTTCAGCGTTCCGCGAGGGTACACCGACGAGGCCGACCTGATCGGCGATGCCGACATAGATGCCGTCTACATCGCCACTCCGGTCGACCGACACCTGGGCCAGACGCTGGCCTGTGCCGCCGCCGGCAAGCACGTGCTGTGCGAAAAGCCGATGGCGATGTCGATCGAGGAATGCGACCGGATGATCGCCGCCTGCCTCGAGGCGGGCGTGACGCTGGGCCTGGCCTACTACCGCCGCTTCTACCCGGTTCTCGATCGCATCCGCGATGTGATTGCCGAGGGGCGCATCGGACGGGTGTTTTCGATCACCGCGGTCACGGCGACTCCGTTTGAATTTCGTGCCGGTGAGGACGGCTACTGGCGCGTGGTGCTCGAGGAGGGCGGAGGGGGTGCGCTGATGGACGTGGGCAGCCATCGGCTGAACCTGTTCCTGGACCTGCTGGGCCCGATCACCGATGTCAGCGGGTACTGCGACACGATCGCCGGTGACTTTTCCGCCGATGATGCTGCGGTGCTTTGTGTCAGGTTCGCCAGCGGGGCCCTGGGCAGCCTGCAATGCTATTTCGGTGTCCCGGTCGATCCCGACGAGTTCGTGGTGGTCGGAACCGGGGGGCGGCTGGTCGCGACACCGCTCAACAGTGGCCAGCTGGTGATCGAGACGGCCGAGGGGATCGAGACCGAATCGCACCCTCCCGCGGCAAACTTCAACCTGCCGCTGGTGACCGATTTCGTCGAGGCGATTGCCCAGGGCCGGACGCCTCGGGTCAGCGGCCCCGAGGGTCGGGCGACCAACGAGGTGATCGCGAGAGGTTACGGGACCGGGTAGCCGTCGCCCTTGCTGCTGACTCAAAAAAACAGGGCCGGATCCCTGTGAGGATCCGGCCCTGTTGGCTTTGAGCTGATGAGCGGGCCCTAGACCAGCTCGGTGATCAGCTTGCGGTCGTCGACAAGGTACTGCGGACGCCCGTTGGGATCGGTCAACGTCATCGTGTTGCAGTCGATTCCCAGCTGGTGATACAGCGTGTGGAAGATCGACTGCAGCGTGACCGGGTTGTCCTTGGGACGCTCGCCCTTGGAGTTGGTCGCACCGATCACCTGGCCGTGCCGGAAGCCTCCGCCGGCGATGAAGAAGAACGCGGCCGACGGCCAGTGGTCGCGGCCCTTGTTGCCGTTGACCCTGGGAGTTCGACCAAACTCGCCCGACATCATGATGATCGTGTCATCGAGCAGTCCGCGGGTTTCCAGATCGTCGATCAGGGCGGTCAACTTGCGCGAGATCGGAGGCAGCTTGCCACGCATCGCGTTGAAGTTGTTGCCGTGAGTGTCCCAGCCGCCCCAGGTCATCGAGACGCAGCGGACACCCTCTTCGATCAAACGACGTGCCGCCAAAAGGTTGTTGTCGGCATACCGTTCGCGCGTCCGAGGATCCTCGAGGCTCGTGTCGAGTGCCTTGGCGATGCGACCCGAGACGACCAGGTCGAGTGCCCGGCCGGTGTAGCTGTCGACCGCGTCGAACATGCCGCGACGGTCGATGCCCTTCTTGAGCCGATCCAGGCCGGTCAGCAGGCTGCGGCGATCGTCGAGTCGATCGAGCGTGACGTTCTTGAGTACCAGGTTCTCACGGCCCGTGGCGTCGGGACGGTACGCGGCGTAGGTTTGCCCGAGGAAGCCGGGCCGCGAGCCGCCGAAGTCGACGGCCGTGGGGGCCATGCCGTGAGAGGTCTGCTGGGCGGGACCCCACAACTTGGCCATCACCGCTCCGACACCGGGACGACCGCCCATCGAACGCATCGCGTTGACACTCCAACCGCTGTCGCCCTGGTTGGTCGTGTGCTCGTTGTTCATGCCGCGGGTCGAACGGATGATCGAGTACTTGTCGGCCACGCCAGCCAACTCGGGCATCAACTCGCAGATCTCGACACCCGGTACGTTGGTCGCGATCGGATGGAACTCGCCACGGTACTCCACCGGAGCCTCGGGCTTGAGGTCGAAGGTGTCCATGTGAGTCGGACCACCGTGCAGGAAGATGTTGATCAGGTTCTTCCCGCTGGCTCGCGTCGCCGCTTCACCCTCGGCACGCAACAGGTCCGAGAGACCGAAGCCGACACTGCCCATGGAGACAGCACCAATCTGCATCGCGTCGCGCCGCGTCATACCGTCACAGAACCGCCGCTTCCTGCCTTGAATCGTCAGCATGCCGAGTGCTCCTTCCAAGAGTTCGCGGGTGAGTCTGTCTCAGCCCGATGCATCGTGTGGACTTTTCCCTAGCCTCTATTCTCCTAGTTTCGGCCGCATAGATCAACGGGCGTTGATGAATTCGGCCGAATTGCCGCTGACGTGCCGGTGCCCCGAAGCTGCCCACCAGCCGAAATGGCCCGCACTGTTACGCCGAAGACGAAAATCTCGCCGGGAATTCCCAAGCCATCGTGAACTCTCGGGCCAGAACTTCGTTCTCCCAACCAGAGACTCGCGGGGGTCTGGATCGCTAGGATGCTCGATCGAGTCTTTCCCTCGCTGATGAGCTGACGGAGAAACGTGTGATGGACGATGTCGTTCCAGGGACCGAGCCCGACAACGAGCCCTCCCAGAATTCGGCCAGCGAACCGGCCAGCGAGGCGGCTTCCGGTCACAAGAAGTCTGGATCGGGTCATGGGCACCGTCTGACGATCATGATCGTCGTGTCCATTGTGCTGGCGATCCTGACGTCATTGGCCTTGCCGCCGATGATGTACACCGAGAGTGAGCGGTTTGACGCCGACAGGATCGAAAAGCAGATCTGGGATCTCGAGAAACAGCGTGACGCGGCGGCGAAGGCCGCTGAGCAGGACCCCTCGGCCCGTCGCAAGCAGTTGAAGGATCTCGATGACGAGATTGCCAAGTTGCGCAAGACGCAGCCGTCGCACGAGTCGGCCTTGGCCTTCTTCGAAGCGATCGGGATCGGAGGCGAGATCTTTCTGAGGATGCTCTCGATGATGGTCGTGCCGCTGGTGATTGCCAGCGTGATGAACGGGATCCTCGGCATGGGCGACGTCCGCAAGCTGGGGCGTCCGGGCTTGACGGCAATCGTCTATTACATCTCGACCACGATCCTGGCGGTCATCGTCGGGTTGATCATCGTGAGCGTGCTGAAGCCGGGCGAGGTGATCGAGAGACCCGAGCAGGCATTTGCTCGGCTGGACAGCGGAGGGGACAAGTCACTGGATCTGGCCGAGTACCAGGCGGACTTCGAGAAGTACGAACAGACGATCAGTGAGCGGGAGTTCCAGAGGCGTGACACCGACGGAGACGAGTTGCTGGTGCTGGCGGAGTTCCGCGGCAACAACGACTCGGTGGACACCACGGACCGGCAGAAGGTGGTCAGCAACCTGGCCGAGGAATCGGGACTCGAGCCGGCCAAGATCAAGACGATCTTCCCTCAGCTCTCGGACCAGGAGGCCGCCGAGGACTCGGGCCCCTCGATGGGCACCATCTTCTCGAACCTGCTGCTGATGCTTTTCACCGACAACCTGCTGGGAGCGGCGACCGAGACCCAGTTGCTGCCGCTGATTGTCTTCTCGATCATCTTCGCCGGCATGCTGACCACCCTGGGCAGCAAGGTCGACGTGATCACCGACATCATCGAGCAGACCAATACGGCCTTGATGTCGTTTGTGATGATCCTGATGAAGGTCGCACCGATCGGCATCTTCTGCCTGGTGGCCTCGCGATTCGGTGCCGCCCAGGCCAAGGGCGAGTTCATCGCCACGCTGTCTCAAACCGGCTGGTTCGTGCTGACGGTGCTCCTGGGCCTGGGCATGCATCTCTTCGGCACGCTGCCGTTGCTGTTCTGGATCTTCAAGCGCGAGAACCCCTTCCGGTTCATGCGGCAGATGTCCCAGGCCCTGCTCACCGCCTTTTCCACGGCAAGCTCCTCGGCCACCCTGCCGGTCACGATGGAGTCGGCGATCGACCGTGGCGGCGTGTCGAAACGGTCCGTCGAGTTCGTGTTGCCGCTGGGTGCCACGATCAACATGGATGGCACGGCGCTCTACGAAGCGGCCGCGGCGATCTTCATTGCCCAGGTCTACGCCCTGAGTCCCGAGGGGCAGGCTGTGGGATTCGAGCTGACCCTGGGGAGCATGCTGGTGATCGCCGTGACCGCCACGCTGGCGGCGATCGGGGCGGCGGGGATCCCCGAGGCCGGACTGGTGACGATGATGATCGTGCTCAACGCCGTCGGATTGCCCCTGCACTACGTCTCGCTGATCCTCTCGGTCGACTGGCTGCTGGATCGCTTCCGCACGGCCACCAACACCTTCGGAGACGCCGTGGGGGCGGCGATCGTCGATGAGACGTTCAGCGATTGACTGGCAGGCCCGGCTCCAGGTCTCTCAAACCGCCGCCGGCCGGCTACGCCTCATTCTGCCAGCAGCTTGTGCTTGGCCAGCCGCAGGCTGCGGACGTTCAGACCGGTGCCCGAAGCCGTGGTCACCGTCAGCCGCGTCGGCAGGTCGAATCGGCCCACGCGGGTCCAGCGGTTCTGGAAACTCTGAGTCTTGACCAACTTGCCGGTCTTTCCGTCCCAGTACTGGACCGAGTAGGACCGCGGCAGGAACTTGCCGTCGACGTTCTTCTGGTTGTCGAGCACGGTGATCGTCATGTGCTGGGGTCCGATGGCCCGGTTGACCACGCTGATCTGCCCGTCGTGGACCCGGTAGCTTGAGGCCATCGAGCCGCCGACAAACGTCATCAGTCGGCCCAGGGGGTGTTCGAGGTCATCGTCGGCGAATCTCAGCACCGGTGCGGCTCGCTGGCCGCTGGGTGCCCGGCGATGCCGCACCATCGATCCCAGCTGGTCCTTGACCCACTCGGCCGCGTGCTGCTCGTCGATGTCCAATGAAACCGTGCCATCTGCAGCCACTCGTGCCGTGCCGCTGTAGGCTCGCCCGTCGACGGTGCCGATGATCGCGGCGCTGAAGCCGGGAAAACCGCTCCAGCTGGCTCGCTTGGCCAGAGCCGTTTCGAACAGCTTGATCGCGTCGGGGTCGCCACCGGTGGCCACCAGCGGCCAGCGGAACGCCAGGGTCGCAAAATCCCGCGTCTCGGTGTACTTCTTCCCGCCCTGAGTCCCCTCGCCGGGGATCACTCGCTTGGTGTAGACGCAGAAGTGACCCTCGCTGGCAGGACGAAACACCACCCTGCCGTTCTTGTCCGCCTTCAGTTCCTCGTTGACCAGGTCGTCGTCGACGGTCGTGAACAGGGCACCAGGCAGTGGCTTGCCGTTGGCCAGTGCGACCATCTCGATGCGATCCGCGTGCACCACGGCGGTGATCTGCAATGGGACTTTCGGACGAGGCTTCAGAGTGTTGAGAGTCTTGGCATCACCGTGGATCGCACCGGGAAAGTATCTCAAGAGAAACGGCACTTTGCGGGTCAGCACGCCCCAGGTGTACTCGCCACTGACCGACACAGCACCTCCGGCGGGCAGCCGGGCTCTCAGCCGATCCGGCAGCATCCGCACCGTCAGCGGCTGGAACTTGCCGGGGGAGGTCTGCATCCAGAGCTTGGCTCCGGCAATGCGGGGAACGAATCGCGGGTCTCCGGCACGAGCGATCTCGCTGAAGAACACGTCCACCTGGCGGCCCGCCTCGGCCTGGCCGCCAATGCGGATGAACAGGAAGTGAGCCTCCGCACTGGGATGCTGCAGGGCAAGGAGTCCGAACGAGAGCAGCAGCAGCTGAGCGTGACGTCGCATGGGTGTTCCTCATCAGGGCCGGCCAGTATTCTCGACCGGCCTGAAAACCAGTCTAACCGTTCCCACGCCGTTTGCGACGCAGACGGAGAGCTCGATGGAGCCGGAACCCGATCGTGACTTCACCTGAACTCCCGCACCCACCGCACCCACCGCAGCCACCGCAGCCACCGCAGCCACCGCAGCCACCACCGCAGCAACTGCTGGTCGACATGGACGGAGTGCTCGTCGATTTTGTCTCGGCCGCATTGAGGCTGCATGACCGGATGGAAGTGCTCCAGGAGTGGCCCGAGGGGCAATGGGACATGCCCGAGGCGATGGGGATTTCGAGCCGGGAGTTCTGGGGGCCGATCAACGAGGCGGGAGCCGATTTCTGGGCGTCGCTGGAACCGTTTCCGTGGTGCGACGAGTTGTTCGAACTGGTCGAGGCGACCGGACCGTGGTGCATCCTGACCAGCCCCAGTGGCGATCCGTTCTGTGCGGCGGGGAAGATCAGGTGGCTGCAGAACCGCTTCGGTCGCGGGTTTCGGGACTTCCTGATCGGGCCGCCCAAGTGGATCTGTGCCCGGCCCGACCAGTTGCTGATCGACGACAACGACGGCAATGTCGAGAGTTTCCGGGAGCGTGGCGGCCAGGCGATCCTGTTTCCTCAGCCGTGGAACCTCAACCACCGGCTGTGCCGAGATCGCATGGACTATCTCAGGGATGAACTCAACAGGGTGCGTTCGCCCTAGGGTGTGCGCGGGATGTCAGGTCACGGCGGGCCGTCACGGTCCCGCGTCCAGCTTCTCGAGCCGGTCGACGAAACCGGGATCGAGTCCGGCTTCGAGTCGCGCGTCGCGCTGGAAGACTTCACCCCGCGCCTTGGACGGTCTCAGTGGCCAGTGCAGGTGGTCAGAAAACGCGTCCCAGTCAGAAGTGCCCTCGGGCTTCAGTCTCCTGAGCCACTCGATGCCGAACCTCACGTGCCGGATCTCGTCTCGGTGAATCGTCCTCAGCATCGCCGCGCCCCTCAGGTCACCGGCCACTTCGAAGGCCTCGGCAAGGGTCAGCGTGTGATCGAGATTGGCCGCCTCGAAGACCAGCGGCAACCCGGCCAGGTAGTCCAGCGGGCAGGTGAAGGCCTGGGCCTTCTTCCAGATGTAGCCATTGACGGGCAACTGCCCGAATGGAATGCCGCAGGCAGCAGCCCGCTCGACGTGCATCCGAGTGTGCCGCTGCTCGTCGGCCATCACCTCGACCAGCCCCGCCCGAAATTCCGCCGGGGCATCGGGGAACGCACACAGCACCCAACCCATCACCTCCAGGGCCTGCAACTCGTGGTTGGCCATGATGTGGTGAGCCGTCGCTCGAGATTCGATCCGCTGCAGGCCAGCGGGGCGCGGCATCCGCGGAGTCGTCCGTCGCGGGGCAATCGTCAACTCCGGAGGACGCCCCGGCCATTGTGGGAATTGGGCCGTGCCGGGGTTCGTGTCGTCGAGATCCTCGCCGGGAGCAGCCAGCTTCTGCTCCAGCAATTCGCTGAACAGGACCCGCTGGGCGAATTCTCGGATACTCATCGTTACCCTTCTCGACCCCTGACCCCGACCCCGACCCCGACCCCGACCCCGACCCCGACCCCGACCCCGACCCCCGCTCTCGTGGCAGCAGGTCACTCGTGCCGGGGCATCGTCGAAGAATGCCCCGTGGCTGTCAAACCCGCAGACTTTCGATATGCTCCTCAACCATGAGCACCATCCTCGAGTCGATTCGCGAGTGGCTGAGGGTCGAGGAGGTGTCGTTCCGCGAGGTGCATCACGAGCCGACTCGGACGTCGGAGGACTCGGCACGGGTCCGCGGCGAGGAGCTGAAGAACGGCGGCAAGGCGCTGGTCATGAAACTCGACGACCACTTCGCCGTGTTTGTGCTGCCGGCGGACCGGCGGGCCCATTCGGGGACGATTCGCCGGACGCTGGGGGCTCGAAAACTGAGGTTTGCCACGGCCGAGGAACTGGCTGAACTGACCGCTGAGGAGGGACGACCGGGGCTGGTTCCCGGCAGCGTACCCCCCTTTGGGGAACCCATCCTGCGGCTGCCGCTGTACGTCGATCAGGCGATTGAGGAGAACGAGCGGATCGCGTTCAATGCCGGCTCGTTGACCGACTCGGTCATCCTCGCCGTGCCCGACTACCTCCGCCTGGCCCGCCCGACGCGGCTCTTCGAGTTCGCTTCCAGCGAGTGACCCGTGGGGGCTGCCGCCAGCCCAAGGCCTCACAATCGTCACGATCCGGCGACCCGGACCGGGCAGGACCTGCCGGAACTCCCTGTCTGGTCCTGACGGGACACAACAGAGAGAACCGGTACCCGGGTGAGCCGAATCGGCTTGACACCCGTGAAAAACCGAGTGATAACCAGTGTAGTTCAACCGGACGACGGCCCTCTTCCGACTCATCTCTTCATGCCGTTTTCCGGTGGCGTCCCATCTTTTCGGTTCCCCAATCCGACATTTCACGTCGACTCGTGCAGACCCGCCTCCGCCTCGAAACCCGGCCCCGGGGGTCGGCTCAGCGGGGAAGCGGTGGGCCATGGCGATCGCGTGGCGAGGTCGAGTTGGGGCTGGTGGCAAATCCCAATCGTTGACGCTAATTTGAGAGGCAGCACACCTGTTCGTCGATGGTCGTCGGCTTGACCCTTGAGTGACAGATCGTGTCTGTGTGACGGAAGGGGCTGGTGGTGTTGAGACATTCGGGGGTGAACCGTGCACCAACCCGCCGCAGCGGGCTGGTCGCCTGTGTTGCAGCCTGTGTCGGCCTCGTGCTGACCGGGCTCTTCACGCCGTCGGTCCACGCCCAGGACGCCGGCAAGAAGGCCGCCAAGAAGACCTCAGCCCCGGCGGCGAAGAAGAAATCCGCCCCGGCGGCGAAGAAGAAATCCGCCCCGGTCGCGAAGAAGAAGTCAGCGGCTCCGACCGGTCCGCCTCTGCCGAGAGGGTTTGTCCCGCCGCCGCCATTGCCCCAGGTCATGGGTCTCAACAACGCGTTGCTGACTCCCAAGAACGAGTTGGCTTTCCGCCGCTCGGGGTACTCGGCCTTCATGAAGGCCGTGCGAGCGCCCAGCCTGGGATCCCAGGCACAGCAGGACATCCAGGCGGGGGTTCGCTGGGTCGTGGCTCGCATGACGATGCCCAAGAACCGGGAGTCGCTTCCGACTCGTCGTCGCGAGGTCCGTCAGATGGTCCAGCTGCAGGCCAAGTCGCCTGCCGTCCGCAGTTTCGTGTTGCTGGAGTTGAGGCTGGCACTCTCGGAACTGCTCGAGACGGCTTACTTCAAGATCACTCACAACAACGGCCAGCAGATCGTCGTCGTGATCACTCGCCCCGATCCCAAGACCGGCAAGAGTACATCGGCGACGTTCAAGGCCAACAGCCTGCAGGAGTTGCGTGAGGTCGCCGGTGCCGGCGCGGCGGTCCAGTACTTCGAACGCTACTCGACCCGCTCGATCTTCGGCGGCAAGGGGGGCCTGCAGAACTTCCACGTGCGGCTCAACGTGGCCTACCTGCTCGGCGAATTGATCGTCCGCAAGGGTGATCCCTCCAAGGGCATTCCCGCCGCCCGCTACACCGATGCCGCAATTCCGCTGTGTGACGTGGTCAACGAACCGCGGCAGCTGGATGCGATCAAGGTGGCGGCCGTGAGAGGGCTGGCGCGCCTGATGCAGACCGGGCAGCCCGATGCCTCTTACGACCTGAAGCTGAAGGTGGCCGAGTCGTTTGCGAACCAGTTGAAACGGCCCTACCAGCGGAGCCTGCAAAGGCAGAGGGTCGACAGCCACCTGCAGCACATCTGGTACCAGGAGGTGCTGGTCGAGGGCCTGGCCGGGGTGGGGATCATGGTCAACAAGCAGGCCGAGCCGTTCGTGGAGACGGTGCTCGGAGGAATCATGGCCGATCCGACTCGGCACTTTCTGGTCCGCACCGCCGCCGCCAAGGCCATCGGCCGGGCACCGCTGCTCGGTGCGTTTGACGACGGGCTGCGGAGTTACCAGCTGGCGGAACTGGCCGGCCAGATGGCGGCCGCCTACAACAAGGCACCCGCCAAGGGGTACTGGATCCGCTGCTTCCAGCAGCTCTACTTTGCCTTCAAGGCGATCAGCAAGAACGAGATCACCGTGGCCGGGAAACCCGCCGGACTGCTCGGGCAGGTCGGCACCGCCAAGCTGCAGGACGCCTACAGCCAGATCGTCCCGCTGGTGGCTCACGTGATCGTCCAGCCCACCGTCGCCGCCGATGGCAAGCAGTACTACCAGCCGATCTCCAGCGCAACACTCAAGCCGCTGACCGACTGGCTGGCCGAGAACCGCCCGGCCAATTACAAGCCGACGGCACCCTCGACCACCACCGCGCCGACTTCCACACCCGCACCCGCATCCAAGTCGACCAAGGGCACCAAGTCGACCCCGGCTGCCAAGCCGAAGGCGACCACCGGATCGGCCGCCCCGAGTCGTTCTTGACGCTCGGGCCAACGTTCAATTATCGTTGGCCCGCTCGCCGGGTTGAGCAGAGGCTTCCCGGTTGAGAGGACGGTTGAGAGGACTTCGACGGACTCGTTCCGGGCGCTCAATTCATGTGTGGCATCGTCGGATACGTCGGGCACCGGCCCGCTGCGGATCTGCTGCTGGAAGGCCTGCAGCGACTCGAATACCGGGGCTACGACAGCGCGGGAATCGCCCTGGTCCAGGACCGGGAGATCGCCGTCAGGAAGCGGCTGGGTCGAGTGGCCGGGTTGGTCGAATTGATCGAGTCGCATCCGGTCGAGGGGTCGGTCGGAGTCGGCCACACACGCTGGGCCACTCACGGACCACCCTCGGATGTCAACTCGCACCCGCACCTCGACGAAACCGGTCGCGTCGTGCTGGTGCACAACGGCGTGATCGAGAACCACAACGTGCTGAAGTCGCGGCTGGAGGAAACCGGATGCGGGTTCCGCTCGGGTACCGATACCGAGGTGGTGGCTCAACTGATCGGCTGGCATCTCGAACAATTGCTCGAAGCGGGCCGAGCCGCCGATGACCCCGAGACCTGCTGGGAGGCCACGAACGCGGCACTGGGAGAACTCAAGGGAACCTTCGGACTGGGTATCCTCTTTCGAGACTGCCCCGGGCACCTCTGGGCCGCCCGCTGCGGCAGCCCGCTGGTCGTGGGGGTCGGAAACGGCGAGTACTTCCTGGCCAGCGATACCAGCCCGCTGGTCGGGTACACCCGCGAGGTGATCTATCTCGAGGATCACGACACGGCGCGACTGGGGCGGGACGGGTTCGAGGTGCGGCACCGCGACGTGGGGACCCGCGACGTTGCCGTTGAGACGATCCAGGACGAGGCGGCCGATATCGAACTCGGCGAGTTCCCACACTTCATGCTCAAGGAAATCTACGAGCAGCCCAGCAGCGTGCACAACGCGCTGCGAGGACGCATGGACCGGGACAACGCGACGGCGATCTTCGGGGGACTCAATGCCGACGTCGGTGAACTCCGACGGATCGACCGCATCGTGCTGACCGCCTGCGGGACCAGCTGGCATGCCGCGCTGGTCGGGGAATACCTGCTCGAGGAGTACGCCCGGATTCCGGTCGAGGTCGAGTACGCCAGCGAGTTGAGGTACCGCAATGCCCCGCTGACGGATACCACGATGGTGTTTGCCATCACTCAAAGCGGTGAAACGGCCGACACGCTGGCGGCACTGCGCGAATGCCGCCGCAAGGGACACAAGACGCTGGCCATCTGCAATACGGTCGGATCGACGATCGCGCGGGAGGCCGATGGAGGGATCTACCTGCACGCGGGCCCCGAGATCGGTGTCGCCTCGACCAAGGCGTTTACCTCGCAGGTCACCGTGCTGGCTCTGCTGGCACTGTACCTGGGCCGGATGAGGCACATGTCTCATGGGGCCGGCATGGCGTTCCTGGAGGCGTTGGAGGGGATGCCCGAGGTGATCAGCCAGACACTCGAGTGTCACGATACGGTGCGTCGCGTGGCAGCTCGGTTCGCCGAATGCGAGAACTTCCTGTACCTGGGCCGCCTGTACAACTTCCCCGTGGCGCTCGAGGGGGCATTGAAGCTCAAGGAGATCAGCTACATCCATGCCGAGGGCTATCCGGCGGCGGAGATGAAGCACGGCCCGCTCGCACTGGTGGACGAGTCGACGCCGAGTGTGTTCGTGACACCTCGTGGCGGTGTGTACGAGAAGGTGATCAGCAATCTCGAGGAGATCAAGGCGCGGGGCGGTCCGGTGATCGCGATCGCCGGGCAGGGCGACGAGCGGATCGCGTCGCTGGCCGATGAGGTGATTTCGGTTCCGGACGTTGCCGAGTTCCTGCAGCCGCTGGTGACCAGCGTGCCACTCCAGTTGCTGGCCTACGAGATCGCCTTGCTGCGAGGCTGCGACGTCGATCGTCCGCGGAACCTGGCCAAGAGCGTGACGGTGGAGTAGCGTCAGCGCGCAAAAAACCCCGGCTCATCCGAAGATGAGCCGGGGCTACATTTTGGTTGGTGACCTTCACTTCGGGACACGTCATCAGTGTGATGGATACCGAAGCATCCATCGGATCGTAGATTTCTTCTTTCATGTCCACCCCGAAGGGCAGGCCATGCAGAAGCAATTTTTATCCTTAGAAAGGAGGTGATCCAGCCGCAGGTTCCCCTACGGCTACCTTGTTACGACTTAGTCCCAATCACGGAACTCACCCTAGGCGCTTCCCTAGCCCTTCCGAAGAAGAGTATCAGAAAACGACTTTAGGCGCTCCCCGCTTTCGTGGCTT
>Ga0310123_10001366_pt1 | contig 20337 bp, 10 predicted proteins | sample CB6_AW_1057_MG_FD_203505 | JGI IMG/M metagenome (GOLD analysis project Ga0310123, IMG submission 203505) | Marine microbial communities from Western Arctic Ocean, Canada - CB6_AW_1057 | ecosystem: Environmental > Aquatic > Marine > Oceanic | place: Canada: Western Arctic Ocean | collected... | reverse complement strand
TGACCGGGCCGATCGGCATCGCGCGAGTCGCCTATTCGTTCGCCGAACAGGGCCTCTCGAGACTCCTGCAGTTCCTCGCCTTCCTCAGCTTCAACCTCGCCGTGATCAACTTCCTGCCCATCCCCGTTCTCGACGGCGGGCACATGGTCTTTTTGACCTGGGAAGCCATCACCCGCAAACGACCCAGCGAGCGGGTGTTGATCGCGGCCACCTATTGCGGGCTGGCATTCGTGCTGGTGCTGATGGTCACCGTCATCTTTGTTGATCTGGAACGCATTCCCGCCATCAGGCAGGCCGTCGAGAGCGTATTTGGGTGACGCTCGCGAGGCATCCCGGGGGCGAGAGATCCCAGCCATGCCGCCACGCAACGAACTTGGACGTGAGGCCGTCAGTGCGCTGGCCACCGTCGCGGTCGTCGTCGGAGGTACCGTGGTGCTGGTATTTGTCATCGTCGCCGGCAGCAATCAACCCGGACCTTACCTCGCCGGACTCGCCGCCGGAGTCGTCGTCGTCAGCCTCCTACTCTTCCTGCTGCGATCTCGCCCCGACAAGTCCACTCGCCGGAAGCCCTGGTACAGCGTCTTGCGGCGAAGAGCCGCCCGAGCCGAGCCGCAGATCGTCGTCAAGCGGCGAACCGATTCCAGCTACGGCATCGAGGCCAACCAACCTCCCACCGCCGACCAACTCAGAGACCTCAAGGACCACGGCAGTACCTGGGTCCCCAACCGAGCCGCCGATCAAAACTAACACACCGATCACGCTGTTGGGGGTCAGATCCGCCTGCAGCGGACCCGTGTCGGGGTCTGACCCCCAACAGCGCACACCCTGCTGAAATTTCTGTTAGCATGAAACCAGGGTGGGTACCTCACGGCCGACACCCCCAAAGGCTCCCACGGTGACCCACAGAATGGAACACCCGAACATGACCGGCCCCGCTCACAGATTCGCCGCCATCCTGGTCTGCACCCTTCTGGTCAGCACCTCCGGGATCGCCTCCGCAGCTGACAAGAAAACCGTCGGACCCGACAAGACCCGCTGGCTCCAGGTTCGTGCCCGGGCAATCAACTTCCTGAAATCCGCCCAGGACGAGGACGGCAGCTGGACCTCCCCTCAGGCCGCCGGCCTGACCGCACTGGCCACCACCGCACTGCTCGACAGCGGACTGACCGCCAGTGACCCCGTCGTCGCCCGCAGTCTCAAGTTTCTCGAATCGATCGCTCAGAAAGACGGAGGCATCTACCACAAGAAGACGCTGCACAGAAACTACGAGACCAGCATCGCGATGCTCGCTCTGCACGCTGCATCGCCCTCGGCCTCAGCCGCCGCCCGCAAACGCTATGCCGCTCACATCGCCCGTGCCCGCAACTTCCTCAAGAACCTGCAGTGGGACAAGGGAGAAGGACTCGAAACCACCGACCCGGGATTCGGGGGAGCCGGTTACGGGAAGCACAAGCGACCCGACCTCTCCAATACCCAGTTCTTCCAGGAAGCGCTGCTCTCGGCGGGAGTCAAGCAGGAAGACCCGGCGATGAAGAACGTGCTGCTGTTCGTCAGCCGCTGCCAGAACCTCGAGTCCGAACACAACACCACGCCGTTTGCCGGGAAGATCGGAGACGGAGGCTTCTACTATACGCCCGCCGCCGGAGGCACCTCGCAAGCCGGACTCGCTGCCAACGGAGGCCTGAGATCCTACGGCTCGATGACCTACGCGGGGCTCAAGAGCATGATCTATGCCGGAGTCAAACCCGGTGACCCCAGGATCAAGGCCGCGGTCGGCTGGATCAAGAACAACTACTCGGTGCGACTCAACCCCGGCCTCGGACAACAGGGACTCTACTATTACTACCATACCTTCGCCAAGTCCCTCGCCGTGCTCGATCTGGACCACGTCGAAGACTCGGCCGGAGTCCACCACGACTGGCGAGCCGAACTGTTCGACCAGCTCGCCACGCTGCAGCGTCCCAACGGCAGCTGGGTCAACCGGGCTCCGAGATGGTACGAGGGCGACCCGAACCTCTCAACCGCCTACATCCTGCTCGCACTGAAGTACTGTCAGCCCCGTCCTCCGAAGTCCGCCAAGGCCACCAGACCGTAGCCCGACCCGGTTGATGCCTAGCCCAGCCGTCGACTGTGCCGTCGCGGGAGTGCCATATTGGAGCTGCTCCGCGAATTACTGGAACTGCAACACCAGCACGGCTACCTCGAGCAGGACCACCTCGAAGATCTCGCCCGGCGGAGGGGAGTCCCCAGGTATCGGCTTGAGGGACTCGTCAGCTTCTACTCCTACTTCCGACGCACACCACCGCCGAAGCGACACCTGGCCGTCTGCCGCGACGTCGTCTGCCGCATGCACGGGTGCGAGGACCTCCGCGGCCAGCTCGAGCAATTGGCCAAATCCGACCCGGGACTCGAAGTCGTCGAAGTCTCGTGCCTGGGTCGCTGTGATCACGCCCCAGCGGTCGCCGTCAACGATCGACCCGCCGGACCCGCCTCACCGGTTGATCAACTCCTCGAGGACGACACCGTCGACTGGCTGCAATGCCCCGACCGAAGCGACTGGCAGGCCGACCCCTACGACGACCCGAGCGATCACTATGGCACTCTGAAACAGCTGGCCGCAGATCTCCGCACTCTCAAGGAGACCTGCGTCTCACGCCTTGGCGATGCCGGACTCAAGGGCATGGGTGGGGCCGGCTTCCCCACAGCACGCAAGTGGGCACTGGTCGCCGCCGAATCGGCCGATACCAAGTACGTCATCTGCAACGCCGACGAAAGCGAACCGGGAACCTTCAAGGACCGCATGCTGCTGGCCACCCTGCCCCACCTGGTCATCGAGGGCATGGTGCTGGCCGGACTGACTGTCGGAGCCAGTCGCGGCATCATCTTCCTCAGGCACGAGTACTCGCTCGAACAACAGGCCCTCGAAGAGGCCCTGCAGCTTGCAACTCAACAGGGCGTGCTCGGCCCCGACGCGGCCGGGAGTGGACAAGCCTTCGAGATCGAGATCTTCGTCTCACCCGGCGGCTACATTCTCGGTGAGGAAACCGCACTGCTCGAGGCTCTCGAAGACCGACGCGGCGAACCTCGCAACAAGCCACCCTACCCCGGCCAGGTCGGGCTGTTCGGACAGCCAACCCTGATTAATAACGTCGAGACCTTCGCGCTCGCCGTGCCGATCATCGGCCGCGGAGCCGACTGGTGGCAGCTGCAGGGAGCCGAGGGCTTTGCCGGACTGAAGTTCGTTTCGATCTCAGGAGATGTCAACCAGCCGGGTGTCTTCGAGATCCCCGTCGGCACGACGGTGGCCGAGTTGATCGAACAGGCCGGCGGTGTCAGCGGCGGGGAGGCCGTGAAAGCGTTCCTGCCCGGAGGAGCCAGCTCTCGATTCCTGCCCGCCGACCGGCTCGACACTCCCCTCGATTTCGAATCCATCGCCGCTGCCGGCAGCATGCTCGGCACCGGTGCCGTGATCGTCGCCGCCGAAGGCCGCGACCTGTTCGACCTGGCCACCAGCCTGGTCCGGTTCTTTCGCAACGAATCGTGTGGCAAGTGTGTCCCCTGTCGCATCGGCAGCCATCACGCCGTCGGTCTGCTCGATCGCGTCGCCGACGGATCCGCCAGCCCCGAATCACTCGAAGAACTCACTCCCCTGGGCCAGACACTCGAACAAACCTCCATCTGCGGACTCGGACAAGTCGCCCTGGTCCCGATCCTCTCCATGCTCGAGCACTTCCCCGAAGAGGTGCCCGGGTCATGATCTCCGAAACAGCCACCGTCGAATTGACGATCGACGGACACACCGTCCGCGTCCCCGAGGGGACCTCGATCTGGGATGCGGCCCGGGAGGCGGGAATCGAGATCCCCGCACTGTGCCACGAACCCGGCCTGGAACCGGTCGGAGTCTGTCGCATGTGCGTCGTCGATGTCGGCGAGCGTGTGCTGGCGGCCAGTTGTGTTCGCCAGTGCACCGACGGGATGTCGGTCGAGACCGACTCGGAGGCAGTCACCCTGCACCGCCATCAGCTGACCCGCCTGCTGCTCTCGGAGCATCCCTCGCCGTGCCAGCAGCAGCAGCGAACCGGCGATTGTGCACTCGAACAGCTGGGAACCCAATTCAATCTGCTCGATTCCTCCCGCCCAACCCCTCCATCGGCCGACGCCCCACAAAGACCCCTGGACCATTCCTCCGCGGTCATCGCCGTCGACCACCAGGCCTGCATCCTCTGCGACCGCTGCATCCGTGCCTGCGACGACATCCAGTCGAACGACGTGATCGGACGGACCGGCAAGGGGGTCACCGCCCGGATCGCCTTCGACTTCGACCTTCCGATGGGCCAAAGCACCTGCGTGTCGTGCGGCGAGTGTGCCTCGGCCTGCCCCACCGGAGCCCTGGTCGGACACACGATGACCCTGCCGGTTGTCAATCGTGACCAGATGCAAGGTGTCGACACTGTCTGCCCGTATTGCGGAGTCGGTTGCGCGATCACCGCCTGGACCCACCAGGGTACGATCGTCGAAGTCGAGGGCCGAGAAAGCCCGGTCAACCAGGGCCGACTGTGCGTCAAGGGACGCTACGGCTGGGACTATACGCTGCACCCGGACCGCCTGAAGACCCCACTGATCCGCCGCGAATCAGCCTACCCCAAGGGGCCACTCTCACCAGAGGTCGTCGATTCGCTGCCCCGCAAGGGGAACAAGCCCGGCGGACTGGTCGATCTCGATACCGTGATGCCCGCCTTCCGCGAAGCGACCTGGGAGGAAGCACTCGAGTTGATCGGCCGGAAGCTGACCTCGATCCGAGATACGCACGGAAGTGACGCCCTGGCCGGATTCGGATCGGCCAAGGGGTCCAACGAAGAGGCCTACCTGTTCCAACGCTTCATCCGGGCCGGGCTGGGCACCAACAACGTCGACCACTGCACACGGCTGTGCCACGCCTCGAGCGTCGCGGCATTGATGGAAACCATCGGCTCGGGAGCCGTGACCAACGTCTTTGCCGATGTCGCCCGAGCCGATGTCGCGCTGATCACCGGGTCCAATACCACCGACAACCACCCCGTTGCAGCAACCTTCATCAAGCAGGCCGCCAAGGCGGGGACCGACCTGATCGTGGTCGACGTGCGACGCAACCCGATCGCCGATTTCGCCACACACTTCGCTCAGATCCGGCCCGGCACCGATGTCGCCTTCTACAACTCGCTGCTGCACGTGCTCTGCCGAGATCAACTGATCGATCGCGACTACATCGACAACCACACCGAGGGATTCGATGAACTCGAATCGCTGGTCGAAACCGATTACAGCCCCGAGCAGGCTGCCGAGATCTGCGGAGTGCCCGCCGAAGAGATCGAAGCCATCGCCGCCACGATCTCCCAGGCCACCCCCCCCGGCGGTGGCGGATCGATGATCGTCTTCTGGGGCATGGGCATCTCGCAACACGTCACCGGGACCGACAACGCCCGCTGCCTGATCTCGCTGTGCCTGGCCACCGGAAACGTCGGTCGTCCCGGCACCGGCCTGCATCCGCTCCGAGGTCAGAACAACGTCCAGGGAGCCAGCGACTCGGGACTGATCCCGATGGTCTTCCCCGACTACCAGTCGGTGGCCGACGACGAGATCCGCCAGAAATTCTCCAAGGCCTGGGGCCGAGAACTCGATGGACAACCCGGGCTGACCGTCGTCGAGATCATGAAAGGGGCACTCGAGGGTTCGATTCGTGGCATGTACATCATGGGCGAGAACCCCTTCATCTCAGATCCCAATGCCAACAAGGTCCGACGAGCACTCTCGGAACTCGAATTCCTCGCCATCCAGGACATCTTCCTGACCGAGACCGCCGAGTTCGCCGACGTGATCCTGCCGGCCAGTAGCTACTTCGAGAAGACCGGGACCTACACCAACACCGACCGTCGAGTCCAACTCGGACGGCCCGTACTCGACCCCCCCGGAGACGCCCGGCAGGACTGGGAGATCCTCTGCGAAGTGTCTCGACGAGTCGGGCTCGAGTCCAATTACCAGGGTGTCTCGGATGTCTTCGACGAATTCACGTCGCTGACCAGAAATTACCAGGGGCTGACCCACCAGCTGCTCGGGGACACCGGTCGACTCTGGCCCTGCGCCAATCCCGAAACCGAGGACGGCACACAGATCCTCTTCGGCGACGGGTTCCCGACCGAAAGCGGCCGCGGTCGCTTCGTGCCCTGTGCCTATCTGCCCGCCGACGAATTGCCCGACGACGAATTCCCCTTTGTGCTCAATACCGGCCGAGTGCTCGAACACTGGCACACCGGCAGTATGACCCGACGCAGCAAGCCCCTGGACGCGATCGAACCCGAGCCGTTTGTCGCCATGCACCCGGACGACCTGCAGAAGGTGGGTGCCCAGGAGGGACAGCGGCTGAGAGTCACCAGCCGTCGCGGTGCGATCGAGTTGAATGCCCGGGCCGACAGAGGCCTGCAGCCGGGCTCGATCTTCATCCCGTTCCATTTCCGCGAAGCCGCCGCCAACACGCTGACCAACGACGCACTGGACCCGCACGGGAAGATCCCCGAGTTCAAGGTCTGTGCCGTGCAGGTGGCACCGGCCGGCTAGACCGTCACCTCGCCCGCCTCGACGTCCAACGCCGATCGGTACCGCTCACGGATCGGCTCGATCACCCCGGCAATGAACTCGTCGACCTGCTCGGCCGCTCGGCCGATGAAGCGACGCACCTCGAGTGCCCCGTCGAGATCGACTCCGGCAAACTGCGGGTCGGCCTGCAACCTCGCGATCAGGTCGTTCTCGCCACCTCGCTGCTTCACCTCGTCACCGGCCGCCTGGCTGTGGACCCGGATCGCCTCGTGCAACGCCTGCCGGTCGCCGCCGGCTCGCACTCCCGCCATCAGGATCTCCTCGGTCGCCATGAACGGTAGCTCCTCGTTCAGACGACGCGCAATCACCTCGGGATACACCACCAGGCCCTCGACGATGTTGCGATACAGAATCAACACCGCGTCGATGGCCAGGAAGGCCTGGGGCAACACCAGCCGGCGGTTGGCACTGTCGTCGAGCGTGCGTTCCATCCACTGCGTCGCGGCCGTGTCAGCCGCACTGTCGAACAACGAGATTGCAAACCGCGACAGCCCGCACATCCGCTCGGACCGCATCGGGTTCCGCTTGTAGGCCATCGCCGAGGAACCCACCTGCCGGGTCCCGAACGGCTCCTCCACCTCCTTGCGGTGCTGCAGGATGCGGATGTCGTTGCCCGCCTTGTGAGCCGAAATGCCGATGCCGGCCAACACTCCCAGGACCTGGGCGTCGACCTTTCGGGAATAGGTTTGACCGGTGACCGGGTAAACCCGATCACCACCCATCTTTTCGGCCACCAGCTCTTCGAGCCGGGACACCTTCTGATGGTCGCCGTCAAACAGCGACAGGAAGGACGCCTGAGTGCCGGTGGTCCCCTTCACGCCGCGAAGCCGAAGACTGGCGATGCGGTGCTCGAGTTCCTCGAGATCCAGCACCAGGTCGTAACACCAAAGCGCTGCCCGCTTGCCGATGGTGACCGGCTGAGCCGGCTGCAGGTGCGTAAAGCCCAGGCAGGGCAAACCACGATGGGCTGAGGCAAACAAACCCAGGTGGTGGATCACCCCTACCAACCGGTCACGGACCAGCTCCAGCGACTGCCGCAACAGCAACAGGTCGGTGTTGTCGGTGACAAAGCAACTGGTCGCTCCCAGGTGGATGATCCCACGGGCCTCGGGACACCGGTCGCCGTAGGCGTGTACGTGAGCCATCACGTCGTGACGCAGATCGCGTTCGTAGCCGGCCACCACCTCGAAATCGATGTCCTCAATCGCCTCACGCAACGACCCCAGCTGCTCGTCGGTGATCTCAAGACCCAGCTCCTGCTGCGACTCGGCCAACGCCACCCACAGCCTCCGCCACGTAGCGTGGCGTACCTGGGACGACCACGTCCGGCTCATCTCCTTCGACGCGTACCGCGTGATTAGGGGGTTCTGGTAACTCTCGAATTCCGACATGTCAGTTCTGCCCGGGCCTGGATTTTTTCCCGTGTTGATGCCGTCCCGACCCCTCGATTGTAGCAAACACAAGCAGACACCAGCAGACGACGGCATCACCATCAGGACCGCGTCTAGCAACCTCTCGACAAGAGGTTTACGATGGACGGTCGGCGGTCACAGACCGCCGCTGTGGTGCATGGAGGCCGCACGTGGTCCAGGACGCGCAAGCCCCATGCACTATATCCCCGAATCGGCACGGGAATTTCTGCAGGATGACGGCTCCACGGCCGGATCGATTCCGATCCGGGAGGCCGGTTTTCACTACCGCTCGGCACCAATCTTCCTGCTCACCGCCGCCGTGGGCCTGCTGCTGGGTGCGGACCTGCTGATCGGTTCGATCGCCGCGACCGGAGTCAGCCAGTGGTCCGAATACCAACTCGTCTTCGGCTTCCGCCTGGCACTGCTGGCCGCCGTGCTCGGCGGATCGAGGATCCTGTTCCAATCGCTCGAGGGCCTCTTCGCCGGCCGCATCGGAGCCGACCTGGCCCTGACGATCGCCTGCCTGGCCGCCATCCTGCTCCGCGAACCGGTCACCGCCGCGCTGGTGGTGTTCGTGGCCCTGTGTGGTGAGAGCATCGAGGGCTACACGGTCGATCGGGCGCAGCGGGCCATTCGCGGCATCTTCCAGTTGTGCCCGCGAATCGCACATCGGCTGGTCGATGAGACCGAGACTGACGTGGCGGTCGAGGAACTGGAAGTGGGCGACCTGGTGGTCGTCCGGCCCGGAGAACGCCTGCCCGTCGACGGACAGGTCCACTCGGGGACCTCGGCCGTCGACCAGTCAGCACTGACCGGCGAGAGCCTGCCGATCGACAAAGAGCCCGGTGATCCCGTCTTCACCGGCACGCTCAACCAGTTCGGCGCCCTCGTCGTCAGCACCGAGCGGATCGGAGACCGCTCGACCCTGGGCCAGGTGATTGCCCTGGTCGCGGAGGCCACAAAGCGGAAAGCCCCGCTGGAACGGACCGCCGACCGGCTGGCACGCCTGTTCCTGCCCGCGGTGCTGATCTCGGCTCTGCTGACACTGGTTGGCTGGAGATTCCTGGGCGAGGCGGGGAGCTGGGAATCGGGGTTCCTGCCGGCACTGGCCGTGCTGGTCGTCGCCTGCCCCTGCCCGCTGATCCTGGCCACACCCAGCGCCGTGATGGCCGCGATGGCGTGGCTGGCACGCGAGGGTGTCGTGGTCAAGGGATCCGCGGCTCTCGAACAACTCGCCGCAGTCGACACCTTCGTCTTCGACAAGACCGGCACCCTGACCCGCGGTGAACCCGTGCTCGGGCTGGTCAGGACCGCACCGGAAGGCGGGCTGGACCCCGACGAACTGATCCGGATTGCCGCCGCCGCCGAACGTACCAGCGAACACGTGCTGGCTCGATTGATCGTCAACGAAGCCGAACGCCGAGGGATGGTCGTACCGACCGCCGAGTCTTTCTCCGCTCAACCGGGGTTCGGTGTCACGGCCTCGCTGCCACCTGGTGCTCTCGGTGAAACACCCTGCACCGTCCTGGTCGGCAACCGCAGACTGCTCGAACAACACGGCGTCGTGATCGATACAGCCGTAAAGACGGCCATCAACGAACTGGTCGAATCGGGCCAGACACCGATCCTGATCGCCGTCGACGGAACCTGGGTCGGAGCACTGGGCGTCATGGACGACCCCAGGACCGAATCGGCCACCGTCCTCGATCAACTCAAGCAGATCGGCATCTCAAAGGTGGCGGTGCTGACCGGCGACCGGCCCGAAACAGCCGATGCACTCGTACAAACCCTGCCCGCCGTCGATCTCGTAGAAAGCGAATTGCTGCCCGGTGACAAGGCCCAGTGGATCTCCGAAGAAGAGTCGCAAGGACGACGGGTGGCGATGGTCGGCGATGGAGTCAACGACGCTCCAGCACTGGCAACCGCGACCGTGGGGATCGCACTGGGCGGAGTCGGCAGCGATATCGCCGCCGAAGCCGGTGACCTGGTCCTGATGGGCGATCCGCTCAGACCACTCCCCGGACTGCTGCAACTCTCCAGGCAACTCGTCCGCACGATCCGCCAGAGCATCTGGCTGTTTGCGTTCGGGATGAACGCCGTTGGCATCCTGCTGGGAGCCGTCGGCCTGCTGCCACCGGCCGCCGCCGCCGTCTTCCACGAATTCGCCTCGCTGGCCGTGATGCTCAACGCCCTCAGACTGCTCTGGTTCCAACGCTGGCACGAAACCCGCTGCGGACGACTCACCAGCACCCTCGCCCAGGCCGCCGCACGCATCACCGAAACCCTCTCGCCCTCACGACTCATTTTCGAAGCGATCGCCCGATGGCGACTCGGACTCAAACTTACCGCCGCCACCCTGCTGTTCGCCTGGTGCGTCTCGGGAATCACCAAGGTCGGGCCCGACGAACAGGCCGTCGTCGCCCGGTTCGGAAACCCCCACCAGGACCTCGGACCCGGTTGGCACTGGAGGTGGCCGCAACCGCTCGAGGTCGTTCGCAGCGAAAAAGTTCTGCAGATCCGCGTGCTGCCAATCGGGTTTCGACATGACAAGCCGGACAACAGCGACTCCGATCCCGGCCTCTTCCTGGCACCGGTCGAATGGAACAGCCTGCATGATCGAGCCGTTTCTGATACGACCGATACGCCTGCAGGCCGCGACCTCGATCAATCCCTGCTCGACGAAGCACAACTGGTCACCGGAGACGAACTACTGGTCGAATTGACCGCGATCGTCGAATTCCGGATCGGAAACTCAGAGAACCTGCGTCGCTACGCCTTCGGGAACGCGTCGCCTGAGACTCTGCTGAGAGCGGCTGCAGAAAGTGCCATTCGTGAAGTCGCCGCCGGTGCGTCACTCGCAGACCTGATGGCCGATCGCCGAGAGGACCTGCAGGCTCAGTGCCTGGAAGCCACCCGAGACGCCACCGCCTCATACCAACTCGGACTCGAAATCGTTGACCTCAAGCTGATCGACATCCACCCGCCTCAACAAGTCGTCACCGCATACCGACAGGTCGCCGATGCACTCGAAGAACGCGAACGACTGATCAACGAGGCCGAAGAATACTACGCCCGACGACTGATCGCCGCCGCCGGAGCCCGAGCCATCTCGTTCCTCGCCTCAACCGATTCTCCGGCCAACACCGCAGCAGACACCCAACGCTCCACCGTCGTCTCGTACTGGTCCCTGGACGACCCCGCTACCTGGCAGATGCTGCTCGAGGGCAACCTGCTCTCGGGCGAAGCCGCAGCCACTCTCGATTCGGCCAGGGCCGACGCCGCCGACACCATCTCCCGGGCTCACGGAATCGCCGACCGATTCCTCAAGCTACTCGACGCCACCTCCGCCACCGACGGTTCACGCAACGTCGCCAAGCTGCACCTCTATTTTCAGGCCGTCGAAAATGCACTGCAGGGACGGCCACTGACCGTCCTCGATCCCAAGGCCACCGGACGCAAACACCTGATGCTGACTCACCCCGGCAGCGGTAACCTGCCACTGCTCGCACCACCGCTGGGACCCGGCGACGACGAAGAACAAATCGTCTCACCCCCCACGACACGTGACAACCGACCGCGAGACCCCCAATGAACGACAACGACAACGACAACACGCCAGACACCGGTTCCCCGAAATTGCGTTCCCTACTCACACTCGTAGGACTCGCACTCGCCTGCGGACTCGCCGGGTCCTCATGCACCTTCGTCGACGAATCCGAATGGGTGCTCGTCGAACGACTCGGACAGGTCGTCAGGTTCCTCGATCAACCCCGGGACCGAGGCCTGAACTGGAAACTTCCCTGGCCCATCGAAACCACTCGAGTCTTCGACGCACGGGTCCAGGTCTACGACCCGCCCGGCGGCGAAATGGTGACCGCCGACAAGAAGAACATCACCGTCGACGCCTACCTCTGCTGGCGCATCGCTTCCACAAACACCGCAGCAAACACCGACGCCCAACCGACCGATCGCCCGCTCTATCGGTTCTTCACCACGCTGGGAACCACTCAGTCGGCGCACGTACGACTTTCCGAACACGTCCTGCCAGCACTGCGAACCCGACTGGGCGAGACGGATTTCGACCAGCTGGTCAGCGTGCACGGATCCGAATCCGGCCCCGACAACACTCGGCCCGGCCACCTCGTCTCGATTCCTCAAAGCGTGCGAACCGAGTTGGCCGACCTGCTCGACCAGAGGTATGGGATCGAGTTGATCGACGTCCGCATCAAGCGGCTCAACTTTCCCCAGCAGAACCAGGTGGCGGTCTACGAGCGGATGAAGACCGAGCGGAAGAAGATTGCCGAACAGTACCGCAGCGAGGGATTAGCCGAAAACACCCGGATCAGGAGCCAGGCCGACCTGCAGTACAGCCAGATCCTGGCCAACGCCCGCCGCGACGCCGAGCTGATCCGCGGCCGCGCCGACGCCGACAGCCTCAGGATCCTCAACCAGGCACATCGCCGCGACGTCGAGTTCTATCGCTTCACGCGGACACTGGCCAGCTACCGCACCATACTCAACGACCGCACCACGCTGGTGCTCTCAGGATCGAGCGAGCTGCTGAAACTGCTCACCCGCGGAGTCCCCGTGGCTCCGACAACCGACTCGACACCACCCACGGCGACTCCCACCTCCTCGGCCGCCGGCCATGAGGATGACAAGTGACCCAACGTCCCGAACTCCCCGACCAGCCAACCGCCTCGACGACTTCCAGCAGCGGGAGCCGCCGCTGGTACGCCGTGCTCGCATTGCTCGCCGCGTGGCTGCTGGGCGGCTTCTACATCGTTCGCGGCAACCAGCAGGCGGTGGTCCGTCGCTTCGGTGCATTGGTCCGAAACGACGAAGGACGGGTCGAGATTTTCTCGAGCGGCCTGAGGTGGGACCTGCCCTGGCCCCTGGCCCAAGTCGACCGCGTCAACACCCACGAAGTCCGCACCCTGACGGTGGGCCTGCCCGAATTCGGCCCGGAACTCGACCCCGCCGCCGCCGCCGACTTCCTCAAGAACATCGACCCCGCCCACCAGTCGCAGTTCCTCACAGGCGACCGCAACATTCTCAATCTCCAGGTCACCGTCCACTACCACGTCGGCGACATCGAGCGGTTCCTGTTCCAGGAATCCCAACCCCGCACCCGGCTGAGATCGCTGGTCGAATCGCTGGTCGCCGACGCCGTCAGCCGCAGCGGCGTCGACTTCGTCTACGTCCACGGACGCAACCGACTCCGAGAAGTTCTCATCCAGCGTCTGGCCACGAAGCACCCCGCAGCACAACTCGGCCTGGTCATCGATGACGTCACCGTCGGAGCCGTCTATCCGCCGATCCAGGCCAAATCCGAATTCCTCGAGGTGATGAACGCGCGGGCCGAACGCGAAACTCACATCAACAACGCGCGGGCCTACCAGGTCAAGAGGTCCAACGAGAGCCAGGCCGAAGCCAACCGCGTGAAACTTGAAGCCGACGCCTACCACAGCCGGTCCGTCGCCGCCGCGCAGGGCGAAGCCGCACGATTCGATCAGCTGGTGACACAGATGCAGCGAGTCGCTCAAAGCGGCACGCAGGACTACGCCGCGGCCCGGCAACTGGCGATGAAACGAATGTACCTGGAAACAGTCCAGTCGATCTTCGCCAGGGTCGCCGCCAAGATCGTGCTCGACTCCGGTCGACCCGTCGACCTCACGATCCTCAGGGAATTGGGAAAGTAGCAACCGCGACATCTGGCTACAGCCGGTTGACCATCAGCCGCGACGCAGCCTGCTCGCCCAGAGACACCGTCGACCCGTCGATCTTCAGAGTCACCGTTCCCGCCTCGTGGTTGTTCGACACCACCTGGCCCTCGACCCCCAACGCCACTCCGTTGTGAGTCAGGAACTGCAGGAACTCGGCACCCTGGTCCGTCACCCGCACGACCCGCACCCGCGACCCCGATGGACAACTGGCCAGCGTCGTACCATCGGCCATCGACTCGGGCCACTTGCCGTCGGCGGTGGGGATCGGATCGCCGTGAGGATCGAAGCCGGGGCGGCCGAGGAATTCATCGATTCGCTCGACCAGGTTGTCGCTGACAGCATGCTCCATGTGCTCGGCCTCCTCGTGGACCTGGTCCCACGAAAGCCCCAGCGTCTGGACCAGGAACTGCTCGATCAGTCGATGCCGCCGCAACATCCTCATGCCCAGCATCCGGCCCGCTTCGGTCAGCCGCACGCCCTCGTACGGCCGATACTCGACCAGGTCGGCCTCGCCCAGCGTCTGGTGCATGCTGGTCACCGTGCCCGGTGACACCCCCAGGGCTGCAGACACCTGCCCGGCCGAGACCCACTCCACCCTCTCACGAACACCAATCTGCAGGATCGCCTTGAGATAGTTTTCGACGGTCAGGCTTGGCATCCGCTGGACTCCCCCGGCCTCGATTACAGCCCCGATCCCCCCTCGCGTCAATCAACCCGTCGCGACACGTCGTGCAACCCACCCCCACCTCACGTACACTGAATACGCCCCGGTCCGAATTCCGCAACGGCACTCCCGGGCCGTGGCGACACCCATTTCTCTTTACCCGGACACCCCCGATGCGACCGCGCTTCCGCCGATCCCTGCTCTCGGTCGCACTCCTCGGCGCTGTGCTCATCTCCTGTCCTTTCACCGAACAGGCCCCCTCGGCCAATCCCACAGCACCCGCCGTACAAATTAAGCTCGCCGAAATAGTCGCGCAACTGGTCGCCGAACTCGGTAGCAACCAGCGGGCCAAACGCGAGAGTGCCCGGAGGCGACTCCTGGCACTGGGGCCAAGCACCCTCAAACACCTCCCACCACCCGACACCATCAAGAGCGCCGCAGCCCGGACCGCGGTCCGCCGCCTGAGACGGACACTCGAACACACGGCCGCGACTCGCTCGGCACAGGCCTCTCGCGTCACCGCCTCCGACCAGCCACGACTCGAAGACCTTGTCGCCTCGATCTCAAGACAAACCGGCAACCGCCTGGTCCTGGGTGCCCTCTCGACCAAACAACGACGCCAGCCGATCCGGGTCGAACTGGACCGGGCGACCTACTGGCAGGCGGTCGACAGCCTGCTGTCGCTGACCCGGCTGCAGCTCGCCCATCAAGACGGCGTCGCCACCGTGGTTCCCAACTCGAACCGGGCCCCCCGGGGTTCGATCGCCCTGTCGGGACCGTTTCGGGTCATCGCCACTTCGAACCCACCACGAGCGATCGCCGGCAGCGACCGTCACCTGGTTCCGCTGAGACTCGAGTGGATGGCCGAACCGCGGCTCAGGCCGCTGTACCTCGTCTGTCGACCCGCGAAGTTCCGGGCTCTGGGGCGATTCAAGAACGACCGGGTGAAGCCACTGCTGCCCCGCAGCCCCACCGCTACGCTGGAACTCCCGCTCACCGGTGACGACCCGCAGTTGAAGCTGCGACTCGACTTCGAAACACCCTCAAAAGAGCTGCCTCGCCACGTCAGCCTCACCGGGACCGCCGACGTCTGGCTGGCGGCCGACACCCAGGCGTTTGCCTTTCCCGCCCGCTCCGGCACGAAGCCGCAGGTGCTCAGACGGGCCGGGGTCGCCGTCGTGATGAACTCCACACGAGTCACCTCAGCTGCCAACCGTCGACACGATCTCAGTGTCACCATCACCGTGCAGTACGAATCAGGAGGACCCTCGTTTGAATCTCATCGGCTCTGGATGCTCTACAACCGAGCATACCTGCTGGTGCCAACCCAGTCGAAAACGCCTCGACGCGTGGCCTACAACCGCTTCGAAACCCCACGGCTCGGCGACGGCACCGCACAGCTGGTCTACCACTTCAAGAACATCGAGGGACCAACCGCCGACTGGCAGTTCGTCTACGAAGCCCCGACCCAGATCCTCAAGGTGGCCGTCCCGCTGGATTTCAAGCGCTGGCCTCTGGCCTCAGCCGCTTCCGACGACTGACAACCCCGCCCAGGCCTGCAACCCCAGCAACCGCCTCAGGCACCCTCGGTACCACCCGCCACCCGATTCTGGACGGCTAAGACGATCAAGCCGGCCACGAACAGCAGGAATCCCAACGCGACCCAGCCGCCGGGCAGCAGCAGGTAGCTGATCAGCCCCACGCCGCTCAGCCCCTTGGCCAGGTGCCGCTTCAACAGGTCCATCGTGCCCTGTCGTCGCAGCGCGACGATCACACCGCCGCCGACAGCCAGCCAGGCAATCGTCCACAGCAGGTTCAATCCCTGCTGGATTGACTCGCGCGGCCTCATCGACAGCTCGAGCTTCGGGTTGTCTCCGGTCGTGGCAAACTGCAGAGTCTGGCCGCCGGTGGGGATTTCAAAGTCGACCGAGAGACCACCGGCGATGTCGGCGGCGAACCGGCCATTGCCGTCCGCCACGTCTAGTACCATGTTGACCAGGCCATCCAGATCCGCCTGCTGGCCACCTCGACTGCCCAGTGCCGTCAGCGTCTGCTGGCTCGGGGTGCCATCGGCAAAGCCCGCGGCCCGCTGCTGCACCAAGCGCGGCAGCTTCTCATCCCTGTCCGCGTTGACCCTCTTCTGCTCCTCCTTCACGGCGGCCGCGTTCAGGTCGGCGATCTGGCTAAGACTCTGCTGCTGGCGGCGCTTTCTGAGTTCCCTGGTGGCCAACTTGCCACTGGCGACACCTAAGGCTGATTTCCCCTTGCCGCCCTTCTTGTCACCCGCTTTGTTCAGGACCAGCTTGTCCTTGGCCGTCGGCTTGGAGGCGGGCAGTTTCAGCTTGAAGTTGAACTCCCGGCCATCGCGACCCGAATCCCGCTGGCTCTGCTGAGGACTTCTCATCGCGTTGCCCCGCCACAACTGGTCGTTGTTGCGGAAGATCTGAGCCTTCTGAGCCTGCTCGTCCTGGCCCTCCATGCTCCCCGACTCGTCCTGGATCGTCACCCGCTGCTTCGAGTCATCGACCAGGAGCCTGTCGAGCGTCTTGCGGTAGCGATTCTGGAAATCCTGGTTCTGTCTCTGGAAATCGACCTCGCCGTCGCGTTCCTCGAGCTGCTGGCCGGAACGGCCTCCGCCGCCCAGGCTACGGTAGTTGTGCAATTCGAACCCGAGGTCCTTGAGGTTACTGGCCGCGTTGTACTTGGCTTTCTCGCTCGACTTGCTCTCCAGGACTCCCAGCAGGTAGTTGGCATCATCGAGTGCCGCCCGCCTCTGGTTCAACTCGATCCGCTTGCTTCCTACCGTCGCCAGGTTGGTCCCGTCGCCCTCGACCGGCACAACGTCCAGCTCGCTGGGCAGATGCACCGTCCACGAGGTCTCATCGACCTTCATCCCGTGCTCGCCGAACGGGTTCGGTTCCGACTCGTCATCCTGCTCGGTGTGGGGTGCCACCACGCTGGGGACCGGAATCACTCGCTTATCGGCAAACAGGTGAAACCCGGAGGGCAGTTTTCCGGCCCGGCCGAATCGGCCTGCCACGATCATCCGGACCGGGAACGAGAGATCTCCTTCGCTGGTGTTGGGCAGGGCGACCAGCACCACTCCCTCGGCCTTGGCCGCGTCCGAGTCGACCGGCCGGGACGCCACGCCGTTGACACTGACCGACAGCACCCGGGATCCGCTGGGAATCCGTACCGCCAGGAATTGCTGGGCGCGATTGCGAATCGTGTAGATCACCACGGTCCGCCAGCTGCCATCAGCCGCCAGCACACTGACCAGCTCGGCCAACTGCACCTTCGCGGTGGTCTGCTTCAGCGCCGAGGAACGGACGTAGTTCCAGATCGGCATCGTCTTCGCCCTGGGCAGTACCCGCCACATCTCGGTCGCCTGGTCATACAACGTCGTCTCGATTCGCACCTGCAGCCGACCCAGGTCCTCCTTCTCAACTCGCTCGACTCCCGAGGAGTCCTTCAACGACAGCGTACCGGTCGACTGGTTGATCAGCATCGAGTACCGCTCCTGGGTCTCGACCGACCTGTAGGACACACTCTCAACTCCCTCTTCGTCACTCGACACCACCGACTGCTCGAAGACAACCCGCGGCGATTCGACAACCACCGACTCGGCCGACGGCGGTGGCAGGATGGCCTGCGCGATCAGGAACAGCTTCTCACGGGCCGGTTCGTTGAGCGTCACGGTCCAGCGAACCGGGCCATCCGGGTCGTTTCCGACCGGCTGGCTGCGGACCTCGCGGATCCGAGGGTCGTTCAGTTGCAGCACCTTTCGGAGCCAACCGGGGGTGGTGAACACGAATTCGTCGGCGGCCGCCTGGGTGATCTGCCAGGACAAGGCCAGCGAATGATCGACCAGCGTGTCGGTGACCGTGACCAGCGAAATCACCGTGGCCTGCAGGCCCGGCACCGCCCGCTTGACCTTCAACACGACCAGTTCGGTATTGGTCCCACCTTGCACGAAGGCAAAGCGGGCCTTGCGGGGATCGAGTTGTCTGAGATCCCGATCGGCACTCGAGGGGTCGATCGAACGCCATCCGCCGCCCTCGGCGACTGACGCCGAGAAGGCCTCATCAAGCCAGACCATGATCTGGCTCGTCAGTCGGCCCAGGCCCAGGGGAATCGGCAAGGCCAGTTCGAGTTCCTCGATGTCGGTCTCACGAGGCAGGACGCCCTCGAGAGCCACTTCGATGGCGCCGGTCCGAGGGCCGTCAAACTCGACGGTCAATCGCCGGTTCCCATCCTCGTCGACATGCACAAACCAGTCGGCCAACGCCGTCGCCTCGACGCTCACCGGCAGATAGTCCACCGGCAGAGCAAATGTGACGCTGGCCCGTGCCGCCTGGCTCAACTGCCACGCGATCCGCGACGCCATCCGCACCTTGCGGTGCTCGATCCGCACCGCGTGACGCGCTACCGCATTCGCCTCGGGCGTCCGCCGAGTCAGCCGTAGCTTCAGAGCATATGGCCTTGTGTTGTAGCTGTAGACGACTCGAGGAGATACAACGACCTTGGCATTGGCCGGGGGCTTGGCATTCCCGCACCACGCCGGACGAATCGACTTGGCCACATCGACCTGTCGGAGATTCGAGTTCGAGACGGTTCGGGACATGAACTGGTCGTCGACAAAGATCGCCAACTGCCCCTTGTCTCGCTGGAAACCCGCCACGCCCATCGAATCGATCACCAACTCGCTGGGCCTCTCTCCCACTCGACGGGCCTGGAACAACTCGACTCGCACCACCGTCTCGTCATCGATCCGGCGGCGAAAGAACACCTTCAGGCGTCGCTGATCGCCGTCGGTCTCGACATCCCACCCCCCCACGTCCGCACCCGTCACCCGCTGAACCCTCACGCTGGCAGACAACTCGAAGGACGCCTCGGGCAGACCTCCCTGGCGGACAAGGAACCGGTAGTGACTCCGGTGTTGCACGCCGGGATCGGCAACGTGGATCGAGGTGTATGATTCCAACTTCACCACACCCTCGGCCGCCTCGGCCGCCTGCTTTGGCTGCCAGGCCACACGCAGCACGCCTCCCGCGTCCACGCCCAACTCGATCGACTCGGTGTCGTCGACCACCGTGCGACGATGACGTGTCGTCGAGCCATTGACCCGCACCAGCAGATCGCGATCGGGCAGCTCGAAACGGAACCGACCGACCGGAGAGGGCCCGAGGGTCACTGAGAACTGGCCGGCCGGGCCGGTCTGAACCAACGGGACCTCGCAGTCGATTTCGAATTGGTGAGCTCCCTGCCCGTTGAGTACCACCGACAGCGGATAGGCACCGGGCTTGGCACTGGTCACGAGTGGAGCGGGCTTGCCGTTCAGGCGAGCACCACCAATGGCCACCGGGCCGATCGGAATCGACAACACGACCTGGCCGTCGCGGAAACTGTACAACTGCAGATTGCCTCGGATCGCCACCCGGGCCGGAACACCCTTACCCGAGGGCAATACGCGAGCCGTCCACGAAGCATGCGAGACCACTCCCGGCCGAGATGCCGCCGGCAACACCCGACGCTCGGGATGGGCCAGGTTCCACAGCCGCTGAAACTCGCCACGCGGCACCAGCACGCGGGTGGCATTGCGAGGATCCTGGCCGGGTGACAGTGGCACCACCTCCAGCGGACCCACCAGGGGTGGCACCACAGCTGGCGACTTCGGCTTGGCCTTCGCCTGGGCCCACAGCGGCTGAGACATCAGTGAAACGGCCAACAGCAGGCTGCCGGTACGGATCACGTCGCGAGTCAGGTTGGCCATCACCCAGTTCATGCTCGAGCGGAGCCAGCCCATCGAGGCGATTGCCAGCCACAGACCGGCGCCGACCGCGGCGCCCAGGAAGAGACCGTCAAGATACATGTGGCTCCAGGGGGGCAGGATCGTGACCAGCGC
>Ga0310123_10001365_pt1 | contig 20343 bp, 17 predicted proteins | sample CB6_AW_1057_MG_FD_203505 | JGI IMG/M metagenome (GOLD analysis project Ga0310123, IMG submission 203505) | Marine microbial communities from Western Arctic Ocean, Canada - CB6_AW_1057 | ecosystem: Environmental > Aquatic > Marine > Oceanic | place: Canada: Western Arctic Ocean | collected... | reverse complement strand
CAGGAGCTAGTCGATTGCACTACTACCGGGTACTGGATCACGCCCTACGGCCGACGCCTACGGGATGCACACCCCAAGGGGCTGCTGACTTGGGACGAGGTCCTTGTCCAGTCCTCAAATATTGGTATGGCCAAGGCGGCTGAGAAACTAACTCCCCGGCAACTGTTTGACATCGTCAGCCGCTTTGGGTTTGGTCAATCGACCGGCTCGGGCCTGCCCGGTGAAACCGATGGGATTCTTCATCCACATGCCGTATGGACACGATACTCCCAGTCTTCAGTGCCAATTGGACAAGAGATCGGTGTCAGTGCATTACAAATCACGCGGGCCTTCTGCACGTTTGCCAACGACGGATTGCTGATACGTCCTCGCGTGAAGATGGCACATCAGAACATCCCGCCAAATCCGATTCCCGTGCGCGTACTATCTGTGGCCGCCGCAGCCAAGACCCGATTTGTCTTGAGGCAAGTGGTAGCCGAGGGGACGGGCCGAAAGGCCAACTCCAAACTGTACGAGATCTTTGGCAAAACCGGTACGGCGCAGTTACCAGATTTTGAAAACGGCGGCTACCACCAAAACCGCTACGTCTCCTCATTCATGGCTGGCGCTCCTTACGACCAACCTCGCCTCGTAGCAGGGTGTTTTATACATCAACCTGATCCAGCCATTGGCCACTATGGCGGCACCGTCGCCGCACCCGCGGTCATGCGGGTGCTCGAACAGAGCCTTCTATATCTCGGGGTACCGCCAAAGACAACCGATGACACGATTAACACGCCGGCGCTTTACGCACATGGGGAATCCCAATCATTCGACGCCCGAACAGAGCGTTGAATACTTCAAGTTAAACCGGCGTCTCAGACTCGTGTCGGGTAATCATGTCGTAGAGCTCCTGGGCGTTTTCGGCAGACTTCAGCCCGGACCGAAAATCGTCGTCGGTCAGCATTCGGCTGATCTTCGCCAAGGCTTGGATATGCGGGCCGGTCTGATCCAGCGGCGAAGCCAGCAGCAAAATCAGATCCACTGGACGGCCGTCGATTGCCCCAAACTCAATCGGCTCAGTTGGACACCCAATGGCCATCCGCAGGTGCTCAACTCCCTTGGCCTTGCCATGGGGAATGGCGATCCCGTGTCCAATCCCGGTGGTGCGGGTCAATTCCCGCTTCCAGACGGCGATCTTGAGTTGCTCGCTGTCATGGATCGCCGTGTGCGCTGCTAGCACATCGGTCAATGCATAGATCGCCTCCTTCTTGGACTCGGCCAGAAGCGGGACAACGACGCAATCGGGCTGAAGAATGTCGGTGATCCGCATTGCATATTCCAACTCAGTCAGGATATCCCTGCCCCAGCCACAGTTCAAGCACCCGACGTATTGCGCAGCCGTCGCGGCTCTGATACGCTGAGGTTCAGATGCACACTGCTTCCAGCATCACGCTTAATGAAACCCTTAAGTCCCACTTTGGACACACCGGATTCCGTTCGATGCAGCGGAGCATCATTGATGATGCTCTGGCAGGACGCGACGTACTGGTTGTCATGCCCACTGGTGGTGGCAAGTCGCTGTGCTTTCAACTACCAGCCCTGGTTGATCGTGGCATGACATTGGTCATCTCTCCGCTAATCGCACTGATGCAGAACCAAGTGGAGTTGCTCAAGGCCAATGGCATCGCAGCGACCTTCCTAAACTCCACGCTTAACCGAGACGAAGCCCGGCGACGAGAGCATGCCGCCATCAAAGAGCAGTACAAGCTGATCTACTATGGCGCCGGAAAGAATCTTCAGCCCTGCCGGTCGAACCCTGCTGGAGAAGATGAACGTAACCCGCTGTGCCATCGACGAGGCCCACTGCATCTCTGAATGAGGCCATGATTTCCGACCGGAGTACCGCCAGCTTGGTCAACTGCGAGCTGAATTCTCACGATTCGGCAACATCCCGTTCATGGCCCTGACTGCCACCGCCACCCACCGAGTGGCCGACGACATCGTGCGCCAGCTACAACCTGTGTGAACCAGCAATTCACCACGGCGGCTTCGAGCGTGAGAACCTTTACTATGAAGTGCGACCCAAGCAGGGCAGTTTCAAACAGATCGTCTCGTATCTCGAGCAGCATCCCGCCGATGAAGGGATCATCTACTGCCAGAGTCGGAGGCGCGTTGAGGCTTTGACCACGCGTCTCCGTAACAAGGGATTCGATGCGGTGGCCTACCACGCGGGATTGGAGAAAGATGAACGGGTTAAGAACCAATATGCCTTCATCCACGGGCAATCCCAGATCATTGTGGCCACCATCGCGTTCGGAATGGGCGTGGACAAACCCGACGTACGTTTCGTAATCCATGCCGACCTACCCCGCCACATAGAGGGCTATTGCCAAGAAACAGGCCGTCCGGTCGCGACGGGCTGCCCGCAAACTGCCTCTTTTTTTACACCGCCGCAGATCGCGCCAAGATCGAGTACTTCATCGAACAGAAAGAGCCGGGGCCGAATCGCGAGCATACCCAGTGGCAACTGAACCAGGTGATCCGCTACGCACACACCACTGGCTGCCGAACGTGTTACCTACTGGCCTACTTTGGGCAGGAACATCCAGGCCAATGCGGGCACTGCGACAACTGTGTCAAGCCGCCCCATCGCGTCGATGCCACTGAAGATGCTCGGAGATTGCTAAGCACGATCGCACGTACCGAACAGCGATTCGGCATCGGCTACGTCATCGACGTACTGCGAGGCTCAATGAACGATCGCATCATCCGCAACCGGCATGACAAACTCAGTGTGCATGGAATTGGCAAACACATGCCTCGCGGTTACTGGGGCGTTCTCGCAGATACGCTAATCAACCTGCAACACCTGTCCCAGCGCCAAGAACCATACCCCGTGACACAACTGACGCCAACAAGCAAGTTCGTGCTGCGCAACCAAGTACAGATCGAGATTGTTCAGAGCCGAGCCATTGCACCGCGCCACCAGACACGGCATATCGACACCGCCAAGGCCGCCACCCCGATCGACCAGAAACTGTTCGAAAAGCTCCGTACATTGCGGCTCCACATTCGCCAACAGCGTGTCCCGCCGTACGTGGTCTTCGGAGATGTATCGTTGCGGCAGATGGCTAGGGACTTCCCAACCACGACCGATAACTTCGCACGAGTCAGTGGTGTTGGTGACACCAAGTTTCAGCGCTACGGCCCCCGCTTCATGGCTGCAATCGACCAGTATCTGTCTGGACAAGTTACACCTTGACGTGAGCAAATCGCACGGTACCTTAGTACCCCCACTACTGATCGGTTCTGTACGGACGGACGGAGTATGCCCCCGCATGATCAAGGCCAACCATTTGGTGAAATGGTACGGACCAACCCTGGCCGTCGAGGACGTCAGTTTTGAGATTCCCGCGGGGCAAATCGTCGGTTTTCTCGGACCCAATGGCGCCGGAAAGAGTACCACGCTCCGCATTCTCACCGGCTACCTGCCCCCGACGTCTGGTTCGGCTTCCATCGATGGGCACGATGTCATGCGACAGTCCGAGCAGGCCCGTGCTACCATCGGCTACCTGCCTGAAGGCACGCCGCTGTATGGCGAAATGCGTGTCACCGAGTACCTCGACTACCGCGGTCGCTTATTCGGTATGGATCGAACGAAGCGAAAACAGCGCATGGAGATCGTGATCGACCGCTGTGGTCTGGCCCAGGTGCGTAGCCGGATGATCGGACAGCTGTCCCGAGGCAACCGTCAGCGTGTCGGACTCGCGCAGGCACTTCTAGGTGAACCACCGGTTCTGATTCTTGATGAACCCACGGCCGGACTGGATCCCAATCAGATCGGCCAGGTGCGTCAGTTGATTGGTGAACTTCGTGGCAAACACACCATCCTCGTATCTACCCATATCCTGCCCGAAGTCGAGAAAACGGCCGACCGCGTCATGATCATCGCCGGGGGCCAGCTGGTGGCTGAAGGCACACCGGATGAGCTGCGCCAGCAGGTCCGCTCCGGCTCACGGGTACTGGTGGAGGCCAAAGCATCGCGTGATGTGGTGCACGAAGCGATCAAGCAGATCAACACTGTGCGCAAGGTTGAAATCCAACTGAAAAACGGCTGGTCCCACGCCATCGTCACACCCAAAGGCAATGCGGACGTCCGCGAAGAAATCGGCAAGGCGCTGCTTTCGCGTGAAGTCCCTATCCGCGAGATGCGTTACGAAGCAGCCAGTCTCGAGGCATTCTTCATTCAGATCACCGATACCCGCCGATCGCAGTCGACCACACAGGAATCACAAAGGCCAAAGCTACCGCACGACCAAACTCCACAAGTATGAGTCAAACCCTAACCATCGCCAAAAGAGAGCTTTCCGCTCTATTTTTCTCACCCATCGCATACCTCGTGTTGGGGATCTTCACGTTTATCGTGTCGATGCTTCTCCTGCTGACTCAGTTCAGTCCAGGCTTTCCTGCAGAAATCCGTGAAGAACTGACTTGGATCGTGCGGCTGCTGATGTTCGTCGCACCGGCGATTTCCATGCGACTGCTCAGCGAGGAACTAAAGGAAGGTACGATCGAATTGCTGATGACCGCACCAATCAGTGATGCCCAGGTGGTCGTAGGGAAGTGGCTGGGAGCAATCTGTTTCTTCGGGGTCCTGATGTCACCAATTCTTGTCCATGTGGTGGTACTGGAGATCAAGGCGAATCCCGATTATGGACCGATCTTCACGGGACTACTGGGGTTACTACTCGTTGGCGGACTGTACATGGCGATTGGTACGTGTATCTCTGCAATGACCGACAGCCAGCTGATCTCGTACTTGATCACCGCACTGATCACCGGTGGCCTCACGATCGGCATGTACATCCTTTCAGTCGTTCAATGGGTGCCGAATTCAATAAAGAACGTCCTGTATTACATCAACGTTGACCAGCAGTTCGATGGGTTCTCCAAGGGCCTGATCGACGTACGCAACCTACTGTTCTTTGTCAGCGGGATCATTTTCTTTCTCTTTCTGGGCGTCAAGATGCTCGAAAGTCGCAGGTGGCGATAATGGGTGCAGACATCCACAATCCGACTCAAGGCACCCGCCGCACCAAGTATGGGCTGAGTGTGATCATCGCGATCGTGGCTGCAGCAGGAATCGTTGTCGCGATCAACTTTATCGTGGATCGGGCCTTCCGCCGACTTGCCGCGCACTCACCCGGAGCCATACGTTTGGTCCGGTTTGATCTGACCGCAACCAGACGTTACAGCTTGTCGCCGCAAACGCTCAAGGTCCTCCGCGGACTTGAGGGTGATTATGAGATTGTCACGATGTTCCGTGATACCAATATCCACGTCGAACGTGTCCGTGACCTAGTCGAAGAATACGGTGCCTACAGTGACAAGCTACAGATTGAGCAGCTCAACCCCGCCCAGCCGGTCCAGACCGATCGTTTCTACCACTCACTGCTATCACGTTTTGAAAAGGATCTGGCCCCGTTGCAAACGGCGATTCAAGTCGGTCAGGCTGCGTTGCTAAACGTGACTCGCGACATCGCCACCAGCAACATGAAGCTCAAAGCTGCAATTGAGGCCCCAGACCTGACCAACCAGGCGACCAAACAGGACCTCAGCCAAGTCATGGTCGCCTTCCAGCGACTTGAGTCGGACAGTACCACCATTGGATCAGAGTTCGACACCGCACTGGAACAGCCGTTACCGAGTTACGATGCAATCCGATCAGACATCGCCAACTACCTGTCCCAGATCGAGGGGAAATTGCTGGGTGCCGCAATCGAGCGATTTGAGCATGCACTAAAGGTCGACGACACGCCCAATGGAGTTCAGAACAAACTCCTTGAAGTCATTGAAGTTCTTAAGGCCGCCCGTCAGCGAACTCAAGATGCTCTGAGCAATATTCAGTTCGCCGATCCTATTGACGCCTACGAGCAGGTGCGCAGTACATTGATCTCTCAGGAATCAATTGCAATCCTCTCGCCTAATCAGGTGCGCGTGATTCCAATTCAGGAGATGTTTCGCGAGCTGCCGCCAGAAATGGCTGGAGAATCCGGTCAGCGGGAATTGGGCTTCATCGGGGAAGAGCGGCTGACCGGCGTACTGGTGAGCATGAGTCTTGTACACCCGCCAATGGTGGTGTTCATCCAAACCGACAGCAGCAGGCCTGCGATCGGGCCACGTGGTGGACAGTGCGAGTTTGTGGCCCAACGGCTTCGCAGCGCTAGTATCCGTGTTGAACAGTGGAATCCGGCAGGTCGGCAGAGTCAGTTTGGCCAGCAGACGCCCCCCAGTCCACCTCCGGAAGCTGAGGCAGGGCAGAAAATTGTCTGGATCGTCCTGCCCTTCCCCCCACCGAATCCATCGAACCCCATGTCATTCATGGCCAGCGGTGCCAAGCAAAAAGTGGCCGACCACCTCAAGGACCGCTTGGCTGCCGGTGATGGCGCCATGCTAATTCTGAGTGTGGAACCTGCGATGGGATTCGGCGAGGGCAATCCTCTGCTGAACCTTCTCGAAGACTGGGGCATCGAAGCCCAAATCGATCGACTGGTGATGCGCCAAGTTCAGTTGCCTGATCGCAAAATCGCGAACATGATTCGGTTTGATATCACCCAGTGGCCCACCGGGTCACCAATCACCGCAGCCCTCAGTGGCATGCCCGCGATGTTCGTCCAGACCAGCCCCATTGTGATTAAAGAAGACACGAAGCAGCCCACCACACACACACCCTTGGTTGTGCTGCACGGCAAGAGGCTCTGGGCCAATAATAATCTGACCTCACCTGACCAGATCCAGTCCGCCCCAATGGACGAGACACAGCGGAGCGACCGGTTTGACGTCGCTGTTGCGGCCGAACAAGGCAATCAGCGTCTGATCGTGGTCACCGACCCGATCTGGGCAATGGACCAGGTCACCACATTGGGTCCGCTGGGCCCCGGCACCGCCAATCTGCTTGGAGCGATCTATCCGGGCAATGCAGAGTTGTTCGTCAACAGCGTCTACTGGCTTGGCCAGCTCGACGAGCTGATCGCAGCCAGCCCGCGAAGCCAAGACATCCGTCGCATCGCCTCGATGTCCGACGCCGAACGCACGGGCTGGAAGATTTTTCTCCTGGTGGGCATGCCCGCCATGGTCCTACTGGTCGGCATGGGTGTCTGGTTCACACGCCGCAAGGGATAGAAATCCGTGAATGTCAAAACCACGATAGCACTGGTTGCGCTCCTCGCCATCGTTGGCGCCTACCTGTACTTCTTTGAGCTGAATTCGCAGACACCCGAAGGGCCGGTCCAGCCAATTGCGACCGAGCAAAACGGGACGCCTCTGTTGGCTGAACCACCGCCATTGGCTACGAATGGGGCTCAAATCACCGTCGATCGCCAAGGGAAAATCACCGTAATCAAACGATCCGACGAAGATTGGATCGAGGTTGAACCGGTACAATTTTCACTGAACAACTACTCAATCAACACAATCGTCGATAATATTCGCGATCTTCGGTATACCCAGAAGTTCACGCCGAGTCAGAATGGTGCCCCCTCTTTGGCCGAGGCGGGTTTGGGCCCACCGCAGGCCACGCTGACTTATTGCCCCGACGCCGAAACCACCCTCACACTTCAGATCGGCCGTAAACTACTTGGCGGCCATGGCTACATAACAGTCAATACCGACGAAAACGTGTACGTAGTCGGTGACACACTGCACCAGGAACTGATCGAAGCCAAGCCCACCACATGGCGCAAGAAGTCGTTTGATGTACCGTCAATCGAACAGACTGATCAAATCATCCTGACCCGCGATCTGGCCCAAATCCAGCTGCATAAGATTGATGGCCGCTGGTTTCTTGATGAAGCGGCAACCCAACGTGCCGCCGAAGACAAGGTCAAGGCCTTGGCTGATTCGATCGGTCAAATCAGTGTGGATAAGTTCGTCATTGACAATCCTGAGGATCTGAAGCTCTACGGACTGGACAACCCCGCCACCATAGTCCAAGTCCACAACGCTGCAGAGAAAAAGGCGGGCACCTTGCGCATTGGCGCGCCGGCAGACCTCAAGGATGAGTCTTTTTTCGCAACATGGTCGACCACCGATGAACCCTCAGGGGTGATATTTACCCTTGGGGAATACAAGATCAAACCCTTCGACATAGCCGCCGATGGGCTACGCAGCCCTAAGATCTTTACCACCACTGCTGACGATGTGCGCCGCCTCCTAATCACTCGAAACGGTCGGGAGCAAATCATCCTGGAGCGTGATGCCAACGGCTGGGCCTTTGCTTCGCCCGGCCCCGGCTACTTGGCCGACGCCGAGGCGTCCAAAACACTTCTGGACAACCTGATCGTCCTGGAGAGCTCCGACTTCAAGGTGCCCTATGCCCGCCCTGAGACCACCCCAACGGCCATAGTCGAAATGGCACGAGGCGGCAGTGGCCTGCAGCGTGTGGAGTTTTTCTCTGACGGGGATGGCTTCATGGCCTTGGGCGGTGGTGAAACAACCGGTTACCGCTTTTCCCACGACCAAGTGGAATTACTGTTTAAACCAGCACTGGAACTGCGAGATCGGACAGTGATCGATCTCCCAGCTGATAAGATCAGGGGCTTGGTGCTCACACGCCCCGACGCCCAGTTTGATTTCATACTGGATGGCGAACAGTGGCGATTGGATCAACATGATAGCTTTGAGGCGACGGCCTTCAATCAACTGCGGGATGCACTGTCGCCACTAAAAACGGAAGGATGGTCCTTAGAAACAGTTGATCCCTCAATTTCAATGACGATCAGAACCACTGATGGAGACCGCAGGATTTCGGTCGATCCGGAATCACGCCGAGCTACACTGACCGGAATTAATGCGACATTTGTCCTATCTCAGGACACGGTGGACCTACTCATGAGCGAGTATCGTGACCGCTCGGTTCTGTCGCTGGCGCTGGAAGACTTGGCCTCTGTAAAAATCGATCAGGACGACAAGGTAATGACGCTCCGCCGCAGTGCGGATGGGGCCTACGACGCAGACAAGATTGAGGACATCGACCAGGCAAAGGCAGCAGCAATGTTTGGTGCCCTAGCCCAGCTACAGGCTGCAAGCTATCACACACCACAGGATCTCGCCGTCGATCTAGACAAACCGTACGTTGCACTAATCCTCCAGACCACCGACAAACAGACCCATCTGGTCACGATCTGGAAAGGCCCTGAACCAGAGGCGAAATCGCCTACCGTTTTCGGCCGCCTCGACGACGCTGAGCTCCTCTTTACCTTGACCGACTCCTCAGTCAAAGACTTTGACCTCGTGCTCAACCCGCCGCCGATCAAAAGCCCATAGCCACAAGTTCAAGAGGCTCGGTGGAGCGGAGCGGATATCTGCACAAGCTCTCTGCTGTACACACATCGCGCACAGTCTGGGCGATGTTAGATTTTCACATATCGAGGCGTAGCGTGTTGCAACAAACCTCTGGCCGCTTCAGTCGCCCACCCTGCAAAAACACAAGCCATCTCTACACACAATAGAACTGGTGAGATATCCGGGCTAAAACATTGACAGCTGGTCCCGTTCCAGATTAAGCTTGCTCACCGGATGCTCGATGTTGATCCGATATTTCCCAGACCAGCACGCTGTGCAGTATTGGTCGGGGGACCGGCTCATGCTCTCAAGTAACCCGTCTAGCGACAGGAAGTACAGGCTATCCACCCCTAGGAACTGGCGCACCTGGTCTACGCTGCGGTTGTTTGCGATCAACTGCGATGGATCCGGAAAGTCCACTCCAAAATAGCAGGGATGGCGGATCGGGGGACAACTGATTCTCAAGTGAATCTGCTTGGCCCCGGCACGACGCAGTGAAGACATCTTCCCCTTGGTCGTCGTTCCTCGTACGATCGAGTCATCCACCACCACAATCCGCTTGCCGCGGATGATCTCCTCGATTGCATTGTGCTTGAGGGCGACAGCGTAGTCCCGCTGCTTCTGCGTCGGCTGGATAAAGGTCCGGCCCACGTAACGGTTGGGCACAATCCCTTCTCGATATGGCAATCCGCTGGCCCGAGCATACCCCAGCGCTGCTGAACGACCGGAGTCCGGCATCGGCATGACGAAGTCGGACTCCACCGGTGCCTCCTCGGCCAGTCTCTCTCCCAATCGCTCACGCACAATCTGCACCGTGTCACCAAATACGTTAGAAGAGGGATTGGCGAAGTAAACGTGCTCAAATGCACATTGCGCCGGGCATTGTTTGTCGGCAAATCGCCGAGTAGAAACGCCAGTATCACAAAGGGTGACAATTTCCCCAGGATCAATCTCGCGTTCCAACCGCGCGCCGATCGCGTCGAATGCCACTGTCTCGCTGGCCACGCAGGGATAACCATTTTCAGTCTGACCTAGCGACAATGGTCGCCAGCCCCACGGATCACGCACCGCTTCAATGCGGTCTGCGAAGAGAAATACGAGCGAATAGGCGCCCTGAAGATGTCGCAAGGCAGCCACTAGTGGATCATCATACTCGCGGTGATGTGAAGCGAGCAGGGACAGAATGACTTCCGTGTCCGTCGTGGATTGAAACATATGTCCACGTTCTTCGTACTGACGGCGCAGCAATTCAGCGTTGACGAGATTGCCATTATGCCCCAATGCCACCTGGCCCCCCACATACTCGCGCAACAGCGGCTGGCAGTTCGCCGGTCGATTGGATCCAGTCGTGGAGTATCGGTTGTGGCCGATGGCGGCCTTCCCCACCAAACGCTCAAGGTCGTCGTCGCAGAACACTTCGGACACGAGTCCCATGCCGGTATGGGCACAGAGTTTCTCGCCGGTACTCACCGCGATCCCCGCAGACTCCTGCCCACGGTGTTGCTGAGCATAGGTGGCGGTATACGCCAGAAATGCACTATCCGGCGCACCCCACACGCCAAAAACACCGCATTGTTCCTTGACAACTGAGTTCACACAGCAACCGTAGCGACGGTCTTGGAAGGCGTCAACCAGCTGATGCCGATCTGATCACCGCGGAACCGGGGTATCGCTCCACGAACAACCACTTACTGAACCGGACTGAGGACAGAAGTGCAACTCAAGATACCGTGCCACGTAATCAATCACACTCTGAGCCTCGGGAATATCCGGATTCGAGGTGTGCCCCATGGGTTCAAATCGCATACCCTTAAACCGCCCCACAGCCTGTTCCGTGGGAAGACCGTACTGCAATGCCAAGGAAAAAGCCCGACAGAATCCGTGCACGAGCCCCGAAAGCGTTGATCCGGCCTTCGACATCTTGATGAAGATCTCTCCGGGCCGACCATCGACAAAGAGCCCCACGGTCAGGTACCCCTCGTGACCCATGATCGAGAATTTATGTGTCAACGAGTCACGAACGGGGGGCAGACTCTGGCGTTCGGCGATCATAGCCTTGTTATGATCGGACCATGGCTGCCAATCGCTGCAATCACACCAAACTGAGGCGGCGACTTCTGGGCTGGTATCGCCGCGAACGGCGAGAGCTACCTTGGCGCATTGCCATCGGGCAAACGGGACGCCCGGTCCCCTACCACGTGTTGGTAAGTGAAGCAATGCTGCAGCAGACACAGGTGGCCACGGTAATTCCGTACTTCCTGCGGTTCATCGAGCAGTTCCCTACTGTACAGACTCTAGCCACGTCACCGCAGCAGCAGGTACTGAGGCTTTGGCAGGGCTTGGGCTACTATGCCCGGGCGAGAAATCTACACGCAGCAGCGAAAATGATCGTGGATCAGTTCGCTGGCCATATCCCAAAGAGGACCGAGGATCTTCTGCTTCTACCAGGCGTTGGCCGCTACACCGCCGGAGCAATCGCCTCAATCGCCTTTGGTAAAGCCGAGCCCGTCCTCGATGGCAACGTCGGCCGAGTCCTGACGCGGCTGTGGGCCATCTCCCAGCCACTGCAAGCACCTAAGACCCAACGCCGCCTGTGGGCTTTAGCCTCACAACTCGTACCGCAGCACCATGCGGGCGATTTCAATCAAGCTCTCATGGAACTAGGAGCCACCGTCTGCACCCCCACATCACCGGACTGTACCCGCTGTCCTCTGATAAGCCTGTGCCGAGCGCACAGCAGCAACCGCATAGCCAGTATTCCACACCGGCTACCTCGCCAATCGCCAAGACCGGCCCGACACCTCGTACTTGCCATCAAGCGCTACGGGAAGTTTCTATTTCAACAGAGACCTGACCGCGGACTGTGGTCAGCGATGTGGCAACTGCCGACGGCTGAAACACTCAACGGCCAAAGTCCCGCCCAATGGTCGTGGCAAACGCTTGGCTTGAAAGTAAATCACCCACAAGAACTGGGTAGTTTTACCCATCGAACCACGCATCGGACGATTCAGTTCGTCGTCCATCGGGCCCAAGCACGCCGAGGTGTCATCACATCTGGCCTCTGGCGTTGCCTGGACGAGGTCGACGATCTGCCCTTGGCCAAACCCCAGCAACTGGCGCTGGCCTTGGTGCGCCAACACGAACCGAAATAGCCGCTATTCAATGTATTTCTGCAGGAAGCGCACCGTACGTTTGGGGCCGATGATACCAACGACTCTATCTTCCATATCGAGTACCGGAACGCGACGGAATCCACCCACCGCCATTACATTGATCGCCTTGGCCGGACAATCAGTATTGTAGACCCGTACCGGATCTGGCGTCATATACAGACGAATGGGATGGTCCTTCTTTGTGTTATATTCATCAACAATCTTGTTCAACACATCCCGCTCAGTAAAAATGCCAATCAGCTTGCCCTCCTCCACAACCAGAAGGCCAAAGTAACTGTTGTCTGCCATTGTCTGCATCACATCGGCCACGGTCTGGTCGGGGCTGATCGTCGCTACAGGCGTATGCTGCATGGCGGATACTGTGCTCTCGGCGAGGGCACGATCCAGTTCACCATCGTACTCCGCTGGGCTGTAGTTGCTCAACGGATCCTCGAAGTCGTCGGCCGAGCTTCGTTGTCCACGCTTGGGCCGGGTCTCGCTCATGCGCCCTCCCGCTGATCCATATGCAGCTTGGCTTCCATCATCTGCACCTTGACCTGGCGCGGAAAGTGCTCTGCAATGTACTCCATGACGCTCCGTTGGCCTGCCAGACGAATGACTGCGCCGCTGCCATCAACCACGCAGACAAATCGCACGCCCGACTCCTGCATTTCCTCCACGACATCAGCGATCCGATCATCCAGCCTCATGCAACGCCCGATAGGGATCATGTGATTCTTGATAGGTTCATCCATGCCACCAAGATTCTGAACCAAAACCCGGATCACCTGCCGCTCCGTAAACTTTCCCAGAGGTCGCCTCTCGGAATCGACCACGAATACGCAGCCAAGATGGGCCTGCTTCATGCGACCAACGGCGTCCCTCACCACTGTAGTTGGGGCCACCAGTACCGGTTCGCGCAATGGGAGCGTTGATACCAGTTCATTTCGAATATCCGCACGCAACCCCATATCGCCTCACTTGCGCAGATTGCCACTTTCCGGCCTGATGCTGACTCAAGAAATGGGCAAACCAAACATTCTCATAGTATACCGTAGGCATGAAGATCTGGACCAAAGGCAGCAGCAACTTGCCGCCAATGCCTATAAGATCATTCATGTACGATTTTTATCGTTTTGAGATCCTCTGGCGGATCAGCCGGGCTCGAGCCACACGCCGGGTTGCCGGGTCCATCTCGCACCCAGTCAGCCGCTGTAAATGTGCTGGCTGAGTCAGGAGAAAAAGCTCGTTGATCGTGCGAATGTCCACCATCTCAAGACGGCCTAAATTAACGCCCAACCGCAGATGAGACAGTAACTGCAGTACTTCCTCGGTACCCATTACCCGTGCATGGGCCAGCAATGCCCACGCCCGCCAAACCTTATCGTCGAGCTGTTCTCGACGCTGTCGAAGCAGAGCTTGGCGTGCCTGCTGTTCATAGGCAATGATCTGAGGGACCACGGTGTGCTCAAAATCGGCTAAAATTTCCGACTCGCTCTTACCCAGCGTGGTCTGGTTTGAGATCTGGTAAAGGTCACCTAATGCTTCAGACCCCTCGCCAAACAGGCCGCGCACAGCCAGATGCATGTCACGGGCAGCCCGTCGCACCTTGTCTATCTCACCGGTCAGCTTGAGAGCTGGCAGATGAAGCATGACCGAAACCCGAATTCCAGTGCCTACGTTGGTTGGACATGCGGTCAGATATCCGAATCTCCGTGAATAGGCGTAATCCAACTTCTCCTCGAGCACATCATCAATCCGCTCAATCTGGTCAAAGGCCTCGGCCAACTGCATCCCACTACGAAGCACTTGGATGCGCATATGGTCCTCTTCATTGACCATGATCGCAAATGTTTCATCGGCACTAATCGCCACTGCGCGTGGAATGTCATCACCTACCTTGGCATGTTGACGGCTGATCAGATGTCGCTCTACAAGCAGTTGGCGATCTAGAGGTGGACTCTGTGGAAGGTCCACCCAGATGATGTTGTCCGACAGGTGTTTGGACATGATCTGATTGCGGGTCAGCTGGCGAATCTCATGGCGCTGGTGCCGATTGGACAGACCGACAAATGGGAAGCCCGCAAGATTGCGGGCAAAGCGTACCCGGCTGGAAATCACAATATCGCTATGAGGCCCACAACCTCGTAGCCACTCACCTGCGTGCTCCGTCATCTGGTGCAGACTCATCCGGTTTGATCCTCCATGCGAACAATGTCATCCCTCAGACGTGCTGCCAGCTCATAGTCCTCGGAGGAGACAGCCTCGTCTAGCTGCTTGCGCATCCGCAACAGATGATTCTGCCGCTGATCCCCGGCACCAGCGTGTCGCGGGACCTTGCCGATGTGATGGGTTCCGCCCTCATGCGCCCGCTCAAGCAAGGGGGTCAACTGTCGCTCAAACACTGTGTAGCAATACGAGCAACCTAGAAGGCTGTGCTCACGGAACCGGGCGAATGTCATCCCACACTGGTTGCAGGTCATCTGATCTAGAGACTCTACGCTCTGACCCGAGTGCATCTTGACAAAATTCGTCAGCAGTTCATTGATCGGTGTGTGGACCGTCTTGACCACTGTCATCCCATCTTCTGCGGCATGGGCGTCACACAGATGCTTCTCGATCTTCTGGCCGTTGACAATCTCAATAGAGTGATGGGTCGCAGGACGATCGCAGTTGTCGCATTTCCTTTTCAATCATCGGGTTCCTTGCCACTTCGGGACCACTGGATTGTAGAGACCCCATCGCCACACTTCAATGCGATTGCACTCTGACTCTGGAAGGACGCGTTGCACAGATCCAACAAGACCTTGGTTTGCCAATCCTGCCGGGGATGGCTATCTTCCGCATCGGATCGCACGCGTAGCTCAATTGGATAGAGCACCGGTCTACGGAACCGGCGGTTCGGGGTTCGAATCCCTGCGCGTGCATTATTTCGAAAACCATTTCTGGATTTACCCTCGGCATCATCGCTGCAAGCCGTGTTGCCCCGCCGTACCCCGCCACTTAGAGGCAACCAACTTCCCAGCAGAATTGAAACGGTTGATGGGGATGGAAATTTCACCTGCCGGGGAAATACGAATCCTTGAATAGCTTGGCCAGGTCAGAATAGCCTGGCAGAAAAATCTCGCGTAAACTGCTATCGCTGGTTCCCCAGTTTGCGCCACCTGCTTGACTTACGGCAATCAGCACAAAGTAGGTGAATGCCCCAAATCAAATTTTTCCTCGCAAAGTGAAAGAATCTCCATCACGCGCGGTATTCCCTGTTGTTCTAGCAGAAATCCGCTTTGCTTGGCACCCTAGCCGCTCGAAGGGTGCCAAATCACCCCTCTTACACGTGAAAGGGAAATTGCATGAACTCAATCGATCAAACACCAGACCCCGTTGCCTGTGAACCTGTACCATTTCATTCCACTCTCCTGATTACTCCAGATTTCATCCAGAAAACTCATGCCACCCTCTTGATGGAGCGTACTCCCGACCTATCATAACTGGCAATTGGTGGAGTATAGCCAACGCGGCAAACATGCGTTTGAACCTGCCGCTAAGTACGCGGCCACCATCCGCTTGCTGTCCGGCAACGGCAACAACCCGTACCCTTATTTTGGGCTGGGAAGATAGCACCCTCTTATCCATTAAATCTCAAAAAGGGAAAAACATGCTTTCTAACAATTTCAAACTTCTGACATTTCTTGTCTGTGCAGCGATTCTGTCATTCCCCCAGGTACCTACGGCTCATGGTTTTGCTGCCTATGACCTGCCAAATTACGACTTCGTGGACCTAGCAACAAACCCAAATCAGTTCGCATCCTGGAATCCGGATGTGCTCAACGGTAACACCACCACCGTGACTTACAGATTCGACCCGAGTTTCACGAATGACGGCCGGATCCGAAACCAGATCCGCCTGGCCTTCGACCAGTGGGATTCAGCTTGGTCAACAGCCGATGGCGCCAACTATTCCTACATGCGTAACAGTGGCGCACAGCCTTTTGGCGATATCCGCTCAATCATGGTTCATGAGATAGGACACGCCCTCGTCTTTCATCATCCCAACGTGGGAAGTGGCATCAACCGCAATTATGTTCCAAATACCACTCCTCCACCTCCAATTGTTGCGCAAGCTGATCAGAACAACGAGGTAATGCGAAGCTGGATTCCTGCTGGCGCTTACAACCAAATTCTCAGCCATGACGAGTTAGATGGTTACAACTACTTCTATGGAAATCAAAATCTCAACTTCACGGAAATTTTCGGTGGAACTGCGGACATACTGGTCTCGGCCGGCCCTGAAACCAATAGTGGCACTTGGGCCGCGACCAGGCCAGCCGGCACCCAGCGCAATGCAACGGATGTAACGCAGGGTTGGCAACTCACCTCGGCACCAATCAACTTTAACTCTACTTCAAGTACTCCGATGGGATTTCGCGCCTTGGGTATTAATTGGGATTACCAGAACCCCTCCAGTACCAAACTCACTCACGAGTTCGAAATCCGGACGCGAGGGACCAACAATCCCACACCCCTTTTTCATTATGACGGCAGTTCTGCTCGACACTTCAACACCTACACTACGTCTGCGATCGGTGGAGCCAATCAGAAAGACGACCTGCTGCATAAGTGGAGCAATACCGATCCCGGTGATTTCGATCCCAGCGACATTATCCATGTCGGTATAGAACAGGACGTGTGGGACTGGACCGTAGTCTCCGCCGAAGTGGTGCACCCCGATGGCACGAGGAGCAATGCCCCGTTGTTAAGCTTCCATGATTGGAATCAGACGGTCACCGGGGTAACTAGCCCCTCTGTACCCTCAGACGGATCCGATGCACAGGCGATCGAGATGGGGCCACCGGTACGCGTCGTCGCTCAGGGTGTACGCCTCGTCAACACCGCAGCTATGCCCATCGAAGTGAAGCGTATCGGCCTGGGCATCGTAGACGACATGAGACTGCAGTTAGAAGATTTGAATGGGGAAACGATGCAGCTGCTAGAAAGGAACGATAAGTTCAAGATGCTTGATCTGCCCCCAATCCGGATGGACAAGGGAGGGGAGTGGTACCTTATTTTCGATGGGGATCCAATCCAGACCGCTAATACGATCAACATCCCCGGCGGCAAGAATTTCCTTGGTCATGAGGTGTTCGGCTACGTGGAGACAGTCGACCCACAGGGCGGAGCGATTGTTGGCAATTTTGCCCTATTGGGAACCATGCCAATCACCATGCCCCTTAGGCCGATGGTTCTGCTCGGCGACGCCAATAACGACTTTCAGGTCACGGGCGCCGACCTGATCGTAACGATGCAGAACTTTTCTGCAACATATTCAGCGGACCCGAGGTGCAATGGCCTTGGTTTAGGCGATGCCGATGACAATTGCCAGGTTACTGGCGCCGACCTGATTGCTGTGCAACAGAACTTTGGGAATGTACTAGGCGGAACCAGCGCGTTGACACCGGAACCCACAACTTTATCCGTACTCGGTGTTTGGTGCCTGGCCCTTATTCGCCGCCAATCACGACCAGCATAAATTGTTTTCAACGATACCCCAACCAGCATAAACGCGGAGCCAACCAGCGGATCGGGCAACCCGGCGAAGTCCACAAGGACCGCCGGGCTGTCGACCATGGCAGGTCCTTGGGCGGTTGCCACCTCCCCCTGCAAGCTAGACCGATGCTGATTGCAGCGCTACATGGCTTCGAAAAATCGAGATTCAGTACCCTCGGGACCGATTGGGACGTGCAACACCCGGCCGCATCTTGGACAGACCCCTTCATAGGCTGTCGCGGCCCGATTGCGGTACGCACGACCGTAGACCGAACAACAACGCCAAAGAATCGCCAACCATCGCCGCCCGCGCAATGATGTATGGTGGCTTGATTTTTCCGGCTCAGAATCCGGCTGGATGATGCCCTCGATCTCCACAATATAGTCAGGGTCGGCCATACCACCCATATCGGAAAAAACTGCCTGACAACCGAACCAATGCCCAATCACATAATCTTAAATTGCAAGTTTTTGGCAATGTGAATTCGCTGCAAGGCAGATCGGCCAGCGATTGGTGACGGCCCAAAGTTTAGTCGCAGGGACAACCACTGTCTCCGGGGAAAACTGTTAATTCCATCGAAGCATCTTGGCGAACAAATGACCGCTGAAAACCCCAGTTAGTCCACTGCGGCCGGCACTTGGGCAACCGCCGGGATTGTCACGCCCTTGGACTCAAGCACCTTCATCTTGATCTCCTGGAAAAGGTCATCGTTCTCCCGGAGAAAGCTTTTAGAGTTCTCTCGCCCCTGACCAAGACGGATTTCACCGAAGCTGAACCACGTGCCGGATTTCTGAATCACGTTCTCCTCCACTCCGAGATCCAGCAGATCACCAGACGCGCTGATCCCTTCGTTGAACATGATGTCGAATTCAGCCTGCCGAAATGGGGGTGCAATCTTGTTCTTAACCACCTTCGCTCGCACACGATTTCCCACAGCCACATCCCCTTCCTTGAGGGTGCCGGTGCGGCGGATGTCGACCCGAACTGAAGCGTAGAACTTCAGTGCACGACCACCTGGCGTGGTCTCCGGACTACCAAACATGACACCAATTTTTTCCCGGATCTGGTTAATAAAGATCACCGCGCAACGAGAACGACTAATTGCACCGGTGAGCTTGCGCATGGCTTGGCTCATTAACCTGGCCTGTAGGCCAACATGCGAGTCTCCCATCTCACCCTCGATCTCCGCCCTTGGGATCAGTGCCGCAACCGAGTCAATAACAATCACATCTACAGCATTGGATCGCACCAGAAGTTCTACAATTTCCAAAGCCTGCTCCCCGGTATCAGGCTGTGACACAAGCAGATCATCCAAGTTCACACCCAATCGCCGAATCCAAGCCGGGTCCAGTGCATGCTCGGCATCAATAAATGCGGCCACCCCATTACCCCTCTGGGCGTTGGCGATTACATGTAGAGCAAGCGTTGTTTTTCCGGATGATTCAGGACCAAATATCTCGATGATCCGCCCCGCGGGCATGCCACGCCCACCAAGAGCCAGATCAAGGCTCAATGATCCGGACGAATAACCCGGCGGCACGGTAGCCGGATCATCGTCGAGGCGCATGATCGAGCCTTGGCCATAACTACGCTCGATCTGCGTCACAGCTCGCTCCAATGCTTGCTGGCGGGCGGCGGCGCCTGTATTGGGCTCCGTAGCAGTGGTTCGCGCCATGGATCCTCCTCGTTTTGACCCCCCGTTGTTGCGAATGGCGGTACGGCGGGTGGTGGTCGGTTCGGCTGCAGTCTTCACCATAGTCAGACTCCTTAGCTGCGTCAAAAGTTTGGGTTATGTCAGGACTTGAACAATCTACTGTTTGTTCGGTATCTGTCAAGGGGTTTCTAAAAAAATTTCTTGATTTTGTTCGGGTAGGCTCCAGCTGTTTCCTAACTCGGGGACCCACATCAAGTGGCTTTGCCGATCCCGACAGGCGGCTAGGACCCCGCCAAGACCAGCGGCAGGAATGCATCGATATGACTTTTTCTGCTTTCCGGCCACGGCACGATATCTAAAGGATCACCAGCACTGAAAACGGGCATCAAATGCCCTTAACTGGACGCACTGGTGTAGTACCGCAATGCAAAATGCCAGAACCACCGGCTGACCGCCAACAGCACGATCGCAACCACGGCGGACCCAGTCAACCAGTACTCCCAGCCTTGCATACCCAGAATCGCGGCTGCAGGCACTGTCGTCATGAAAGCCACCGGCAGTACAAACGTAAAAAAAAAACGGTAGGCCAATGGGTACGCCGGAATCGGGAAACGCCCCGCCTCGAGTAATGCTTGCATCGCAATTGTGATGTTGTACAACTTGACAAA
>Ga0310123_10001364_pt1 | contig 20355 bp, 17 predicted proteins | sample CB6_AW_1057_MG_FD_203505 | JGI IMG/M metagenome (GOLD analysis project Ga0310123, IMG submission 203505) | Marine microbial communities from Western Arctic Ocean, Canada - CB6_AW_1057 | ecosystem: Environmental > Aquatic > Marine > Oceanic | place: Canada: Western Arctic Ocean | collected... | reverse complement strand
AGAGAGGAGCTCACGTATGGCTGGTAAGGCGATGACCAAGACCCAGGTTCTGGCGAGCTTGGCCGAATCAACGGGCCTGTCCAAGGGCCAGGTTGGTGACGTGATCGAAGCAATGGGGGGGCTGATTGGCAGTGAACTCAATGCGGGTAATCCCTTCAATGTGCCGGGCCTGATGAAGGTCACGACGCGGATCAAGGCTGCTGTTCCGGCCGGACCGCGGACGAATCCGTTCACTGGCGAGACGAAGATGGGTGAAGCCAAGGACGCTCAGACGATCGTCAAGGTTCGACCCCTGAAGGGTCTCAAGGACTCGGTGTCGGCTCCGTCTGCTGCCTCGGCTGCCCCGGCTGCCCCGGCTGCCCCGGCTGCCCCGGCTGGCGAGGCATCTTCGTTCTAGCGGTCGCATTGGGCGATTCAGGCCGATTTTTGGCGAATTTTTGCCGGGTCGGTGGCTGGTGCGGCGGGCTAGCCCGGTGTGGGCCAGCTGGCGACGATTCGGTGATGTAAGTCATTGTTGACATTGTGTTTCCGGCGTTTGATGCGATCCGATGATTGGTCGGCTCGTGAATGATCCGGTGGTTTCACAGTGTTGGTGCTGCGCGCCGATCGAGTGTCGGGTTGGTCGGTGGTTGACCGGCGCATCCCCGCTCCGTAGAATGTTTTGCGCCTCGAGTTGGAGGTTCATTCTGCGGTCGGATCGGTCCGGTGGCCCTGATTTTGGGGGTCGCAACGGGTCTGGTGGTGGGGTGGGTCTCGAAACAGGGGGTAGAGAGGGCCCAGGTGGTCGCCGGCGGGGCGGTCATCAGTCGGCCGATCGAATCCTCACGAGAGACCTGTAGATGCTGGTTCTGTCGCGTAAGCGGAACGAGAGCATCGTGATCGACGAGAACATCGTGATCACCGTGGTGGAAGTCCGCGGTGACAAGGTGCGTCTCGGAATCGAGGCTCCGCGCGAGGTGCCGATTCACCGCAGTGAAGTGCACGAAGCGATTCGCATCGAGCAGGCTGAGGGGTCGGACGCGGACGCAGCGACGGTCACGACGCCCGAGGTCTGAGACCGGAGTTTGAGACGGGTCTCCGCCGCGTGATCGCCTGAGTGATTTGCTATTGGTGTGACGGCTTGACATTCGGGGCGATGTGCCTAGAGTGTGGCCCGAAACCGGCTTGGCCCCGTCGTCTAGTCAGGTTCAGGACTCCGGACTTTCGATCCGGCAACAGGGGTTCAAATCCCCTCGGGGTCACTTCGGACACCAGGCAGCTCTCATCCGGCCCAGCGACGGCCGGGTGTGGGCTGCTGGCCATTTGGCCCGGCACCGTCCTGACGATCAGGTCAGGGGGATCCACCGTTTGAGGATTAGGGCGGGGATCAGCAGCGAGGCGATCAGCAGTGCGGCGGTGGTGTTGTCCGATGCGGCCAGCCCAAGCGTGGCGTCGATCATGACCAGCGAGAGCAGCAGGATGCCGACTCCCGATTGGACCCGTTCGGGTCGAGGATCTCGGATGGCCGCGATCAGGCGTCGGTTGATCGAGACGATGATCAGTGCCATCAGCAGCAGCACCGACGTGGAGGCGTTTTGCTTGAGGTCGGAGGTGGCCATGCCGGCGAAGGTGACCAGCGTCGCCAGGCCGACGTTGATCAGCATCACGGCGGCGGTCAGTTGTCGGCGTTCGCTGGCACCCGACTCGTTGCGCGCGAACCAGGTGACGCCGGTGATGTAGAGTCCCATGCCGAGGGCGACGTGCAGCGTGGGCCCCTGGGCCAGTGCATCGAATGATCCCGCGGCGGTGGCACCGAGCAGCACATTCAGGCTGCGGCAGGCCCCCATCGCCAGGGGGCCCAGCGGGGTGGTTTTCAGCAGCCCGTCGTAGGCCAGCACGCATCCGGCCACGGACAGGGCGACGACGAGGCTGGCGGGCGAGTTGGCCAGGTTCGAGACAATTCCGGCCGCGGCCACTCCACCGGCCATCAGTAACACGCCCAGGATCACCGCCACCCTCAGGCTCACTCGCCCCGACGGCAACGGACGTCCCGGACGCTGCTGTGCATCCAGATGTCGGTCGAAGACATCGTTGAAGACCATGCCCGAGAGGTACAGTCCGGCGGAGGCGACCAGGAGCAGGCCGAGGATGGCTGGCCTGCTGGAACCGTCCCCGGCAGGCGGGACCAGCAGGCTGCCCAGCAGGATGTCGGCCAGCGCAGTGAAGACCGTCGGCAGCCGGACCAACTGCAGCAGCGGCAACAGACACGAGTTCGACGGCTGGCTGGTTTTCGACTCGGGCATGGCTGGCTGGGTGTCAGGAGATGAGTTGTTCGAGGAGCGTGTTGAGTCCATCGCGGAGTTGCTGGATGGCGGCTCGGGTATCGCCCATTCCGGGGGTGGTCTGTCGGGCGAAGCCGTAGAACTTGATCTTGGGCTCGGTCCCAGAGGGTCGAACTGCGAGAGTGACCTCGATGGCGTCCTCGGCAACCGTTTCGAAGATCAGCAGGTCACTCGAGGGCTTCGGCAGTGGGCTGCTGGTGATGTTCTCGGGTAGGCTGCGGATTTCATGTGCGTGATAGTCCCGGACGACTCGCCAGCGGTGGAATCCGAGTTCCGCAGGCGGGTTGTGCCGCAGCGTTTGCATCACCTCATTGATCTGTTGCCGGCCGCTTGGTCCGTGTGCGTAGACCGAGTGTTGGAATTCGTCGACGGATCCATAGCTTGAGTGAATCTGGTCGAGTCGATGCCAGAGTGTCTGGCTGTCGTGGTGGAGTTCCAGTGCGATGTCGGCAGCCAGCAGTGCGGCAACCGCGGCGTCCTTGTCGCGGCAATAGGTCCCCGCCTGGTACCCGATCGACTCCTCGCACCCGAAAACAAACCCCTCGGGGCCACGGCTCTCGATTTCCCCAGCAATGTGTTTGAACCCCACCAGCAGGTCATCGACGGGTTTGACCCCGTGTGCCTGGCAGAGGACTCGCAAGAGCGGCGTGGTGACCAGGGTACTCAGCACGTAGGCGTCGGGCGGCCAATTGCGGTTGCGGAGCAGATGATCGAGCAGGATGACGGCCAGCTGATTTCCGGTCATCACGTGCCATTGGCCATCGAGGTCGGGTGCTGCGACGGCGAGTCGATCGGCGTCGGGGTCGGTGGCCATCACCAGCACGGCTCCAGATTTTCGAGCCGCCTCGATCGCTGGCTCGAACACCTCGTGTCGTTCGGGGTTGGGTAGCCCGTCGGGAACTCCCGCGAAGTCGGCGTCGGGCTCGGCCTGGGGCGAGAAAACTTCGATCTCCCTGAAGCCGGCTTCCCGGAGCACCGGCACGACCGAGACGGCTCCGACACCGCACAGCGGCGTGTAGAGTGCCTTCAGTCGGGCGGGGTCCAGGTCGGTGTATTCGGCGGAGATGGTCCGCACGTCGAGAATCGCCTGCTGGTGAGCCCGGTCGATCTCGGGACCGAGCTGCCGAATCCGGCCTTCTTCTCGCGCCTGTTCGTAATCGAGTCTTGGGATGACCGTGCTGCGGGCGACACAGTCGATGATGCCCTGGTCGTGAGGAGGCAGCACCTGTCCGCCGTGGGACCAGTAGGCCTTGAAGCCATTGTCGGTGGGTGGGTTGTGCGATGCGGAGATGACGACTCCGGCGACGCAGTCGAGGTGTCTGACGGCGAACGACAGCGTGGGCGTGGCCCGGTACCCGTCGAATTCCAGAACCTCGAATCCGTGAGCCGCCAGGGTGGTGGCCGTCAGCCGTGCGAATTCGCTCGAGCGGTGTCGCGTGTCGTGGGCGACGGCGATGCGGCCGTCGGGGTGTCCGGCTTCCTTGAGGTGGCAGGCCAGGCCGTGGGCGCTTTCGGCGATTGTGCGGGCATTGATCGTGGCGGTGCCCAGCGGACCCATCACTCCACGACGGCCTCCGGTACCAAACGGGATCTCTTCCCAGAACAACTCGACCAGCCGGTCGAAGTCCTCGGCGTCGACTAGTGCACTGACGTCACCGGAGAATTCCTCCAGTGCCGGGTCGTTCAGCCAGCGGCCGGCCCGATCGGCCGAATCGCGATCGATCCGGCCGTCGGCGACCGCCTGTTCCAACCGCGCCAACGACGACTGCACGGGTCATGGTCCCTGGAGCGGATTGACGGCGACTAGCGTTTCTTCCTGCCCGACTGCTTGCCGGCCGACTTCTTCGCGCGGGCATTGGACTTGCCGGGAGTTTTTTTCTTCTTGGCCGGTTTCTTCTTGCCGTCGCTGAAGATCTGGTCCCAGCCGTCACGGAAGTTGTCATTGGATCCGGTGTGGACGGTGTATCCGGTCATGATTTGGTTGCCGCCCTTTACGTGGAGAATGCCGAACAAGGAGAGCAGGGATCCGTACCGCGGTCCTGCCGTGTGCTCCATTCTTGGAATGCCCCGACATCGGTCAAGGCCTGTGCGAGAGATTCCGCGGGCGGGCAACTCGATTTGTCATAGGGTCGAAGAGTCTGGTAGGATTACATTCATGAGAGGCACGAGACCATCACCGATCGCTCATCCGCGGCTGTCGCGTCGAGAGTGGTTGCAGGCCGGTTCGATCGGCCTGATGGGTCTGACGCTCTCAGAGGTCGAGGCGGCTCGGGAAGCGAACCGCACCGCGCCCAGGAAGTCGGTGATCTACCTGTTTCTCTCGGGTGGACTTGGCCAGCATGACAGTTTCGACATGAAGCCCGACGCTCCGGCGAACATCCGGGGCGAGTTCGAGCCGATTTCGACCAGGATACCGGGCCTCCAGATTTGCGAGCACCTGCCGCACCTGGCCGCCTGCAGCGACAAGTGGGCTGTAGTCCGTTCGCTGTCGCACTCGACCAACGGCCATTCGCTGGGTCATCACATCATGTTGACCGGCCGCAGCGACACTCCCCGAGGCTTCTCGGGCAACATGCCCCAGGCCAGCGATCACCCCTCGATCGTCTCCCAGGTCGGCTACCTGTTGCGGGACCGCAGCCGGTTGCCCGGGGCCGCCGTGATCCCCGACCTGCTGACTCATTCCAGTGGCCGGATTATCCCCGGCCAGTTCGGCGGGGTGATGGGCGAGCGTCACGATCCGTGGGTGATCAACGCGGCTCCCCAGTGCCAGATGTACGGGGCCTGTCCCAACTGCTTCGACCACCAGCGGCGTCCGATGCAGCACGTGGGCAGCACCGAGTTCCAGCCACCCAACCTGGCGTTGGCCGAGGGCGTGACCCAGCGGCGTCTCGACGACCGCACGCGGTTGTTGGGGATCGTCGAGCGTCAGCAGAGTTACCTCGATCGCCTCGCCGCGGTCAGCGACCTGGGCCGTTACCGCGAGAGTGCCATTTCGCTGCTCTCTTCCAGCGGTGTCCGCAAGGCGTTTGATCTCTCGACCGAGCCCGACCCGGTCCGATCGCTCTACGGCCGCAACCTCTACGGCTCATCCTGCCTGCTGGCGCGACGGCTGATCGAGTGCGGGGTGGGGCTGGTGCAGGTGAACATGGGTCGCAACGAGACCTGGGACACTCACGGCAACGCCTTCCCCAGCCTGAAGAACAACCTGCTGCCTCCGATGGACCAGTCGGTCGCCGCGCTGATTTCGGATCTTGATGACAGGGGCCTGCTCGAATCGACGTTGATCGTGATGGCCGGAGAATTCGGGCGGACTCCGAAGGTGTTCGGATTGCCGCAGCACTACGAGTTGCCGGGTCGAGATCACTGGGGCGCGGTTCAGAGCGTGTTCTTTGCCGGCGGTGGGGTTCGCGGCGGGACGGTGGTCGGTGCCAGCGACAAGATCGGCGGCCACCCCAAGGAAGCCAAGCAGACTCCCGAGACGATGGCGGCGACGATTTATGACGCGCTGGGGATTCCTCACACCGCCGCCTGGTACGACGCCGAGGACCGGCCGCATCACGTCTACCAGGCCGAGCCGATCGCGGGGTTGTTGGCCTAGCAGCTCGTTGAAAAATCCGAGCGGCGTGTTGGACCCGTGGCATCATGTGATCCCGACCGCAGCCAGGGATGACATCTGTGTCACGGTTTCCGGAAGAACCTGAGTTTTTCAACAGCCTGCTCGTCCGCCACGAGCTACGCAGGCCGTCTCAGTCGACCCAGTCGAAGCCGACATCCCAGTTAGTCACCGAATGGGTCAGCGCCCCGATGCTGATCCGGTCGACTCCGGTCTGGGCGACAGCGGCGAGTGATTCGAGCGTGATGCCTCCGGAAGCTTCGAGCAGGACGGTGGGGGCCTGCTGGTTGCGCATCTCCACGGCCCGGGCCAGTTGCTCGGGCGTCATGTTGTCCAGCAGCACCATGTCGGGCAGAGCGTCGAGTGCATTGGCGAGTTGTTCGAGCGTGTCGACTTCGACCTGCACGGGCACGTCGACGTCACCGCTGGCCTGTGCGGCGGTGATAGCCGAGGCAACATCTCGCGAGTCGCCTCGGCTGGCCAGATGGTTGTCCTTGATCAGGACCGCGTCGAAGAGCCCCATGCGGTGGTTGGTTCCTCCTCCGCAGGCGACCGCGTACTTGGCCAGTCTCCGCCAGCCGGGCAGGGTCTTGCGGGTATCGAGCACCTCGGCGGCGGCCCCGGCTATCGCTTCGACATGCACGGCGGTCTGGGTGGCGATGCCCGAGAGGTAGCCCAGGAAGTTCAGTGCCGTCCGTTCTCCGGCCAACAGGCCGCGGACCGGTCCTTCGAGCGTGGCCAGGCGGGTGGGTCCGTCGACGGCTTGTCCGTCTCGCAGGTGCGGTGTGACCTGGACCTGCGGCGAGAGTGTTTCGAAGAGTTGCGTGACGATGGGCAATCCGCAGACGGTTCCGCCGTTCCGAGAGCGGATCTCGACCCGTCCCACGGCCGTCTCGTCTATCAGTGCCTCAGCGGTCCGATCTCCGGCTTCGCCGAGGTCTTCGGCCAATGCCAGGCGGATCAGTTCGCCCGCGGCGAGGGCTTCGACCGAGCCGTACTCGGGTGCGGCCGTGTCCGGGTCGGGGCTCTCGGGTGAGGGGTATGTTGAGTTCATGTCGAGTGATCAAGCCGCCTTGTCGCAGGCCGGCAACTGGTGTTTGATGACAGGCAGACCGAAAGGTGAGGAGTGGCAGTCATGATTGTAGGCGTACCGCGGGAGATCAAGCAGGACGAATACCGGGTGGCGATGTTGCCGGTTGGGGTCGAGGACCTGGTTCAGGCTGGGCACCGGATCCTGGTCGAAACTCGAGCCGGCCAGGGGAGCGGGATTCCCGATGACGAGTACCTCGCCTGCGGTGCCGAGATCGTCGAGTCGCCCGAGCAGATCTGGGCCGAGGCGGGGGTGGTGATCAAGGTTAAGGAGCCCCAGCCGACCGAGATCGAGCAACTGCGGTCGGGCCAGTTGCTGATGACCTACTTCCATTTTGCTGCCGACGAGGAGTTGACTCGCGGTATGGTCGAGTCGGGTGCGACGGCGTTGGCGTACGAGACCTTGCGGGGCCGAGGCGGCGATCTGCCGTGCCTGACGCCAATGAGCGAGGTGGCGGGACGGATGAGCATCCAGCAGGGTGCCAAGTTTCTCGAACGGCCCCAGGAGGGGCGTGGGATCCTCCTGGGTGGGGTGCCCGGCGTCAGGCCGGCTCACATCCTGATTCTCGGCGGCGGCGTGGTCGGCAAGAACGCCGCCCAGATCGCCGCGGGCTTCCAGGCCGACGTGGCGATCCTCGACATCAACGTCGACCGGTTGCGGTACCTGGAGGACATCATGCCGGCCAACGTCAACACGATGTTCAGTGATCGGCATACGATCCGCGAGCAACTGGCGTTGGCGGACCTGGTGATCGGAGGGGTGTTGATTGCCGGAGCACGGGCTCCTCGGTTGGTCACGGCTGAGGACCTGGGCCGGATGAAGCCGGGCGCGGTGATCATCGACGTGGCGATCGACCAGGGAGGCTGTGTGGAAACGGCTCGACCAACGACGCACTCGGAACCGACGTATATCGAACAGGGAATCGTGCACTACTGCGTGACCAACATGCCCGGGGCGGTGGGCCGGACCAGCACCTATGCGTTGTGCAACGTGACGTTTCCCTACATCCAGCGGATCGTCAGCGACGGTCTCGAAATGGCCACTGCCGCCGACGCCGGTCTGGCCGAGGCTGTCAACGTTCACGGGGGGCAGGTCACCAACCCGGCGGTGGCCGAGTCGCTGGGGATGACCTGCAGGGTCTTCGCACCGGGGGCAGATTGAGTCGTTTCTGGCGGTCGGAGCTGACCGGGGTGATCTGCGGGAGCTTTCATCGGTGATGTCACGTCGCGACTGGCTGCTGGCTCTGGTCCCCTTTTGTCTGTGGCTGGCTCTCTTTGGCCGCTACCTGTTCGCCCCAGACGGCGTCGCCCCCGCCGAGCGGGACGGCGACTTCTACCTCTTCGCCTACCCGCTGGCCGACGTGGCGTTCGAGATGCTGGGGCGGGGGACGATACCTCACTGGAACCCCTACACCGATTGCGGCGTACCGCTGCTGATCAGCGTACAGCAGGGAGTGCTGTATCCTCCCAACTGGATCCACCTGCTTGTTTCGACCGAGCGGGCGTTTTGCCTGCTGATCGTGGGCCACACCCTGCTGGCCGGAATCGGGACCTGGCGGTACTGCCGCGGCCGCAGGTATTCGAGCGAGGCGTGTGCGGTGGCGGCGATGGTGTTTGTGGGGGGCGGGACGGGGCTGTTTCACTTACACGAAGGCCAGGCGATGATCGTGTTCGCGATCGCCTGGTGGCCGTGGATCCTGGCTCGAGTGGATGGCCTGGCAGAGCGGCCGACCGCCGTGGGTCTGGCCGGGCTGGCGGTGCTGTTGGCACTGCAGTTTTTGGCGGGCTTTCCGATCTTCACGCTGGTGATGGCGTGGTTGATCCCGGCCTACCTGCTGCTGTTTTCTCTCGACTGGTCCCAGCGGTTGTCCAGGAGCAATTTCAGCCGCCTCGCGGTCGCGGCGGGCTCGGCGGTGCTGGCACTGGGGCTGGTGGCGGCGGTGCTGTGGCCGGTAGTCGATTTCATGGAGCAGGCTCATCGAGGCGAGTTGCCGTTGTCGCTGGCCGAGTCGTACTCGGTTCCGGTCTCGCACTGGCCTCGCGCCCTGGTGCCGGGCCTGTTTGGCGATCCGGTAAGCGAAACGTACTGGGGCGACCCTCAGCACTGGAACGCCCTGTTCCACGCCGGTGCGGTCGGGCTGGTGCTGGCGGTCTGCGGCTTGTTCAGTCGTCGTCGGCTGGAGGCGGCGTGGTGGGCGCTGGTTGCGGCGGGGTTGGTGTCGTATTGCCAGGGGGGCGTGGTCTTTTCGGTCTGCTACCTGTACCTGCCCGGCTTCAGCTTGTTTCGGCGCCCGATGGCCCTGCGACCGTTTCTGCTATTTGCCGTGGCGATGCTGGCGGCGTTGGGCTGCGACGCGGTCCGGGGCGACTCGAGTCGTCGTGGAGGGCGTTGGGTGATGACGGCCGCCAGCGGGCTGGGGCTGGTGGGATTGGTCTACGGGATCCTCGGCTGGGCCGGGCTCATCGAGCCGCCTGCCTGGTGGCAAACGCTGGTGCAGAGGTCGGTTGGAGCTGGCGAGTTGGCGACCCGGTTGGATCTGCAGGTCGAGCGATTCGCCGAGTTGTCTCATGAGGTGGTCGTCGTCGCCGGGGCGGTCCTGGTGGGTGGATTGGCATTGGCGTGGGGTCGATGGAGGCAGCAGCCGGGTGTGGGTGCGGCCGGATTGCTGGGGGTGGTGGCGTTGGAGCTGTTCCTGTTGGGATCGCCGTGGCTCGAGTCTTCGTCGGTAAAGGACAAGGCCGGGCCGTCGCACCGCGTTGCCGAAACTCTGGCCGATCGGTCGGGTGATTTTCGGATCGCCTGCCTCTGCGACGAGTCGTCTAGGCTGTTCAATCGCTTTGCGATTGACCGCTTCGAGACACTCGGCGGGGCCGAGGACCTGATCCCGCGTCGGTACAGCAACTTCCTGTTTGCCATCTCCGGGCAACCCCCCTTCCTGCAGCACGTCTTTGCCTTCGGACCCGACACCCCCCGACCGGTCAAGCGGCAGTTCCTCGATCTGCTGGGCGTCCGGTACTATGTCTGTCCCCGGGGAGCTCACCAGGGCTACGCAGCCGATCTGGCCGGTGACCCGGCGTTGAAGAAGGATGTGTTCAGCTACCGGGGCGTGGACTACGACCTGTTCGAAAACGCATCGGCCCAGCCGCGGGTGGTGATCGTGCATCGTTGGCGGAAGGTGGAATCGCTTGAGAGTCTCGAGGCGGGCGCGGTCTCCGAGCGGAAGTTGCTGGTGGCGCTGGAGGAGTTGCTGCGGCCGTTGATCGAACAGGGCTTTGAGGGCGGTACGTTTGTCGAGGTCGACCTGCCCGGTCCGGACAGTGCTGTTCCCGAAGTGGCCCAGAGCCACGCCACCGAGAGTGTGACTCTTGTCGAGCGGACTGCTCATCGGGTCACCGTCCGCGTCAAGCTGGATCGAGCCGGACTGGTCGTTTTCAGTGACACGTGGACACCGGACTGGAAGTCGACTGTCGACGGACGTCCCGAGGCGGTCGTCCCGGCCAACCTGTTCATGCGGGCGGTGCCCTGTCCCAAGGGTGAGCACACGATCAGCGTGTACTACGACTCGGAGAGTTTCTCGCGCGGGTCGATCGTCTCGCTGGTTTCCCTGGCGCTGTGCCTGGTCTTGATCGTGGGAGAGCCGCTGCGGCGTCGCCTGTCAGGGGCTCGGAGCGGGCCGCCATGATCAGGTCGTTCTCGCAGGTTCTGGGGCGGGTGCTGGCGTTCCTTGTGGTGGGGCTGACGGCCAGCTCAAGCGGCTGTGGTTGCCGGGATGATGGGACTGTCGGGCCACCTGCCACGACAGCCGGTTCATCGGTCGGTGTTGGAGCCCAGCGGACATCGCCGCGTCCGCGGCCGCTGTTGAAGGTGCCCAAGGACGACGGCAGCGGTGATTTCGAGGTGCTGGAGATGACGGCTGGCGACTTGCGGGTCGCCGCCTGGGACAATTCGTATTCTCCCAATCGGCTCAGCGGCGTGCGTTCGCTGTTGAATCTCCGCGACGCTCCGGATTACGAGGCATTCCGCGTGGCGTTGAACTTCGAGCATGTCACCAGCGGCCATCGCCGGCCGATGAATGAATTCAGCCCGCGGCATGGGCCTTACCGTCTGAGGCAGATCGACGAGACGAGCGTCGAGTGGACTCGTCGCGCGGCCGACAGTCCGTGGAAACTTGCGAGTACGATGACGTTGAGCCTGGCCCCGCCCAACGCGATCGATTTTCGCTTCTCGTGCACGCCCGGCGATGCCGGGCTGTTCGGCAGGCACGGGTACGCGGTGTTGTTCTGGGCCAACTATATGAACCCGTTGACCGACATCGACATGCACTTCCGGGGTGTCACCGGCCCGAACTCTGAGGAGGAGTGGGTCTCGGTGCAGGCGCCCCAGACGGATTTTCTGCACCGTCACGGAGGCGTCTACCGCAGTCGTGATTCGGCCCGGTTGCCCGTAGATGACGATCTCAAGTCACCGTGGAGCGTGACGAGTTACGAGTACCCCCGGTTCACCCGGCCGTTTTATTTCGCTCGGGCTGACCACGGAATGGTGCTGATCATGATGTTCGACCGGATGGTGACCACACGGGACGAGATCCGGTTTGCGATGTACCGCTTCCAGGTCAAGGCCGAGTCACGTCGTCCGGCGTGGGACTTCCAGTACGTGATCCACCGGGTCGAGGCGGACCGCGGCTACGGATTCCGTGGCCGGATGATCTGGAAGAAGTTCAGCAGTGCCGAGGACTGCGAGGCGGAGTACGAGCGTTGGCAGTCGGGGCGGGATCAGTCGTCTGCAACCTCGCCGACGGACAACTCGCGGACGATCGGATCGAGGTAGGCGGCAGCCTTCCGCCGCCAGGTGACAGTCGTCGACCCAGTCGCGGGACGAGTTGGCGAGCCTGAACCTGCATGACCCCAGCAAGAACCTGGCCGCGATGGGCGACGCCGGTGCGGTGACGTCCGATGACGACACGTTGGCCGAGAGCCTGAGGATGATGCCGGATCACGGTTGCCGCGAGAAGTACCGCCACGAGCTGCGAGCCTGGCCAACGTGGTCGGGGCCGGGTGGGATCTGCTGCGACTTTGGTGTCACCCGGTCCTGCTGCGTCGCGAGCCTTAGTCCGGGTCGCGGGGTGTCTTCAGCATCAGGCTTCTCACGGTGGCCACCGCGCACCAGATCAGTACCGGCACGACCAGTAACGCGACGATTCCGTAGCGTTGATAGAAGTCGCGAACGACGTCGAGCTGTCCGACCGTGGCGGCGGTGCCAATGAACAGCGTGACATAGATCAGCCCGGCCAGGAGCAGGAGGATGCAGCCGGGGACTGCCGAGCGGACCACCAGTCCGGCCGCGACCTGCAACGGGGTGCGGGCGATCGGGAGGAACCGGCTGGCGAACAGGGCCCGCGGACCGAGTCGTTCGAATCTCAAGCGGACCGCCTCGAGCTTGTCGGGAGACACGACGACACGGAACGGCCACATCGTGAGCACTCGCTGACCGATCAGCCGTGCCAGGCCAAACCAGGCGATGTCGCCGAACCAGATTCCGGCCAGGCAGGCGATCGCCGCCGGCAACGGCTGGGCTTCTCCGGCTGCGACGGCCGAGCCGACCACCAGGCAGGTCAGGTCGTCCTGCACGATCGCGGCAATCACGATCGCCAGCAGGACCCACGTCGAGTCGAAGTCGATCGATTCGATGGAGAACTCAGGCATCGCACTGATCAGGGGGTCGGAGACTCGGGTTGCCGTGGAGTCTATCAGTTGGAAGGGGTTCGCATCGGGACCCCAGCGGCGGCGGTGGGGTGCTTGGTCAGACGGGACGTGAATTCTCGGTCCCGGTCCGTTTTTTCGATTTTCCCTGCCGATTTTCCAGGCGGTTTCGCAATCCCAGATTGAATCGCGAGGGCAGCCGAGAGTTTTGGCCGCCTGGCGTCTCGATAGAAAAACCGGATTTGGAGGTCCAGAACCATGTTCACCAACGCCAATGACTCGACCGTCTGTCTTCTGTTGCCAACACCCGAGTCGGATCCCGTTTCGGAGATCTACGTCTCTGACGAGGAATATGACGATGGGTTTGACGACAAGTTTGAAGCGGTGCTGGCCAAGCTTGTCGAATTCGAGCGGTCGGCCGACCCGGAAAAAGTCGAACCGGTGAAAGCCGTTGAGGATTCAGAGCCTGCGGTGTCGGCGGCCGAGCCCACTCGCGTGGTGCCACGCGTCTGGACGGTGTTCCTGACCTTGTTGCTTACGATCGGCGCGATCGTGGTGGCCCAGATTGGCCTGGTGATGCTGCTGGCGATCGGGATGACGGCGGCGGGTGTTCCCTCGCAGGAACTTGGAGCTCGTCTGATGAAAATCGTCAGTCATCCGGCCGGCTTCATCGGCCTAGGCTTGGTATCGCAGCTGCTGATCGGCCTGGCGGCTGTACTACCGGCGAAGTTGTCGCGAACTCCGATGCGGCAGCGATTGGGTCTGGTTGCTGCCCGGTTGCCGAATTGGGGCTACCCGGTCGTGATGATCGCCTCGCTGCTGCCGGCGTCGCTGGGTTTCCTGGCTGCCGCTTCGCTGGCCGAGGTGATTCCTCCGGACAACTCGGTCGCGACACTCTTCGAAGGCATGACACCCGGCTGGGCGATCCCGTTTGTGCTGTTCATCTCCCTGGCCCCGGGTCTGATGGAGGAATTGCTGTTTCGTGGCTACCTGCAGACTCGGTTGCTGCAGCGGTGGAAACCCGGTTTCGCGATCGTGGTCTCATCGTCTCTGTTCGCCCTGTTCCACATCACGCCTCACAGCATGGCCCTGGCTTTCATCGCCGGGCTGTACCTAGGTGTGCTGGCCTGGCGAACCGGATCGATCTGGCCGGGTGTCCTCTGTCACGCCTTCATCAACGGCAGCGTGAATGTGCTGCGGCTGGGCGAGATGTTTGGTGCCTGGTCGGGGTCGACCAGCAGTGTCATCGCGATCACGCTGATCGGGCTGAGCGTGGTGTGTTTCGGGGTGAGTGTCTGGTTGATGATCAAGGCCCCCTCGGCAGCAAATCGCCGGTGCTCTCGAACGCGAGAACACAGTACGAGGCTCTCGGCTGGCCTGGCCCAGGCCTAGAGTGGGTGGGATTTTTGGAGTTGATTGGCGGCGTCGCCACGGCTAGGTTTAGCGTCACCGGCCGTAAACTCGAATCTCACCAGGAGCCTGGCGATGAAGACCCCAAACCTCGTGGCGGCAGGTCTCGTGCTGGGCCTGGCGATTTCCGGGCCGGCTGCAGCCGCCGAGAAGGGAGTCAAGATCACGGTGACGATTCGTGGTGCGGTGTCCGAGTCGGATGCGGTGGTTCTGTGAAAGACTCTGGCGGGGATCACGGGGATCACGGGGAAGGCGGCGTCGATCAAGGCTGGCAAGAAGGGACGTTTTCGACACTACTTCTCGCCTCCGTTTGTGATCGCGATCGCCGACATCAACACGACCGATGTCGGAGCCATCGCGGCGAAGGTCTCGAAGGCGGTCACGCCCAGTCGCAAGGAGATCACGCCGAGCCTGAACCTGGTGCTGTTTGATCCGGATGGGGGCATTGTCGAGCAGGACGTGGTGGCGTTGCGGACGGCGATGTTCGAGGTCAATGGTGTATCCTGATCGTCCTTGCCATCCCATTCGTGTTGATCGGGGTCCCGGTGATCACCGTGATCATCGTTTTCGTGCGTGATGCACCGCCGCAACTAGCAGTCCGAGGTCCAGTCGGTGGATGAACCGGGTGCCGATCGTGATGCGGTGGACCAGGACGAATGACCCCGGGCTGAGGCGATCGGCGAGTTGGGTCGCACGCCGAAGATCAGCAGGAGTGAGGGTCGGGACCACCGGTTGGACTGCCCAATGGAGTTGCCGGCGTGAGGGATGACCAGGCATGAGCGGGGATGACGAAACACGGTCGAGCCTGATCGATCGGGTCCGCCTGGGTGATGACACGGAGAGCTGGAAGGAGTTTGTCGAGCTGTACGAACCGCTGCTCGAGCGGTACATCCGGGGCCTGGGCATGCCCGATTCGGATGTGTCGGACGTCGTGCAGGAGGTCTTCATCCGGTTGTTGCGGTCTCTGCCGACCTTCAAGATTGACCGTCTCAGGGCGAGATTCCGTACCTGGCTCTGGAAGATCACGCGCAACGCGGTGACCGACCTGGTTCGTCGCCGCCAGCGGAGGGCTCGATTTGAGGACGAATGGGCCAGCGAGGTGGCGTTGTCCGAGGAGTTGGGTGAGGAACCCGACGAAGAATGGCTGCTGGAGCACCGACGTCGCATACTGGAGTTCGGCATGTTGAAGGCGCAGGCAGCCGTCGAACCCAGGACCTGGCAATGTTTTGCCCAGCACCTGCTCGGCAGCCGACCGGCGGCTGAGGTGGCCGATGGGCTGGGTCTGTCGGCCAACGCGGTTTACGTCAACTCGTCGCGTGTGCTGGATCGTCTGAGAGTACTGTGTCGAGAATTCGATGAGGAACTGGGCGACTCGTGAAACTGCCAGGGACCGTGTAAGGGCCAGAGTTGACTGATGGACCAATCGAGTGAGAGCGGCTGCCCGAGTGATGCAGAGCTGCTGGGCCTGCTGGCGGCGGGTTCAAAGGCCCCCGCTTCGTTGTCGGGTCATCTCGAGGACTGTGGCGAGTGCACATCGCGGTTGGCTCGGTTGCAGAGCGAGGTGAAGGAAATCAACACCCTGGCTTCGGGACTCGCGATCCCGAACGACCCAGCCTCCGAAGAGTCTCGGGCCGAGGGCCCCAGCTCGGTCGAGAGATTCGTCGACGACCTGAAGCAATCTCAACTGGCCGACCCCGACCAGATCGAGTCCTGGTGCCTGGACTCGGACTTCGAGGCCCCCGATGCCACTTCACTGGCCGCCACCCTGGTTCTCAAGCAACACCTCTCGCCGTTCCAGGCTTCGCAATTGCTCGACGGCAATCCCCAGGGCGTCTTGCTGGGAAACCACAAGCTGATTGAACCGTTGGGTCGGGGCGGGATGGGGATCGTGTTCAAGGCCGAGCACATCACTCTGCACCGGCTCGATGCTCTGAAAGTCCTCAAGCAAGACCTGACCGGTGATCAGCGGGCCGTGTCGCGGTTCCTGCGTGAAGCTCAACTGCTGGCGGCGATGAGCCACGACAACATCGTGAGGGTGCACGACCTGGGCCAGGACGATCAGCTGTACTACATCGTGATGGAATACGTGCCCGGCGGCAGCCTGAAGGAGCGGATGGGGGAGGCGGCTCGGTTGGGTGTCGAGGAGTCGCTGGGGATGATCCTGCAGGTCGCCTTGGCGCTCGACCATGCACACCAGCACGGGATCATCCACCGGGATGTCAAGCCGTCCAATATCCTCGTGACCCCCGATGGACAGGCCAAGTTGTCGGACCTGGGACTGGCCAGGGCGTTTGACGAGACGATTGGCTCGTCCAAGACCGTGAGCAATCTGACCCTGGCCGGGACGTTCATGGGGACGGTTGATTACATGTCGCCGGAGCAGGCCGAGGATCCCCGCAAGGCTGACATCCGCAGCGATCTGTACGCCCTGGGGTGTACGCTTTACGAGTGCCTTTCGGGAGAGGTTCCGTATGCCGCCCGCAACCGAGCGGCCCAGTTGATGTTGGCTCGTGACGGTCACGTGCGACGCATCAACACGGTGGACGAGTCGATCTCTGAAGCGGTGGCCGAGCTGACTCATCGGCTGATGGCCAGGCTTCCCGAAGAGCGGTACCAGACGCCCCGCGAGGCGATTGAGGCGATCGAGGCCTGCCTGTCACCGCCGAGTCCCGCGCCGCCAGGACCCCGGCCCCAGCGGCCCAGCCAGTCCGGCCAGCCCGGGAAACGACGAACCTCTCGACCCAAGTCCGCACGCCAGGTCGAACAGGCAGACACGGGCTTTCAGCCTTCAACGACGGGTCGCGATCTGGAAGAGGCCGTGTTGGCAATCCGCCGGGCCCGTGTCGACCAGTCCGGCCGACGATTGCCGACTCGCAAGAAGTCTCGCTCGGCCCGCCGTCGGCGTCTCGATCGTAAGTGGCTCAGCGTACTGGCCGCCCTGGCCCTGGTCGTGCTGCTGGTGTGCTGGTCGCTTTGGCCGGGGCCCAGCGTGGCGCCCGATGCCCAGCCCGCTCGTTTGTCGGTGCAACTGCAGCAGGCGGTCCGGTTCGAGGACCTGAAGAAGCAGGTCGCCTCGGTCTTGACCGAACCGGTCGACGGGGTCGAGGCGAACCGGATTCGAGACGAGCTGCTGCTGGCGCGTGTCGAGACAGCCGGGTTCGCGCTGAAGCGCGAATTCCACGGGTTGCTGCATCGCCTGCCGGCACCGGCAGATGGTCTCTCGGCTCGAGGCATCTCGGCTGCAGAAATCGAAGCAGCCCGTGTCGGTCCGAGCCGTGCGTTGCCCGAGGGGCTGGTGGCTGTGATGGGAGACAGCCGGATGAAGCATTGGAACCGGGTGCACGGCCTGGCAGCCAGTCGCGACGGTCGGATCCTGGTCTCGGGCAGTTACGACGCAACGATCAGGATCTGGGACCCGAAGACCGGCCTCCTGAAACGCACCCTGCAGGGTCACCTGGGCCCGGTGACTTGTGTCGCCATCAGCCCCGACGCCAGGACCATCGCCAGTGGATCACACGATCAGTCGATCAGGATCTGGGCCACCGACGACGGTCGCGAGATCCGTCGCATCTCGGCTCGGTCGGGATTCGTCTGGAGTGTGGATTTTGATGCAGATGGCGCCACCCTGCTGTCGGCTCACCAGAGTGGCGAGGTCAATCTCTGGAAGACCGCCGACGGCAGCCGGGTCTCGGGAGTCAAGGCACACCAGGATCCCGTGCTGATGGCCCGGTTTGCACCCGGCGGGACCCAGCTGGCGACGGCGAGCCTGGACCACACCGTCAAGATCTGGAACACCGCCGACTGGAAGCTCGTGAAAACCCTCTCGGGGCACACACTGGGAGTTCAGACGCTCGACTATTCGCCCGACGGCCGCCTGTTGGCCAGCGGAGGCCAGGATGGCATGGTCCGGATCTGGGACGTGGCAAGCGGTAAGCAGATTCGCGAATTGGCTGCTTCGGGGCATGTGGCGACGGTCCGCTTTGACCCGTCGGGACGCTTGCTGCTCTTTGATACCGGCAACGCCTCGCTGATCTGGAACGTCGGACTCGACAAGCGACACAGAACTCTCGGCAAGCACCTCAGTTCGGTCATCTCATCCTGTTTCCTGGGTGAGTCCGGGGTCGTGATCACCGGCGGGTACGAGGGCTCGATCAAGACCTGGGACGTGGAAACCGGCAAGGAGCGGACGGCTGTCTCCGCGGCCTGGACCGCGACGTTTGATCCGGGTGCGAGCCTGCTGGCCGTGGGATTCGAAAACGGAGAAGTTCGGCAGTACGAGCTGGAGACCGGGTCACCGGGTCACCGGTTTGTCGCTCATGGCAATTCGGTCGTCTCGGTTGCCTATGACCCCAGCGGGCAGAGGCTGGCGACTGGTGGCTACGACTGGAACTGTCGAGTCTGGGAGGCCGCGACGGGAAAGCCGACCGGCCTGAGCGGGCGGCATGCTTCGCTGGTCAACTCGGTCGCGTTTGCTCCGGGTGGCGACTGGTTTGCCAGCGGAGGCTGGGACCGAGTGGTCCGGCTGTGGTTCCTGGATGGTGCCGTTGCGACTCAACGCGAGTTCCCGCCCGGGAATGGCTACGTCCGCGAAGTCGCTTTCAGCCCCGACCGCAAGTGGTTGGCCTGGGCCGGCCAGGCCGGTGAGATCATGCTGTTTCACCTCGAAAAGGAGGTGACCAGCGTGATCTGCAAATCGGGCAGCGGTGTGATGTCCTTGTGTTTCAACAACGACGGCCGGCGGCTGGCGGTGATGAGGGCCAATGGCCAGGTCGAGTTGTGGGATGTGAACTCTCAACGGAAGACCGATTGGGAGCCCCAGCGGCCGTTCACCAGCGATGGGCTGAGCGTGCGATTTGATCCTCGAGGCGTCGATGTGGCCATGACCGCTACGACGGGCTCGATCCGAATCGCCGACGCAGCGACGGGCAAGCACAAGAGCGAAATTCGGGTCGGTCCGGACTTCGGCCGCATCTGGCACCTCAGGTATTCTCCTTCGGGCCGATACCTGGTAACCGTCAACGGCAATGGCACGGTCTACGTGCTGAGAATCAGCTCGAGCCCATAGCGGCCAGAGTTGCACAGCGCCCGTTGCGAGCCGCGTTGCCGATGTTTTTGAAACCGGGACGCCATGGCACGTTCGTATGCAGCCGAATTCGGCCCGGCGTCCTTCCGGGCCGACGGTCTGCAAGTCGAGTGAATGAAATGGCTTACGTCATTGAATGAGGATGTGAGCGAAAAAACGGCCATCGGGGTGTAAGGGATGGCGGCGAGAGGCGTGTCATGAGTGAGGGCCCACGGAGGTGGGTTCACAATTTCCCAGCCAGCGGGCCATTTTGACTTGGAGAACTATCATGATGTTGACCTCAACACGGAACTCGATTGCGACCCTGGGTGTGCTGATGGCAGGCCTGGTCTTGGGCCTGGCGCCGAGTGTGTGGGCCGAGTCGAGGGATTCTCGGACGGCCTCTGAAGAGCGATCCTACGACGAGGACCTGCTGACGGCGGCCTACGTGGAAGCGGTCGTATTCGGTGACGACGAGATGGCCGACCTGATCGAGATGCTGATGGTGGCACCAGACTGGTGGTTCGACGGACTCAAGCCAAGACCCAGTCCAGGCCCTCGTCCCTCGCCGACCGCGGTCCCCAATCGTGGCTCGGTGAAGGTCCTTCCGATTCCCACTCCGAAACCACGTTTCGGAGTGGGCCGGATCGGTGCCATCCCGTTGCCGTCCCCCCAGCCGCGGTTCCGAGTCGGGATTGCGCCTCTGCCGTCCCCCAAGCCCCGATTTCGGGTCGGCCGGGTCAGGATTGATCCTCTGCCGTCCCCGAAGCCGCGTTTTGGAGGTGGTCGGATCGGGATCGAGCCGAATCCTTCTCCCTGAGCGTCAGGCTGTGACGGAAGCCGAAACGCCCCGCCCCGCTCGTGACCTGAGTGTCCGAGCGGGGCGGTCTTGTGTTTGGGGATGCGATCAGTGGCCGAGGTGGGATTCGAACCCACACACCCCTTGCGGGATACGGGACTTTAAGTCCCGACGCAACGTGCGGAAACCCCGAGGATAACGTACTTTCTCGGGAAGGCGCAGCGCATGGCGCAGCAGTTGGGGCAGAAAACGAGCCGATCGACGACAATTTGGCGCGTCTCGCCGAAGCATGGCCGAAGCTGCCAGCTGCCATCCGAACCGCCATCCTGGCGATGCTCGACGCGGCTGAGTGACCGTCAGG
>Ga0310123_10001362_pt1 | contig 20378 bp, 11 predicted proteins | sample CB6_AW_1057_MG_FD_203505 | JGI IMG/M metagenome (GOLD analysis project Ga0310123, IMG submission 203505) | Marine microbial communities from Western Arctic Ocean, Canada - CB6_AW_1057 | ecosystem: Environmental > Aquatic > Marine > Oceanic | place: Canada: Western Arctic Ocean | collected... | reverse complement strand
AGGACACCAACAAGAGGCCGACGACGAGCTCGTTGGTTCACGACACGTCCGGTAACCATCCCGACAATGCGTGGCAAAATGTGATGTACATTGACGGTCACGTCAGCGGTAAAAAGCCGTCTTTTTAATTCTTCGGTTTGCTGAAAGCAGTTTAGCGGAACAATATGATTCCGTTTTTCAAAAAAGAACGGGGAGATAATCTCCTCGTTCTTTTTTGTTGCCCGTAATCAGGCCGAATCTGTGCGCCAGGAAAGGCCCGATGCGCACATGCAGAAAAATCATCTGTGGCGGCTTCGGCATCGCCGCTGTTTTACTTCTGTTCGGTTCATATCCGATCGCCCTTCTCCCGCCAGGTCTCAGCGGCGACTCCTATTATGTCCACATACCGGCGGCCTTCATACTGACGCTGTTGTCGCTGCCAGTGATCGCGGCGAGCCGCTTTCGCGGTCGGCCGGCAGTGCGCATCTGTATCGGTGTATTCAGCGCGGCGGTCCTCTACCGACTGGCCCGCGACCCCTCGAGTGCGACAGCAATTCTGGCGTTTCTCGGCTGTTGCGTCGTACCCCTGGCGGTGACCCACCTCTATGCGCAATGGCAGCATCAAACGGTACGTGCGGTGATGGCAGCGGCGTTCGTGATGTGGCTGTTGCTGACGATCTACGGCGCCTTGAACCTCCGCGTCGGGATCGAAGTGATCGGTATTACCGGCAATCGAAACTGGATGGCGATATTCCTGCTTGCCGTTCTACCCTGGGGCGCGTACGGTCTATGGCATCGACTCAAACCATCGCTTGGCCGGGGCGGCGCCGTCTGCATGACCGCACTGATTGCCGGCATCCCCACATTCTTTCTGGTCTATAAATGCGCCAGCCGGTCAGCCTGGTTGGCGCTCGGCGTCTTTTCGGTTCTGTGGGTTTTTCGCGCCCTCGGCCGGCGTTCGCTGCGCATCCTTCTGGGATTCGCAACCGTGACGGCTGTGGCGTGTGTGCCCTTGCTTTTCGGTGCCCAACTGCTCGACGCATTCATGGCTGATATCCGGCTGCCGGTCTGGTTTGGGACGGCGCGGATGATCGCCGACAATCCGCTGACTGGCGTGGGGCCCGCGGAATTCCTGCGACAGTTCCCGGAATACCTGGCACCGACCGCGTATCATCGGCGATTGGTTGCGTCCGAGACCATCATCCACCCACATAACGAATTCCTCAACCTGGCGGCCAATATCGGGATCCCGGCAGCTGTGTCATGGCTGCTGCTGTTGGTGCCGCTGATTCAGGATTTCCGTCGGCGAAGCGGATTCGAGCGCATGGCGCAATTCAGTGCGTTCATGATTTGTTTCCAGGGCCTGCTGGATAAATCTCTGGTACAAGCGCCAGCCAGCATATTCGCCATGTGCTGCCTCGGTCTGTGCTGGCGGCGTTTCATTGTTCCGATCGAAGCGCAAACCACGGCATCGCCGACGGGCAAAGGGCGCGTGCCGATCCTCACCGCCGCACTCGGTATCTGCGCACTGGCGGCACTGGCGGCATCCTGGAAAAACTGCCGGCGGGACTGGCACTTGAGACGTGCGGCACAATACGAGCGTTCGCGGCTCCTTGACCGGGAACTGGCGCATTTTCGCCGAGCGCTGGCTGCGGACCCAAAATCTCCTGAGGCGCTGTATGGAGCTGGCGCCTTGGCAATTGAGGGACTTGCCGACCCGGAACTGGCGCTCGAGTATCTGCACAGAGGTTATGCGCTCAACCCGAATTACGGTCACATCAATCGCTTACTCGGCCTCGCCTATGGTCGGATGAACAGCTATGAGCGCGCGCTCGAGTTCTTCGCCCGCGACTGCCATCTGTTTCCCCGAGACACGGGAACGTTTCACTATTATTTCACCGCTTTGGCGCTCGCCGGTCGCCTGGACAAGCTTGCTGAGATCGACGCGCATCTGAGTCGCCTTTACCGGGAGAAATCCGCGCTCACGTACCGCCCGGAAATCGGCAGAAAGCTGGCCGCCGACTGGCGAACCGCCGTTCAGACCGGGGATGTCGAACGCGCATTGGAGATGGCGCGACATCTCTGCATACACCCAATCAGTATCGGCTTTGTCGATCCTCTGTTTGCACGCGTTGCGACACCGGAGGAATGGCCGGTGGACGTACAGTACGGCGGCTTCACGATGGTGGATTTCTCTTATTGGGAGGCGATTGTCGAGCGCCGTAAGATCGTCGACGAAATCACCTTTGAAACCGAAGGCGAAGGGCACCGTGGTACGCAAGTGCAGCGCATGTTCAAGGAATTGCAACGGCGGCTTGTCATTGATGCAGCCCACCCGGGTTATCTTCTTCCTCACAAGGTATGGCAGGAAAAACGGGGGAATCCGACATCCGTTCTGACGTTGCTCGCCTGGATCTACGACGGCGACGGGGTCCCGACCCTTTTACCGGGCAGCCACAGGGCGCGCAGGCTCCTGATCCAGGATGGCGGCCAACTGCGCGAAATACGCGTTGGCGATACGGCCATGACGTTAACGACAGCCATGAAACCGGCGACCGGTGACGGCGCGACTGATACGGCACCGGGAATGTCCGCACAGCCGCCGCCTCGAGACCCTCCCCGGCTGTTCTTCTATCCGCAAGCGTTCTTTCTTCGGAATCAGGTTCTCGGGATCCTGATCCAGCATTATCTTCCGACTGAATATCCGGGCTTCGCCAACATCCCGATTATCGCGCTTATCGAGCGTGCGGAGCAGTTTCACGGTACGGGGACGCGGATCAATCTCGACGACTGCTGCGCCCCGGAACCATTGCGACGCCCGCAGGGTCAAGTAGAGAACCAGTGAGCCATAACATGTCGCTGTTGACAAATCGAATTCAACTGCTGTTTCTCCTGGCGTTGGCCGGGTCTCTGTTTCTCACCTTTCCGCTGGCGCTGATCCCTCAAGGGTTTGTGTCCGCTGCGTTTGAAATCAGTCTGCCGTCACTTTTCATTCTGACCCTGATGACGATACCGGTTATCCTTGGGACGCCGGTTGTCCCCGGAATCGTGTTCGGGATAGGAATGGCGGTATTTGGTATTTCGGTTCTGTTCAACATGGGCTATTACCGCAGCCACCTGGTGGAATCGGTGGAACTTCTCGGGTATATCGCGATACCGCTGGCGGTGGCCATTGTACGAAAGACCGACGGTCGGTTGACCTTCGAGCGCGTGGCGAACATCGGATTCGTCCTTTGGGCCGTGCAAATCTTCCTCGGCTACATGTCATTGGGCTATCCGCAGTTACTCATCACGAAAATTTTCGGCTGCTTGATCAGATTCTTCGGTGAACCTGTTTCATTGGACGGCCTGGTGTTCTATTCCGACGTCGTCGGCCTCAGCGGCAATCGCAACTGGGCGGCTTCCGTTATACTGGCATCGATGCCGTGGGCATACGCTCGCATTTCGTACTGGATGAGCCGGTTCTCGCAGCCTCGCCTGGCTACTCTCGCCTCGATACTTTTGTGCGTCCCGCCCACTCTCTGGCTGACATACAAATGCGCGAGCCGCGGCGCCTGGCTGGCCCTGATCGCCGTCGGTATCCTGTACGCGTTCCTGCTGATGCGGCGACTGGAACGTGCCCTCCTGTCGATATTCCTTGCCCTGGGAGCGGCGCTGCTTCTACACCTGACACTGCTGCATTACCCACTTAAATTGATCGATACGATTCGCCGGGATGTCCGGATCCCGATGTGGGCGGCGACGCTGTCCATGACACGTGATCATGATATCATTTTGTCGTCAACGGTGGACTGCCTTCGTGGCAGAAAGCCCACACCTTCAACTCTGCCAGCACTGCTGGGCGTCGGCCCCGGCCGCTTCACAGAGCGATATACGCATCCTTATCGTGCGCATTCCACATATCATGACCGATTGGTCGCCGCGGCGGTAACCATCCACCCGCACAATGAGTTTCTCAATATCGCGGCCCAGGTCGGTGTCGCCGCCGCGGCGGCCTGGCTGTTGCTTCTCGTTCCTTTATTTCGAAAGGGGGAGCCGGATCGGTTATTCGGCTGCTGCCGATTCAGCGCCTTTCTGATAATCGCACACAGCATGCTTGATATGACAATGGTCCGGGCACCGGGCAATATCTTTGGCCTTTTCGCACTTGGGGTCTGCTGGAGCCCCATGTTGCGAGCTACCGCCTGGTCCGCCCTGCAGAGTCGATTCGGGACGATGCGGCGCGTTCTGGTGCCGGCAGCCGTCTGTGTTCTGCTCGTCGGTGCAACGGCGGCGGCTATCCACGATGTTCGCGTCGACCATCATTTTCGCCGCGCCTTCATCGATGAAGAAATCGGCAGAAAAGCCGCAAAGGGAGGATTGGAGAAACACGCACACAAGTACTACGCATCCACGTTCGATCACTACAGCCGTGCCGCCGACATCGACCCCGGGAACATCCGCGCATTCCTCTTCGCCGGGGTGGTGGCCATCGATAAGCTGGAGGATCCGGACCGCGCATTGCCGCATCTGCAGAGGGCACATGAACTGGATTCGACGTTCGGCCATCTGAACAACAAGATCGGCAAAGCATTCGTCCTTGGCGGCCGGCATGATCTGGCGCTCAAGTTCTACGAGCGTGAAATGGCATTGTATCCCCGGTTGCCCGAAGCATTTCAACGTTACTTTGTGTGCCTGGCGGTCACTGACCGTCTCGACGAACTGCCGGCAATGAGCGAGCGACTCAAGGGCATTTATCGGACGCGTGCCGAATTGCGGATGCACCGTCCCGGACTGGAAGCCCTGGCCGCCCGCTGGCTGGCGCAAGTGCGGGCGGCCGATGGGACGGAGGCAGCAGCCAGCGCCCGCGAACTGTGCATGTACATCTCATCCATATTCGTCGATCCGGCATTTTATCTTATCACGGCGGGCCAATCGTGGCCGCGGCACGAGTTTCTGTTGGGCAAGTTCAACGATCACGACGATTTCTTCTATTGGTATCAACTCGTACTCTGCCGAAACATTGCAGAAACAGCCGAGATTTCTGCCGGCGGTGTCAGCGCCGATCCACTCCGCCAGCTGGAGGCGCTTGTCCGCGTGATTCGTGAACGTGTCAAGATAGATCCCAAAACCGGGACATTCGCTTTCCCCGAGAACGTCTGGACGTCGGGCGAAGGCAGTGTGATATCGTGCTATTGCCTTTTTGCAGGCGCCGCCTATCAGCGTGGCTGTGACACGATTCTGTATCTCGGCGACAATGGCGCCCCGGAGTACTGCATCGTTTCCGATGGCACGTTCTTCTTCCGTGTCGATCTGCAGGCACAGACCGTGACCCCGGTGGTAGCGGCCCAAGGCGCGACCGGCAAGGATACCGGCGCCGTCACATTCCAGTGGCAGCCCGGCCGCATGAAGGCCGTTTGCATGCCCCAGGAATTCCTCCTGAAGAATCAGATATTGGGAACCTTGATTCGGGAATACGGCGGCGATGCCGCCCCGGTTTTCGATGAAATGCCAACCCTGAAATTAATTCGCTCCCTTGGCCTGAATCCAGCGCGCGGCGGCACCGTCTTTGCTGATTTGCGTGAACATTGCGCTCGCCAACCGATCGACTATCTTTATGACCGAATTCAGGAATCGCTGGCTGCCGAGGGCCACGGGCAAAGCGACGAATAAGGGTACAAGCAATCGGAGTTCGTCGTAAATATGGAGAACACCATCGAACACTGGATGCGGCAATTAATTACGATCATTTACTGTTGTCTTCTCGCAACGCTGCTGCTTTGCGAACGGAGTCTCGCGCAGTCGCCTCCGGCGCCATCGCTGGATAACTGGGCGAAACGCGAATATCTGGAGACGGAGCGAACGACGCCACTGAACCGGATACCTCCTTTGGCCAGCGCGGTTGTCTCCCAGGGTGATTGGCTGGTGCTGCCGATCCAATTGCCGGGAAAAAACGAGTTCTTTACGGAGGTGCAGTCCGATTGGCTGACGTGGGATACGATAACGGTACGCCTCTTTCTGCCGGCCGCATTCCCGCGCTCGAGCGAGGTTTATTTCTTTGCCAAGGACTGGGATGACCTCTGGCTGCAATGTCGCGTGGCACTGGTTGGGGACGTCAATCCGGAACACGTCGACGTCCGTCAACCATCGGATGCGGAGTTTGAATTCACGCTGCCGATCTCCGACGGGGCCGCGACAAGAATCTGGAAACCAAAACATCACCTGCGCCCATGGCACCAGTTGACGCCGAAACAGATCGCCGAGTTCGGGGTCAAAATAAATTCCGCGGAAGCCGAGCCGCAATCGTACGACGGGCTCGTGTACATCACGGGCATAACTCTGGGGCGGGCGGTACGGCCGCCGGACCAGATGCCCAGGTTTGTCGAGAACGTGATTTACTGGCCGAAATCGCCGCGGGTCGGCGACAAGATTGAGGTCTCGTTTCAGGTCACCCATCCATACTCGGACCCGTTCTCGCGGGAAGATGTGGATCTGCGCGCCGCCATCACCCGACCCAACGGCGGTCCTTTGAACATTTCCGCTTTTTACTATGAGGACTTCCTTTATGATGACCTCGATGCCCAGGCGAAGCTCTTACCCTCGGGACGTCCGGAATTCCGGGTACGATTCACGCCGACCGCTCCGGGACGTCACGTGATCCGCATCAGCGGCCGAATCGGCAGCGAAACCATAACTCTGCCGGCGAAAACATTTGATATTGGGAAGCCGGCAAAGCCGTGGAAAGGGTTTATCCGCGTCTCCTCGAAAGATGCGCGCTTTCTGGCTTACTCTCAAGACGGCTCCGAGTATCGAGGCGTGGGGATCAACGTGCGATCGCCCTTTGATACGCGCTACATAGAGAATTACCCCTTTTCGAGGTGGCAGCGGGAAGATCTGAATCTGTACAAGCGTTTGTTCAAAAAATACGCCGAATCCGGGATCAATCTGACTGAGGTGTGGATGTCGTCTTGGTGGCTGGCGCTGGAGTGGATTCCCGACGCGCCGGGGAATCACGGCATCGGCTATATGAACCAATGGCGGGCCTGGAAACTGGACCGGATTTTTGACTGGGCGGCAGAGTATGGACTACATATAATTTTGCTCTTCAACAATCATGGCAAGTTCAGCAATGACATCGATCGCGAATGGGACCGCAATCCGTTCAACGAGACTCATGGTGGTCCGTTCAAGTCACCCAACGAATACTTCCACAAAAAGGAAGGCAAGCAGGCGTTCAGGAAGCTTGCGGATTATGTCGTTTCCCGTTGGGGATATTCACCGAACCTGTTTTCCTGGAAGCTGTTCAGCGAAATCGATCTGACCGGTGACAAAGGACAAATGCGATCCTGGTATAGAAATCCCGCAGTGAAGGATTGGCATCGGGAAATGGGACGGTACCTGAAATCGATCGATCCGAACAAGCATCTCGTAACAACACATTGGGCAACCGATTACACCATTATCAACAAGAATCTCGCGGAGATTCCCGAACTGGATTTCGTGACCATGGACGCCTATCTGCCGAACAAAAACGTGGGTGCCAAGCGGCTGTTTCATTTGATTCATGAGTCAAGTGTCTTCGCCGAGAAAATGAAGAAGCCATGCTTTATTACCGAATTCGGGGGCAGCCCCCATGGCGATACGGTGCCGCAGACATTGAGCCAGCTGCACTTGGGCATGTGGACCGGTCTTTTCGGCGGTATGGCCGTGCCGCCGCTGTTCTGGTGGTTTCCGCTGGTCGAAGAAATGGATCTGTACTTCGAATTCCGTGCCCTGGAAAATTATACATCCGGCGAACAATTCAGCGGGGCAAAATCATCTGTGCACAAAGCACTGTATCCCGAGCTCATCCTCTGCAAACTGGCCCGCGATGACGCCAACTGGCTTTGGCTGTTCGACAAGGAGTATTTTTTCGCCGCTCGCGTCAATGCCATATCGAAGCGACACGGCGATGTCATTGTCGAACTGACAGGATTGAGCCGCGGCAGCTACGCCGTGGAATTCTGGAACTGTACGGACGGCTCGATCATATCCGATTCAAGGATCGAAATCACCGCCGGCGCCGGCTCCTATCAACTGGTTCTGCCACCGTTCGAGCGCGATATTGCCGTGAAGGTGAAACGAACGTTATAAGCGCGAACTCGATTTCCGAAGCTGCACGTAAGAGGGCGGAGGCCGTCGACTGGCGTATTACGCGTTTGCGTGTCGGCCCGGGCCCCAATGGTCGGCGAGCGAAAACATGGCAATGCCGGGTCGCATGCGATAGTTTACGACACCTGCTCATGGGTAAACTGAATATCTGCCGCAAACCGGTGTTCATCCGTGCAACCAAGCCGCCGCACACACAATGGAAATGAGAATGGCGCTCTGGCCTCACCCGGACTTTGACCATCACGCGACTCATATCCGTATCCCGCTCCACCGACTCTTTTACTATCTGTTCTTTGATCCGTCGGTTTTCGTCGTTCTACAGCGTAAGAATCTGTCGCAAGTCCTGCGCCTGGTGTGCCTGGTGTGCCTGGTGTCCGCAGCGATCATTGCATCCAGCGTGGTGATCGCCGTTCACAGTTCGGCGCAAAGATGGAAAGGCTGGATCAAGGAGGAGATCGGCGAGCTAAGCGTGTCGCCGACGGGCACGGTGAGTTGGAACAGGCCCAAAGAACTACCGTATACGGGCCGATTCGGCTCCTGGATCATCACATACAGCGACCGGCATTCCTTTCCACAGGAGAAACTTGTCGCCGAGCGGGCGGCTTGCGGAATTTGGATTACGCCCGACGACTGCCTGCTGTGGGTCAAATTGCCACCGCCGTCTTGGGGCGACTACCCGGGCGAGACCGTCCTTCAACCATTCGATCTTGTGCAGATCGGAAGATTGTTCCTGCCGATCATGATCGGCGAGACGACGTTTACCGCGAATTCGGCTGATGTTTGCCGATACATCGACCGGGTGTTGCTGACGTTCTACCTGTTGGTTCTGCTCGCCAAGATCGTCATGGTGATCGGTACCGTCATGCTCCTGCCAGTCATTTCGTCAGTGCTGATGATCGTCATGCCCTATGTGATCCGCAACCGTGACTTCCGCATGCCATTCCCGCGCATTGCGGTCTTGTATCTTTATACGAGTATCCCGCCAATTATCATAGCGACCGTGTATGCCTGCCTGCGCTTCGAGCATTTGAATTTTTTCATTGTATTCTTTCTAGCATTTCTCGGATACCACTTCTACGTCATGCGCGTTCTTCGCAATATGACGAATAATCCATCAACGCCCGCCGATCCGTGGACCCGCAACGGCGGCGACGACACGATAAACGGCTCGGTGGATGACGATGAAGACGACAAGCAGTAACAAGCCGACCGCTTCGCTGTTGCAGAGGATCAATGAGTTCCTCGGTCATGCCACCCTTGAACGCGGACTGGCAAAGAACAGCGTCGCCGCGTACAAAAGCGACCTCGGACAGCTCGCGGCGTATCTGGTATCGAAGGACATCGCGGACTGGGCGTCTGTGGAACGCGGCGACCTGGTCGATTTCCTTGAGGAGTTACGGGACCGGGATCAGGCGCCGGCAACCCTGGCACGCAAGCTGGTGGCCACGAAAGTCTTCTTCCGCTACCTGTTTCAGGAGAACCTCGTCAGCCGAAACGTCACGGAAGTCATGGATGGCCCACGTCTCTGGCAGATGCTTCCGGGCTTCCTGACATCGGAGGAAGTCGAGCGGTTCCTAGACTCTTTTCGCCGCCCTGGTGACGCCCTCGGACACCGGAATGAGACGATGATGGAGCTGCTCTACGCCAGCGGACTGCGCGTCAGCGAACTGGCCGATCTGCGCGTCGACAACCTGAAATTCGATCAGGGCGTCATTCGGATTACCGGCAAGGGCAACAAGACTCGTATTGTTCCGTTCGGCATTCCGGCTCGAAAACTATTGCTGACATATCTTCGAAATACACGTCCGGAACTGGCAAAGGGCGCGACCGAATCGCAGGTATTTCTCTCCAGGAGCGGCCGGCCACTGACCCGGGCCCGCATCTGGGGCATCGTCAAGGCGGGCGGGCGCGCAGCCGGAATTCATAAGAACATCTATCCACATACGTTACGACATTCATTCGCCAGCCACCTTCTAGCAAACGGCGCCGACCTGCGTGTGATTCAGGAAATGCTTGGCCACGCGGATATCAGCAGCACACAGATCTATACGCATGTGGACCACGAGCGTCTGAGGCGGCATCATCAACTGTATCATCCGCGTGGTGGTCAACGGGAGTAGCCTGAATTCCCACGCGGTCCCCCTGTCCCGAGGGCACGGCGGTGGTTGAATTTCGGCCATTTTTTACTATATTATTTACTAGATCTTAAGCCGGGCGCCTGGCCCGGTGCATTAGCTCCCGGCGATCGCCGGTCGTTCCCGTCGCACTACCTGCAGGCGGTACAGGATGAAGACCGCGTGAGTCGGAATTACGAGTAGTGAATTTCCCGCAACCAAAACGTATTACGTGCTGTTTCACAGGAGCGGTCACCGACTCGCGGCGCGATCCGTCGGCTGACGGATTATTACAAATTATCAGTCCCGCGATGGCAGAGCTGATCCTTTTGAGGGACGTTTCCCCGTGCCCTATTAGGACCCACGTCCGCCGAGGCGGATCGTACCAAAGGCAGACCCGCCTCTTGGCGGGAAACTTTCGTTGGCATGCCGGACGACATCAGTAGCAGAGACATCCTTGTTTGTGCTACTGGTACGTCCGATTACAATCATTATTTCGCCGAACAATAAGAGCAAGTTTCTCGGGACCACCTGAACCGCGCGCTCCGCCGACGGAATATGAGTGACAGAAATTTGGCGGTTCGGCGTCCGATTGCCGTTCGCTCTGGAGCCCCAACCATGTACGAAACGGCAGCGTCGGCCGTGCCCGAAATATCTGGCGCAACCTATTCTACGTAAATCGGTTAACCTATAATCCACCGATTTAAGTTTCTGAAGAGTACACGATGCGAGAACATTCCGCTTGGAAGACACGTGAATCGTTGTTGATTCGAGTTAAGGATCAGGAAGATGAGCAGTCCTGGGAAGACTTTGTAAACTACTATCGCCCGTTCATCTACAATCTTATTCGTAGCATGAACATCCAGCACCACGATGCCGAAGAGATTGTTCAAACCGTGCTTCTGAAATCGTGGAACAAGCTGCCCTATTTCGAGTACAATCGCGGCAAGGGGCGATTTCGCGGCTGGCTGTGTCAGGTGAGCGGTAACGCGGTACGGGATTTCATCCGCAAACGGCGTGGGGTCGAGGAACACAGTTCGGCGAATGTCTACGACTATGAACAGGCTCTGCCCGAAGCGAATCTTCCGGAAATTGAACGGCTCGCGGAACGGGAGTGGAAACGCTATCTCTCGAGCCTTGCCTGGAAAAACATCGAGAGTAAGTTCAAACCACACGTCGCCAAGACGTTTCTAATGGCAGTCGAGGGGATCCCGCCGGAGAACATCGTCTCTGAGCTCGGCATTGCGAAGTCAAGTGTATACGTCTACAAGAGTCGCGTACAGAAAGAACTGCGTGCAGAGATCATCCGCCTGAACCGACGCCTGGGGTAATCCTGCCGGTTTCGGAAGAATTACTAGCGACGGAAATCCGGAAGGCCGCGAATATCTGCGGTCCGGATCGGCAGACCGGCCGGATTCACCAGTCGGGCGCTGACGAAGATGATCAGATTCCGCTTTTCACGGCGCTCGATGTTGCTTTGGAACAACTTTCCGACCAACGGCAGATCGCCGAGGAACGGGATCTTGTCGGTCACCGTCATTACGTCCTCCGTGATCATACCGCCGAGAACAACGGTCTCTCCGTCCCAGACAATCACCTTCGTCGATACCGAACGGCGCGAGAAAATCGGCATCTGCAGAGTGGCGACTATCGGTGTCCCTTGTAGGAGCGTCGTGTAGCTGTAGTCATCGAACCCGAGGAACTGAACCACTTCCGGCTCGAGGTCCAGGTCGATGGAATACCCGTCTGAGGCCACCGTCGGCGTCACCTGCATGATGACACCGATTTCGCTCGCTGTGCCGAATTCCGGAATCGAGGGAGTTATGGAGGGACCTAACGTGGTGCCCGCCGTACTCGTCCCAGCCTGAAATTCCGGCTCGGTCCACTGTTCGGGGAAGAACCGCTCGGTGACCATCTTGATGACCGCGGTCTCGCCGCTGAGCGTGGTCACCTTTGGCGCCGAGAGGATGTCGGCACTGCTCTTCTGAGCCAGTGCATGGAGGATGGTTCGGGCCTGCACGTCGCCCAGGATCCCTTCTATCGTCAAGAGTCTACCGTCGGCGCCGGAGGCTTGTCCCAAAGCTTCCGGCAAATGACGGATGCCTCTGCCGAGACGGACTTCGTCGGCCGGGAGCTGCTTGTGAATCTTCAGGCTTTGGTTCCCGCCAGTACCAAGGATAAGGTCAGTAGTCGTTGAAGTGGCTAAATCGAGATCGCCGGTCGGATCGCCCTGGAGAATCCACTCGAAGCCGAGTTCCTGCAGATCGAGCTGTGAGATCTCGATGAATTTCGCTTCGATTGTCACCTGGGTCGGGCTGACGTTGAGCTCCGTAAGAAGCTTCTCTACTTTCCGCAGATTATTGGGGGTATTGGTAACGATCAACTTACTGGTCCGCTGGTCGTATTTGACTCTGGCGCCTTGGGGAAACTCGACACCCAGCTCGTAAAAGAACTTCACCGGGTCAATTGCGTCATCATCGTCATCATCGTCATCGTCCTCGAAGCCGGTTCCGCGTTCGCGTGTCACCTGCTGGGCCATGAATCCGGCCTCAACGGGATAGAAACGGGTCTCCATCTCATCGAAGGGGACGTTCTGTGACGCGATGATGATGGCGTGGCGCTCGACACGGTACTTCAGGCCGGCGCCCTGACAGATGTAGCGAATGGCCTCGCCGAGGGGGATGTTGTCAAAGTCCAGGCTGATGGTGCGTTCCTCAACGGGCACCAGGTAAACGGGTTCTTCTAAGCTGTCGGCGCCGGCATAAAGATCATCATCGAAATCTCTGGGGAGAGCATCTCCTGGGGCAGCCAAAAAATCCAGCTCCTGCTCGCCGAAGTCGTCAAAGCTACCATCGAAGTCGTCCTCGAATTCATCCGTCGGTTCGGCACGCGCCCCGGGACTCTGGAGCTGGAGGAAAATGTTAACGCCTTCGTTGTCCGGGTCGAGTTCCTTACTGCGACCCTTCAGATACTTGACCAAATCATGGATGGTCGCCTCCTGGAACACAATCTTCGGTATGATGATGTTCTCGAGCTTCCACCGGATTCCCTCGCCTTCACTGGCCTTCGCGACGGGCCGTGTGTCATCCGAGGTCACAGTCGGGCTGACCAGCGGTGTCACCGGGTCGGTCCATTTCCACCCGACCTCGGCGAGACGCTCCTGCTTCATGATGGTGCGTCGCTCGTTGGCGGCCTGCTCCAGTCGTTCATTCACGAGACGCAACATCTTGGTGGCCGGCTTGTGATACGGATCTTTCAGGAGAACCTGCTCGAAATTCTCGCGGGCATCTGTATACCGAGAATTGCGGAAGAAGACCTTGCCCTTCTCGAGGAGTTCGTCGATTTCCCGATTCCGTATGCTGTACTCCGGATCCACCTCGTTCGGCGCCGTTGCGGCCTTGAACTCGGCTTTCTCCTTGGACTGCAGAAGCTGGGCTACGCGAGCATCGATAATCTCTTTACGATTGGGGTCTTTCTCGAGAACTTTCCGGTATGTGTCGATGGCGTCATCAAACATGCCGACTTCCACCATGTGCTGCGCATCCTGGGCTATCTGATCAGCCCACTCTTCGTAGGTGGCGGCGAGGATCCGATCAAGAAGTTCCTGTTTGTCCTGGTACTTTGTCGCCGACGCTTCCTTTAATTTTAGTTGTGCGGCAATGAACTTCGATACGGCCTCTTCGTACTCGCCTTTCAGGTAATGCTCGCGTCCGGTGACATAGGCTTCCTGGGCCAGAATCTCCCGTTCTTGACGCCGCACAATTTCGTCTTCCTCGATCTCTTCGGGACTCCTGAGGTCCTCGCGAACCTCGTCGACCGGCATGGAAGCCTCGCCGGGGGGGGCTTCTGCAGGCGTCTCGTCGATAGCGGGGTCACCGCGCTCCTGCCCACCGAGCGGCGGGTCTTCGATGCCGACCGCTGCATCGTCATCGTCGACGTCGGGGAGGAAATCGTCCGCGCCTTCCCCTTCGTCTTCATCGCCAAAATCGAATTCCTCCCCACCCTCATCCTGCGCGATTACGGGAACATCGGTGCCGTCCGGTGGACGCTTGGTGCCGGCATCCTCGGCCGCAGCGTTGGGCGCAATCCAGCGATTGCCTCCGATCAACAGGCCGACAAATAGAATCATCATCAGTGAAATCTTGCGAGTATGCCTTGTCATTACGTCTTCTTCTCCTTACGGTTTAACCTGCAACAGCGCGATTCGAGTCATACTACCGCATCGGACCACGCTGCGGCCGATCCAAACGCGGCGGGATCGTGCCGGGGCGCAGACGGCCCGGATCCATTCCAGGCAGCATGCCGCCCGGACCCGGAAACTGTCCGCCTCTCGGCAGGATTCTCTGCTTCTTCTTTGGAAGAAATCTCTCCCTGTCTTCGGCGGTCATCTTCTTGATCTCGATGTCCTGCCCGCCGGATACAGGTTCAACGGAAACGCTTCCGGAATTGCCGTCAATCACTTTATAGCCGTACACCTGGCCGACCGTGTCTGTGAGTTCAAATTCGTCGCCGATGCCGATCGCCGCCAGCTTCTTAGGCTTATCGCCATAGAAAAAGGCAAAAGTGAACTTGGGATTGTCTTCGTACGCCGGTCTGTTTTTTCGTAAAACGATCGGTTCGTCGTCCCCTTTCTGCACCGTTATCTCCGGTGCATCGACCATAATGCCAGCCCTCCGGTCCTTTATCTTCTTTATTGCCACATCGATAATTCGGTAGTCGTCCGGAAGCTCCTCCCCGAGTTTCTTGAACTCCGTGGTGGAACGGTGCCCGGACTTGATCACCTTTATCTGAATTTCCCATCGGCGGCGGTTTTCAGGGGGCTGGGCAACAACGTTCTTCAATATGAATCGAAGGCGAGGGCTCTCCATTTTGAGCAGGCGCATGCGTGTAATCAACGGCGGATGCTTGCGTTCGTCGTTGGCCCGTGTCTTTGCCTGAAACTCTTCGATGTTTGGGAAGTTGTCCTCGTCCTGATCCAGATGTCTATCGCCGGGATCCGCGGGATCGAGATCGTTTCGCTCTTCGTACCCATTGCTCATCCCATCCTTGTCATCGTCCTGTCCGTCATCATCGTCATCATCGTCATCCTCCTGCTCCGGAACGACCAGCCTGCCGCCCTCAATATTGATCGCGTCGTTGAATCCGTAACGAGTCGTGTAATGAAGGATATAGGGGTCGTGGTCACGGCTGTAAACGAATTTGGCGGGATCAAACAAAGTTCCCTCACCGAACTCGTGCTGCCACAGCCGCAGTGCGTCCGTTTCGATCTTGACTATGAACGTCTCCTCGCCGAGCGGTTTGATCTTCACATTCGAGAGGCGCTGCCGCATCTTCTTGTGCGCTTCTTCAACCTGCTGCCGGGTGTCCTTGAGGGAAAATGACTGGATGGCCATGACGACGATCAAGAACAGCAACAATACGCCAAGGATGATCTTATCGTAGAGTCTCTTGAAGAAGTCCAAAGCCGTTAATCGCCTGTTTTGTCGTGAAATTCAAAATAATCCACGGTCATTATCAAGCGCAGAAACTGGGGATTCGGAAAGACGATCCGTTCGTCCAGTGAAAGGAACTTCGGCTCGACGTTTTTTCGCGGCGGCCACTGGTTCGGCTGCGGCCGGTCACTGTGGCCACCGGGACGGAATCCTTGGGGCTGAAATCCCTGCGGCGTCCCGGGCGGGGCGAGGCGCGTCGGATCCCGGCGATCCCGGCGCCGGTCGTCGCTCCGGTGGTAGCGCCCGTCGATCTCCTCTGTGTCCTCGCCGGTGGCGTACGGATCGGGAATGTTCTTGATCTCTTTGACCAGATCGGGATCCGCAGCAATGTTGCAAGTACTGATGACGAAAAAATAACGGGCCCCATGCAGCGAATTCATAAAACGCTGAATGCTCTGGGCCGTGCCGTGGAACGTAAGTGTGTATCGCATAAAGTCATAAAGATCGCGTTTTTCGAGCCTTAAGTCATCCTTTCGGGAGATGGATGATAAGCTGTGAATCCGGGACTGGGCCAACAAATGGACGATCTCGTGAACAATGTCCAGCTGCTTCAAAATCAACCCGATTTCCTCCTCTTCCGGTATATAGGTGGCATCCATGAATTTTCCGAACGTGAAGTGCTGCAAATCGCTGGGCATCATGACATCCCGTCCGCGAAGCTTATTCTCCATGGTCGTGCATACCTGGCGCAAATGCTCCTTAACCGTAACCACCGTGAAGTCCTGATTATCCGTGGGATCGACGATCTCGTAGTCGCCCTTCAGCTTGTCAATAAGGCTCTCAAACTTGCCGTCGGAAAGCGTGCTGTTGGCTTCGGACTGCAGGACATTTTCAGCGCTCAAGGCAACATTGGAGTGGATAATGCCTTCGAGCTTCTGGCGGATCGCACCCACACGTTTCTCACCCCTCTCGACTCCGCTGATGGTGGTCATATAAACGCCGAAGGCAATCGTCGCCCCGAGGACAACGGCTCCAAAAATTACGAAGAGCAGATTTCGTTTAATCATTTCCATATCTTTAATGTATGCGGGTCCCCGGACGTGCGGCCCGCGTTCTGCGCGTGCGTGGATGCGCAGAACGCGGGTAGTGCTTCAGTCAGTCCCGCGCGATATCGATTGGGGTCGACAGTTTCAACTGAATTCGGAAGGTGCTGAGATTGATGAATTCCTGGTGCCAGAGGCGATAAAAGACAATTCTCGAATCGTCCGAGCTGCTCGAGAATTTATGGCAATCCTGGAGTCGCTTCAGGAAGATCTCCGGCAACTGTTTCTTGTCCGTAACGATATTGGTGAGGTCTTCCGGTTCGGCTACCCCGGCCGCCGGTGCTTCGGCGCCGGCATCTGACTCGGCAACACTGTCAGCGGCCTCACCTTCGGGTGGGGCCCCGCCCTCGGCCGCAGCTACCGCCGGCTCGCCGTCCTCGTTGTCCGAGGCCATGGCTGTCACAGTTTCAAAATAATCCAGCTGCTTCGGATCGAAAATATCACGCTTCTGGCCGCGGAGAATAGGTATAGTGACAGAATGCCCGTAAATGTCAAGCCATCCGATCTTGTCCGCCAGATCGTCCTCGGAATCCGTTTCGGGAGTATCGCGGCGATGCGGCAAACCCGCGCTGAAGATGTGGCGGTCGAAATCGGCGGCGAGGCGCTGGCGCCCGCGCCCGCGCCCGCGGGGTTGGCCGGGCCCACGGAGATGGCCGGGCCCGAGGCGCCGGTTATCCGGCGCCTCCTCCATTCCCCGTTTCTCCTGCAGGGGCCCGTCCGCGGTTTGCACATGCACGAGCCAGACGTCCTCGGGCTTCGCCAGCTGTAGCTCGTTGTAGAGTTCACTCCATATGTAGCGCTGGTCCAGGATCCGCTTGACCGACTCGAATTTATTTACGTTTCTGGAACGTTCGGTCTGATAGTACTTGATGTCGTTCTTTTTCTTGGTCAGGTCGTCGACGTCGACCTGGTATTCGTCGGCGGTGGTTTCAAACAACACTGTTTTCTTCATGTCGACGATTACGAAGATCAGCAGGATCAGCAGCCACGCTATGCAGCCGCCGACGAGAAACGGTTTCTTCTTTGACAGTTCCTGCTGCTTGCGAAGGGACTCCGGTATCAGGCTTACCTCGACCGGGCACTCGACGATATGCCGCAGGCCGACACCGACCACTTCCGGAAAGATGTGCGCAGCCTCTTGGAGCTCGGTCACATCTATATCATTGTTCAAGGACACAATCTTGAACGGATTCAGATAACTGACGTCCAAACGCAGCTTTTCCGAGAAAAAATTGTCGGTAAACGCCATTGTCGAGCTGCCGCCCGCCAAATAGAGATGAACCGGCTTATTGCCTTTCTGCTGGGTGCGATAAACACTGATCGAACGGTTCAATTCGCCGTGCAGTCGCGTCATCACATTGCGGATGATCTTGGAAATCGTGGCCGCCACTTCCGACTCGGGTTCCTCGTATGCGCCGCCGAGAGCCACGAAACCATGGCGCCGTTTCAAGACCTCAGCCTCTTCGGCAGTGATGCCGAACTCCTTGGCAATCTGCTGGGTAATGGAAAAACCGGCAATCGGAATTGTGCGCGCAAAATAACGGTCCCCATCAAGGAAGAGTAGATTTGTGCAGCGGCCGCCGATGTTCAGGATCATTACGCATTCGTTGTCACCGACGTGATTGGCGCGCGCCACGTTGTAAAGTGCCGCGGGCGCGAAATCCACCAGCGTCGGTCTCAGGGAGACGTTGGTGATGGCGTCAATGACACTCTCGACAATGTCGTTCTTGATGACCACGAACATGACCTCAAGGTCTTCGTCATCGCCGCCGATCAACTGGTAGTCCCAAATGACCTCGTCCATTGGAAAGGGCACATTCTGGCGCGCTTCATACTCGACAATCTGCTTGACACGGGATTCCTCCTCGGTCACCGGCGGCAGCTTGACAAAACGCATGAACGCTGCCTGCCCAGAAACGCAGACGGCGACTCGATTCGTCGACGGCTTAATCGTTTCCAGTGTCTCGCGCAGGGCGGCGCTGATGATCGCCGTTCGGTTGCTTTCAGTCAGCTGCTCGGTGTACTCGGCGTGTGTAAATTTGTTCAGAACGAAGCCGCCCGCCGCGGGATATTCGAAATCCGCACAGCGAACCCCCGTCGAGCCGATATCGACGACAAGTTCCCGATCGGTTTTAGCCATGATTAGCGCTCATCATTCATAGGAAACGATGTTCTCCAGATGCTGGTAGCTAGACATCCTCCAAGGCGTCTGAAGGCGACACAGAAGACCACCATCGATGGCCGAAACCTCCTCGGATGCGAACCAGCCGCCCTCCCCGCGAACCCGGGGAAACATCTTCCGTGCCTCGTTCTGGCGACGCTCGAATTGAGTGCCGACGGCCCACATATTCTCCTTCGTTTTGCCGCCGAGCTTGATGCCGAGATGTACAAAAATGCCGTCCTGCACCAAGCCTTCGCTGTAGCGATCGTAGGTCTTGGGCTCAATGAACACCATGGCCCGGTGGCGATCGCCAATTCTGATATTTTGATATCGCACCTTTTTCTTGAAACGCACCGAGCGTCGCACACTGGGACCATTGCCGCGCCGGCCTTTGCGCGCCATAACGACCGTCCACTGAAACGTCGCCTGATCAATCCACAGATCGTCGGTGCCATAGCCGGTATTGATCTTCGCGTCCCGCGAGACAAAGACGCGGTAGTCTACAATCACACGAAGCCATCGCGTTTTCTGGTCAATGGGTATGTCACCATGCCGAGGTTCCGAATCCTGATTGCGAATTTTTTTCATGGATATCTTCGTAACCTCGATGTCCAACGCCCCCTGTATCCGGTCGCGTTGCGCCCATGCAGGTTGTGAAATAATAAACAAAACAAGGAGGCCGATAACCGGACCGGAAATGTCGGGTTTCAATTTCATGCCGCTTACCCTGTCTCCTTAATCGTTATGATCTTTGACAGTTGTAAAATAAAGGAACGCTCGCCCACATACGAAAAAAACAGAGAAAATACTGCCTCGTGCCGTGACGGCCAACGAATCGTCGCAAAATAAGCGACGAAATCACCGTATTATAAAACCGCCAATTTCACGGACACCGCACTTAAATTCTGTCGAGGGTATCCCACAGCCGCCGCCCGAAACCCGCGCGCGGCGGTACGGAACTGCGCCAGATGTTGCCGTCATTGTATGCACGGGCCATGGCTTGCGGCACGGCGGCCTGTGCCGCCGTTAACTGGACGTTCATCTCTTCGACTTTGGCGCGCATTTCACGTTCGTTGGCAACAGCCATGGCGCGCCGCATTTCAGCCTTTGCCTCCGCGACTTGCTGATCGGCGTCCGCCTGGGTTTCCCGCAACCGGGCGCCGACGTTGTCCACCACTTCGACGTCCGAGACATCGACGGATACAATCTCGAATGATGTGCCACTGTCGAGCCCACGGGAAAGCATATGCCGCGAAATCAACTCCGGCGCTTCCAGAACCGCCTTGTGATTTTCGGCGTTGCCGATGGCCGCCACAATTCCTTCGCCGACACGGGCGATCACGGTCTCCTCGCTGGCCCCGCCGACGAGCCGTTCCAAGTTGGTTCGCACGGTGACCAGGACCTTGGCGTTCAACCGTATCCCGTCGCGGGCGACCCCCATTATCGTGTCGCTGTCACG